>ERZ795045.3-NODE-3-length-321246-cov-15.842925_pt1 | contig 321246 bp, 240 predicted proteins | sample MGYA00375129_ERZ795045 | MGnify/ENA primary metagenome ERZ795045 (study PRJEB30174, sample SAMN05720166) | activated sludge metagenome | isolation source: anaerobic digester from wastewater treatment plant | place: Japan | collected 2015-05-15 ...
GGCCAGGATGACTTCCACCGTCGCCAGGATGAAGATGCAGACGCCGCCCACCCAGAAGTCCATGGTGTCCAAGGCCAGCAGGTTTTTCGAGAAGAACACCACCAACAGCGATCCGAACGCTCCCAGCATGCCCAGGCAGGTGACCGAAAGCCGCCGGCCCATGCCGAAGGCCTCCTCAAAGAAGGCGATGGCGGGCTGGAGCATGCTCAGCGAACTGGTGATGGCGGCCAGGAAGAGCATGAAGAACCAGATGGCCCCGAAAAGCTCCCCGATGGGCATGCGAGCAAACACCGTGGGCAGAGCGATGAACCCGAGGCTGAAACTCGAGCCCAACACGTCCTTGTTCAGACTCTCCGGCCCGAGAAAGAGGAAGGCGACGGGAATGGTGATCAGCCCACCCAGGCACACCTCGCAGAATTCGTTGGTGGAGCTGGCGGTCAAGCCCGAAAGCACCACGTCATCGTCGGACCGCAGGTAGCTGGCGTAGTTCAGCACGATGCCGAAGCCCACTGAGAGCGAGAAGAAGATTTGGCTGGCCGCGTAAAGCCACATCTCGGGGTTGGCCAGGGCCTGCCAGATGGTCTGATCGCCGGTCTTGGGGTTCCACATGAATCCCAGGGCGTTCAAGATGTTCTTGTCCGGCTGCTCGGGGTTGGGCGTGCCCAGCGTGAGCACGCGGACGAGGACCATGACGGCAAACAAGATCAGCAGGGGCATGGCCACCTTGGAGAACATCTCGATGCCCTTGGTCAGACCCCGATAGATCAGCACGAAGTTGATGATGAACACGATGACCAGGAAGACCACGCTCTTCTGGAGCGAGCCGCGGACGAGAAAGCCGTTCTCGCCCATGCCGACGAAATCGGCGAAGTGCCGCTGGTATGCGGCGACCGCCTCCTGTTCAGTGGCGGCCTCGCGCGCGTAGGCGGCCATGGCCCCGCTGAGATAGTCGTACGCGTAGGCCAGGCACCACGCCTCGATGTACACGTAGTACATGAAGATGCCGACGGGGATGATCAGGGCCAGCGAGCCCAAGTATTTGCTAACCCGGTTGGGCCACAGGGCGAGCAGGATGCCCGGCGCGCTGTTGAAGCCCCGGGCGCCGCCGTAGCGGCCGATGCTCCACTCCACCCAACAGATGGGGATTCCGAGGATGAGCAGCGAGATGAAGTAGGGGATCATGAAGACCCCGCCGCCGTTGGTGGCCGCCACGCCCGGGAAACGCAGAAAGTTGCCCAGCCCGACGGCCGAGCCGGCCACCGCGAGGATCACGCCGATTTTGCTCGCCCACTGCTCGCGGGGTCTGACCAGAGCCGGCGTTAGATCATTTCTCGCCACAAGTTATCTCCCGACTGCTGGGCTCGGCGACGTCGAGCCCGAGTTGCACGAAAGTAAACCATGATCGGGGGGGTAGCGGGCTTTTGCAAGTCATCAAAGCGGCGCCGACTGAAAGATTTCAGCGTTCGGTGAGGCTTTTCTGAGGCAGTTCCTCGGGCGAGCTCCTCAAGTGGGGTTCCTCAAGCAAGGTTATCGGGTCAGCCGATCAAGCTGGTATGAAAACGATCGGCGTCATCCTCGCCCGGGCGGGCAGCAAGGGCCTGCCGGACAAGTGCGTGCTGCCCCTGCTGGGCCGGCCGGTGATCAGCTACACCATCGGCCATGCGCTGGCCAGCCGGCGACTGGGCGACGTCGTTCTGACCACCGACTCCCAGCCAGCCGCCGCTTTGGGCGTCGAAGCGGGCATCCTCGTGGTGCCGCGGCCGGCGGAACTGGCGACGGACTCGGCTCGCGTCGATGCGGCCGTTCGCCATGCCGTCAGTTGGTATGAGGCGCGAACGGGCGAACCGGCCGACGCCGTGGTCATACTGTACGGAAACATCCCCGTGCGAGCGGAAGGCATCATCGATCGCTGCATCGAGCATCTCGAGCGAACCGGCTGCAGCTCGGTGCGAACGGTGGCCCCGGTGAGCAAGCAGCACCCGGACTGGATTCACCGGCTGGATGGCGATCGCATGGTCCAGTTTCGGCCCAACAGCATTCATCGCCGCCAGGATCTCGAACCGCTGTACTATCACGATGGGGCCGTCGTGGCGGTGACCCGGGCCTCGCTTTTCGCCGCCGCGGACAGCAACGATCCGCACGCCTTCTTCGGCCCCGACCGCCGTGCGGTCATTCAGGAGCCCGGCGACACCGTGGACATCGACACCATGATCGACCTGTTCCAGGCCGAGGCCATCCTGCGCTATCAGCGCGAAATCCGCGCCAGCCAACGACAATCTACGGCGACCACAGCGGTTGCGGCGGGAGTGAAATAGCATGGATACGGCAACCCGCACGATCGACGAGCGGTCGAAAGTCGTCGCGAGCCGGTCGGTGCAGATCGGTCCGGCGATCATTGGACCCGGACAGCCGGTGTACGTCGTGGCCGAGATCGGCGTGAACCACGACGGCGACGTCGGCGTGGCCCGCGAGCTGATTCACGCCGCCGTCGACGCCGAGGCCGATGCGGTCAAATTCCAGGTCTTTTCGCCTGACCGGCTGGTACGGGCCGACGCCCCTGCCGCCACCTACCAGCGGCAGGCCTGCGAATCGGACTCGCAGCATGAGATGCTGGCCCGTCTGGCGCTGCCTCATGAGGCGTTCGCCGAGCTGGCCGCGTACGCCGGCGAATGCGGCGTGGAGTTCCTGGCCACGCCGTTTTCCGTTGCCGACCTGGAATTCCTGGTCTCGTTGGGCGTGCGAGCTATCAAGCTGGCCTCCACCGACATCGTAAACGGCCCCTTGCTCGATGCGGCCGCGCGATCGGGGCTGCCGTTGATTCTCTCTCGCGGCGCGTCGGAGTACGACGAGATCGCCGCAGCCGTCGACCGGTTCCGGTCCGGCGGCGGAACATCGCTGGCCCTCCTGCACTGCGTGAGCAGCTATCCGGCCCCGGAGCACGAGGCCAATCTGGCGGTGATTCAGACGCTGGCTGAGGCATTCGATTGCGTGGTCGGCTTCAGCGATCACACCGAATCGCTGACCATCGGCGGGTACGCCGCGGCCGCCGGGGCACGGATCGTGGAGAAGCATCTGACGCTCAGCCGCTTGCGGCGCGGGCCGGATCATGCGTTCTCGCTCGAACCCGCCCAGATGGCCGAGTACATCCGCCAGATTCGCCGCACGGAACTCCTGCTGGGTAGCGGCTGTGTGGCCGTCAGTCCGCTGGAGCGCGAAGTGCGCCGGCTCGCCCGGGCCAGCGTCGTGGCCTCGCGTCACATCGAGCCCGGCGACGTCCTGACGCCCGAGATGCTGACGGTGAAGCGGCCGGGCGACGGCATCAGTCCCATGGCGCTGCACCAGTTGGTTGGCCGCCAAGCGCGGGAGCGAATCCCCGCCGATACGCCTGTGCGCTGGGAAGCGCTGGTTTGAAGTCGGAGTTGCCAGCGACATCCGCGGGAGAAGCGCAAGTGAGTGTAGTAATCAGTCGGCGGGGTCCAGCCCCGCCGATCGCTTTGTGGGTCGAGTGTGCGAGCGATGAGTAAACGAAAGCCGCGAGTTGCGATCATCACGGGTACGCGGGCCGAGTTTGGCTTGCTGGAGCCAGTGATCCAGGGGATTCGCCGTCGCGGCCGGCTCGATGATCGGCTCATCGTCACGGGCATGCACCTGCTTCACAAGTTCGGCCACACCATCGACGAGATTCGGGCTAAAGGCTACCGAGTCGATGCAACCGTAAAGATGCAGACCGGTCGGGATGACGCGGTGGGCCAGGCGGCCGCGGTGAGCCGCGGGATCGCAGGCATCGCCCGAGCGCTCGAACGGCTGGAATGCGACACGGTAGTGGTCTTGGGTGACCGGATCGAAGCCTTCGCGGGAGCAGCCGCCGGCGCGCTGGCTCGGCGACTGGTGGCCCATATACACGGCGGCGACCGCGCTCCGGGGGATCTGGATGAATCGCTGCGCAACGCGATCACGCGGCTGGCTCACGTGCACTTTGCCGCCTCGCAGGATGCCGCCGACCGACTGGCTCGCATGGGCGAGCCTCCATCGCGCATCTACCGCGTCGGAGCTCCGGGCCTGGACGCCATCCGCGAATTTCGTCGGAGCGACAAGCATTCGCGCGCCACGCGGGAGCGTTTGACAGCGCTGATCGGGCCGCTGGTCGACGCGCCGTACGCCGTGCTGATCCAACACGCCTACGGACGACCGGCCACCGTCGAGGCGGCGGTGATGCGAGCGGCGGTGCGGGCGATCGAACGCTGCGGCCTGGGCGGCGTGGCCGTGTGGCCCAACAGTGATCCCGGCCACGACGGGATCGTCGAGGTTCTCGCGCAACTGGACCGACGCCCCGGTTGGCGCGTGTTCAAATCGCTGCCGCGCGAGGATTACCTGCGCGTGGTGAGCCGCGCTGCCGTATTGGTGGGCAACTCGTCGAGCGGCATCATCGAATCGGCCAGCCTGGGCGTCGGAGCAGTCAATATCGGACGCCGCCAGGAGGGCCGCTTGCGCTGCGGCGAGAACGTTATCGACGCGTCCGAATCGCACGCGGCCATCCTGCGGGCGATTAAATCGGTTTTAGTACGGCCACGTCCCAATCCCGACCGCTCAGTATACGGGGACGGGCGGGCCGGTGAACGCATCGCCCGCATCCTCGAACGCGTAACCGCCGCTTCGCATGCGCACCAGAAATATCTTACCTATTAGATGGGCTCGCCTCGGAATCGGCCCGGATAGACCTAAACCGCCACTGCGGGAGGGTCGATGACAGATTGGGGCACGTTGTTGCGCCTCAATCCATTACGAGTGCTCGAGGGTGTTCCTGAATGTCCATCACACCGGTCGCGACTGATCCGGCCCAGGCAGTGAAGCTGGCCCTGTCCAGGATTGGCGACATTGCCACGTTGCCTGAGGTGACCGCCCGCATCATCTCGGTGGTGGACGATCCCAAGAGCACGGCTCGCGATCTGCACAACATCATCAAGAACGACCCGGCCCTGGCCACGAAGATTCTCAAGGTGGTGAACTCGGCGTTCTACGGTTTGCCCGGACAGGTCTCGGAAATTGATCGGGCGATCGTGCTGCTCGGGCTGAGTGCGGTCAAGAACATTGCGATCTCGACCTCCATCAGCCGGCTGTTCACGTCGGAACGCGTGTCCGACCGCTTCAGCGCTCGCGATATTTGGAAGCACTGCGTGGCCGTGGCGGTGGCGACCCGCCAGTTCTGCTCGATGATCGGCAAGCGGGCGTTCGCCGAAGAGGCTTTCCTGGCCGGACTGATTCACGACCTCGGGCTGCTCATCGAGCGACAGGCTTTCCCGGATCAACTGAAGGAAGTGATCCGCATCGCGAGTGAAACGAACCGGCCGTTCTGCGAGCTCGAGATGGAGCTCATCGGGGCCGACCACCAGATGCTCGGCGCCGCGCTGGCCGCCAAGTGGAAGTTCCCTCGCGGCTTGCAGACCGTGCTCGGTTATCACCATCGCATCGACAATCTCACCGAAGAGAACCGGCTGCCCGCGGTGCTGGTTTACATCGCTGACATGCTCGTGTGCCACGAGCGGATCGGCTTCTTCCTCACGGCCGGTCAGCAGACACTGGACGACGTGGTGCTCGAGTCGGTTGGCCTGAGCGAGTCGGACTTCAACACGGTTCGCGAGGAACTGCCCAACCTGGTCGAGGAAGCCGAAGCAATCTTCCGCCCGTGAATGCCTCACACGCTCACCTCTGTGCTCCTCTGCGTCCTCTGCGGTTCAATTCGCTTCTGCAAGACAGCGTTCGACTGTCAGCCAGATCGGACTATCAAGAGACCAGTCCCAAGTTCCGACTGGGGCATCGCCTGATCTGATATCCGCCGGGTCCGCCCACGCTCGATTCGCTGCTGCGCCCATAGCCCGAACGGCATGGCGCTGTCTTTAATCTGCCGGTCGGGAATCAGAATCGCTCGAGCCAGAGGAGACGGATGGTGTCGATTTTCAACGTACCGGTCGAGGACTGGGCAGCGTTTTGTCAGGAGTTCTCCAACAAGCACGCAGGTGAGCCGGTAACCATCGAAGTGCTATCGAGCAGTCAGGTGGAGGATCCGGCGGCGGAAAGCACGGTGATCGCCCGCGAATGTCCCATGCACTCGCTGCGACTCGAACACAGCGGTGGTGAGGATCTGCTGATCTTTCTCGATCGACACTCGCCTCAAGGCGGGCCGCAGTTTGTGGTGGCGCCGCGACAGATTCGGCTCGAACAGCCCGACACGAACGAGCCGGGCCGCCTGCGCGTGGATACCGTCGATGGACAGGTGCTGTTCCTGCATCTGCCCGTACCGGTGTTGCCCGGGCTGCTCGACGGGATATAGTGCCGTGAGCTATGGGCTGTGGGCTATGAGTCGGACGTCTGCTGCAGGCGTTTAACGTAAATACATGACATCTCGCTGACAGCTGAGAGCTGAGAGCTTTCCCTGTGCCTCGCTGCCTCTGTGGTGAATTCCTGTAGTTGCACCAACGGCTGCGACGTGATCACTTCGGGAGTCTTGCGATCAATTCCTGCAGGAAGGCGACGTCGTCGGCGATGGCCTTCTTCTTGCCCGCGGCGTCGAACTTGCCGAGGCTGTCGTCCTCGATGCACAGGTCCCCCACGTAGCCAGCCCGGGCGTAAATAGCCAGGATGCGGCCAAAGTCGATGTCGCCCGTGGGCACGGGCTCGGCGTACTTGATGTACTCCCAGCCCGGCGAGCGCTGTTGGTTGCGCCGGTCTGTCGGATATTTGACACTTTTGACGTGCACGCAGCGTACGAAAGGTGCGACCTCCTGCGTCAACGAGTAGAGTTTGTCGAGCGGGTGGCCGAACCAGTACATGTTGCACACGTCGTGCAGGAGGCCGACGCGATCGGGTTCGCTTTCGCGAAGCACGGGCAGGAGGATTTCCGGCCGGTTCCAATAGTGGCCGAGGTTTTCGAGCATGAGCTGGACGCCGGTTTCGGCGGCGATTCGATCCAGCGCGCGAACGAATCGACGGCCGACAGTGACAAACCGCTCGTCGGAGACCTTTTCACCCTTTTCGTCCACGATGGCCACGGGCAGCATGATGTGGCGGCAACCCACGCCGGGCGCTGCCTTGGCCGCCCGAACGATCCACTCGGCCGCTCGCTGCTCATCCACAGGCGTCGCGAGACGGACGACCATGGCGAAGCAGCCGATGGACATGCCCTCGCTTTCGAGCTTGCGGGCGAGGATCTTGCGGTTCTCTTCCGTGTCGATGCGATACGGCGCAGCCCCCTTCTCCAGGAGGTACGGGCAGGCGAGATTCTCGTCCAACACGCACTCGAGGCGGGTGATTCCCACCGACTTGGCGGCCGCCCAGACGGTGTCCTCGCCGATGTCGCGCAGGTAGGGATCGCGGATGGTGACCTCCCACTTGCGCGAGTCTGGCCGGGTGGCGGCCGACTCGGCGACCAGCGTGCAGGGCAGTAGCAGCGAAAACACGACGCCGAGGAAACATCCGGAGCGCATGGCGGATCTCCACAAGTGGATGTGTTAGCGGCGGCGAGTATACCGCGCGGGGTGGGCGAGTGCAGAGACGCGCGCCAGGGGCGAAGCGACCGGCGATCAGGAGACGATCGCTCGGAGCAATCGCCAACGAGAGTCAGTTGGGAGCATTATCGGACGTGGGTCGCCGATGCGGATTGCCGGCGCGGGCGAACGCGATGGCGGGCTGAGACCGTCCAGGTGCTGCCCTGCTTGTCGCCGCGCACGACCGAGCTGAGGAAGCCGCGGCTGGTCAGCCCCGCGCTGAGCTTGCGAGCCTCGCTTTCGGATTCAAATCCATAGATCAAGAGCATGGAAGCCCCTTCGGCCATCTGCCAATGCCGTCGAGGCGTGCCCTGACACAGTTCTGCGACGGCAGCTTTCAACGCGTCCACTTTCTTCGGCCCTCGAATCCAAGATTTGCAAAGCCCAGATGGTATCGGCCCGATTACGGCTGTACTTGAATCTGGGGCACCGTAGCGGCTGGCGAGGATCCGCACGCAATTTGTTTATGGGGCGAACTTATCCAACGTCCCCAATCGTCCGTTAACTGCGGTACGGAGACAGACTGTTCATGGGTGAGTTCTGGCAATACCGGGATCTGCTGTACCAGCTTGTACGGCGAGAGGTGGTGGTACGTTATCGGCACTCCGTCCTGGGGGTGGCCTGGGCCCTGCTGCAGCCGCTGGGCATGATGCTGCTGTTCACGTTCGTGTTCACGCGGGCGGTGTCGCTGGGGGCGATTCGCGAGTTGGGCGTGCCCTACCCGCTGTGGGCCTACCTGGGAATCCTGCCGTGGACGCTGTTCGCCATGGGCCTGACGGGCGCCGTGCAGAGCCTGGCCAGCCATCGCGATCTGGTGACCAAAGTGTACTTCCCGCAGCAGATTCTGCCGCTGTCGGCCATCGCCAGCGCATTCTTCGACTTCTGCGTGGCCGGCGCGGTGCTGGTGGGACTGGTGGTCTACTACCAGGTAACCACCGCTTGGCAAATGACGCTTGGCCCGGCCCTGTTACTGCTGCCGGGTGTGGTGCTCGTGCAATTGCTCTTGATGGCGGGGTTGGGGTTGTGGCTGGCCCTGGCCAACCTGTGGTTTCGCGACGTGAAGTACCTGTTCGGCGTGGGCATCCAAATGTGGATGTTCCTCACCAACGTGCTGTACCCGCTGCCCAACGACGGCTCAGCGCTCATGCGGTTTCTCACCACGGCCAACCCGATGGTGCCGATCATCTCGGCCTATCGAAGGATCGTGATCGAGGGCGGTTTGCCCGAACCGGTGCCCTTTGCGGTCGCCAGTTTCGCGGCCATGGGACTGGCGGCGACCGGATGGGCGGCGTACCAGCGGCTCGAGGGACGGTTCGCGGAGAGAGTGTGAAGGGAAGCTGTGAGCTATGAGCTTTGAGCTGTGAGCCGGAGCGGGGAGAAAGAATTGACGCGGCGACACGGGACGCGGTGACGCGGCGAGAGAGAGAAGCGACAGGGGTGAGTGGATGAGTGGTGCGGAAGCTAAGGTCGAGAATATGCCGGCGGTGGACGTCTCCGCGTTCGTGGATCCGGAGCATCCGCAGAGTTGGTCGCGGCAGATGATCGCGCTGTTGCGGGAAGGACATTACCGCGAGGCGTATGAGATCCTCGATCAGAACATGCCCTTCGTGGACAACCAGCTCCGGCCGTACGCCGAGGCGCTGGCGGGCAAGGAGAATCACTGGACGCTCACGCACGAGTGGATCGACCGGTTCGTGAACAGCACCCGGCCGCAACGGGTGCTTGATTTGGGCTGTGCGGTGGGCTGTCACGCGATCGAGTTCGCCCGCAAAGGACACCAGACGTTCGGGATCGACATCCTGCCGCAGATGATCGACCGCGGCCGCGACCTGATCGACTCGCTGGGGCTGGCCGATCGCTGCCGGCTGGTGGCGGGTGACGTGCGGCATCTGCAGCGGTACTTCGGACGAGGCTCGTTCGACGTGGTGGTTTCGTGCGACACGTTCGAACACCTCGAAGACGACGCCATCATGCAGACGCTGGAGGGCGTCAAGCACGTGCTTCGGCCGGGCGGGCGGATCGTCGTGCAGACTTCGCCGGGACGCTACTACTACTGGTTCGAGCCGGGCCGCTGGAAGCTGCTCACGCTCTTGGTGCCCATGGCCTGGCTGCCCGACGCGGCGTTCACCGCATACGTGCGATGGCTCGACCGCTGGCCGCTGCGAAGGCTGCGGCGCGAGCACGTCCGGTTCTACCGGCACGAGTACGGTCATATCAACTGCATGGACAAGGTGCATCTGCGACAACTGCTGGAGCGGGCGGGATTCGAGCATGTGTACACGTTCGCCATCCACGCGCACCCGGGATTCAAGGATGAAGGGTGCCTCAAGCGCCCGTGGCTTCGCCGGCTGTTCGGCGACAAGTCGATCGCCTGCCGAAACGTGTTCGGCGTGGCGACGACGCCGCGCTGAAGCTATGAGCTCTGGGCTGTGAGCTGTGAGCCGGAAGGGGGGAGAAAGAATCGACGCGGCGACGACGCGGCGAGGGAGGGCGAACGAGGATAAGAGAAAGCGAGAGAGAGACGGTTGTTGCAGTCTGTTCGATGCCAAGGATGAGGTGAACAGAATTGCGGGAATGGAGACACGGTTTCGGGATTGACGAGCATCTGAGTCCGCACACGGCCACGCGCGAGCGGTCGGCCAGGACCGGCCGGCGAGTGATTCTGGTCGAGCAGTTGTGCATTCGGCTGTACTGGACGCTGGAAAACAAGAAACATGACTGGTTCTTCGCCGACAGCGATTGAGATCGACGGGCTGTGGAAGCGGTTCCGCAAGGGCGGCACGGACGGGCTGCTGTGGGAAGTGGCCGTTCGCGGCGTACGGCAATTGCTCTCCGGGCGGTCGGCCAGCGATTCGTTCTGGGCGCTGCAGGATGTGAACCTGCGGGTGCGACGGGGCGAAGCAGTGGGGATCATCGGGCCCAACGGGGCAGGCAAGAGCACGATGCTCAAGATCCTGTCGCGGGTGCTGCGGCCGGATCGCGGCCGCATCCAGGTGAACGGTCGGCTCAGCGGGCTGATCGAGGTGGGTGCGGGATTTCACGGCGATCTGTCGGGCCGCGAGAACATTTACGTCAACGGGGCCATCCTCGGCATGAGCCGGGCGGAGATCCGCCGCAAGTTCGATCGCATCGTGGAGTTCGCAGGCATCGGCGAGTTCCTCGACATGCCGGTGAAGCGCTATTCATCGGGCATGTACGTTCGGCTCGGCTTTTCGATTGCCGCCCACATGGAACCGGAAGTGCTTCTGGTAGACGAAGTGCTGTCGGTCGGTGACGTGTCGTTCAAAGCCAAGTGCATGGACGCCATGCGGAACTTCCTGCGGCGTGGCACGTCGGTGCTGTTCGTGTCGCACAATCTGGCACAGATCAAGCGGTTTTGCGACCGTGTGGTGCTGCTGGACCACGGTCGGGTGCGGCTCGAGGGCACGCCGGATGCGGCGATTGCCGAGTACAGCCGGCTGGTGAGCGATCTAGAGGACGCCAATCCGCAGGGCATCGAGCAGTCGCACGTGGGCGGCCGGGCGCGAAGCAAGGGGCCGGCACGCATCACGGCGGTGCGGATTCTCAATGGTGAGGGGCAGCCATCGCGCACGTTCGTGTCGGGCGAACCCGTACGGCTGGAGATCGACTACGACATCGATCCGGCGAGCGGCGGGCTGGTCGATCCCAACTTCGCGATTGCCGTTCATATGTTCGGCGCCGGGCTGTTTTACCAGTTCGAATCGCGGCGCGACGGATTGCGGCCGGGCCGGTGCGTAGGGAAAGGCACGGTGGCGGTGGATTTCCCCAAACTTTCGCTCGGCGAAGGTGTCTATCAAGTGAGCGTAGCCCTCGCCGACGAGAAAGGTCTGCCCGAACACGATTGGCACGACCGGGCCTACCGCATCACGGTGGTTCCCGACGGCGTGACGGACGGGCCGGTGCACCAGCCGAGGTCGTGGGAGCTTCTCGAAGGCTCGGACCATCAAGAGGCGGTTGACGGGGAAGGGCAGGTCCTCGCCGCTTCGCTGCACGTTTGACGAATGGAGTGGAATCGTGAGCACGCCGAACCCGACGGTCAGCGTCATCATTCCGTGTCTGGACGCCGAGGATACGCTGGCCGAGGCCATCCACAGTGTTCTGTCACAGACGATCCCACCGCTGGAAGTGCTGGTGATCGACGATGGCAGCGTGGATCGCAGCGTAGCGGTGGCTGCGTCGTTCGGAGCCAAGGTTCGCGTGCTGTACAACGACATCGGCGGGCCGGGCGCAGCGCGGCGGATCGGCGTGCGCGAAGCCCGCGGCGAGTACATCGCGTTCGTTGATGCCGACGACACGGTCGATCCCACCAAGCACGAAAAGCAACTGGCCATCCTGACCCGCAGTGACTCGCATACGCTGGTGCACACGGGCGCGAGCATCTTCTGGTCGGACGGCCGCCATCCGCCGACTGAACGACCCAGTGCGGCCGAGGCCACCGGCCGCTGTCTGCGAACGGTGTTCGAGCGTAACCCGGTGTGCGGGGCCTCGACCATGCTGCGGCGCTCGGTCATTCTCGAACTAGGCAACTACGACCCGGACCTGTTCGGGACGGAAGACTTCGGCATGTCGCTCATGGCTGCGTCGTGCTGCGAGTTCGTTTACCTCCCCGAGCCGCTGTACCGCATTCGCCGCCACGGCAGCAACCTGTCGAGCCGGCCTTGCCACATGGCCTACATGCACTGGCTGGCCCAGGAGCGGTTCCGCCAGCGTCGGCCGGAAGCGTTCGCGCAATTGCCGGCCGAGAGCGTGCGACAGTACATGATCGAACCCGTGTTGCAGGCGGTGAAGGACGCCCACTGGCGGCGGGATACGAACGACTATGCACGGCTGCTCAAGCTTGCGCGCCAACTCGCCCCGGAGGATCCTGAGATTCGCCGCATGTGGCACAAGCGGTGGATTCCCATGCGTGTCCTGCGGGCGTGGGATCGGATGAGTGCGGTCGCGCAACCGGTGGGGGCGGAGGCGTAAGGACGACACGGCGACGCGGCGACAAATGACGAATGACGAAGCACGAGGTCGCACTCGCGACCCGACGGTTTGGCTCACAGCTTATAGCTCAGAGCTCATAGCTTCTTTTCGTCATTCGTCAGTCGGGTTTCGTCATTTACTCCTGGTAGCATGCCGACTCGATCACGCCATTCCGGTCATCTTGCCCTGGTGGTCTGCCATCCGGCGCGGACCGGCGGGATGGAGACGTTCTGCAAGTTTCTCACGGAAACGGTGCTGGAGGCAGGTTGGCAAGTCACGGTGGCGCTGTCGGGCGAGAACATCTACGACTCGTTGCAGACATGGTACGGCGACGCGATTCGCGTGGTCCCCGTCGAATGGCTGGACGCCACCTGCGCGGGCGACCGTGAATACGAGCGGACGCGGATTCTCGAGCGACGGTGCTGGTTTGCCCGCGTACAGCCCGACGTGGCGCTGTGCGTGCAATCCTCCAATACGCCGTTCCGCGCAGCCATTGTCGGAGCGAGGCTTGCGGGCGTGCCGGTGATCAGCACGCATCGCACGATGGCCTGGCCGGTGGAATACGTTCCGTCGCGACGGCATTTCTTCGGTTTGGTACCCGGCCTGGGGCTACATCGGCGCAAAGTCATTTTCAAGACGTGGCTGACGGCCTTTCTGGCCGCTCGCGTGGTGTACAACAGCACCGTAGTCGCCCGCGGCTACGAAACGTTGTACCACTATCCTCGCCATCGCCGCGTGGTGATTCCCAATGCCGTGAGATTCTCGCCTGCCCTCTCCGCCTCGCGCGCGAGTGATCGACCCGTCACCATCGGCTACGCGGGCCGGATCGGGGCGGACAAGCGGTTGGACATCCTCCTGCGAGCGGTCGCGGCCATGCAGTCGCGGAACGTGCGCGTACAGATTTACGGCGAGGGGGCGGAACAGCCACTGCTGGCCGACTTGGCGTCGCGGCTGGGTATCGCCGATCGTGTGGCATGGCGTGGCGTCACGCAGGATTCAGCGTCCGCATATGCCGATATGGATATTGTCGTGCTCTGTTCGCCGCGCGAGTCGTCGAGCAACATGGTGTTGGAGGCGATGGCGGCAGGCAAGGCGGTGGTCGCCACGGACGCCGGCGGCATGCCCGAACTCATCGAGCCGGGCGTGGGCGGATTGTGCGTGCCGCCACTGGACGTTTCGGCGCTGGCGGCCGCGCTCGACAAGCTCGCGGCTGACGCGGATTTACGGCGCCGGCTGGGCCAAAACGCCCGGGTTAAGGCACTGCGCGAGCACGACCCGCGCTGCGTGGCGGAGCAATGGATGGCGCTGCTGAACAGCGTCGCGGGCCGGCCGTCGTCGGTGCGAGACATCGCTTGCCCGGAAGTCTACGGCGTGTCTCCGACGGCGCCGGGTGGCCTGATGACATGAACGTCGGGGAAGACGCGGGTACGGAAAGCCGTGTCTCGACTCTCCCCTCTTCTCTGGGTTAGCGCGCACGTGCACGGAGGCACGGTTGATCACACCACGAGCGTATCCCGGCATCTATCTGGCGGTTGACCCGGACGGGTCGCGAGCCCGCGCGACGGTTGCAGGCATGCTGAGCCTGGCCGGCCGTCTCGACGAAAGCATGCTGGCGATCGAAGGGGACGGTTATGCCGTAGTAGCCGTTTCGCCGCCGGGTCATCACGCGGGCAGCGGACCGGAGGTCCACGCCGACGCTCGCGGTCTGCTCATCTGGGCGGGTGAGATGTTCCCGCCGCAAGCGTGGACCGGCAGCGACCGCACATCACAGAGCATGGCCGCCACGCTGTTCGACCGGCTCGTGAACGACGGCTCCGAGATTCTCGCCGACATCGACGGCAGCTTCTGCGGCGCGTGGTTCGATGCAGCAACCAATACGTGGACGCTGTTCAACGATCGCTGGGGCCTGATCCCGCTGTTCTGGCGAGCGGACGATTCCACACTGATCGCCTCGCCCAAGGCTCGGCTCACCTGGCGAACATCGGACTCTTCTCTGCGCATCAACCCCGACGGCCTGGCTGATCTGTTGCGCACGCAGAACATGCTCGATGATCACACGTTGATCGCGGGCGTCCACTGGCTCGAACCGGCCAGCGAGCTACGATGGGACGGCCAACGCATGGTTCGCCGGCGCTATTGGGATTATCAGCATCGGCCGTGCGAGGGTCGTCCGTATGAAGACGTGTTGGCCGAATTCGTCGAAGCATCGCGAGCGACCATGGATCGGATGACCCGCGGCGCCGCACCGGTTCTGATGGGTCTGAGCGGCGGACTGGATTCGCGAATCTTCCTGGCCGTCAGCCACGAATTGAATCGCCGACCTGGTTGCTACACGTCGGGATTCCCCTATGGCGAGGACGTACGCTTTGCTCGCAAGCTCGCCCGAGCGGCCGGTGCCCGGCATGACTTGCTCCTACTGGACGAGCGGGCGATTGTTGCACAACTTCGTGCGTCCATTATCGAGACCGACGGGTTGCACGGCGCGGCACACCTGGCTTTGAGCGCGCCCATCACGTCCTACCTGGCGCGACACGAAGGGGCCGTGCTCGTGGAGGGATATCTGCACGGCGTGCTCGGCGGCTCGGACCTGCCGGCCGACGCGGATGTTCCGACCGACCGCCCCGCTCACCAGCATGCATGGGCGATCGACTTTCTGCATAGCGGTGGAGAGCCGGAAAGGATTGGCCGTTTACTCGAAGCGAACCTCGCGCGAGAGAGCCTTGCCCGCTGGCAGGCTCACGTGGATGATGCGTTTGCCGCTGCCGGCACGGACGATCGGTTGTGCCGCGCGGAGTATGCCATCATCACCGGCCGCAGCGGACGCAATGATGTGCTCGTGCCCGCGATATACCGGCGTTACGTGGCGGCCCGGCATCCGGCTTGCGATCGTCGCATGATCGAATGGTATGCGACCACACCAGCGGTGATGCGTCGAGCCCGCCGGGCATATATCGACGTGCTGCGCACGCGCTACCCGCGATTCGCCCGCGTTCCCCGCGCCGATGGATGCAGCGGCATGCCGCTGAGCGGCGAAGGCTGGCGGCGCGAGTACCACTGGCAGGTGGAGAAACTGTATTCCTGGTGGGCCCGGCTGCGCTACCCGGACGTCCGCCGCTGGGGACGGGATTCGATGGCCGCTCGGGCGTGGGCACTGCAGACATGCCGAGAGGCGGGCGCGTTCGATGAGCTGCTGGCTCCGGACGCCCGCGTGCGCGAGTGGGTGCGGGCGGAGTCGCTGCGCGAAGCCTGGGATACTGCGATGCGCGATCCGCGAGGTTCCATCCCGCTGCTCACGCTGATGACGGCCGAGACGATGATCCGGGAACTCGAGCGCATGCCCGTGCCATCATGTTCGGCCGCCGGACTGCAGTTCCGGCGATTGGATGTGGGCGCGGCTCGCGTCTCGATCTGTGCGGGGGTTTCATGAGCCGCATTCTGCTTGCCGCTCCGCACGTGGGTGAGATCGGCTGGGAACTCATGTCCTGGCAGGGCCGAGTGCGCCGAATGTACCGGCGAGGCGGCTACGACCGCGTGGTGGTCCTGGGCGGGCCGGGCAAGGCGGCGTTTTACGACGGCATGCCGCTGGATTATCGAGCGATCGATCTTTCGCATCTGCCGGGCGAAGCGTACGAGGATCGGCGATACATCGGCCACTCGAAGGAAATCGTGGCAGCTGACGAACTGAAGCGGCTGCTCGAGCCGCTGGTTCGAAACGTCGTCGCGGAGTCTCGCGCGGATGGCGACACAGTCGATGTCCTCTGGCCCGAGTATGCCGGCAAGCCCTGTTCGTGCGACCCGGAACATCAGGCCTTCATCCGCTACGAGCGCAAGATCTCCGAGTTGCCGTCCGAACCGTGGGTTGTGCTCGTGCAGCGCACGCGGGCTCACGGAGCCGAGCGCAACTGGCCGGCCGAAAGCTGGGTTCGGCTCGCGCGTCTGCTCGCCGATCGCGGCGTGCACACGACGATCTACCCGTGCGAAGCCGAGGCAGCCATCACCATGTTGTCAGGCTGCGACCTGGCGGTGGGCCAATCGACGGGCGGGCTGCATCTGGCCGCGCTGTGCGGATGCCCCACGCTGGTGTGGTCGGTGCAGGACTATCTCATGTGGCAATGGGAGATCACCAACCGCCAGCGGTATGAGACGTGGTGGAACCCGCTCGGCTCGCCCGTAGTGTTTCACGAAGCCGCATCGCTGCCCACACCTGAAGCAGCGGCCGACCAGATCATGGGCGCGTTACAGGCCATCGGCCGGCGCACGGGATCCAGCGTGCAGCGAGCGTTGTTTCGCGGCAAATGGACGCTGCGCAGCACGCTGCGCCGATCGATCATCGAGCCACGCCGCTATCGTCGCTGGCCCTGGCCGGTGCAGAAGTTCGTGCGATACGAGCTGGCCTAGGCTTGAGACTTGAGACCTTGAGTCTTGAGGCCTGAGGCAAAGGCAAGTCTCTTCGTCGCAATTCCTGTTGGATCATGTCATTCGTCGTCCGGAAATGCGTGGTTATCGGTCGCGCGTAAATTGCCGATCGCACAAGCTTGTCAAGGCCCGATAAGAACCCCGTTTTCGTCACACCAGCCGTGATTTGAGGCCCGTTCCTGCGGCGGGCCGGATTCCCTCCGGCAGTCCTCAACTGACTTTACAAAAGACCGATATCTACGGCACACAGGCTCGATTATCGGCCAGCGCACGAGTATGGGTCCGCCGGCCGGGAGTGATCAGATGACCACCGCCAGCACAACCAGCTATACGCTCCCGCGTGCGACGAGCAGGACGTCCGCCGACGTTCCCGAGCACGTGCAGCGTTGGTGGCGGTGGCTGCATCGGCCGGTGATCACGCCGCCGGCAGACGGCGTCGGCGGACGCGTGCTGCTGATCAGCTATCAGTTTCCACCGACGGGCGGGAGCGGCGTGCAACGCCCCGCCAAACTCGCCAAGTATCTCCCGCGTTGCGGCTGGCAGGTCGAAGTGTTGACCGCGGCACACGATCGGTTCCCCTGGACGGACACCTCGCTTCTGGCCGATTTGCCCGACGATCTGATCACGCATCGTATCGCCGGTCACGAACCGGCCTGCGTGGCCCGCTGGCTCGGCGCGCAGTGCGCCCGCCTGGGCGGCGAGCGTTACGGCCGTCGCGTGGATGACGCTCTGCACTGGCGTTTGACGGGTTGGGCCGACCGGCTCGGACTGCAGAACGGTGAGTCGCTCTGGATCGGGCCGGCGACGCGAGCGGCCATCCGCCGCCATCGCGAGACCCCCTTCGATGCCGTAATTTCCACCGGCCCGCCGCATTTCGTGCATCGCGTGGCTATGCAGGTGGCCCGGCTGACCGGGTTGCCCTGGCTGGCCGATCTGCGTGACCCGCTGGTCAGCGACTTCGATCGGACGGGCTGCTCGCCCCGGCAGGCTCGGCGCATGCGCGAGTATGAAGCGGACATCGTGGAGCGGGCCGACCTCATCGTTACCACCTGTCCGTCATTCGCGTGGGATTTGCAGCAACGTTATCCCGAGCGGACCCGGCGGATTCGTGCGATCACGAACGGCTTCGATCGCGACGACATTCGTCGAGCCGTTCGTCCGGCCGAGCTCGCCGGCGACACTCGTGATGAATGCACGCTGGTAGCTGCGGGTGCGTTCTACGGCCGTCGAGAACTGTCGCGGATCATCCGCCCGTTGCAGCGGCTGATGCAACTCCATCCGCCATATGCCGGCCGCGTCAAGCTCGTCATCGCGGGGACCATCGACGCCGAACAACGCCGGGCGGTACAGCAGAACACGCCGGAGTTTGTCTCGCTTGCCGGCTATGTCGATCACGCCGAAGCCATTGCTCTGACGGCGCGGGCGGCCTGCAGCATTGTCGTCGTGCCGGCGTGTGAGCATGGTCATCTGAGCATCCCGGGCAAGACCTTCGAGCTGCTCGCCGTGCCCACGCACGTGCTGGCCCTCGTGCCGTCAGGCAGCGACACCGAGCACATCGTCCGGCGAACGGGTGGCTGCACGGTGGCGCCGTTCGAGCGCGAGCATGCCGTCTTCTCCGCGCTGCGGGGAATTATCGAATCACACTTTTCGGGCGAATTGCAGGCCGATCGTGACTGGACGCGCGTGGATGCGTTCGATCGACAGATTATCGCCCGACGGTTTGCCGATTGCCTCGAAGCCGCGTGTTGCGAAAAGACGGGCCGTCGCGGGATCGCGAGCCACAATCGAGAAGCGGTGGAGGTCGCATGAGACGAGACATCAGCAAACTGCTTTTCGTCAGCGACGCCCCCCACTTCGGCGGTGCCGAGCAATACGTCGCCAACATGGTCGCGGCAGCTCGCATCCGCGGCATCAGTTCGGTCGTGTGGTGGGCCCGTCCGTGCACGGGGACGGAGGATGTGTTTGCCGAGGCCCGGCGTCAGGGCGCGGACGTGTGGGTCGTGCCGCCCGCGCGAACGCGACACCTGCACGCGTTGTGTCGCGAGCTTCGCCGATGCGTACGGCAAGAACGGCCGGATGCCATGATCGTGAATGCCTGCGGGCGCCCGCGGTTTTGGGCGGTGCCGTGGGTATGCCGGCTCGAAGGCGTGCCGTCGCTGTGGGTGCATCACATGGTGGATCACCTGGATTATCGGCGACTGATGCCCGCTCGGCTGGGCGGACGCATCGAAGGCTTGAACGCCTGGCGCTGGCCGCAAGCGCTGCGGCACCGGTTGGCTGCCACGGCCAGCACTGCGGTGGTGACTTTGAACGAAGAAGACCGCGCGCAGGTGGCTCGCGAGCACTGCATTCGGCCTCATCACGTTCATGTCGTGCGAAACGGCATCGACACGAGCCGGTACCGGTTTGATTCGCACGCTCGAACCTGCGTGCGTGCGGTCTGGCGCGAAGCGGGCATTCTCCACGACTTGCCAACAGAACCGTTCATCGTAGGCAGCGCGGGCCGGCTGGTGCACGGGAAAGGATTTGAACTGCTCGCCCAGGCGATCGCCGTCCTGCGCGGCCGCGGCATGGACGTACAAGCGGTGGTGGCTGGCGACGGGCCGGATCGTCAGAAGCTGATCTCCATCGCCGACAAGCTGGGCGTGACCGACTATTTCGCCCTTCTGGGCCAGGTCGCGGATATGCCGGCGTTCTACAGCGCCATCGACGCGTTTGCGTTGTGCAGCAGTACGGAATCGTTCGGGCTCGTGCTTGGCGAAGCCATGAGTTGCGAGCGGGCCGTGGTGGCCACGCCGACGGCCGGGGCGCGAATGCAGATCGACGACGGTTTGACCGGCCTGTTGCTCGAATCGTTCTCCACCGAAGAACTTGCCGACAAGTTATCCGCACTCGCGAGCCAGTCCCTGTTGCGCGAGCAACTGGGGTGTAACGCCCGCCGGCGCGTGATGCGAGAGCTCAGCATCGAGACGGCGCTGGACCGCACGCTCTCGCTGCTTCGCCGGCCGCAGACCGCTGCTAACTGCCACCAGCCGCTCGCGCTGCCCGTCTCACGGAGACTGGAGGAGGCGGCATGAGAGTCCTGGTGCCGCTACCGTTCGATATCTCGTGCCAGGTTCATGGCCGCAATCTGCGCGTGGTGAACCTGCTGGGGCAACTGGACCGCCGCTGCGACATCACGCTGGCGGCGTGCGATGCACGAGTGGCCGCGGGAGCGGCCGCCGTTCTGCCCGGAATCCGAGTGTTAACCGCGCCCGATGTGCCTCGTTGCCACCACGCACGATCGGCCACGCTCCGAGACCCCTGGTGGCTGCGGCGGGCAGCCCGGTTCTTCGGCTACGATCCCGCCATGCATGCCTGGATCGACGAGCTGAGCGTCGACGCTGACCTCGTGCTGGGCTTCGATCTGGTTTCCGCGTTGTACCTGACGCAGTTGGGCCGGCACGCCGAACGCAGCGTACCCACGGTTTGTGATCTCATCGACGATCCTTGGCTGACATTCCGTAGCGGCCGCTGGGACGAGCAATTCTCCATCGTGGGGATGAAGACGGCCATCGCGGTTCGAGCGCTGCGCCGGTGGCTGCTCCCGCAGATTGACGTGCTGACAGCAGTCGCCCCGCGCGACGCCGAGATGTTGTCACGCACGACGGGGCGAGACGTTCACGTGGTGCCCAACGGTGTGACTTGTCCGGACGATATCGAACCCGGTCAACGCGAATCGTTAGTCGTGCTGACGGGAGCGATGAACTTCCCACCCAACGAGCAAGCGGCTCGCTACCTGGTTCGCGTCATCTGGCCGAGGGTACGACGCATGGTGCCGACGGCCCGCCTGGCTCTGGTCGGTGCGGACCCGACGGCGCGCGTGCGAGAACTGGCGGACGCGTTCAACGTGACGGTGACCGGGCGCGTGGACGACCTGGGCGCCTGGTTGCGGCGAGCCCGAGCGGCCACCGCGCCCATGCTCAGCGGCACGGGCCTCAAGAACAAAATCCTCGAAGCCTGCGGCCATGCCTGTCCGGTGGTCGCCACTCGTCTGGGCGCGGGTGGCATTCCCACCGGCGAGGATCATGGCATTCTCGTTGCGGATCATCCCAAGATATTCGCCGGCCACCTGGTCCATTTGCTCACCGACCCGGCGTATGCGGAGCAGTTGGGACGAGCCGGGGCCTCCATGGTGAGAGACCGGTTCAGTTGGTCGGGCGCCGCCCGGGCCATGTGGAGCGTACTGGAAGGTTGTCGGCGCGAGGCGACCCAAACGACCGGCGCGGCTTCGCCCGCGCTGCGGCGACGCTGTCGGGAGGTGGTTTATGCCTCTGCGTAGCATCGCCTTCCTCCTGTATTTCCTGGGCAGTTCGACCGGCGCCCTTATCTACCCCATGGTCGGGCTGATCTGCTACGTAATCTTGTACCACGTGTATCCCCAGACCACCTGGTGGGGCAAGCCGCTGGAACCTCTGGGGCTCCGGTACTCCTTCATTTGCGGTGCATGCCTTTTAATCGGCACGGCCCTCAGCGCCCCCCGCATGCGGTTCGGCCGCGCGTTCTTGCATCCGGTCGAAGTGGGAGCGATCGTTGTGTATCTGACCGCCCTGCTGACCATCGCGACCGGCGTGGGCACCAACGCCCAGAGCCTGCTTCTGCTGGACAAGCTGGGCAAGATCGTCCTGTTTCTGCTGGTGATGTCGCACATCCTGGTTACCCGCCGGCGTCTGTGGATCTTCGTGCTGATTCTCACGCTCATGACGCTCTACCTGGGGCACGAGGCGAAGAATGCGCCCCCGGGAGCGTTCCTCAAGAATCGTCTGGACGGCATCGGCGGTCCGGACTTCCGCGAGTCGGCCGGCCTGGCCATTCACCTGTGCGCATTGTTGCCCTTTGTGGCGATGGTCCTGTGGCAGAAGCGCTGGCCGCTGCGGATCATGGCGTTTCTGGCGGCCGGGTACGGGGTCAACGCGATTCTGCTGTGCCGAGCCCGCTCGGCCTTCCTGGCCTGCATCGTGGCCGGTGTCTGTGCCGTGGTGTACGCCCCCCGGCGGTTCCGAACCGCGGTCGTCGTGTTCCTCCTGCTAGGCAGCCTGGGCGGATTCTTCTTGAGCGATGCGTGGTTCTGGAAGCGCATGGACACCATCGTCGTCACGGACGAGCAGCAGCGCGACGCCTCGTCGGCCATTCGCCTTCAGATTTGGGCCGCCGCGTGGGAAATGCTCAAGAGCAACCCCATGGGTGTGGGTGTGGGGCAGTTCCAGTTCCAGGTCAAAAAGTATTCGGACCACCTGGTGAACACCCGCGACGCTCACAACAGCTTCATCCTTTGTGCGGGAGAATGCGGCGTGCCGGGATTGCTCGCCTACCTGGCCACGCTGGGCCTTTCGTGGGTGACGCTGGGGCAGGTGGCCCGGCGGGTGCGCCTGCTGGAGGATTCCGAACTGTACGAGTGGCTGATCTTCGCGAATCGGCTCGCCCTGGTGGTCTATGTCGTGGCGGGCCTGTTCGTGAGCCGGTTCTACACCGAGGGCATGTGGTGGCTCATCATGCTGCCAGTCTGTTTGTCGCGTGCGGTCGAGAACGAGATTCGTGAGGGAGTTCAGGCCGAGTTGGAACTGGCCAGCTTGCTGGAAGTCTCCGAGCGAGAATCCGAATGGGCGCTGGCCGGGCTGGGGAGAGCGTGACGTGATCGAGTGTGTAGAGGCCGAAATCCGGGATCGGTGCCGCACGGTATCCGTGGCGGAACGATGCAACCAACCGGACGCGCCGGCCGGCGCGGCAAGGGATGACTCCGCGCGGGCCCGGCTCGTGCGACGCGTGAATCAACTCTATCACGACCTCACGCAGGACGTGTTCGATGTCGAGCATCGGTATCGTCACCGAGTAGAGCGGAGTTTCTGGCACGACGTGAGCCGAATGCTCGGCGACAACGACGGTGTCGTGGCGGGCCGAACCGTGGTGGATCTGGCCTGCGGGACGGGATTCGTCACACAGATTCTCGCCGAAGCGATGCACCCCCAAGACCGGCTGATCGCCATCGACATCAGCCCGGCCGCTCTGGACAGTGCCGCCCGCAAATGCCGGCCACACCGGCTCCAGCAAGCAGTCGCCGACGGCGCGCGCCTGCCGCTGGCCGATGAATCAGTCGATTTGTTTGCGATCAACGCCGCGTTACACCATATGCCTGATCCCATCGGTGTGCTGCAAGAGGTCGATCGCGTGCTCAAGCCGGCCGGCCTGTTCGCACTGGGTTTCGAGCCCAATTTGCATCACTTCCGTTCGCCGATGGCCCGCGTGGCGCACGGCGTGGATCGGCTGGCGTGGTACGCCAATCCGCGGCAGAACGTGCGGAGATTTCGGGCTTACCTGGGTCTCGGCGGGCAGGACGCCTCGTGCGAAAGCGATCGGGCGGTTTGCCGGATGATCAGCGAATGCTTGCAAAGCGAAGGTTTGATCGACGAGCCCTTGAACCCGGCGGCCATCCTCGACATGGTGGATGCTCACGCTCGGGGTGCTGCCGAGCATGCCGGCTTCGACGCCGTCGCACTCATCGAAGCGTTGTTCCCGAAATATGAGCTGATCCGATTGGTGTCATCGGACTACCTGGGCGAGGCGCCCCGGCGGTTCCGGCCGGTACGCAGCGCCTTGGACGCGGTTCTTCGCATGATGCTTCCCGCGCACGGTTCGTTGTTCAGCATGGTCGTGCGCAAGTGTGTACGGGGAGAGGAACAGGCACCATGACATCCACGGCATATGTTCAACCCAAGACCTCCGTTCGGCCGGCTCTACCGCCCGATGCGATGGAGCGGCCGGTTCGCGTGCTGCACGTCGTGCCCGAACTTTCCAGCGGCGGCATGGAGCGGGCCATGCTTCGCCTCATCCACCGCTCGCTTCTGCACGATCGCCAGAGCCCGGGGGGCAGCGGCATCACGCACGGTATCTGCGTGCTCAACGACGTGAAAGACGATCTGCGCGAGCACTGCCCGCGGGACATTCCCACCTGGATCCTGCGGGCTCAGCGCCGCTGGACGCGTTACGCGGGCTGGCGCCAGCTTCGCAACATCATCACGGCGTTCGAACCCGACGTCGTGCACGCCCGCAGCACGGGCGCGTGGTTTGATGCGGCGGCTTCGCTGGCCGGCCTCAAGCGAGTGCGACTGCTGCTGAGCTTTCACGGCCGCACCACGCTGGAAACGCCGAACTTGCGGCGGCGAATGATCGACCGTTGGACCACTCGTCGGGCCGATTCCGTGCTGACCGTCTCGCATGAGGCGGCGAGTCTGCTCCGCGAAAGCCTCGCCATTCCCAGCGACAAGCTTACCACCATCCACAACGGCGTGGACACCAGCCTGTTCGCTCCGGCCGAAGACGAAGCCGAAGTGGCGAGTATCAGGCACTGCCTGCAGGTGGAACGGCATGCCAACGTGGTGATCTGCGTGGCCAACCTGCTGCCCATCAAAGGGCTGGACCTGCTGATCCGGAGCTGGCGCCAAGTGCAGATGGCCGACCCGCTGGCGAGGTTGCTCCTGGTGGGCGAGGGGCCGCTGCGCGGCGAGCTGGAGGAACTGGTTCGCGTGTCGCGGTGCGAGAAGTTCGTCCGTTTTCTCGGTTTGCGCGAGGACGTGCCAACCTTGTTGCGGGCGGCCGATCTGTTCGTACTGCCGAGTTTGTACGAAGGTTGCAGCAACGCGACGCTGGAAGCGATGGCCAGCGGCCTGCCCGTGCTGGCGTGCGATGTCGGCGGGATGCGAGAGATCGTCACGCACAACCACACGGGTTGGCTGATTCGGCCCGGTGACCACGAAGCGTTCGTCCACACTCTGTTGGGCGCTTTGCTCGATCGCTGTGTCCGCCACCGCGTGGGGACGGCCGGGCGCGACGTGGCGGTCAAGCGGTTCGGCGTGGATACCTGGGTAGCTCGGCATGCCGCGTTGTATCGCCGTCTGGCCGGATTGAAGCCGGTCCGCCACGGTCGGGGGGAGGATGCGCGATGTGCGGAATAGCCGGCCTGGTTCGGTTCGAAGGGCTGCGACCCGACGAGCGGCGATGCGGCGCGCGGATGGCGGCTCGGCTTCGCCACCGCGGACCCGATGAGGTCGGTTGCTTCAGCGATGCCGTCGCGAGCCTCGGCCACGCGCGCCTGAGCGTGATCGATCCGCAGGCCGGCCATCAGCCCATGTCCAACGAAGACGGCACGATCCAGGTGGTGTTCAACGGCGAGATCTACAACCATCGCGAGCTGGCAGCCTGGCTTCGGTCGCGAGGACACCGCCTGACCACGCGCTGCGACACGGAAGTCATCGCCCACCTGTACGAGGAACGCGGTGATGAGTTCGTCCACGATCTGAACGGCATGTTCGCCATCGCGCTGTGGGATTCCCGCCGGCGCAGGCTCGTGCTGGTGCGCGACCGATTGGGCGTCAAGCCGTTGTACTGGGCCCGCGACAGGCATTGTGTCGCTTTCGGCTCGGAGCTCAAGGCGATACTTGCGGCGGGCATCGGACGGCGCGAACTCGATGAACAAGCCTTGAAAGACTACCTCACGTTCGGCCACGTACCCGCGCCGGGGACGATCTATCGCGACATTCGCAAGATCGAACCGGGCCACATGGTCGTATGCACGCCAGCGCACACGCAGGTGCGTGCCTATTGGGACATCCCGTGCGACGACGACGCGGATGACGGTCGCGAGCGTCCGGCGCAAGCGTGGATCGACGAGTTCGCCGCGCTGCTGGACGACGCCGTGGCCATGCGGCTCGAGGCGGACGTGCCGTTGGGCGCGTTTCTCAGCGGCGGCGTGGACTCAACGGCCATCGTGGCCGCGATGTGCCGCCACGCGAGCGGACCCGTGCTCACACACACTGTCGGTTTCGACGAAACCCCTCACGACGAGCGGGACAAGGCTCGGCGGATCGCCGCGCAACTCGGCACGGATCACCGGGAGATCCTGGTTCGTCCCGATGCGGTGGAGACGGCACGACGACTGGCGAGCCATTTCGATGAACCGTTCGCCGATCCTTGTGCCGTGCCCGCGTATCACCTGGCCCGCGCTGCACGGGAACGTGTGACGGTGGTGCTGGGCGGCGACGGGGCCGACGAGATGTTGGCCGGCTATCGCCGTTATCGATTCGACCTGGCGGAAGCGGCGACTCGCGCGCGCATGCCGGAGTGGCTGCGGCGAGGCACGTTCGGGCTGGCCGGCCGCGTGTACCCCAAGGCGGACTGGCTGCCTCGTCCTCTGCGAGCCAAGCGCACGCTGCAGAACCTGGCAACCGATGATGCGACCGCCCACCTGCGCAGCGTGTCGCTGGCGGCCGGCGAATTGCCCGGCATGCTCTTGTCCAGCGACCTGGCGACACAGCTTGCCGATTATGATCCGTTCGCCCGCGGCCGTGAGCACTTCGCCCGATGCGAATCGCCCGAGCTGTTGAATCGATTGTGCTACCTCGACATGAAGACACTACTCGCCGACGAGATCCTGACCAAGGTGGATCGCACGAGCATGGCGGTAGGTCTGGAAGTGCGTGTTCCCCTTCTGGATTACCGCCTGGTCGAGCTGTCCGCGCGCATGCCGACGGCTCTGAAGCTGAGCAACGGCGTGGGCAAGCGCGTGCTGCGTCAGACGGTCGAGCGATGGGTCGGCCCCGAGTCGGCCACGGTTGCGAAACATGGCTTCGATGTGCCGACGGACGAATGGTTCCGCGGTCCGTTGCGAAGCGTGTTGTACGACGAGCTGCTTTCGCCCGCCGCACGGCTGCGGCAATGGCTCGAGCCGGCCGCGGTCGAAAACCTGATTCGCGATCATGTATCCGGCTCCGGCAACCACGGCCAGACGTTGTGGACCGTGTTCATGCTGGAGCAATGGGCTCAACATTGTGCCGCGCCCGATCCAGCGGAACGGCCGGACCACGTTGAGCGGCATGAATGTGTGACACTGGCATGAGAGTCTTGACCACCACGATCTGTTATCCGACTGCCGACAAGCCTGAGCAGGGTGTGTTCGTCCAGCGCCGTGCCGCCGCCATGGCCGAGCGCGGTGGCATGGACGTTCAAGTGGTGGCGCCGCAGCTATGGTGCCCGTTGCTGCGCCGTGCTCCTCGCTTGGTCGACGAGCGGTGGCCGGTGCCGGTGACCTATCCGAGAATGCCGAGCGTGCCGGTGCTGGGCTGGGCAACGGACGGCGTGTCCTTCGGACGCACCCTCGAGCGTTCGATCCTCGAGCACGGCGGCCCTGCAGCGTTCGATCTGATCGACGCTCATTTCGAGTATCCCGATGGTGTAGGAGCATGGCTGGCCGGCCGAAAGCTGGGCATCCCCGTCGCGGTCACCGCGCGGGGCAAGATCGTTTCGCTCTCGCGCAAGGCGCTGCGGCGAGCGCAGATCGCTCGTATGCTGCGCGGCGTCGATGCTCGAATCGCGGTCAGTCGCAGCCTGGCCGATTGGGTGCATCGCGTAGGCGGCAGCGACCTGCAAGTGGACGTGATACCGAACGGCGTCGAGACCGCCACGTTTCAGCCCGTCGATCGCGCGGAGGCTCGCCGAGAACTGGGCTGGAGCCCCAATGCCCGCTATCTGTTGGCCGTCGGACATCTGCAGCGCGTGAAAGGTTTCGACCGGCTTGTGTCGATCCTCCCGGAGATTCGGGCCCGCATGGGCGACGTGCGGCTCGTCCTGGCCGGAAGCAGCCGTGGTGAATGGAGCTTTCGCCGGCGGCTGGGCCGACTGATAGCAACCTGCGGCGGTGCGCCCGCAGTGACATTTGTCGGAGCGGTCGATCCCGAGCGGTTGAATCTGCTCTACAACGCCGCCGACCTGTTCGTGAACGGATCGCGCTCAGAAGGCTGGAACAACGCCATCGCCGAATCGCTGGCGGCGGGTACGCCCGTGGTTGCGTTCGACGTGGGCGGAAACGCCGAGCAGATCTGCTCGAGAAAACTGGGACGCATTGTCCCCGACGGCGACCTGTACGCGTTCGCGGACGCGGTCTGCGAAGCGCTGACGTGCGAATGGAATCGAGTGCTGATCGCCGCCCATGGCGGAGCGCGAAGCTGGGACCAGGTCGGTCGCGAAGTGCGGCGGGTATTCGATCGCGTGTTGAAGGAGCGAGCCTCCGCACGAACCGCAGCCCCCGAGCGATTATTCGGCCTGTCGCTGTCGTCCGCGGAGATCCTGACTCCATCGCGCGGGCTCGCGTGGGAGGTGCGGCGATGAACCGCTGGCTGGCCGGCAACGTGGTGTGGCCGTTGAGCGAACGGCTGGTCGGCCGCGACACCATGCGCCGATTCCAAACGCTCCTCGTTTCCGACCGCTACAGTGCCCGGGACCTGGCGGACATTCAACAGCGCAAACTCGCACGGCTCCTGCGGCTTGCCGGCGAGCATTGCCCGTTCTACCGCGATCGGTTCCGCCAGGCCGGTATCGATCCGCGCGATCCGCAGCTCGGACTCGACGTTCTGTCCGCCCTGCCGCTGCTCGAGCGCGACGATGTGCAGGAGCATCTCGACGAGATGACTTGGTGCGATTGCCCGGGCGGACCGGCGCGGCCTTATACGACCGGCGGCTCGACCGGCCAACCGCTGCAATTCTACATCGACCGCTGCCGCCAGTCGGCTGACTGGGCGGCGCGCTGGCGAGCACGAAGTTGGTGGGGACTCCCACCGGGCTCTCGCGAGATCATGTTGTGGGCAGGCGCGGGTCGCGTTGCGGTTTCGACCCCCGATCGTCTGCGGACTCTGCGCGATCGGTGGTTGAACCAGTTCATCCTCGACGCCTTCAACATGACCGATCGGACCATGGACGAATATGCCCGGCAGATCGCGACCAGTCGTCCGCGACTGCTGTACGGCTATTCCAGCAGTCTGGCCCTGCTCGCTCGTCAGATGCTGAACGCGGACCGGGTGCTGACGCCGGAGAAATCACCGCGAGCCGTGTTCGTCACCGGTGAAACGGTGACGCCCCGTGACGTCCACGACATTCAGGCCGCGTTCGGAGCGCCGGTGGTGGTGGAGTATGGCTCGCGCGATTGCGGTTTCATGGCCGGCGGTTGCGAGGCAGGCCGACTGCATGTGGCTGACGAGAACGTGATCGTCGAAGTGCTCGACGAACACGGCCGACCGACCGCGCCGGGTGAAGTCGGCGAGGTCGTGGTCACCTGCCTGGAGTCGTTCGCCACGCCGCTCATTCGCTATCGCGTGGGCGATCTCGCGCTCGTGCCGCGGCGGGACGAGGCTTCGCACGATGGCCGCTGCCCATGCGGGCGAGCCTCGCGGCAGTTGACGGAGATTCGTGGCCGCATCACCGACCAGATCGTCCGCTACGACGCCGGCGAAGTGCGGCGGATGCATGCCCTGTCGTTGATCTACGTATTGCGCGAAGCACCAGGCGTACGGCAATTCCGGATCGTACAGAACTCGCTTCAAGCCATCGACGTCGAGCTGGTGGCGGATGGGCGGTTCACGCCGGCAATCGAGGAATCGGTCACGCGGGCGTTGCGCGAACGGATGGGCGCGGACGTCGAGATTCGCATCCACCGTCGCGAACGGATCGCGCCTACGGCGTCCGGCAAACACGCGTGTGTCGTCTCCAACGTGGAGTGTGCAGTCGTATGACGCCGGCGGCAGCGACCAACGTATCCGCATGTACAGACGAACGACCCACCTGGCGAGCCTGGGCGATGGTCGGCGCAGTCTGCCTGGCCGTCTGGGCGTTGGCCCGTTGGCTGTTCTTCGTGGGCTACGAAGGCAGCGATGACATGTTCTATTTGCGGTTCGCGGCGTTGTGGCATCGCACACCGGTGAACCACTGGGAAGCCCGCCTCCTGGGTAATGCCGTCCTGCGGCCGTTTCTTCTGATCTTCGGGGTTCGCGAGTGGGCCGCCGTGCTGCCGGCGATGCTGGCGTCGCTCACGGTTCTGATCAGCACGTTATTTGCATGCAGATTATACGGCACTATACGTCAGGCGTGGTGGGCCGGACTCTTCGTCGCACTCGTGCCCGTAGAGGTAGCTAACGCGACGACGGTATCCGCGCACGCAGTGATGGCAGGTTTCATGGCGGCGGGAACGCTGGCCTTCGTCCGCGCGGCTGATTCGCGCCCGGCGCGATGGCTGGCCGCGGTGTGTCTGCCTCTAGGTGTGGTCGCTCATTACAACGGCAGCTACTACGTCGCAAGCCTGCTCCTGGCCGCACTCATCGTCGACCGTCGCAAGTATGGGCGAGCCGTTCTCGCCGTGATAATCGGCGGCGTTCTGGCCATGCTCGGCGAAATGCTGGCGTTCCAGGTCCTTTTCGGCGACGCGCTGCGTGGCTTAAGGCTGTCCTCCCCCAAGGCGCTCGAGATCAATAATACGCTGGAGTCTGACGGCCTGACGCGCTCCATGATGATCTGGTCGCTCGTGCAGTTCACGATGGGCCATTCGTTCGGCGTGGCGCTGATGGTCACGACGCTCCTGGCGAGCTGCTGCTATCGGCGATTCTCACCACCAGTGCGAATCATGGCCCTGGGAGCCGGCTTGTTCTGGTTGGTGCTCAGTTTCGGGTCATACGTGCCCTGGGACTATCGCCCGTTCTGGCGAAACGCCCGCTATTTCCACCCGCTGGTCATGCCGGTGGCGGTGGCGTTCGCGGCCGGCCTGGTCCAGTTTCGATTTCGCCAATGGGCTCGGGCGGCAGGGGTGGCAACGCTGTGTGTCTGCGGGTTGATGCTGTCACTGGGCGGAAGTTGGGGTCAAAACGTCACCATCTCGCGCGAATTGCTCGATTACGTGCTGGCGCATCCCGACCGGCAGTTCGTGACTGACGTTCACACCGCCAACGAGATCTATGTGCTCAACGGTCTGGCTACGCCGCCCAATGTGGCCGGCACGACGGATTACGGACGCACGCACTACCTGGACGGTAGCATCCGGCTCGTATCCGACCCGGCCCACGAAACCGTGGATGCATGGCTGATCAATCCGCTCAACGTGGCCCGCAACCCGAAGTTCGCGCGAATCTGCGAACCGTTCCTGGGCCCGCCGGAATATCAGACCGACGTCCGCTACCGCGCGTTGTGCGAGTGGATTCGTCCGCTGCGCAGCGGGAGCTGGGCGGTACGCAAGCCCCCCGCCCGCGTGTGCCGGATCGAGCCGGCCCCTCAGGTCCGAGCCTGTCTGGAAGTCCCCGATCTTACGGGGCAATGTTCACGTCATTGACATCGGCGCTAATGAAGAATCCGCCCACACCGTCGATCTCGTAGTAAAAGCTGACGATGTCGCCGCAGAAAAAGTGCTCGCCTTCGCGCAGGAGGATGAGATTGGAACTCGGGATCGCCCCGCCGTCTGGCAGGAGCAAGTCGCCGTCGGCCAGTAGTGTTCCGGCATCGAAGCAGTCGAGTGTCACCGTGACCAGTTCGCCGACGGCCAGCGGCGGACCGACATCGACGAAGTTCGCCGGAATGGCGACTTCCTCCGGAGTGAACAGCAGATTCGGATCGGCCCACAGGAAAGGATCGACCGGGTTGCCGGTCAGGTTGATCAGTTCGATGGTGACCGGGGCGTCGCTGGGACCGGGAGGCGGACACCCCTGTCCCATGACGCCCACCAGCACAATCCCGCCGAGCAGGCCGAACACGATGCGCTTCATCCACCCGTGCGTGGTCATGAGATTCCTCCTGACAAATATACGGCGTTATGGGAGAGCAGCACGTCTCCTGTCAGTCACTATAGCGCGTCATCATCGGCCAGCCATGAGGGCACGGCGTATTCCCGCCAATTCGGGGTTCCGCCGAAGTGGTCGCCCGAGCGTCCGGGCGGCAAAAAGTGGAACGGCTTCCTGGAAACGAGACTTACGGTGCGATGGTGACGTCGTTCACGTCCGCGCTGATGAAGAAGCCGCCTGCTCCGTCGACCTCGTAATAGAAGCTCACGATGTCGCCGCAGTAAAAGTGGAATCCTTCATTGAGCAGGATCAGATTGGCGCTAGGTAACGTGCCGGCGGGCACGAGGAGCAGATCGCCATCGACCAGGAACGTGCCGGCGTCGGCGCAGTCCAACGTGAGCGTGACCACTTCTCCGGGGGCGAGCGGCTCGCCGACGTCGACGAAGTTGGCCGGGACAGCCACCAGCGCCGGATCGCTCAGCGTGCCAGGATCGGACCAGAAGAACGCGTCGACCAGGTTGCTCGTGGCATTGACGAGCTCGACGGTGACCGGGGCGGGCACGACCGGCGGGTCGTAGTAGAACGTGACGGTCTCACCGCAGAAATAATGTTCGCCTTCGCGGAGGAGGCCGGCTTGGGCGATGGTGCCGTCGGCGAATTCGACCACGTCGGCGTCGGTCAGCAGACTGCCCGCGGACGCGCACTCCAAGGTCACGGTCACCACCTCGCCGGGGGCCATGGGCGGACCGATGTTCACGAGATTCTGCGGCACCATGATGGTGTTCAGGTCGTACACCAGCCGCGGATCCACATACAGCAGCGGATCCACCACGAGCCCGCTGTCATTCACGAGCTCGACCACGACCGGCGGGTCAACCACCACGACCGGTGGACCGAAGGACAAGCAACCCTGCCCCATGATCAGCGCGAGCAACGGCCCGCCGACCGCAAACAGGAGCACGATCCGAGCTTTCGCCGACGAAGCCATACTGTCCCTCCCCTGGTGGTCACCGCGGCTGGTGTACTTTTGTATCGTTTCCGCCGTCAGGCTCGCGTGGCGGTCTGCTTCTGGAACCGCTTGATCTGCTCGAGCGGCACGATGCCCGTCGACGCACCGGCGGCCTGAATGCAGTGAGCGGCGGTGGCATTACCCAGCAAAGCGGCCTCGGGCATGGACAGCCCATCGCGGAGCCCGGCGAGGAAGCCGGCGCACCAGGTGTCGCCCGCGCCGGTGGTGTCCACGACCTTGTCCACCTTGTACGACGGGACCATGGTCTCGTTGCCGGCGGCGTCGCGGCAGAACGCCCCGTGCTCGTCCATCTTGATCACCACGTTCTTGCAGCCCTTGGACTGCAGGAACCGGGCCATCTCCGACGGGTCCTGCAGGCCGGTGATCTTGCGTGCCTCCGGCTGCGAGGGGATGAAGTAATCCAGGTGCGGCAGGCACGGCAGGATGTTCGCGTGCCACAGCTCGAGCGGAGCGTTGTCCACGTAGACCGTGTCGAGCAGCGTCTTGACACCCGCGTTCCGGGCGTCGGCGAGCAATCGGGCCGTCTGCTCACCGTCGAAGGTCTTCATGACCATGGTGCCGGTGACGAAGCAGAACTTGGCCTTCTTGATGATGCCCAGATTGATCTCGTCGTAGGACAGCGTGCCGTTGGCGCCTTGCGTGTGGAAGAAACTGCGCTGACCGCCGGTAAAGATGCACGCGAACGTGTAGGGCGTGTGAATGCCTTTGCCGTGGATGACGCCTTCGATGCCCACGTTGTACTTGCGGAGTTCGCTTACCACGAACTCGCCCAGGGCATCGTCGCCAACCTTGACGATGGCCTCGCATTGCACGCCCATCTTGCCGAGGGCGATGGAGCAATTGACGGCGTTGCCGCCAGTGGTCAGCGTCAGCTTGTCAAACAGGCGAAGGCCACCCGGCGGCGGGTAATCATCGATGGTCTGGCCGATGGCGTCCACGCAGCAGATTCCGACGTTCACAATGTCACTCATCTGGCACCTCATATAGCGTGGCGTAGGGAATCCCCTCGTCGGTCATGAAATCGCCTCCGCCCACGCGTTGCAGGCCGGCAGCTTCCAGTTCCTCAAACAGTCCGCGCGTCAATTGCCGGTCCAAGCCGTACGTCCGATGCAGTCGTTCCAGCTCGAACCAGTTCACCAGCACGTGCGTGACACCGCGCTGCGACAACCACCGCACGACCGCCCGGTAGTCCGGGGCCCGGCGCGGCGGGCTTTCGCTGGCTGCGGACGTGGCCGCCGGCGAAGCGTCCGGCTGAACCACAATCCGCTCGACCGCTTCGGCCAGCGGATGTCGGCTGAACACGACGGCGTAGTCCCGGGCCGGCTTGACATAAAAGGTCCGCGCCTCCCCCACAAACATGACACGCGAACCTTCCAGTTCGTTAACGATTTCCAGATAACCGTAACCCGGATACTGGCCGCTGGTGAACCAATCGGTATGGCCGTGGGCCTCTATGGCCTGTATCTCGCCCGACTCGGTCCGCACGTGGGTGTGAATATAATAAAGCCTGGCAAAATGGTAAAGGTTCCACATGGCCCCCAGCACGACGGCCACTACGATGACGCTGTTGGTCACACGCGACTTGAGGCCATCGGCGAGCCGTGATGCTAACAGCAGCAGGGGTAGGATCAAGACAACGGCAAATCGTGCAAACAGGTGGGTGGCTGTAAACCAGATCACCGCCTGGAGGCCCAACACGACGAGGAAGGCCAGTGTCCAGCGATCGCGTTTGCGAATCGCGCCGGCGATGGCCAGGATCACCAACATGAGGCCCAGTCGCACGTCGAGCACCGTTCGCTCGAGCACGGCCCGCAGGAGCGGCTGGTCCGGACCGATACCTGAGCCGGCCCAGCCGTGGCCTCGCTGCCAGCGCGCCTGCAGCTCTTCGTCCCAAACCCCCTCCCTTGCCCCGAATACCGACCAGGCCAGCGGGAAGACCGGATTGCCCGTGTTGACGAGATTGCGAATCATCCAAGGCGAAAACGTGAGCAACGCCCCGGCAGCGAACAGGCCCACGTGCTTGAGGCAAGTCGCCCAATCTCGCTCGACCAGCAGCGGCACGACCGCCAGCGGAATGGCGACCAGCGGAACCGCGGTGTACTTGTAGCCGCATGCCAGGCCGGCCAGCAGCCCTGCTGCGAGAACCCATCGACTTGCGTTGGGCCCAGGCTGTGCGGAGCGGAGGATGGCCCCCAAGGCGAGCATGCCCATGGCCAGCATGCCCGGCTCAACGTACGCAATGCCCGCCAGGTAGGAAATCCACGGCGTGGTCGCCGCCAGCACGCCGGCGATGACCCCCGCCTTTCGCGAGTAGAATCGGCCGGCCCACCATGCGGCCGCGACGAAGAGCACCGCCAATCCCACGTTGGTCAGTTGAGCAGCGAAGGCGGCCTCGATCGCATCGCCCCGCAACGTCATGAACAGGAGCGACAGCATCCCGCTGTTGAGCGGGAAGTTGCTGTACACGTTATAGGGCATGAAGAAGATCCGGCCGGCCTCGAAGAAGTCTTTGGGGACGGCCAGATGGTACTCGAGCACGTCGTAGCCGTGGGCTTCCTCGCGCCAGAGAATGCCCGGCGGCAAGGTGGCGGCCAGCACGGTGAAGGCCAGAAACGGGATGGCCAGCAGCCAGAGATAGTGGTAACCCGCCAGTGCCAGCGCCTCGCGGCGAACTCGCTTGGCCACATTCGGATCTCGCGCCGATGGCGGTGCCTTCGAGGGCGGGGTCGCCGCTTGATCCTCACGCTCGCTGTTCGTCCCTGCGGCGGTAAACGCCCTCCGCACATCAAGGCCCGCTCGCAGCAAGGCGGCAACAACGATGACGCCGACCAGCGGATATGCGGTCTGAGCCAGACACCCCGCCGAACCCAAGGCGAGCACTGCGAGCGAAAGTGTTCCGATTCCCAGGCCCGCTCCGACCATGAGCCGCTCGCGCCACTCCTCGCGGCCCAGCCCCAGCAGGTGAGTCCACCACACGCCGGCCAACGCCGCCGCCGCGAGCAGGCCCAGCACCACGCCGCCCTCGATCAGCGCGTAGGCCAGTGCGACCACCGATTCCTGAGCCACCGCCAGCCCCGCGAGCACGAGGATGGCGGCGGGCAGGAACGCCGGCGAGCGCCAGTGGGCCGGTGTGCCGGCCCCGGCGTGCACCGGCGCATTCTCGATCTTGTTGATGACCGGACGGTTGGGCTCCATGGGCATACATTACGCACCGCCGCCCAAATCTCCAAACCCCCCGGCCCATCCTCCCTCCTCCCGGAGCCATCAGTCACGGCGGTCCCGCCCCCCACGGCTACCGTTTTCGGTCGCCGCCACTCTCGGGGTTCGCAAACCAGTCGTCGCAACCTTCGTCCTGGCCTCGAACCTTTCCGACCATGTCCCCAACCCCCGACCGCCAGCTTCTGCTTGTCTTCCCACCCTCCTCTTGAACCACGGATGACGCGGATGAACACGGATAAAAAAGCAGACGGATGGATCGTGGCCAGTGAGAATGTCAGTCGGCGATGAAGCTGATATGTTTGGAACAAGCTCAGGCCCTGCGATGCTCACAGGGTGAGCTGTGAGCTATCAGCCGGATGTCTGACCGACGGCTGATGGCGGAGAGCTGACAACTATTTCTGCTTCTCTGTGCCTCTGCGTCTCTGTGGTTGCATTCATCTTACTTTGGCAGGATGTCACATAATAGACACTACGTGTCCTATCGATGGTCGACGGGGGAAGAAAATGACAGCGCGGGCGGAGGCGATTACGCGTCGTACTCGTCCCGGAAGTTGGGGCGCGGGTGGAAGCAGGTGCGCACGTCGAGTTGCTCCATGGGATCGGGCACGGGCAGGGGCCCGTCAAACGGAATGGGACGGCGCATACGGCCCTCGGGCCGATGGGACCGATAGGCGCGCTCGGTGGTCACCGCCAGGCGGCAGAGATGGCCGGCGAACAGGCCCATGATCAGTCCGGCCGGCGCGATCATGCCCAGCCCCACCGCCAGGGCCTTCAGTTGCACCTCACTGGCGGCAATCATGAGCCCGGCATGCAGCAACACGGCGCCCAGCACGCCGGCGCCCAGGCCGACCAGCCCGGCCATCGACCGCAACCCGCTCACCTGATACAGCGACAACGGTACGATGCACCGCGCCCAGACGATCGCCGACGCCAGCGCGCTACAGGCTCCGATCCATCCGCCCAGGGCAGGCGTGACCGTCATGACCAAATCGTGTGCGTACAAATACGTGCCCATGGCGCCGGCGACCCATCCGAGGGCGGTCGCAACGGTGCAGACCGCCACACAGATGAGCGTCAGAAAACGAATTCGCATGGGCCTGGGTGATGCCATTCGGCCTGTCCTTGAACGTGATCAGGCTCCAGCATACCCCTCGGCGCGCAGCCCGGCAAGATAACCGCGCGACGGTGTCAGACGAGCGCCGCGGCACCGGCCGACGCGACCGCATGGTCGTTCTCGACCGTACTGCCGGAAACACCGATCGCGCCGACGATTTCGCCCTTGCCGTTCTTGAGGGGCATGCCGCCCGGAAACGTGATCAACCCACCGTTGGAAACCTCGATGTTGTACAACGAGCCGCCCGGCTGCGAGAGCTTCCCGATTTCGCCCGTGGGCATGTCGAACAGGCGAGCCGTCCGCGCTTTTTTGATGGCTATGTCAACCGAGCCGAGCCACGCCCCGTCCATCCGGGCAAAAGCTTTCAGATTGGCCCCCGCATCGACCACGGCCACGTTCATTTTGAGCCCGTCGGCCTGGGCCTTCTCCACGGCCGCCTTCACCACCGCCTGCGCCTGCTCCAACGTCAGTTCCGTCATGTCCACAACCTCCACTCTTGGATTATTCCCTGACGCCGCACTCTAGGCGCGGTGATTCGATGCGACCAACGTCGTTTCGGCCACCGGCGCCGTTGGCGTGGTACATGCCCGCCCGTGCCGGGGGCTGGCGCGGCGGACAGCGAGGTTGGGGTCTGAGCTTCCTGCGGCACGCGGGTGAAAGAGGCGCTCACGGTCGTTGTCAACCGGCGATGCTGCGCCGAATCAGGGCGCAGACGCTTTCCGGCCGTAGGGCCCAGACGTTGGACGTTTCAATCACGTTGGCGTTGTTGCAGAAGTGACAACCGACATCCTTCAGCCGTAATCGCCGAATCTCCCGCCGGCACAACACCTCCGCCAGCGGTGTCTCCCGCACATTGGCTACCGGGCGAAACCGGTCGAGGCAGTCCATCAGGTCGCCGTTCGGCCGCAGTTCCAGGAAGACCTTGCGGGCATGGCACCGGTACGGCTGCTTGCCGCCAAGAAAGCCACGCAGCAACGTGTAGCTGTTCGCCACAGGGTAGCCGCGGCCCTTGAGCACGATGAGCCGCCGCGCCAGCTCCGACAGCCCGGCATCATCCAAGGCCAAGTCCTCTTTGGCCGTGGCGCTCTCCGGCCCGCCCAGCATCCCGGTCTCCATGGGGTTGAAGTAGATCGGCGTCCCCAATTCCCTGGCCAGCCGAGCCAACCGCGGCACGATGTCCACATTCAGACGGCTCACGACCGTGTTGATGAACACCCGTTTTTCGGGCACTTCGGACCGCATGCGGCGAATGGCAGTGCACACGGCGTCGAACAGGCCGGGCTGGCCGCGCATGGCGTCGTGCCGCTCGCCCAAGTGATCGAGCGAGAAGATGGCCACGTCCAGTTGCGGTACGACTTCCTCGAACCGCTCGTGAAAGCGGTAGCCGCTGGCGATCAACACGTTCCACAGCCCGGCGTCCCGCGAGGCCTGGAGAATGGCCGGCAGGTCGCGGCGGATCAGCGGTTCGCCTCCCCAGATGGAGTTGACCCGCAGGCCGCAGCGTGCGGCGTCGCGGTAGACTCGGGCAATCTCGGCGACGGTCAACTCCTCTTCCTCGCCGGACAACCCGCGCCACAAGCAGGTCTCGCATCGGCAGGGGCAGCGGGCGGTGACCAGGTGCGACAGCACCATTGGCCTGCCGAGGACTCGGCCGGCGACCAGGCCGCCCACCAGACGCACGCTGCGAAGCAAGTGACCGTACATGCGACCGCTCCACACATCACGAACGAGTCGGCACATATGAATTGTACCCGACCGGCCGCAGATCCGCGGTTGGAATTCGGTTCCGCCGGCTCTTACCATCCGGTGTGCCTCGGACGGGTGGTCAGACCGGGGCGGACAAGCGAGAACTCCGATGAATCGACCTTCGACACTGGGTGATCTGAAAGCAAACGGCTACCGCCCGCGTTCCATCCGGGATGAAATGCGCGACAACCTCATCCGCAAGCTCCGCGCGGGCGAGCCTCTGTTTCCCGGCATCATCGGCTACGACGACACCGTCATTCCGCAGATCGTCAACGCCATCCTGAGCCGCCACGACATGCTCTTTCTCGGCCTGCGCGGCCAGGCCAAGACGCGCATGCTTCGCGCCCTGACCAGCCTGCTCGACGAGTACCGGCCGGTGGTCGCCGACGCCGATCTGCCCGACGACCCGGTCGCCCCCATGTTCCGCCAGTCGCGGGCCATCATTGCCGAGAAGGGCGACGAGACACCCATCCGCTGGATTCATCGTGACGATCGCTACCAGGAGAAGCTGGCCACGCCCGATGTCACCATCGCCGACCTGCTCGGCGAGATCGACTTGGTGAAACACGCCGAAGGCCGGTACCTCGCCGACGAGTCGGTCATGCACTTCGGGCTCATCCCGCGCAGCAATCTCGGCATCTTCGCCATCAACGAGCTGCCCGACCTGGCCCCGCGGATTCAGGTGGGTTTGTTCAACGTCCTGCAGGAGCGTGACGTGCAGATCCGCGGCTTTCCCGTGCGACTGCCGCTGGACGTGTACATGGTCTTCAGCGCCAACCCGGAGGACTACACCAACCGCGGCCGTATCGTCACGCCGCTCAAGGACCGCATCGGGTCGGTCATCCGCACGCACTACCCGCGCACTATCGAGGAATCGATGGCCATCACCGCCGAGAACGCCTGGATCGAGCGCGATGGGCAGGGGCCCAAGGTGGTCGTTCCTCGGTTCATGGCCGAAGTGGTGGAAGAGTTCGTGCGGCTGGCCCGGACCAGTCCGCACGTGAATCAGCAGTCGGGCGTGTCCGTCCGCGCGTCGATCACCTGCATGGAGACGCTGGTCTCCAACGCCGAGCGTCGCGGCATCGTTCTCGGCGAACCGCAGGTCATGCCGCGCGTGAGCGACCTGGCGAACATCAACGCCAGTTGCCGCGGCAAGATCGAACTCATGCTCGCCGAGGATGAGCAGGGCGAGGACAAGCTCATCACCGCCTTGCTGGGTGAGGCAGTGAAGAATGTTGCGGCCAAGTACGTCGACGTGGACGAGCTCGACGCCATCGTGCAGCAGTTCCAGGGCGGCAAGACGAACGTGGAGATCGGCGACGATATTGCTTCGGAGGACTTGGTCGCTTCGGCCGAGAAGGTGCGAGGCCTCATTCGCGAGAGCCGTGCCGTCTGCGCCAAAGCCGGCTTACCCGCCGACGAACCGGCCGCCCTCGCCAGTGCCGCCGAGTTCATCCTCGAGTCGCTCTACGTCAACAACCGCCTCAGCAAGTACACTTACCGCGGAAACACGTTCTACAAGCGGTGACGGAAGAGCTATGAGCTATAAGCTGTAAGCCAGACCTACAGGACTGCATTACCGTGACGCCGGGGCGCAGAGAGACTCTCTGACTCGACGGCCTCTCCTCGCTCTTGCCAACAGCTCAGAGCTTCATAGCCTAACAGCGCCGCCGGCTTCACAGGCGGACCTGCCTCGGGGCCGCCCTGACCCGCCGTAGCTTTGCCGCGCCTGTGAGTTCCCGTATAATCCCACCAACCTCGAACCAAGCCCGGGGGTCTACAGGACGACAAGACATGTGCGCTGCCGAATTTTGTGCCGATCACCTGTTGTCCACCCTGTCCGGGCAGTCGCTGCACCGATCCCTGGGCGTGTTCGCCGAAGCGACGGCCACCACGGTCATTCTTTTCAACCAGAACAACGAGATCGTGGTCGGCCCCATCACCGGCAGCAGTTTCATGCGCCAACTGATCGAAACGCCGGTGGGCCGACAGTTTGTCGAGAATGCTCACCGGCAGGCCGCCGCGGCGGAGAATGCCCTGCCCGCCAGACGGTTGTTGGATCGCGGTTATCTGGGTCGGTTCGCCGTACCGGTTATCCGCACCGGCGCTCGTGTGGGTACGCTGACGCTCGGTGATCGGCCGCGCCAGCCGCTGCCCGACTCGGTGGTCGCCGAGATGGCCGCCGCCACCGGCCTCGATCGCGACGCCCTGCTTCAGGCGGCCCGCGAGCTACCCTGCTGGACCGCCGCTCAGGCCGAGGCCATTCGCAATCTCGGTGCCGTCTTGGTCGAGCTCTTCGCGAGCCTCTGCGCCCAGGACGAGGACCTGCGGCGACGTATCGAGGAGCTGAGCGTCGTCTACAACATTGCCGGTTTGTTCGCCGGCTCGCTCGATCTCAAGGAGATCCTGGACAAGACCGCCCGCATGGTCTGTGAGGTTATGAAGACCAAGGCGTGCAGTATCCGGATGCTCGACGAGGCCAGCGGCTCGCTCAGTATCAAGGCCGTGCACAACCTCTCGTGGGAGTACCTCGACAAGGGGCCGGTCAGCGTCGACGAGAACCCGATCGATCAGGCGGCCATCCACGGCGAACTGGTCCGCATCGCCGACATGCCCAACGACCCGCGGGTGCGCTATCCGGAGCAAGCTCGCAAGGAAGGCATCGTCAGTGGGCTGGTCTGTGGAATGATCTATCGCGGCAAGGCCGTGGGCGTGATCCGCGTGTATACTGGCGAGCCGCATACGTTCACGCCGTACGAGGAAAGCCTGCTTCAGGCGGTGGCATCACAGGCCGCGGCGGCGATCGTCAACGCCCGCCTCCTGGCCGAGGCCATCGAGGCCGAACGTTACGCCCGCCAAATCGCTTACGCCGGCGACGTGCAGCGCCGAATGATTCCGCGCAAGGCGCCGGACTGCAAGCAAGTGGAAATCGGCGCGCTGTATCGTCCGACCTATCGCGTAGGCGGCGACTTCTACGACCTGATCCAGTTGCCGCAGGACAACCTCGGCGTGGGCATCGCCGACGTGTCGGGCAAAGGCGTGCCTGCTTCGCTGCTGATGGCCTCGCTGCGGTCGGCGCTGCGCGTGTACGCGTATGTGACGTATGACGTAGACGTGATCATGGCCGAGGTGAACCGCCACATGTGCCGTGACACGACCATCGGCGAGTTCACCACGGCGTTCTATGGTGTGATCACGCCCGACGGCCGGCGGCTGACCTACTGCAACGCGGGTCATGACCCGCCCATGCATCTGCGCGATGGCAAGATCACCTACCTCGAGACCGGCGGGATGGTGCTGGGTGTGGATTGTACGGCCACGTTCGAACGCGGCATCGTCGAGCTGCAAAGCGGCGACATCATTCTGTTATACACCGACGGCGTGGTGGAAGCTCTCAACTTCGCCGACGAGTCGTACGGACGTCAGCGCCTGGCCGAGTCGCTCCTGCGTTATGCCGATCAGCCGGCCGAACGCATCGTGCAGAATCTCAATTGGGACCTGCGACGGTTCCGCGGTTTGGCGGACCGGTTGGACGATGTCACGCTGGTGGTGTTGAAAATCAGGTAGTGAGAATGTGAGAAAGTGAGAACGTAGGAAAGGGCAACGTAGACGGCACCTTTCTCACTTTATCACTCTCACACGTTCGCACAAATCAGTCCATGCTACAGCTCACGCAACAAGGCAAAGATGTTCTGCTCGATGTGAAGGTCGTACCCAAGTCGTCGCGTGACCGGATCGTTGGTGAGCTCGACGGTGCGTTGAAGGTAACGGTGTCAGCCGCCCCTGAGCGCGGCGCTGCCAACGAGGCCGTCCGCAAGCTCATTGCCAAATCGTTGGGCGTCCGCGTCCAGCAGGTCACCGTCGAATCGGGCCTGACAAATCCTCGCAAGACCATCCGCATCGTTGGTACATCGTGTGAATCCGTCCAGACCCTGCTCAGCCCAGGCAGCTCGCGTTCGTAAGGATGGTTCGGAGTCGAGCTCCATTTCTTGTTTGTGGTCAATCAACCGAAGTCACAGAGGCTTCGCACGTACGCGAGCGAGCCGTCGTTGACCCACGGATCAAGCTGGGCAACATCCTTCAGTTGTTGACCTCGCCGGCGTGAGACAGCCACAAACGCGCAGCGCACGTCGGGCAGTGCGGTGATGTCCGTCCAGAGCTTCTCTGTTTGGCAGACGGGAAAGACGTCTTCCTGGCCGTGACCCCAGCGGCGCTTGACGTCCTTGATGGTCACATACGTGGGCACGCGGCTGGACACCTCGCGCACGCGCTCGGCCAACAACTCCTGCGGGCCCGAGAGCATCGCCCGGTTGATACCGAACAGCGCCAGGAAGCGGTCAATGTCCACCCATGCGGTGTTGGAGTTGTAAAAGCTCAGCCGAAACTCGTCGGCCTCGCTGGGCTGGGCAAGTCCTTCCAGCAGACGCACTTTCCCGTTCACCCGAGCCAGACCGCCGCCGCGATCGTCGATGCGCCGGCCGATGACCTCAAACGTTACCGCATTCTCGCCCAGAATGTGCAGCCCCAGTACGCCCGGATCGACATCGGCTCCCAGCGTGTCAATGTTGTGGACCATCAGGTACTTTAGACTCGGCTGGTCGGCCAGCATACGGGCGAGAACGCCGTTACGCAGCATGTTCGGCAGCTCGTACCAGTGGCCCGGCGGGTGGAAGCACTGACCGGGCACGTTGTCCACATAGTCGCTGGCCTCACCCCGCGACTGGGCCCAGTTGATCAAGGCTTGGCGAACGTCATCACGAACCTTCTGCTTCTGCTCGTCGAGTGTTTCTTGCGGAAGCTCCTCCCACAGGAAACGCAGGTCGCGAACCATGGGCACCATGCGAAGGCCGATGGATCGGCCGGGCGACAGATACACTGGCCCCGGGTAGCCGTGATTGTTCGCCAGCGCGAGGTGCTTTTCGATCGGCCCGTGGGTCAGAAAGCTGGTTGTGAAAACGTGTGGAATTGTAGTGTCGTATGTTCGACTCGTTCGGCGGCTCTTGGCCAGATGCAGCTCCATGAACGAGCGGTGCGCGCCATCGATCATGACGAAGGGGTTGACCGCCTTGACCACACCCGCCCCGTGCGTCCAGCGCGAACCGACGCCGGCGGCCAGCGAGACCACCGCCACCTCACCGCGGCGAATCGCATCCTTGCCGACCTGGACGGCTTTGTCCGGCGCGCCGGATTGGGCGTCGATGAAGTCACCACTCTGCACATCAACGATCTCCGTCGATGCGGGCAGGCGATTGCGGGCCAAACCGATACGCCCGCGGCGAAGATCCTCGCGGATGCGCTCATGCTGTACGGCATCGAATCCGTTCTCGCGCTTGATGCGGTCCAGCTCGGCAGCCCACTCGGCACGACCCTCGGCCGGCGCGTTGCCCGGCGACGGGAACAGGTGATTCACCATGACCCGCAGCACGCGGATCAGTTCGTCGGGCGTGCCGCCGCGGCTGGTGAAGTTGTCCAGATCCGCTCGCCGCAGCATGGACACCTTGTCGCGCTCCAACCGTGTCAAAGCCGGCACCTGCACGGCATAATAACGGGGCGGCATGATGGCCTGATGCCCTTGTCGCAGCGTGGCCACCGTGCCGTAATCGTTGATCCGGAAGTTGTACACCACCGGATCCATGGCGAATGGGATTGCGTCGCACAGCTCGCTCTTCGCCCGGTTCATGATCTCGAGGATTTCGTCGCGGAAGGCGGCCTGCCGCCGAGGATTGACGAAAAACGCCATGCCGCCGCCGGACATCCCGCCGAGCATCAGGAAACCCCAGAAGTCCTCCTTCAGCCGGGCGCGAGCGTCGCGAATGATGGTTTCCGTGAACCGGTTGGTCACCCAGGGAATGATGGTCTTGAGCGGCCCGTCCCAGTTGCGCGTGGTATTCGCGCCGACTGCCTTGAGATCGCCTGCCTGCAAGCCGTCGATGATGGCATCGAAGATACCGCGCATCTCCTGGCGCGCCTGCCACTCAGGACCGCTGCGCAGGAGGTACTTTTCGGTCACCATCTCGAGGATGGGCCCGACGTCCTGGGCCATGCCGCCGTGCACCAGCACGACGCTGGAGGCAAACAACTCGCGAACCTGTGGACTGACGCGATCGGGCCCCAGCACCTCATGCTCGGGCAATAATCGACCACGGCTCACGCCGTACTCCGGATCGCCCGGTCGAGCTTCAGCGCCGCGAATGATCTTGATGCCCGGCCATGTCCCGCCTGAGTCCTGCCAACCACCGCCGGAGCCGCCCAGCCATTCGCCCAGGATGGCTCGCGACGCAACAAGGCGTCGCTCGGACTCCTCCAGTCCGCCTTCGAGATTCCTGGTCTGGCCGGTGGCTCGCATGAGGACCGCCACGATCGACGCGAGCAAATTGGTCGAGACCGCCAACCGCGAGCCCTTCGGAATGTCGTTTACCTTCGTAACCAGTTCCAGACCCAACCCCGGCCCGACCGTCCGGGCCAAAATCTCGGCCAGCGACTGGCCGGAACCCTCAAACGACGGCGGGATCAGACCCGAGGCGATGATGCCAGCCTTGAGCAGGCTCAAGTAATCGCTGCCGAAGTTGAACAGATCGTCGAGCTGCGTGATGTCGCGAGTGTCTTCCAGATCGATGCTGGTCAACCGCAAGAGCGGCTCTTCCAGCACGCGCACATACGTCTCCACTGGCGGCCGCACGTCGGCGTCGCGGCGATAAACGCCAAGGTCCACCGACACGTTGACCACCCGCGCCCCTTCGGGATAGTCCATGCCCAAGAAGAAGATGTCGGACCAGCCGCTGTGCGACAGGTCCATCCGCACGGGCGTGCGCTCGCAGAGAATCGGGTACGTCAAGCCGCTCCGTTGCAGAAGCTCACGGCGAATCCGCAGCGGATGATCGGCCTGATGCCCGACGCGGAACATCCACTGGTTGCCGCGCGAGCCTCGGACGCTGCGGCGCACCTGATCGGTGAGCGTTTGAAACCCGAGCTGATTATACGCCCGCGCCAGCGCGCTGATCACCGCCCCGTTGGGCCCGGTCTCGTGCATGGCAGCGCGAAATCGCTTGATGGCCTGCTCGAAGCGCCGCTCCAGCAGATCGACGTAGCCTTCGAACGGCACGGTGCCCAGCGGGTTGATGCCCTGCGCTTCCTGAATGTGAAACCGGTATGCCGCCGCCAGAAACAGGCATGCCCGCACGCGCTCGTAGAGGTTCTCGCAGCCCCGGCGAAACCGTTCGAGTTCCTCGCACTCGCCCAGGATCTCAGTCACACTCAGTCGAGCCAGCAGCCCCGCTAACGGCCGATTGCGAATCTGCGGATCGCTGCTCGTGATCGTATCAACCAGGATTGACATGGTCGTCGCTCACCCACGATGCCTGACGAATGACGAAATCCGAATGACGAATGAATTGCCGGCCCAATCTCGTCCCGATTCTCCGGCTTACAGCTCACATCTCAGAGCTCATAGCCCACAGCTTCTTCTCGTCACTCGTCATTGCGCACGCCCGCCTGCAGGAGCAGTTCCATCAGCCGAATGAGCAGCTCATCGCGATCGCGTCCGGCCATGGCGAGTGCAATCTGAGCCTCCAGCGATCCGAATTTCACACCGATGTTGTATCGACGGCCGTTGGTCTGAACCGCGAGGTACTTCTCCGAGCGGGCCAACTCCTGCAACGCCGGCGTGAGCTGAATCTCCTCACCCTGTCGCCGCGATCGTTCCACGTGCTCGTCAAGAATGCTGAAGATGGTGGGTGTGAGCACGTGGATGCCGAAGAAACAGAGGTAATGGCCGACACGCAAGCCGGGTACGTGCAGCAATTGCTCGGCTGCCGTGGGCGTCGGCTTCTCGAGGATATGTTCGATCTGGAACGTGTTCGATAGTCCACTCACCCGCTTGCCGGCCACCGTCCCGTACTGGTGGATGAGATGCTCGCGAGTGGCCTGAACAGCAGCCACGGCACAATCCTGCGCGACGGCCAGATCGATCACCTGCCGGGCACAGCGGCGGGCCTCGCCGGAAACATACAGGTGATCGCTGACCAGCAGCAGAAACGGCTCGCCACCGACGAATTCACGGGCGCACCAGACGGCGTGACCGTAACCCTCGGGCTTGTCCTGAACGGCAAAACTCAACCGCCGCTCGAAATCGGCCAACCGTCGCTGCTGCTCCTGGGTGGCTTTGCCTTCGCCGCCGGTGGCGAGACGGCGGGCCAGCGTCTGAAAATGTGAACGATAAACCGCCTCGTCGCCCGGTGCGGTCACCAGACAAATCTCTTCGATACCGCTGTCGAGGGCCTCTTCGGCAATGATCTGCACCACCGGCTTGACCAGCCCGTCTCGGTCGACCATGGGCAGCATGGCCTGATGAGCGGAGGTCCAAGCGGGAAAATCCGCCGAGCCGCGACCGGCCGCCGTGATGACCGCTTTCCGAACCTGCATGGAGCCCTCCTCGGGAGGCAATGACGAGTGACGAATGAATGTCGAAGCCCGAATGAGACCCGGCGGCTGCGGGCCACCGGTCCGGCTCACAGCTCATAGCTTTCGTTCGACATTCGTCATTCGGACTTCGTCATTCTAGATATCGAGGTTCTTCACCAGCGAGGCGTTGGCCTCGATGAATTGTCGCCGCGCTTCGACATCATCGCCCATGAGAATGGAGAAGATCCGGTTGGCTTCCTCCGCATCCACTGCCACCTGCTCGATGTCGTCGCCGTCCGCGCTGATCACCACTTTCAGCAGTGAACGGGCCGCTGGATCCATGGTGGTGGCCCAGAGCTGCTCGGCATTCATTTCGCCCAAGCCTTTGAACCGGCGAATCTCCGCCCCAGCCGCTCCGATTTTGCGAACGGCATCAACCAGTTCCTGCAGATTGTCGAGTTCAACGGGCTCATTGTCGGCGTGCTTGACGAGGAACCGTGCCGGCGGCAGCGTGCCGTCCACGTTCTCGATGCGCTCGGCAAAGTAATCGTCCACGCTCAAGCCGGCTTCCCGCAGGCGGCTCACCGCCTCCTGCAACGCACGGGACTCCGTCAAGTCGATGCGGACGATGCGATGCTCCTTGGCCCCGTTGGTCGTCGGAACCAAACCAGAGCCGGCGTCGACGATCTCCACCTCGCCGCAGCGATTGCGTTCCTCAGTGGCCAACTGCTTGAAATCCTCGTCGCTATAGCCGTAGTACTCGACGGCTTCCGGCTGGTTGGGCCGATAGACCATGGCCCGGAAGATCGGCAACCGGCCGTTCTCGTCCGCATGCCGCAGCAGGAGATCCCGCATCTCGATCCCACGTCGGCGCAACTGACGGGATTTCTGTACCATCCCGTCCACGAGGGCGAACACGTCAGCCAAGGCCTGACCGCTGATCTCGCGGTCCGGTGCACCGGGCTGGCGAATGATCAAGCGAGTGTCGTCCAGACCCCATTCGGTCAGCCGGCGGTTGAGAATCGCGTCATTCCGCACGTACTCGGAACGTTTGCCCTTCTTGAGCAAATACAACGGCGGCTGCGCCACATATATATGACCCTGTTCGACCAGCGGCAGCATGTGCCGGAAGAAGAACGTCAGCAAGAGCGTCCGGATGTGGCTGCCGTCCACGTCGGCATCGCACATCACGATGATCTTGCCGTAGCGCCGCTTGGTGACGTCGAATTCGTCGGCCCCGATGCCACAACCAACCGCCACGATCAGTGTCTGAATCTCCTCGTGGCTCAGCATCTTGTCGATGCGGGCCTTCTCCACGTTGAGGATCTTGCCCTTGAGGGGCAGAATAGCCTGGAACATGCTGTCCCGGCCGGTCTTGGCGCTGCCACCTGCGCTTTGTCCCTCGACGATGAACAGCTCGCCGGCGTCGGGCTCCTTGGTGCGGCAATCCCACAACTTGCTGGGCATGCCACCCGAACTGAGGGCACTCTTGCGCGTCAGTTCGCGAGCCTTGCGAGCCGCCTCGCGGGCCTGAGCCGCCTGGATGCCCTTCAGCACGATTTTCTTGGCTTCGGCCGGGTTTTCCTCGAGGAAAGTGGCGAACTTCTCGTTCATCACCTGCGTGACAAACGACTCGACCTCCGGGTTCATGAGCCGAACCTTGGTCTGAGCCTCGAACTGAGGTTCAGGCACCTTCACGCTGATGATCGCGGTGAGACCTTCGCGGAAGTCCTCGCCTTGGGTAACCAGGTTGCCCTTCAGGAGGTTTTCCTTGCGGGCATAGTTGTTCATCGTGCGAGTGAGCGCCGCTCGAAAGCCCGACAGGTGCGTACCGCCGTCGATGTTGCGGATGTTGTTGGCGAAGCAGGAGACGTTCTCGGTATAGCCGTCGTTCCACTGCAGCGCGATGTCCACCATCAGCCGGTTCTCGGGATCCTCGGCATGAATGGAGATCACGTGGGGATGCAGCGGCTCCTTCCCTTCGTTCATGTGCCGCACGAACTCGCGCAGCCCGTCCACGAACAGGAAGGTGTCCTCGGTCGACGTGCGCTCGTCGCGCAGCGTGATCTCGACGCTGTTGTTGAGATAGGCCAGCTCGCGGAGCCGGTTGCGGAGCGTCTCGTACTTGAACTCACAGTCGGCGAAGATCTCGGGATCCGGCTTGAACATCACGCGGGTACCCGTCGTGCTGCTATCGCCGATCACGCGGAGCGGGCTGGTGGTGTGGCCACGCTCGAAGCTCATCTCGTGAACCTTGCCCTCGCGGCGGACCTGAACGCGCATCCACTCCGACAGGGCGTTGACCACGCTGACTCCGACGCCGTGCAGACCACCGGAGTACTTGTAGCCTTCGCGATCGAACTTGCCGCCCGCGTGCAACACGGTCATGGCCACCTCGACCGCGGGCTTGCCGTCGATCTTGGGATCCGAATGCTTCATCGGCCCGACCGGAATGCCGCGGCCGTTGTCCTGCACGCTGCAGCTTCCGTCCGCGCCCAGCACGACGGTGATCTTGTTGCAATGGCCCGCCAGTGCCTCATCGATCGAATTGTCCACCACCTCGTACACCAGGTGGTGCAGGCCGGTCACGCCGGTATCGCCGATGTACATGGCCGGACGCTTGCGCACGGCCTCCAGCCCCTCCAGTACGCGGATGCTGTTCTCATCGTAGTCGTGGCCGGTCTCCTGGGCGGCTTCACTATCGGCGGACACAACAGATTCAGACGCAGGTATGGAAGTCAAAGTGTTTTTGATATCGTCTTCGCTCATTGGCTCTCGTTTTCCTGACAATCCGGGCAACCTGCGGTCTCCCCAAGAACCGCATCAGCCCGACGGTGTGGGGCCGGCGATGAATCGGATCGAGTGAATTCCCGATTCGGGAAGTTGCGCCCGCAACAGGGCGAGCAGGCGTTGCTCCCAGGCCACTCGCAACCGGTACATCAAGGCCGGCTCGGCGACGTGCAGCTTCAGCACGCCGTCGCGCACACCGAGAATGGAGGCATGCTCCAGGAGGTCCTGGCCGTGCTCGCTCAGCACGGCCACCAGCCGGCGGCGCCACGCCGGCCCGCTCATCTGCTCGGATCGCAGCAAGTCCGCGGCGATCTGGCCGACGGCAACCGGGGCTCGACGCGCCACGCGGCCGTCGAGGTTTCCCTGAATGTATTTTAATTGTTTGTCCGACAGCTTTTCCACCGGTCACGCTCGTCTAAGCCAAGTTCACCGGCATGACCACGTACAGGAAGCTCGGCCCCGCGCGGAACACGCCCGGGCGGTTGCCGTCCTTCATTTCCAGCGTGATCGTCGGCGCGTTGGCCACCCGCAACGCCTCGGTCAGAAACAGCGGGTTGAAACCGATCTCGACGGGAGCCGCCGTGTACTCGATCTTCATGGAGATCGTGGCCTCGCCTTGTTCGGGGGCCCGGCTCGACAGAATCAGTTGGTTGTCGTCGAACTTGAGCCGCACACCCTTGGACTGCTCGTTGGTGAGCAGAGCCGCCCGCCGCACCGCGCTCAGAAACTCTTCCGTGTCGAGCTCGACCTTCTTGTCGTTGTCCTTGGGAATCACCTCCTCGTACTGCGGGAAGTGACCCTCCACCAAGGCGGAGCTGACCACGTAGGAATCCGCTCGCACCACCACCTGGTTGCCGGCGAAACGGACGGCAGCCTTGCCTTCGGCGTGGCCGAGCACCCGCTGGAGAACCTGGACGGTTTTTGCGGGCACGATCATCTGCGTATCACCGCCGCCGGTGCCTTCGGCCGGACCCTGCGCCCGGGCCAGCCGACGCCCGTCCGTCGAAACCAGCACCAGCTTCTTGCCGGCCTTCTGCCAGAGAATCCCGTTGATCGCGTAACGCGTGTTCTCCTTGGCCACCGCGAACAGCGTTTTGTTGATCAGTTCGAGCAGCGTCGCCGCCTCGATTTCGGCGTCCGGCTGACCCTCCAGCTCCGGCACGGGAGGAAACTCCCGCGGATCGTGCCCGTAAATCTCGAAATGACTGTCCTGACCGCGAATGTGGCAGACCTGCTCGTCGGACTCCAGCGTCAGCGTGTCGTCGGTACATTCACGAGCGATCTGCGTGAGCTTGTCAGCCGGTATCAGCAGGTCGCCCTTCTTCTTGATCTGCACCTGCCGAATCTCGACTCGAAGCGCAACTTCCAGGTCCGTCGCACCCAGGACCAGCGTATCGTCCTTCGTGGTCAGGCGTACGCACTTGAGGACTTCCTTGGTGGTCCGCGTCGCTGCCACGCTGGACGCAGCTCCCAGAACTTCGAGCAAAGCACTTCGGCTGATGATCACATGCATGAGTGCGACGCTCCTTCTGTTGGGTTCTGTATTAATTGATTTCTCATGTAAAGGTCTGGAAGCGAAGTTGGGTGCTGTGGATTATGACAGCACCCTGGCGACTGAAATGCGTAAATCATTCCATAACAGTCGTTTACGTATCGGGATTCTCCGATACTGGCCGTGGATAACGTGTTGGTAACCCCGGCCTTCGCGCCAGGCCCTGCCCGGGCGTAGACCCACCATCGGTCTGAGCTCGTAATATGCGTTCTAAGATACCGTAAACGCGACAACTTATCCACACTTTGCCGACAGGCGGAACCCCGGTCGGAAGGACCGGCCAGACCCCTCATCCAGCCCGCGCCGGCCGTACCGGAAACCTCGGCGGACAGGCGTCCTGATCGCCTGTGTGGGCGTGCCGTCGGCAAGAGCAGGCGGACGAGTTGCCCGCCGGCAGCGGTCGGGTCAATCCACCGGTCGCAGCGTCCGGATCATGCCGGCCAGCGTGGCGCTGAGTTCGCTGTCCCGTTTCTTCTGCTCGCTGATGGTCCGGGCGGCGTGTAGAACGGTCGTGTGGTCGCGGCCGCCGAAGTAGCCGCCGATCTCCTCGAGGCTGAGCGACGTCAGCTCGCGAGCGAGATACATGCACACCTGCCGCGGAAACGCGATCGACCGGCTGCGGCGCTTGCCCTGCAGGTCGGCGGCTCGCACGCCGAAATGGGCGGTGACCACGTTGAGAATGTCGGTGATGGTGATCGGCTTGACCTGGTCGGGGACGTGATCGCCGATCGCCTGGCGAGCCACATCGAGGTTGATGACGCCGCCGTACTGCTGGCTGAGCGCGATCACTTTCAGCAGCGCCCCTTCCAGTTCGCGGGTGTTGCCGGTCACGTTGGCGGCAACGTGGTGGACGACGTTTTCCGGCAGTTCCACGCAACGTAACCGGGCCTTCTTACGGAGAATGGCCATGCGGACTTCCAGACACGGCGCATCGATCCGCACGACCAGCCCCCAGTTAAACCGGCTGACCAGCCGCTCTTCGAGACTCGGAATGTTCGCCGGCGACTCGTCCGCCGAGATGATGATTTGCTTTTGCGACTGGTAGAGCGTGTTGAACGTGTGAAAGAACTCCTCACGCGTCCGCTCACGGTCGGCCAGGAACTGAATGTCGTCGATCACCAGCGCATCCACGTGCCGGTAGTGGTATCGAAACTGGTGAACGGCGCCGCGCTCCACCGCCTCGATAAAGTGGTTCACGAATGTTTCGCAGGAAATGTACAAGATGCGCGCATCGCTCTGGCGATCCTTGATCGCATGGCAGGTGGCCTGCAACAGGTGCGTCTTGCCCAACCCGACGCTACCGTGCACGAACAGCGGGTTGTAGACTCGCCCCGGATTTTCGGCGACGGCGATGCAGGCGGCGTGAGCCAGCCGGTTGCACGGACCGGTGACGAAGTGCTCGAACCGGTAGTCCGGGCTAAGCTTGATCTGGTCGGCGTCTTCCTCGAACGACAGCGGTGCTTCAGGCTCGGGGCCCTCGGCGGGTTCCTCGAACATCACCGTGACCAGCCGGCCGGTCACGTGTTGGGCGGCCTCGGTAAAGGCGGATTGGCATTCGCGGCTCAGGTACTCGTAGTGACTGCGGGTGGACGGCCGGGCGCGGATGACACCGTTCTGCAGGTCCACAGGTTCAATGTTGTTGAACCACGACCGGAACAATTCCGGGCGGTGGTTGCGGACGTGAACCAGGACGTCGCTCCAACTGCGGTCGCTGAAATTCCCCATGCTGTTTGCATCTGCCTCGCTGCTGTGCGGAGGGCGACCCCTTCGAACAGTCGCGTTAAAAACATGATTTATCAGAGGTTACAAGAGTGTTTCATCAGCCTCCGAGCGGGGCAGATTGTACCACTGTGGTCTCAAAATGCCAGCCACTACATATGGGCATCAGGCCGTGGTGAGGGCTACTAGTAGGCTCAATTTGTCGAACCAAGCCGACTCCGGAAGACTGGTCGCATGTCCGCAGCGATTGGGATATGATCAGGAACATGGCCGAAAACGCAGACAATCCACAAACGCCGACCCGTTCTACCGAAAAGTCCGCCGCAGCATACGAGAGCGCCAGGAAGGTGCTGGCCGGCGGCGTCAATTCCCCCGTTCGCGCATTCGGGGCGGTAGGCGGCACACCGTTGTTCATCGCTCGGGCGAAGGGGGCCGTCCTGGTGGACATGGACGGCAACGAGTACATCGACTACGTCGGATCGTGGGGACCCATGATCCTGGGCCATGCCGACGAGCGTGTGGCCGCCGCAGCCAGCAAGGCACTCGACAAGGGTTGGTCGTACGGAGCGCCGACCGAGATCGAGACCCGTCTGGCCGAGTGCATTCTCGGCGACTTCGAATCGATGGAAAAGATTCGCTTCGTGAACTCCGGCACCGAGGCCACCATGAGCGCGATTCGGCTGGCCCGCGGATTCACGGGTCGCGACTATATCGTGAAATTCGAGGGCTGTTACCACGGCCATGCCGATTCGCTACTCGTCAAGGGCGGGTCCGGCTTGGCGACATTCGCAACGCCTTCATCGGCCGGCGTGCCTGAGGCCGTCACGTCGTGCACCATCGTGGCCCCATATAACGACGTGGATGCCATTCGGCAAATCTTCGCCCAGCACGGCAAGAAGATCGCCGGCGTCCTGATCGAGCCGGTGGCCGGAAATATGGGGTGCGTTCCTCCCATCGAGGGATTCCTCGCCGAGCTGCGTAAGCTCTGTACCGATCACGGGTCGCTGCTGATCTTTGACGAAGTCATGACCGGCTACCGCGTCGGCCTGGGCGGGGCCCAGCAGCTCTACGGCGTGACCCCGGACATCACCTGTCTGGGCAAAGTCATCGGCGGTGGGCTGCCCGTCGGCGCATACGGTGCCCGGGCCGAGATCATGGACAAGCTCAGCCCGCTCGGTCCTGTGTATCAGGCGGGCACACTCTCAGGCAATCCGCTGGCGATGGCGACCGGCTTGGCCACGCTCCAGGCCGTCCACGAGAAAGGCTTCTACTCGCAACTCGAGATGCGTGCTGCTCGGCTTGCCGAAGGCCTCGAGGCAGCCGCCCGTCACGCTGGTGTGCCGATCACCCAAAACCGGGTGGGCAGCATGGCCACGGTGTTCTTCCAGCCCGGCCCAGTGACGGATTGGTCGTCGGCTGCCCGGAGCGACACCAAACTCTACGCCAAGTTCTTCCATGCCATGCTGGAACGGGGCGTCTATCTGGCCCCGTCCCAGTACGAAGTGATGTTCATGTCTGTGGCTCACACGTTTGAGCAGATCGATGCGACCATCGCTGCGGCTGAGGATGCGCTTCGCTCGCTGAAGTCTTGAGTCTCACATCCCGATCGTGTGTCCTTGCCAACGTCGTAGACTGGCCCGCCGAGGTTCTGTCGAGTCGCCACTTATGAGAAATACTAATAGTGAAAATAATCACGAGCATGTTATTGTATAATGATGCTCAGTAGGTCCGGATTATTCGGAGGCCAGTTTTCGATTGACTAATCACAGCATTAATGCTACTAATGGGTGGCGGCCGATATAGCGGTTGTCTTCCAAACGCCAAAGGAGAGCCGATCATGTGTGTCCAGTGCAAAGGCCTGACGGGCTGCAGCAAGAACGGTTGCACGCCGACATCGTCACAACGGCTCTCCGTGGCTGAACTCCTGGCTCAGGCATTTTCCCCTGCCAGCGCACGGCAGTCCGGCTCGCCGAGCCCATATCGCGGATCCATGCGACGCGAGATCACGTCGCGCATGACCGCGGCCTCGTAAAGCCTCAGTTGTCTCGCGGAAGTATCGAAGGCTCAACATTCATGCGCGCGCGACCTCTGCGCGCAGACGGTAGGTTCCCCCAGCCAGCCAGATCTATGTTCGCCTTCTCGACAGGTGATGTGGATCGGCCGTGTAAACCACAGTCACGCAGGTCACAGCCAAACTGACCAGCGCGCTGACCCCCAACACGATGGTCATGAGCAGGTACCCGGGACTTGAGAGGATCAATCCTGCCAGGAGGCAGCCCAGAGCCAGCGCGAGCAGAACGATGGTTGTGGCGCAAGTGACGATGGTGATGGTCGGAGCAGGCAGGAGCGGGCGCCGGTTGAAGAAGCTCAGACAGGTCGCACAGGAACGGCTTCCATCCAGCGTCTGGTGCACTACGGCGTACTCGCCGCAGCGATCGCACACGCCGCGGACCAGCTGCGAATCAGTCCGATCAAGCCGGAATTTGTTCCGCAGCAATCGGTAGGCTGCCGCCAATCGCTTGAAATGCTCGAGGTTTTCGTGGCCGGGGTTGCGGTCGGGATGATACTTCAGAGCGAGCCGTCGATAGGCAGCGTGAACCTGTTGCGGGCTGGCACCGGACTCAAGGCCCAGTATGGCGTAGGCCTCGCCTATCCCCATGCCGGCCTGACTCCGCCGCTTGCCCTGGTTGGGTTCACGTTCAGCGTCCGTAGAGTTCATGTATCCGCGTCTCTGAGAACTCCCACGCGTTCGTTTCGCCACCGCCGGCGACCCACCACAAGCTTACCGTAGCAGCCAACACGAACACCATAAACAGAACCAGCTCGAGTCGCCGGGCGGTTCCCCAAATGCTCGCCCGGACGCTCTGCCACTCGCGCTCGATCCGCTGGACGCATTCGACCAATGTCTGCCGAGACCGGCCGGCGATGCCGTCGATAGGCGGCGTGAGCTGTGTCGAGCGACATCGGGAGAGCAGAATCCCGATGCCGAGCGCACCTCCGGCGAGGATCGTTGCCGTCAGACCCACGAGCATGGGCCGCATGTGGAACACCAGACCGGCAGTTGCATGACCTTCCGCCGGCGCCACGTTGACCGCGGCGACGACCGCAAGGAGCAACATCCAGCCGACAACAGCAACGAGACTTGCCCAGGGAGCGAGCGATTCGGACCGTTCGTGGTTTTGAAGATCCCGGATTCGAAGACGCATGTCGCGAGGCGTTGTCCCGTCCATGGGCATGTCCAGTGACATAGCGATCCATCGGGGCGATTGCCGGGCCATGGACAGCAGGCAGTCTTCATACTCGCTGATCTCGCCCGTCGTGCGCACCGCCCAACGGTCACAGACTTGCTCGCGGGCGAGGCAATAGTGGCGAAATGCCCGCCAGGCCAGCGGGTGAGCAAAGAACGCGCATTGTACCAGCCGAGCCAGTAGCACCCACAAGGCGTCGAAGCGCAGTGTCTTGATCAGTTCGTGAACGAGAGCCGCTCGCACGAAGTGCCGGTAGACCGTACCGACGGGCGGATCGGACAGAACGATGACCGGCCGGAGAAGTCCGAACGACGTCGGTGCCGAAATCTGGCCGTTCCTTAATAGTGCCACGGTCTGCAGAAGATAGGAGTGTGCGGCCACCCGAGTCTTGTGCTTCCACTCGGCGGGCAGTACCACCTCCAGCGGAGATGAGTAAGACCGCAACAGACTCAGACGCACGGCTGAATGAGCGAGCAGGCCGAGCAACATCACACTGCCGCCAGCACAAACGTGGACGGCAAAAGCAAGAACGTCATCCGGCAATTTGACGAGGAAAGCACGCAGAATCGAATTCGGGCGAGTCCCTGTCCACTCGAGCAGCGTCAGGCCGGGGAAACTGGCGAGGACGGCGACCCAGAGAAAAGAGCGCCACGCCGGCCGATCGCGAGCAACTGTGACGCTCGCCAGCCGTGCAACTGCGTACACCACGGCAACCTTGATGCTGACGGTCAGCCACAGGCAGGCCAACGAGATCAGCGACTCAGGTGCCATGCACGCTCAGCCTTTCCACTGAGAGAACGCCGCCGGCTCGCTACCGCCCATACCCAAGCCAGGCTCTTTGAGTCTATGCAAGCCCGCCGGCGATAGCGAACGAAAGCAAGATCAACAGGCACTCGGGCCGGTCTTCGCGTCGGCAGCGCGTGGCAACTTGACGGGAGGCCCGGCCAAACTGACGTCTCGCCGCCCGGGTCGCGGCTCCGTGTTGGCACGTCGGAGGTTCAGTGCCTCGCTCACTGCTGCTGCGATGCCCGCTGCGTCGATGCCGCACTCGGCCAACTGACCGGACCGCGAGCCGTGTCGAACGAACCGGTCGGCCGGCATACCCAGCCGAATCAGATGCTGCGCGGACAGCCCGAGTTCTTGCGCGGTTTCCAGCACCGCGCTGCCGAAACCTCCCACGATCGAATGGTCCTCCACAGTAATGACCGGATGGTTCGGCCCAGCGCTGAGCGCCGTGCGAATCATGTCCTCATCGATGGGCTTGGCGAATCGGGCGTTGTACACGCGGACGAACAGATCTTGGCTGGCCAGCAGTTCAGCCGCATCCAACGCGGGCTCCACGGTGGAACCGTAGGCCAGGATAGTTGCATCCCGACCCTCGCGCATGAGCCGAGCCTGACCGCGCACGAACGGCGGCGCATCGCCCATCGGCTTGGGAACGTTGGCTCGCGGGTAACGAATCGCACACGCCCGCGGCTGGGCCAGCGCGAAGCGCAAGGCCGCTTTCAACTCGTTCTCGTCGGCGGGAGCCAACAAGGTCATTTCCGGTAGCCCGCGAAGGTAACAGATGTCCAGGAACCCGTGGTGCACGGCCCCGTCGCCGCCGACCAGGCCTGCCCGATCCATGCAGAACACCACCGGCAAGCCCTGCAGCACCACTTCCTGGAAGATCTGGTCGAATCCGCGCTGGAGGAACGTCGAATAGATGGCCACGACCGGCTTGAGACCGGACTTGGCCATGCCGGCAGCGACGTCCACCGTACAGCTCTCGGCAATGCCGATGTCGAAGAACCGGTTCGGGAACGTCTTGGCGAACTTGTCGAGCCCAGTGCCATCGGGCATGGCAGCGGTGAGCGCGACGATCTTTTCGTCCTCCGCGGCGAGTTCCACCAGGGCATCGGAAAATGCGGCCGTCCAGCTCTTGCCGTTACCCTTCGGAATGGTGGCCACGCCGTTTTCGACCACAAACGGCTTGGGCGAATGGAACCGGCCCGGTTCCTTGCGGGCGAAATCGGCGCCCTCGCCCTTGTTCGTGTGCACGTGCAGCAGCACCGGGTGCTTGACGTCCTTCAGCAGCTGGAGGAACTCGATGAGCTGAGCGATGTTGTGCCCGGGTACCGGCCCGCAGTACACGAAACCCAGCTGCTCGAAGATCTGGGGCTGCGAAAGCGTGGCCTTGACGCCTTCCTTCAGGTGACCCAGGGCGTCGGCCATGGACTGTCCGATCACCGGCACCTGGGGGAGAATCTGCTTGGCCCGCCGCTTGACCTCCTCATACAGCGTACTGGTGCGGAACTTGGCCAGGTACTCGGCCAGAGCGCCTTGCGTCGGGGCGATGCCCCAACTGTTGTCGTTCAGAATGACCAGCAGCTGGCGATCGAGCGTGCCCGCCTGGTTGAGGCCTTCGAACGACAGGCCGTTGACGATGCTCGCGTCGCCCACCACGGCCACCACGCGGGTGTCGCGACCCTGTAGCGATTCGCCGCGGGCCAAGCCAATGGCACTGGCGATCGCCGTGCCGGCGTGTCCGACATCGAACACGTCGAACGGACTCTCCGCGGTGCTGGGAAACCCACTGATCCCGCCCGCCTGCCGCAGCGTGTCGAAGCGCGAGTTGCGGCCGGTCAGCAGCTTGTGCGGGTAGCACTGGTGGCCGACGTCCCACAGCAGCCGATCCCGCTCGAAGTCGAAGCAGTAATGCAGCGCGATGGTCAACTCCGTGACACCCAGGTTGCTGGCCAAGTGGCCTCCGGCCTTGCCCACCACGTCCAGAATCCGCCGGCGGATCTCGACGGCCAATTGCTCGAGTTGTGCGATGGACAGTCGGCGCAGCTGCGACGGGTGATTGATGTCGGACAGTAAACTCATCTCGAAGGCATTCTCCACTGGAGAGACGAAGTCACTTCTTGCGGTCGATGACGAAGCGGACCAAGGCCCTTAAATCATCGGCCGCCGGTCCGAAAATCCTCAACGCGCCGATGGCTTTATCCACGAACGTGCGGGCGATCCTGCGACTCTCCTCCAATCCTACGGCCGCCGGATACGTTTGTTTTCCCGCCTGGGCGTCCTTGGCCACCGCTTTGCCCAGTTCCTGAGCGCTCCCGGTGACGTCCAAAATGTCGTCGGCGATCTGGAAGGCCAGGCCGAGATAGTGTCCAAACTCGGCTGCAGCCGAAGTTTGAGCCTCGTCGGCTCCGGCGCTGATCGCCCCCAATCGGCCGGCGGCTTCGAACAGACGAGCCGTCTTGCCCCGGTGAATCTGACGCACGCGTTCCAGATCCGGGGCACATTTTTCGCCGAGGATATCTTCGGTCTGGCCGCCGATCATGCCGGCCCAGCCTGCTCCCCGAGCCAGTTCGGTGACCGCCCGGACGATCTTCTGCGGATCTTTCATCCGCGTGGCCAACAACTCGAACGCCAGCGTCACCAGTGCGTCGCCGGCAAGAATGGCCACGGCCTCGCCATAGGCCTTGTGACACGTCGGCCGCCCGCGGCGAAAGTCATCGTTGTCCATGGCCGGCAGATCGTCGTGGACCAGCGAGAATGCGTGCACGCACTCGAGCGCGGCCGCCGCGGGTAGTGCATCGTCCTCGGTTCCCCCGCACAACTCGCACGTGCGGGTCACGATGTAGGGCCGCACCCGCTTGCCCCCGCTGGCCGCAGCATACCGCACCGCCTCGACCATGATGGGCGGAACCGGTTCGCTCGGCACGAGCAGAGCCTCAAATCGCGCGTTGAACCGGCCGGCCCATGCCGCCAGACGCTCGCCCACTTCTGCAGTCGTTGGTTCTTCCATGGTCCCTGCCAATCCCCGCTCTCCGGCCTACGGGCAAGCCCCGCATTATAACCGCTTGCTCGCTCGTGCGTCACTGCTTTGGGAGAATCTGCTCGCCTGACGGGGTGCAGCAGGCTGCTGAACCGCCGGTGCACGCTGTCGCCACCATTGGGATGGACGGCCCCTGGGTGGCGGCTCGGGCGCTTGGCGTACCCGGCGGACGGTAACGGGTCACACGTCCGATAAAGAGGCACGATAACATCTGCGAACCGACGTCAATCCGCCGACAGCGGTTGCATTCAGGCGGGCAAGATGCCCGCCCCCAAGAGTTCGCTGATTCTTGCTCAAGCCTCAGAAACCGACGGGTCAGCACGGCCGGCCCCTCTACAATTATCCGGACATCAGCGGGAAACCGCTCTCCGCATTCGCCTGTCTCGTGAGACGCGGTTCTCCCGGAGGACCCGCACGTGACCAGCACAACCCATTCGGCGGCGAACGCGCTGACCCGCTTTGGGATCGGGTCAGACAATCCCGGAGGTTATTGCGGCGAGTGGCTCGGCGGCCGCAGTAGGATCGAGTCGGTCTCCCCCATTGATGGTCGGCCCCTCGCCTCTGTCGAACAAATCACGGGTCGCGAAATCAACGTCATCATCGAACGAGCGGCCGACGCCTTCGCACGCTGGCGTGACATACCCGCACCACGGCGGGGTCAGGTCATCCGCGCGTTGGGCGACGCCTTGCGGGACGCCAAGGAGGACTTGGCCCAACTGATCACGCTGGAAACGGGAAAGATCATCGTCGAGGCCCGCGGCGAAGTGCAGGAGATGATCGACATCTGCGACTTTGCCGTCGGACTTTCGCGGCAGCTTTACGGTCTGACCATGCCGTCCGAGCGGCCCGAGCATCGCATGTACGAGCAGTGGCATCCGCTCGGCGTGATCGGCATCATCACCGCCTTCAATTTCCCCACGGCCGTGTGGAGCTGGAACGCCGCCATCGCGGCGGCGTGCGGCGACACCATGATCTGGAAACCGTCGTCCAAGACGCCGCTCACGGCGATCGCCTGTACGCGGCTGGCGGCTGAAGTATGCCGAGCTCAGGGCGTGGACTCGGCCATCTTCTCGCTCGCCATCGGCTCGTCGAGCGACGTGGGTGAGGCCCTGCTTGCCGATCCGCGCATCCGGCTGGTGTCGGCCACGGGCAGTTGCCGCATGGGCCGGCGGGTGGCCGAGGTCGTCGGCCGGCGGCTGGGCCGCACGCTTCTGGAGCTGGGCGGCAATAACGCCATTATTGTGACACCCGAAGCCGACCTCGACCTGGCCACGCGAGCCATCCTGTTCGGGGCCGTCGGCACCGCCGGCCAGCGCTGCACGACCACCCGTCGGGTCGTCGTGCACAAGTCCGTGAGCCAGGCACTGACGCAACGATTGCTGGCTGCCTATCGGCAGGTGCGCGTCGGCAACCCGCTGGATCCCGACACACGGATGGGCCCGCTGGTCGATACGGGCGCCGTGAAAGACATGATGGCCGCCCTCGAACAGGCCCGCGCTCAGGGTGGTCGTGTCCTCTTCGGCGGCGAGCCACTCAGCGGAAGCCAGTATCCCGGCGGCTGTTACGTGACGCCCTGCATCGTGGCCATCAGCCCGCAGGCCGAAATCGTTCGCGAGGAGACGTTTGCTCCCATCCTCTACCTCATGGAGTACGAGGATCTCGCCGAGGCCATCCACATCAACAACGACGTTCCGCAAGGCCTGTCATCCGCAATCTTCACCCGCGATTTGCTGGCTGCCGAGCGATTTCTGTCCGCGGCCGGCAGTGACTGCGGCATCGCGAACGTCAACATCGGCACGAGCGGGGCGGAAATCGGCGGAGCCTTCGGCGGCGAGAAGGACACCGGCGGCGGACGCGAATCAGGCTCGGACGCCTGGAAGCAATACATGCGGCGGCAGACGGTCACCATCAACTACTCGACCGAACTGCCGCTGGCTCAGGGGATACGGTTCGACAGCGAATGAACGGATATGCGAAGGTGCTGCCCATGAGCACGTGAGAACGCGTCACGTATTCACGCGCCGGCACTTCGCCACGTTCGCATCTTCACGCACGCTCACAAAGGAGGGCAGGCATGGCTGTTGCATACGCGGACAAAACGACACTGGAGCCGGCACCGTTCATCGCGGTGCCTCCACCGGGGCCCCACGTACGAGCGGCAGTCGCCCGCGATCATCGCGTCACGTCGACGTCAAATACTCGACCCTATCCCTTGGCTGTCCGGCGGGCCCAGGGCTGCGTGATCGAGGATCTCGACGGCAACCGGTTTCTCGATTTCACCGCCGGCATTGCGGTGTGCTCGACCGGGCATTGTCACCCGCACGTGGTTGAAGCCATTCAACGACAGTCGCAGCAGCTCATCCACATGTGCGGCAGCGACTTTTACTACGAGCCGATGATCGAGCTGGCTGAGAAGCTGGCTGCGCTGGCGCCCGGCAACGGCGCCAAACGCGTGCTGTTCACCAACAGCGGCACCGAGGCGATCGAAGCGTCGATGAAGCTGGCTCGCCACTCCACACACCGCAAGTGGATCATCGCGTTTTACGGCGCGTTTCACGGCCGCTCCATGGGCGCCCTGTCGCTCACTGCGTCCAAGGTGCGACAGAAGGAGCGCTTCGGCCCGCTCGTGCCCATGGTGGCCCACGCCGATTACGGTGACGTGGATTCTATCGAAAAAACGCTGTTCAAGCGCGAGGTACCGCCCGACGAGGTGGCAGCTATCTTCGTCGAGCCCATTCTCGGCGAAGGCGGTTACATCGTTCCACCGGACGATTTTCTCCCGCGTCTGCGCGAGCTGTGCACGAAGCACGGCATCCTGCTGGTGGCCGACGAGATTCAAAGCGGGATGGGCCGCACGGGCCGGCTGTTTGCCGTAGAGCACTGGGGAGTCGAGCCGGACATCATCTGTTTGGCCAAGGGGCTCGCCAGCGGTATGCCGCTCGGTGCGGTGATCGCCGGCGCCGACGTCATGCAGTGGCCACCCGGCTCGCAGGGCTCGACGTTCGGGGGCAATCCGGTGTCGTGTGCTGCCGCGCTAGCGACGTTGGAGCTGATACAGGAAGAATACCTGGAGAACGCCGCTCGGCTGGGACGGGTAGCGATGGACCGGCTGCATCAGATGGCCGAGGCTCACGCCTGCATCGGCCAGATCCGCGGGCGGGGTTTGATGATCGGCGTGGACTTCGTGCGCGACCGTGCCACGCGGCAACCGGCGCCCGATCTCCGCGACCGGATCGTCGAAGCCGCGTTCAAGCGCGGACTGGCCACACTCGGCTGCGGCGAAAGCGCCATTCGCATCTCACCGCCGTTGTGCATCACTCGCAGCGAGTTGGAGACCGGTCTTCGCGTCTTTGAGGAGGCCATTGCGGCCGCCGAGTCCGAGCGAACCTGACCAATGACGCGCGACCGCGCGGGCGGTCGCGCGAGCCCGAATCCGCACATCTTCATGGTCGTGGCAGCACGGCACTACGGAGAACACTCATGTCGGCAGAACGTGTGTTGAAAACATTGCTCGAACGCTTGTGGAACATCTATCGATCGAGAGTGACCTACGCCCGCAAATACGCCGAACTGGTCGAAGCGCGCGGCGGCCTCGTGGTGAACGATCACATTGCCTTTCGCACGTTCAAGGCCCCCACCGGGTCGCAGCCCGCCGGAATCGCGGGTATCGAGCGCGTTTTTCTTTCCCTGGGCTATCGACCGGCCGGCGAATACGCTTTTCCTGACACGCACCTGTCGGCCCGCCACTATCAACATCCCGACCCACTGGCCCCGAAAATCTTCATCTCGCAGCTCGAGGTGGATGAACTGCCCGAACAGGTCGCGAACAAAATTCGCGAAGCCATCAGCGATGCCCGGGATCATCTTGATGCCAAGGGGCTGCGACAGGTGAACGAGGATTTGACCGACGCCCAAGTCGACGCGCTTGCCGATCAGTTGGTCACGTTCTTCACCATGTTGCCCTGGCCGCTGCCGAAGGCCAGCCTGATTCGCGAGATCAACGCCGCCAGCCAGTACGCAGCCTGGACGCTGCTTCACGGCAACAACGTCAATCACTTCACCGCCTACATCAACGAGCAGAGCGTGCCCGAGTGGCCGGACATTGAAGCGACCGTCGATGCGCTCATTCGCGCTGGCGTGCCCATGAAGCGCGAGATCGAGGGCGCGCGGGGCAGCAAGCTGCGTCAGACCGCCACGCAGGCGGTGGACGTCGATTGCCCCGTGCTGGCCGACGACGGCCGGCCCACGACGCTGCGTTGGGCCTACGCGTACTACGAACTCGCCGAGCGGGGCGAAATCACGGACGAATCGGGCCGCCGCGTGCGCTTCCAGGGCTTCCTCGGCCCCCAGGCCGCGCAGTTGTTCGAAATGACCCGCCGATAGCGAGCGGGCATCTTGCTCGCCTACGTCTCCGTCTTTGTGGTGCACGCTTCCAGCGTGCACACATCACGAGATTTGTGGGCCCGAACAGGGCGACAGTCTTGGTCTGGATCGGCGAACCATCCGACGCATAGGCCAGCAGGCGCGGCGATGCCGTGAATCGCGTTTGCCGCCAGGATGTTTCTGTCGCCCCTATCGGGGCTTCTTGCAAAACGAATGAAGAAGGTTGTGTGTACCGGCCGTGGACCGGGGGCTTATGCCGCCCGGCTATTGACTGCTGCCCCTTATGGGGCAGAAGTGGTACGCTTCTGACCTGCACCGGGCAGACAGAATGCCTGTAGCACAAAAAGGGGGCGGACGGTACGTCTGCCCCCCACCTATAATCTGGATGCTCGCGTAGCTGCCGCCGGAGTGATGAGCGATGACTACCGGCAAAGGTTTCACATTGTGCGGCGCGGTGTTGGCCGGAGCTCTGTTCACGGGCGTGATGGCGCAGCCCGCCGAAGCACGGCCAGTTCGATATTACGGCTATCACCCGCACGCGTATCAGCGGTACGTGGTTCCGCGCTATTACCACTATCCGCGTCCCTACTACTACTCGGCCCGGCCATACTACTTCTACCGAGCCCCGCGCTACGCGTACTCGTATCCGCCTTACTTCTATGATCCGCCGTATTATCCGTACCATCGCGGCGGTTTCGGTTTCTCGTTCAGTTGGTAAGCAAGACGGGTGACGGTCGCGCGAAAGAGAAGGACCGGATGGATTCGGAAGATCCCATCCGGTCCTTCTTGCTGTGATTGCGCCTATTTTGCGAGAATTCTTGCTACTCCTGGAAGCCGAGCACGTCTTCCGTTCCCTGCTGCGTCTCCCAGAATGGTCGGGCGTCAAACTGACGATACAGAGCCGACGCGTACTGTTGGTTGCTCAGATCGGGCCACTGGTTCTCGGCGAACAGGTGACGCTGGAGCTGATTCACGTCGCTCTTGAGCGTGATGGAGCCTTCCTTCTTCTGCTCGTCCCATTTCCAGTTGATTTGGTTCCAGGGCAGTGCGGCCAGGTTCTTGTCGCCTTCCACCTCGTCGAGCTCGACGATCACGAACGCCACCTTGCCTGACGGGCGATCCACCAGGAGGTTGTGGAGCTCGCCGATGTTCTCGCCCTGGTTGTTGGAAATCTCGTGGCCGATCAACTGTTCCTTGGCCTTGAGGATCATGCGCTTGCCTTGAGCCTGCTGCCCGTGCCGATTCGCACCGGCCTGGCCGTCCGGCGCGCGGCCCCGATCGACCTCGGTTTGCACGCGAACACCTTGATTGCTCGTGCCGGCATCGGTGCGGACGTCAACGCCGCGATCGCGGCCGGTCTGCCCCTGGCCCATGCCTTGGCGTTCCTGCGATTCCCAGTAGGGTTTCTGGTTATAGAAGCTGTGGACCTCCTTGCCCCACTGCGGGTCGGCCATCTCCGGCCAACGGTCGCGGTCGAATCCCGGTGCCTGTTCCAACTTCTCCTTGGGAACGTCGAGCACGAATTGCTTCACGCCGACTTGGCCTTCTTCCGTGGTGAACCACGATTCGTCTTGCTTGCCCGCCCGCAGACGATCACGGGCAGCCTGATCGGTTTCGGCGGCTCGACCCGTGGCTTCGCCCTTGATCTTCAGGGCAGAGAAAGGTACTGCGAAGAGCTTGTCCCGGATGTTCAGGATCTCGTCGAACTCCAAGACCGCATATGCGACCTGGCCGGTGTTTCCGTCGATGGCCAGTTCCCGGATATGCCCGAGTTTCTCACCCTGCGAGTTGACGACTTCCGTGCCGATCACCTGATCGGCCTTCTTGAGTTTCAGCCGTCCTTGTTGCGCCCCTGCCTGGCCTTCCGCGCTCGGCTTGTCTTGTTGGCCGGGTTGAGGCTGGTGTTGCTGTTGTCCGGTCTGCTGATCTTGCAGCCCTGAAGATGACTGGTCCGTTTCTCGCGCGACCGCGATGACACTCCACGCCAACGCCAGTCCTGTCGCCGTCGTAATCACCACTTGCCTTACCATTTTGTCTTCTCCTTGAACGATGCCCGGATCGGGTGCCCAAAGTGTTCACACGGTGATCCGGATGGTTTCCGTCAAATACCGATCACCCGCTCGGCCCTGACTCCTGATGGATGTTACGGGCCGTGCGCGACCGCGAGGTATCCGGCTAATATGGGGTTCAAGCCTGCGAGAAGACGGAAGAGACGAACGGGGGGCGCTTCCGCATCGCTCTACCGGAAGGATGCGATGGGAGAATCAAGCAAGAGGAGAAGAGGAGGAGAGGCGGGCAAGATGCCCGCCCCTCAGGCATTAATCAGCCACATAGCGGTACCGGAACCGACCCTCGGGGGCGACATCACCACTGACGTACGCATCGAGCGGATTGCCCGGCTCCTGGACGTTATCCATCCATTTGAAGTCGAGCACGATGCCGTCCTGAGCAAGCCCCAGCTTGTTGCGGGGGATGGCCAGGTGCAGTTCGCGATCCGCCACGCGCAGTTCGACTTCGCAGACCCGCTGCCAGGCCCAGCTACCGGTGTGCTTTTCCAACCAGACCCGATCGGTTGCACCGGTCGCTTCCCGGTTCACGATGAACTCGTAACCTTCCCAGCCCGTGCGGGCATTCCGGTCCGCGTCGATGAGCAGCCACAAGCCGTTGGCATCGCCGTCCATGCGAATGGGTTCGCGTGTTCGCACGTGAAAGAACACGTGATCTGCATCGCGGGCTACCTTGGCCGCGACGATGTCGTTGCGGCCTGTGCGGTTGGTGTAATGCAGACCGCCTGCTCCGCCGAAATCGCGCGGGAGCGTTTCGCCGACGTGATCCCGGAACTCAGGGCCGACGTCCTGCCATTGCGAGAAATCTCCGTCGATGCGGATCGTCCGCGGTGCCGATGCTCGCGGCAGCGGCGCTGCACCCTTGTACCGGCGAATGTTGGCCACCATCTGCCAGTAGTAGTTGTCGCCGTGCATCCCTTTGACCGGCTCGATGTCACGGCTGTACTCCTGGTTGAACTGGTCCACGAACACGATGGGGCCGCCCGGCTGACCCCAGCGTCCGGCAATCCACTCGTTCCAACCGGTCACCATGATGAACGGCGGATCCAGCTCGATGGCCCGTTCCCACTGTTCCTGCGCGTTGTGACCGTAGTTGACGGCACCGGTCGACGTGTCCATCTTCCCGTTGTGGAAACTGCGCCCGCGGGCGTCGCCGTTGCTCATGTTGGTGACCGCGCCATCGGCGACGCGCAGATTCTGGGCGACCGACACGTTCACTTGCTCGGGCCGGTCCGGATCGTCGGTGAACCCGTAATGCTGGGGATAGGCCGCCTCCCAATGCCACGCGTACGGGGTGTTCACCTGTTGGAACGGCCAGTGCGCCTTGCGAAGCGTGAAGAATTCCTTCAATTCGGGGCTGGCCTCGGCAGGATCGCAGATCATCAGCGGCTTGCCCTGCCAGTGAAACCACAGTTCCGGGAAGAGCCCCGGTTTGTACAGCTCGTTGTAGATCTGCTCGGCGGTCTTGCCGGCCTGCGTGTTGACCATGAAGGATATCTGGGGTGTGTGTCCGCCGTCCTGACGAACCTGGCGAAAGACTTCGCATAGCTTCATGTACACATCGCGATAGGTGATCGCGTTGGTCGTGTCGAAGATGAGCGTATCAATGCCTGCGTCGGACAACAGCCAGGCGTGCCGGCGCAACACCCACGGGTCCGTGCTGAGATAGTATCCATAGAGCGGCTCGCCCCAGTAGTGCGACCGGCCGATGGGCCCCCACAGGGGCGAATCAGGCTTTTGTAGTGCGTCGGGGTCGCGGGCGAGAATCTTCGAGACGTCGTACGGACCTTCGTAATGCGGGCTCTTGTTGTGGACCTCGTTGAGCCACAGAAAGTAGAAGATGCCTACGAAGCGGTCGCGCTTCGGCGGGCTAACCTCGCCGTCGACGGGCAGCGTGCGGCCCAGACCGTCGATCGCCGGCCAAGCCACGCCCGCGTAGGATTCCGGCGCGGCCTTTCCGCTTTCGTTCGACGTGCCGGCGAACACCGGCTTTACCACCACCAAGCACAGACAAGCAAGCACCGCACGCAGAAAAATGATCTGGCGCATTGGAATTCTCCGCTGAATCACGGCCTGCGACTTCGCACAAGCGCAGAATGGGGAGTCTAGCATACGGCGGCACGATTGGCGATAACGCCTGCCTCCGGATCGCGAAAGAGTCACTACATTGGCGACGCGCAGAGTATGCGTCCGCCGCGGAAGCTTTGTCCGCACTCAAGAGGTGATCAAATCGGTTGAGGCCCCTGTTGCCGAGCGAGTTCCTCCAGACGCGGTAACTGCATTCGCAGGACGTTGGCCTGCGGGCTGAAGGGATACTCGGCGATGATGCGACGCGCCAACTCGAGGGCGGCCCAATAATCCTTCCGCTGGATGTATTCCTTGATGTGCCGCTCGAGTTGCTGGCGGATTTCGATCTCCGCGTTGGCCTTGAGCGTGTCGAGCTGCTGGCGCAGCGCGTCGGTGTCGGGTCCGGTCGGGAAGGTCTGGATAAACATGTCGGCCGCCCCGGCCGCCTCACGCCAGCGTCGCTGGTTCACGAACTGCTGAATCTCGTCGTGCATTCGCTGGCGATGCCGTTGATCGAACAGCTTGCGCTCCTCGCGCACTCGCTCGAGCAGTTGCCGCGGTTCGACCGCGTCGGGATACTTCTGCGTCAACTCGCGGGCATACTGCTCGGCATGCTCCCAGCGAGTCATGGTCATGAGGTCGGAGATGCGGCGGGTAGCACTCTCGATGTCCTCGCGCAGGGCCAGGCGCGTGGCGGCCGCGAGCCGTTCCTGCGCGGCGCGGATGTCGTCGTTGATCCCGAACCGGTCGCTCAGCGAGGCCAGTTCCTCGCGGGCCCGGTGGAATTCGCGAGCATCCACGTACTGATTCACGAGGTTCAACCGCCGCCGCAGTTCCACCTGCATCAGCGTGCGGAAGCGGGCCATTCGCTGCTCGTCCGGCAAGAGCAGGATTTCCCGCACGTCGGCCAGCAGCTTGCGCAGTTCGATCAACTCAGGATTCGGCTCGTTCTTTTCGACGGGCGGGGGCGACGTGAACGCCTGCTGGGCCAGGGCGGCCAGATGCTGATTCATCGATCGCACTTGGTGCGCGAGCGGCAGATGCATGCGGATGAAAAGTGCGGCCGCGGCACACAGCCCCGCCGCGACGATGCCGGCCAGCAGCCACCCCGCCACCAGCGTCACCACTCGCAGGCCGTCCTCCGGACGCCAGACGGCAACGATGCCCGCCATCATCCCCGCCAGCGTTAGAACCCCAACTGCGACCAGGGCCACCGTCAGGGCCACGGCGACGATCGACGCCCACTCTCGAGGAGGCTTGCCGGCTTGTTCCGTCTGCAGCGCGATTTCGGATTCGGTCGGTTTGTCCATGCTCGGTTTCCTGCCCGCATGAGCGGTACCAGTTTCACGGCTCCCCGACCCATTTTTCGCCGGACCGACTGTCGAGCGGATGACTCGCCGTCATGGCTCCGGCGAGTCCCGGCGGTCCGGCCGATCCCGCAGATCCGGGCCGGGCGGACCCGCATCGGTCCACTCCTCTACCGCTCCTTCGGGAAGCTTGTGCATGGCCCAGACATCCTCGCTGGGCGTGGGCTCATGCGGCTTTCGAAGTAAAGATCGGCGGAAATGGCGGCTCCATCGCAGAAAAGCCGTTGTGCTCACCAGAAAGATAAACGTGAGGATGAGGAGCCAGAACAGCAATTGCCAGATGGCGCGGGCCTTGACTTCGGGTGAGACGGGAGACACCGGCCGGCTGGTGGTGCCGGACCAGGAATCCTGTGGCTCGCTGTATACCAGCAACGCGAACCCTACCAGCGTCAGCAACATGCCCAGCCCGATGAGCAACAGCGCGATCCGCTGTCGGTTCGATTCCGCCACCCCGGCCATGCCGGCTCCCTTCCTGTCCCCGCTATCGCTCGGTCGATCGCACAGCAGCAAGCCGACGCTCGGCTTACCAGCCCACGTCGCGTCGAGGGGAATTCTCGCCCGCCGCCCGGAAACGCTCGAGCAACTGGACCTGCTCGGGCGTCAGCTCCCGTGGAGGGATGATCCGCACCACGGCGTACTGGTGGCCGCGCTCCGACTTGCCCGGCGGCTGGACGCCCAAGTGCTTCAGCCGCAGTTTCGCCCCGCTCGGGGTCCCGGGCGGTACGGTCAGGAGCGTCTTGCCATCCAGCGTGGGGATCTCGATCTTCGCCCCCAGAGCGGCCTCCGTCAGACTGAGCGGCAGATCCAGGTAGATATCGTCGTCCACTCGCCGGAAGTAAGGATGTGGCCGCACGCGGCAGATAATGTACAGATCGCCCCGCTGACTCCCGTCGACGGACGCCTGGCCTTTACCGCGAACGCGAATCCGCTGCCCGTCCCGCACGCCGGGCGGAATCTTGACCCGGACGGTCTCGGTGCGGCCGTCGCGGGAAATCCGCAGGTCGGTCTGGACGCCGCGAATCGCCTCTTCAAAGCTCAGCGACAGCTCGTGTTCGACGTCGAGCCCGCCCGCCGGCGGCGCTTCGGCCGCCGAAGGTGAACGACGACTGCGACGCCCGGCTCGGCCCATCCGGCTGAACAAGTCTTCGAACGGGCTGCCTCCGACGCCGGACCCGCCGCCACCGCCGAACACGCTGAACAGATCCTCGAGATCTTCGATCGGAACATCACTGCCGGCGGGCCCGCCCTGGGAACTCCACGTGTACACGCGGGCACCCCCGGGACCCGGTCGCCAAGCTCCGGCTCCCGGCCGCCAGCCTGCCGCCCCACCGGCGGGACCATACCCCCCGCGAACGCCGGCGTGCCCGTGCAGGTCATACACGCGCCGCTTGGCCGGATCGTTGAGCACTTCGTACGCTTCGTGGACTTCCTTGAAGCGGTTCTCCGCGTTCTTATCGCCGCGGTTGCGGTCGGGGTGGTACTTCTTCGCCAACCTTCGATAGGCGCTCTTGATCTGGTCCGGCGAGGCATTCCGCGGAACCTCGAGCACCTCGTAGTAATCGCGTTCTGCCATACCTGCGGTTCCAAGTGACTAGCGCCGAACCGATTATAGATTTGCCCCCACGCGTTGCAAACCAGCGGCCCAGCTTCTACGATCTGGGCATGATTCGTCCTGGCCGAAAAACGGTGGTGGTTGCCGCCGGACAAATCCAATCCAGACTGATGAACGAGGCTCCGGCAACGCTGGAGAGCATCGGCGAGATGATCCGTGAGGCGGCTCGCCAGGCGGCTCAACTGCTGGTGCTGCCCGAGTGCGCGTATCCGGCTTACCTGCTGGGCTCGGTGGAGTCGTATCGCACCGGCGATCATCTGTCCAGCCGCCAGTTCGTCGAATGGCTCGCCGAGCAGGCCGCCCGTCATCAGCTCCACATTGTCAGCGGATACGTGGAGGATACCGGCGAAGCCCTGTTCAACGCCGCCCTGCTGATTGGTCCTGACGGGCGAACACTCGGCCAGGCACGAAAGCGCTTTCTCTGGCATGCGGACCAGGACTGGTTCCGCCCCGGTGAAGAGATTGCCGCCATCCCGACCGAGCTCGGCCGAATCGGAATCATCATCTGTGCCGAAGCCCGCGTGCCCGAGATTATCGCGACGCTGGCCGCCGACGGTGCCGAGCTCATCGCCATGCCGACCTGCTGGATCAACACCTCGCGACAGCCCGGCGAGTACCGCAATCCGCAGCCTGAATTTCTTATCGCCGCCCGGGCCCGCGAGTTCGGCGTGCCCTTCGTCTGCGCCGATAAGTGCGGCTTGGAAATGACCATGGGCTACGTCGGGCAGAGCTGCGTGGCCAAGCCTGAGACCGGCGTGGTGGCCATGGCCCCGTCCGTCGGCGAGTCGTTGGTGGTGGCTGAGATCGAGATCGGCCCCCCTGCTCCCGTCTGGATACCGCCCGCCCGCAGAAGCCGCTTGCTGGATCCGGCACCGGCCATCTCGCCCGGGCGGACAACTCGCTGTGAGCTGACCGTGGCCGCCGTCTCCACCGAGCTGGCGAACGCCCGGCTGAACGGACAGATGGGGGAGAACCTGTTCAAGCCGCTGGCCGAGCAGGGAACGGGTCTGATGATCGTCAACTTGCCTCACGAAGCCACCGCCGAACGAGCGAGCATGTTCGCTCGAGCCTTCGACATGGAGGCGATCGGTTTCCCGGTGCGGCCGAACGTGTTTACCGCGGCCGGTGCTCGCGTGGGTACCATAGCCGGACAGTGGCTGCGGTCGTTCGCCACCGGCCGGGCCCTGGCGTTGGAAGGAGCTGAGGTGCTGGTCTACTTCGATGCCGCCGACGACTTGGCCATGCTCCGGACGCGGGCGGTCGAGAACCGCGTCTTCGTCGTCGGCGTGGATGCTGCGGCGAGCACCATCGTCGGCCCCGACGGCACCGTGCTGGCGCGCGGCACAGCCGAAGCCCCCGCGATCGCTCGCGTCGACTTGGCCGACGCCTCCGACAAGACGGTAGCCCCACGCACCGATATCTTCGCCCAACGCCCGGTCAAGGCGTTTCGGTTCTGAGTGGGGGCTGGGGCCTAGGGGCTGGGGAAAACCAACCTTCGAGTGCCGAAAGCGTACACGTAAAAAGTGCATTATTGTTGGTACTGGTCAGAGGCGGGCAAGATGCCCGCCCCCCGCGGTTACGGGAACTCGCGAGATGGCCCTGGAAATCGAAGCCAAAATCAAGGTGGACAATTGTGCCGGGGCCCGGGACCGCCTGCGCGAACTGGGGGCCCGGCGCGTCTACGACGTGCTCGAGACCAACGAGCTGTACGACACGTCCGACCAGCAACTCCTGCGCCGTGGGTGCGGCTTGCGGATCCGCACCTGTCGCGGCGAGGGCGACGTGCCGCGTCCTGCGGTCACTCACAAGGGGCCCCAGCTGGCAGGGTCGCTGAAGTCGCGGAACGAAATTGAGACCGAGGTGGCCGACGCTGCCGCCCTCGGCGACATATTCAAGGCACTGGGATACGTGCCGGTTATCATCTTCGAAAAACGCCGTGAAGAATGGGAACTGGACGGCCTGAAGATCGAACTGGACGAGGTGCCTCGGTTGGGCTGCTACGTGGAGATCGAGGGACCCGATGAGGCGAGCGTTCGTGCGCTGCAGGCACGGTTGGGGCTCGGCGGGCTTCCCTCTATCCAAGACAGCTACGTCGCTCTCCTGATCGATCACGCCCGCCGTAACGATCTTCCGTGGGATGTCATCCGGTTTTCTACTTGAAGGTCGATTCCAGGGCCGTGAACCGCCCTTCCAACTCGCTTAACGCAGCCCGAAGTTGGGCAACCTCTTCCTTGAGCTGCTCCACTTCAGCGCGCAACGTCGCGTCCGTTGAAGAGGCAGGCGCTCGACCGGGCGCCGTTTCAGCCGGTCCGGCGGTTCGGGCCTCGCTGGCTTCGATCGCGGCCTGCTCCTCCGGCGGATACAGCAGGTGCATGTAGCGAATGGCCGACGACCCCGGCCGTCGCGGCAGCGGCCGAACCAGCGGCGGGTCAGACTGCTGCAAGTAGTCCAGCGTCGTCATGACCGCTTCGAGACTCTCAAACGCTACCAGGCGGGCACACCGGCTGCGCAACTCGCCCGGTGTCTGCGGCCCTCGCAGGAGCAGCTCGGTCATGATGGCGGTGACGCGCTTTTCCCATCCGAAACGGGCGGCGACTTCGTGGCGGTAACGATTGGTCCGCGCACCGGGTGCCGGCAACACCACCGACACCAGTCCCCGTTGCCGCAGCTCTTCCAGCGCATCCTCCACGCTCGCTTCGTCGAGATCCATGACCGGATCGCGATTGTTCTTTTGGTTGCACGCGGTGACCACCGCGTTGAGCGTCATGGGATAATACTCGGGCTGAGTCATCGACTTCTCGATGAGCACGCCGAGCACGCGACGCTCCACATCATTCAGGCTTTCCAGAGGCATGGATCACCTCGACCGACCTGTGTTTTGCGTGTCCATTTGGCTGACGCTGGCACGGTACCCGCGCTGCGCCGTGGGTTGCCGGCAGCCAAGTCCGGACAGAATTGTAATACCGAACCGCGCACGCGAGAACCCGGTCCGGCCGCCTCGTTCGGTTGGTGCAACCACAGCCGGCGTTCTATAATCCGGCTCGTTCGGCGGGAATCCCGGATTCACGCCGGGGCCGCATGGGTGAGGAGTGCTATGCCTGACTGGCTGAACCGGTGGTTGGAGCGTCATCAGAACCCGATTTCGCTGTTTCTGCATGCGATCGGCATTCCGATGACGATTGCCGCCCTCGTGCTGGCTGCCGTGCAGTTGGCGGCTTGGCGATGGGATCTGTGGTGGCGACCGGCCGGCTTGCTGGTGGGCGGCTATTTCCTGCAGTGGCTCGGCCACGTCATCGAAGGCAATGACATGGGCGAGATCATCCTCATCAAGCGACGGCTTGGCCGGCCGTACATCGCCGTCTCGCCGCGATACCAGAAAAAGGCCGCCGAAGCGGCCGACTGAGGTCGCGTTGCCCACCTCCGAACGGCAATCATTCGAACGCGAAACTGAAACCTTCGTGGACCGTGGTGTAGGTGCGGCCGATTCGCGGCGCGCCGGCGGGAACATACACCACGCCATCGATCACGCCCGCCTGTGCACTGTGCCGCGGCGTTTTCATGGGCGAGAGCTTGCGCCAGGTGTTCGTGGCCGGATCGTACTCTTCGCACTCGGAGAACACGCCGTATGCGTTGTCGGCTCCCTCGCCGCCGATGATCAGGATCTTGCCGTTCAGGACCGCCGCCGAGAAGCCGCCGCGGGCCGTCGGCAACGGGGCCCGGCTCTGCCACGTGCGAGTGACGGGGTCGAACACTTCATGTACGTCGAGAATCGATTCGATGGTGGTCTGACGGCCGCCGATGCAGTGGATTCTTCCATTAACCGTCGCCGCCACAAAGTGGTCCCGGGGCGTGGGCATGGCCGCAACCGGCGTCAGGTCGGTCCAACGATCTGCGGCGGGGTCGTACTCGAGCACCACGTTGCTGGTTTGAAACGCCGATAGACCGCCGATGAGATAGATTTTGTCGTTGACCACGCCGACACCCATGACGCCCAAAGTCACCGGCATGGGAGCTTTGGAACTCCAGGTGTTACTCGCCGGGTCGTACGCGTACGTGTGAGCCACCGAGGGGCCCGGAAACTCGATGGTTCCGCCGAAGGCGTAGAGGATGCCGTTGACCACCGCCGTTCCCATATGATCGACGGGCGTGCCGGGATGCGAAGCCAATTGCGTCCACGCATCGACCGGCGGCGGATCGTAGCGGTAGAGTGTCGAAACGGGACCGCTGGGCGTGCGTCCGCCTACCACGTACAGACTATTGCCGATCACGGAGACGGCGGATTCGTGTAGCGGTTCCGGCGCAGGGGTGAAACTTCGCCACGCCCCTCCGCCCGGGATGGGCTCGGTATCCGGCAGCGGTAACACGGGACCGCAGGTGCCTCCGCCCAGGAGGATGCACAGCGCGAGAATCCATAAGACAGGCACAAGACGTAAGTCCGTCACTCGATTTGGGAGTACCATGGTGTTTCAGCCGTCCTTCCGTCTGGTATGATAGGCAGCAGACGTTTCGACAAGCATACATGAATTACGTGTATGCGTTGGGGAGTAATCTATGTCCAAGAGCCTCAGAAGAGTCGTCGCCGTGGCAGTGTCGGCTGGACTCATCGGTGTCCTGATCGGCGCCAATTGTATACCAGGGGCATCGGACCAGCCGCTTGTGGGTGACGCGATGCGTGGCGCAGCCCTGTTCGCCGAAGGTGATGGTATCGGACCGGCCTGCCAGAGCTGCCACTGCCCCGACGCTTCCGGCGGCTGCCGCTTGAGCGCTCCGAACATACAGGGTCGTCCGTACGATCTGATCGACGCGCGGACGCGCGATCCGGACGTCGCCCATCCCGGCGGCAAGTTCACATTTACCGATCAGGACATCGCTGACATCGCAGCATTCCTGGCCGTCCTGGCCGACGAGTCATCTCCATGAGTTCACATCGGCTCGCACACTTGACATTGGCCAAGGCCGGCTTCCTGCCGCTTTTCGCGATTGCCTCGGTAGGTGCCACCTGTAATGAACTGGTTCCGTCCGACGGCGGCAAGCCGGCGCCTCAGGTGGTCAAGACCGATGTCGGGACGTTTTATCGCAAGGTCATTCTCCTCGGCGGCTCGGCCGGGCTTGAAAGCTTTACTCAACCGGCGGCTCTCGGCTTCGGACCCGATGGGCGATTATATGTCACGACGTATACCGGCTCGCTCTTCGCGCTCACGCTCGACGAGCAGCACGAGGTAACCGGCATCGACGAGTACAAGCCGTTCGGCGATCGCCTGTTGACCGGCTTTGCTTTCGATCCCGCCGCTCCGCCGAACGATCCGGTACTCTACGTGGCCCACAACGCGCCGCCGATCTATAACGCCCCTCCCGACACCGGCGCCATCTCACGCATCCGCGGCCTGGGCACGGGCCCGGTTGAGCACATCGTCGCCGGCCTGCCGCGTTCCGCCGAGAATCACATGACCTTTACCCTGGCCTTCGGACCCGACGGCCGTCTGTACATCGCGCAAGGCGGCAACACCAACAACGGCGCGCCGGCACCAGGTCTGTTCGGCAACCGGAGCGAGACGCCCTTGTCCGCGGCCATTCTGGTGGCCAACGTGCATGATCCGGCCTTTGCGGGGCTGGACGATCTGGAAGTCTACGCACCCGGCCTGCGAAACGCTTACGGCATGTGCTGGCACAGCAACGGTCTGCTGTACGCCCTGGACCAGGGTGCCAACAAGGGCTTCGGCGGCCCGCCCGCCCCGGACGGCTCGACCCTCCCCGACGTTGCCAGCCGTGACGACGTACTTCACGCCATCCTGCCTGACTCGTATTACGGCCATCCCAACCCGGCCCGCAATCAATACGCGTACTTCACCAGTCTGCCTGACGGAACGCCCTATCGCGATCCGATCAAGGCCTTCACCGCCGGAGCCGTGGTCACCGGCGTGGCTGAATACGACTCCAGCGCCAACGACGGCAAACTTCAGGGCCAATTATTGGTCACTGGTTTCGTCGATCAGAACCTGTACCGCATCGCGCTGTCGGCCGACGGCCTGACCGTAGTTGACGAGAACATTCTCGATGCCGGCTTCGATAATCCCATCGCCGTGACCGTCGGCCCGGACGGGGCCATCTACGTGCTCGAAGCCGGCAACACGCTCGCGTTCGGCGGCAGCGGGCCGGCAGGCATCACCGTGCTCGAGCCGCTCGGCAGCAGCGCGGCGATTGGCAAAATCGATCTGTTCGCGACCTCCGCCGTGTGCGCCGCCTGCCATACCGACCTGACAGACGGTGCGGGAAACGATGTCTCCATCGATCGGCACTGGCGATCCACCATGATGGCCAATGCCGCGCGTGATCCCTACTTCGTGGCCAAGGTCAGCGCCGAGGTCGCGCTGTTCCCCGCCCAACAGGCGGACATCGAGGCCAAGTGCGCGACTTGTCATACCGGCATGGCCCGCACGCAGGCCCTCGCGAACGGCGAGCCTGTCGCCCTGCTCGGTAACGGCATGCTCGACCCCGCTCATCCGCTGCACGAGCTGGCCATGGACGGCGTGTCCTGCACGCTTTGTCATCAGATTCAGAACGTGGGCCTGGGCAGCGCTGCCACGTTCAGCGGCGGCTACAAGATTGACACGACCACCGCCCCACCGGACCGCCTGATCTTCGGGCCGTTCTTCAACCCGCAGACCGACCTCATGCAGGCTGCATCGGGCTTCAAGCCGGCCCGCGGAGCGCACATCACCGAGTCGAGTCTGTGCGCATCGTGTCACACGCTCATGACGACTTGCCTGGACGACCAGGGACATCCTGCCGGCGAATTCCCCGAGCAGACGCCCTTCCTCGAGTGGCTGCACAGTGATTTCGGCCGAGGCGCGGGACCCACGTGTCAGGGCTGTCACATGCCCGAGGCCGACGGCTCCGTGGTCATCTCGGCGCTGCCGGAAAAGGGCCTGCCGGCTCACGCGCCTTTCCGCCAACACCACTTCGTGGGCGGTAACACGTTCATGTTGCAGCTCATGCGGCAGAACGCGGCTGCTCTGGGCATCGTGGCCAGCGATGCGGAACTGGCGGCGACGTTCGAACGAACGCTCGAGCAACTGCAAAGCCGGTCGGCTGATGTATCCATTGCCGCGGCCGTGGTTTCAGAGGGCGTTCTCAGCGCGGACGTGCAGGTGGTCAACCGCGCCGGTCACAAGCTGCCCACCGGTTATCCGGCCCGGCGAGCGTGGCTGCATATGACCGTCACCGATGCGACCGGCCGCGTGATCTTTGAATCCGGTGCCGCGGATCCGCGTGGGGCCATCATCGGCGACGATGCAAACGCGGACCCGCTGGCCTTCGAACCGCATTATGACACCATCAACAGCGCCGACCAGGTGCAGATCTACCAAGCGGTCATGGCCGATCACAGGGGTACGGTCACGCATTCGCTCATGCGGGCGTGTGCTTACCTGAGCGACAATCGCCTCTTGCCGGCGGGCTTCGACAAGCAGAGCGCCCCCGCCGAGATTTCGGTGGTCGGACCCGCTCAGGCGGATGGCGACTTCACCGGCGGTGCCGACCGGGTGAGATACGAAGTCGCGGTGGCGGGAGCGACCGGGCCGTTCACCGTTCGCGTCGAACTGCTCTATCAGAGCGTCCCGCCAGTGGTGATCGACGACCTGCGAACGATTCAGACGCCGGAAATCGCCCGGTTCGTGGCCATGTTTGATGCGGCCGATCCCACGCCCGTGGTTCTCGCCGCCGCCACTGCTGTGGCGGAATAGGGACAACGGTGCCGCGGCAGCCCCGAACAATCGGCCACTGCGCCACTATTCAATGACATCCGGGTTCCCCACGACCCAAATTCTGCGAAGTTCGCTGCATGGCCGGGCCTCACTCGCCGATGGAGAACAGCAACGGGCAACTCTGCCTGTCGTTCTCTGTTTTGAGGTACCCGGTCATGCCGCACCGTCGTTGCGCCGAACGCATCGTCTGTTTGTTTTGCCTTTGTGGCTTGCCCGCCTGCGGACAGACCGCCGAGCGAACGCGGGTCACCATCGTGGGCGAGGCGTTCCACATCAACGGCCGGCCGACCTACCAGGGCTGCGTCTGGGAAGGACGGCGGATTGAGGGATTGCTCTTCAACGCCCGTGTCGTGCAAGGCATCTTTGACGATCTGAACCCGGAGACCGTCGGCCAATGGGCCTATCCCGACACCGGCGTGTGGGATCCGGACCGCAATACGAACGAGTTTGTGGCCGCGATGAGTCACTGGCGATCCCACGGACTACTTGCCGTGACCGTCAACCTGCAGGGCGGCTGCCCCCACGGGTACTGCTCCAGCCAGCCTTGGATCAACTCGGCCATCGCGCCCGACGGGCAGTTGAGGCCGGCGTACATGCAACGACTGCAGCGCATCTGCGACCGCGCCGACGCACTCGGGATGGTGGTCATCCTCGGGTTGTTCTACTTCGGACAGGATCAGACGCTGGTGGATGAGGCCGCCGTTGTCCGCGGCGTGGACAACGTGGCGACCTGGCTGCAGGAACGCGGCTATCGTAACGTGGTCGTCGAGATCAATAACGAATGCGATTTGGGGTACGAGCACGCCATTTTGCAGCCAGCGCGGGTGCACGAGCTGATTCAGCGCGTGCAGAGCTACGGTTCCGGCGACGATCGCCTCCTGGCGGGCACCAGCTTCTCCGGCGGCGCGCTTCCCACGCCCAATGTCGTGGCCCAATCCGACTTTATTCTGCTCCACGGCAACGGCGTCGATCAGCCGCAGCGCATCCGCGAAATGGTCGCCCGGACGCGGCAACTACCGGGCTATCGCCCCATGCCCATCCTCTTCAACGAGGACGATCACTTCGATTTCGACCGGGAGGACAACAATCTGCGCGCGGCCATCGACGAATACGCTTCGTGGGGGTTCTTCGATCCGGGTGCCGGCGACTATTCAAGCGGCTATCAATGCGTGCCGGTCAATTGGGGCATCAACACGCCAAACAAGCGGGCGTTCTTTTGCAAGCTCACCGAGATCACGAACACCGCCGTCACGCAGCGCGGTCTCAACGACGCATGTTGTGACGCGGATCCTTCCGCCCGGTCTGCGGGTATCGACGCTGCGGTCCCTGCGACGTGCGGCGCCGGCTTGCCTGCCGCTCTCGCCTTGACCGGCATCATCATCGGCTTGCGCCGATTAAAGTGACGAATATGTAACCCTTGCCTACTGCTTGCGATCCCACTGGGCCAGCGTCAGGCGCGCTCGCTCGAATACTTCTGTGCTCCGCATGGGGGTGAATTGTCCCAGCACGGTCTCGTAGGCCTGGCGGGCCTGGTCCCGGCGACCGTCCTGCTGGAGGGCGCGGCCACGGGCATACCACAGAGCCATCTGCTCGTACGATCCGGGCTCCGTCGATACCTCTAATTGCTGGTAAAGGGTCTGGGCGGCGGCGTAATCGTACAGCCGATGGGCCCGAAGCTCGCCCGCGACCATGCCCGCGGCCCATCGCTGCCAAGCCGTCAACTGCGTCGAGCTGCAGGTGCCGGCCAGGGCATCGGCGATATGTCGCACGCGGTGCGGCGGAATGGGCGCGTCGTCCAGGACCTTGAACGCCTCGGCCATCCCCCACCGCCAGATGTCGCCCGCCCCTCGACTGGCCGGCGCGTCCGTCGCGCTCCCGACGTCCAGCTCACGAGCAGCCTTGGCTGCCAGATCGTGCTCCAACTCGGTGGGATAGACCAGCGTGTAGCGATGATCGGTCCCGCTCGGGCCGGAGGGTAGATAGAGCACTTTCAACACATTCGCCACGTCGCGAGCTCGTGTTCGTAACAGGCGGACGTGCTTGAGACCCGGCGGGGCTTCGGCCGGACCGGCTTCACTGAGCAGCACGAGTTGATAGACCTGGAGTGTTGAGCGAGGTGGCGTGTCTGCGGCGGCCGAGCGATCGGAGGAAGCCGGGGCGGCTTCTACGGGAGTGGCCGGCGCTGATTGAGCGACCGGACGGACCCCACTGGGGGTCGATGGGGCAACCAAGCGACCGGCGGGCGGCCGATCGGGCCGCGGAGCGGACTGCTGGTCGCCCCAGTTCAGAGCGACGTCGTTACAGCCCGCCGCCACAAAAAGAACAGCAAGTTCTACTAACCGCCTGACGGTAAACCGTCTCGCCGACCATCCATGGCTTCCCATTTCGCACATGATTCGCCTCGTTGGACCAGAAGATCTGGGGCCGCAACTGTTCGAACCGGTTGGGGAGTCCTCCGGGATTTCCCCAAGCCCACAGATTACCCCAGCCCGCCTCGCTTGGCAAAGCGTACCGCGGTACGTTAGTTCTGAATACCTCTTAATACTTCTAGATGATGAAGTAGATGGAACCGATAGCTGCGTGCTAGCCGCCGCCCGGGATCGCTTGCGTTCTGACCCTTCAGGAAACCTCGGAGCTCGTTTCACGTGAAACATCGCCGGTTCTTGATCCGTGGCATCTGCGTCATTCGTGGTTCTTTTCTTTGACCACGGATGACACGCAGGGACACGGATAAGACAGAAGAGCAGTGTGGGGGGCGTTGCGAGCTGCCGAAGATGGCGTGAAAAAGGCAGAGGCTTGGAATGGAATGACCTCGGTGGTTGCCGGCCAGAGAGGAGATCCAGTGGAGGAAACGGCGGGCAGGTCCGAGGTGTTTCACGTGGAACAGAACCGCGTTCGTGAAGATAGCGTTGCTCGCTTCCCGGGGTTCGGCTATGATCCGAGCTTCCCGGAGACAGTCTCTCATCCCATGGGCCACGGAGGTTGCCATGTCCAAGGAAGTTACGCGGCGGCTCGGCAGGGGCCTTAGCTCTCTGATTTCCGTTCCGGAGATTGCGCCTCCCCCACCGTCGGCGGGACCCGGCGAAGCGTCCGATGCGGCTTCGGGGACACCAGCCACCACAGCTCGGGTCGACCAACTTCGTCCCAACGCGTTCCAGCCTCGCAAGGAGATCGATCCCGATCAGCTCAAAGCACTGGCCGACTCCGTTCGCGCCACCGGCATTCTCCAGCCCATCGTTGTGAGGGCCCTGTCCGACGGCGTGTACGAGATCATCGCCGGCGAGCGCCGCTGGAGAGCTGCCCAAATGGCGGGACTCTCGGTGGTGCCCATCGTCACCCGCGAGGCCACCGATGAGCAGATGCTCGAGCTGGCTCTGGTTGAGAACATCTTTCGCGAGGACCTCAACCCGATCGAGCGAGCCATGGGTTATCGGCAATACTGCGACCAGTTCGGCCTCACCGCCGAGGACGTCGCCCAGCGCCTGGGCGAGGATCGCTCGACCGTGGCCAACTACTTGAGGATCCTCGAGCTTCCTTCCGAGGTGAAGACCTGGGTCGCGGCCGGCCAGCTCTCCATGGGTCACGCCCGTTGCCTGCTGGCACTTAAGTCGCCTAGCGAGATCACACAGACGGCCAAGTTGGTCATGGAGCGTGAGTTATCGGTCCGGGCGACCGAAAAGCTGGTGCGTGAGCGGCTGCAGGCCCGGGCGGATCTGTCCAAATCGCCGGCGACGCCACGTGACGCCAAACGGCCGCAGATCCGGTCGCTGGAACAACGATTCGCCCAGGCACTCGGCACGAAAGTCGAAATCGACGAGTCGCGCAAGAAGGGCAGCGGCAAGATCGTGATCCACTACTACAACCTCGATGATTTCGACCGAGTCGTCGAGCGGCTGGGAATCGAGACGGACTGAGCCGTCATGGCAGCGCGGCCTTATGCTGTTCTAAGTCCCGTACCTTTAGAGTCTTAGAACAACAATGGGGCGAGTTCGATCTGTTGGTGGGCTGCCCGTGCGGCGACTTGGTGGAACAAATCGAACAACTTATCGGGCTCAACCCCGGTAGAAGACAAGGCTCGGCTGTCGTGCGTCACACTGGCGTCCGGACAGGCGAGTTGCCGATCTTTCGCATGAGATCCTGAGCGGAGGAATACGAATGAGTTCGGTAAACGGAGCGGCCGATGCGCGGGAGTCTGCCACCTCCCGGCGAACGCTGTTGCGCCAGGGGGCCGGCTGGCTGGCGGCGGGCATCGCGGGTCCTTATTTGATCACCAGTTCCGCACTGGGCAGTCAGGAGAAACCTCCGGCTTCCGAACGGCTGGCTATCGGCTTCATCGGCGTCGGTGGCAAAGGCATGGACCACGTCAACGCATTGCGGCAAGCGCCGGACGTGCAGATCGTGGCCGTGGCCGACGTGGATGCCAGCCATCGGCGGCGTGCGATCGAGGCGATCGGTCCGGGCGTTGCGGAGTTTAACGATTACCGCGAGTTGCTCGCCCGCAAGGACATCGACGCGGTTGTCATCTCCACGCCCGACCATTGGCATGCACTCAACGCCATTCATGCCTGCCAGGCCGGCAAAGATGTCTACTGCGAAAAGCCGTTGTCGCTGACCATCCGCGAAGCGCGGCAGATGGCCAACGTGGCCCGCGCCTGCGGGACAGTGTTTCAAGTGGGCAGTCAGCAGCGGTCCTCGCCGGAGTTTCGCAAAGCCTGCGAGTATGTTCTGAGCGGGCGCATCGGCAAGCTGCAGTCCATCCGCGCGGGCATCGGCGGGGGGCCGACCTGCGGCTGGGAGCCGAAAACTGATCCACCGCCCGAACTCGACTGGAATACCTGGCTGGGACCGGCCCGCTGGGCCGATTACACGCCCAGCCGCTGCCACGGCAACTTCCGCTGGTTCTACGACTATTCCGGCGGCAAGATGACCGATTGGGGCGCCCATCACATCGATATCGCCCAGTGGGGCAACGGCGTGTCCGAGAGCGGGCCGGTGAAGATCGAACCCATCTCGGTCGCCTATCCGACTGACGGACTGTTCGAAACCGCCACCCGGTTCCACGTCCGGCTCACCTATGCCAATAATGTGACACTTGACGTCGTGGACGAGTACTTCGGCGTGCATTTCCAGGGCAGCGCGGGCTGGATCAAGGTCGATCGCGGCAAGTTCGCGGCCAGCCATCCGGACATCGATCGCACGCCGCTGGGTCCCGGCGAGGTTCACCTGCCCCAAAGCCCCGGACATCTGCGCGACTGGCTCAATTGCATCAAGTCACGGCGCCGGCCGATCGCCGACGTGGAGATCGGCTGTCGATCCGCGACCGCCTGTCATCTGGCGAACATCGCGCTGCGTACCGGCAGGACCATCACGTGGGATCCACAAGCGGAGCGCATCACCAACGATGCGAGCCTCAACAGTTGGTTGCATCGGCCTTACCGGACGCCGTGGACGTTGTCGTGAGAGACACATGTAAGACACTATGAGCACCCTATCGCGGGAGATCATCATGCGTGCATATCGAATCGCGCTGGCCGTGCTGGTCCTGACGGCGGCCCCGTTGTTCGGCGCCCCCGACGTGGCCGGTCTGGCCGGCGAGGATGAAAAGGTTCGGTTCGAGCTCTCCGGATCCGTGGATGGCAAGGCCGAAAGCGAGTCGGCGCTGGTGGCCGCCCTGGCGGGCGAGAACGCCACGGCGGCGAAAATGGCTCGCCAGACCCTGTTTGAGCTCGTCCAGCGAGTGGCAGGGGGGCCGGACGCCGACGCCGTCGCCGCGGCTTTGGCAGCGGAGCTCGATAAGCACAACCTGGCCGCCCGCCGGGAAATCTGCCATCTCCTGAGCTATCTGGGGACGAGTCCATCGGCCGTACAGGCGGTGGCCGCCAAACTCGCCGACAAGGATCTGCGGGAAGATGCTCGCATGGCCTTGACGGGTATGGCCGGCGCCCAAGCCACGGCCGCGCTGGTTGCGGCCCTCGCCTCGGCGGATGAGCCCTTCAAAGTCGCCATCATCAACGGGTTGGGCGAAAAGGGCGATCCCACAGCGGTTGGCCCGTTGGTGGAACTCACCGCCTCCGACAGGACGGAGATTCGTCAGGCTGCCTGGCAAGCCCTTGCGCGCCTGGCCAGCCCCGATGCACTCAACGCCTTCAAGCAAGCGGTCCAGGAGAAAAAGGACCCGTTCGTTATCGGCCTGCTCTTCGACTATGCCGACGCGCTGCTGAGTGCAGGGCGACTCCAGGAGGCCGACGTGGTCCTCAAGCTGCGCGCGGAAGCCGGACCGCTCGACGAACTCGACCAGTGCCGCATGATGCGAGCCCACGCTCGGCTGGGTACGCCGGACTCGATCTCGATCATCATGCGCGGCCTCAACGAGAAAAACCCCCGGTTGCGGGGAGCGGCGTACGAGGCCGCGGCGATTCTGCCCGGAACCGAGGTCACGCGCCTCATCACGCAAAAGATGATTGCCGCCCAAGGGGCCGAGAAGATCGAACTCCTTGAACTGCTCGGCAAGCGCGGACGGCAGATGGATGACCGGACGGTCATGCTCATGTACATGGCCATGCTGGACAAGGACGATGCGGTCAAAGTCGCCTGTATCCGGGCCATGCAAGAGGCAGAGATCACCGCAACGTTGCCGACGCTGCTGAATCTGGTTCGCGGACCCGCCGGGCCCGTGGCCGATGCTGCCGAGCAGGCGCTGAGCAGGTTATCCGATCCGAGCGTGACCACCGAGGTCATCCAGACTCTTCAGAGCAGCACGCCGGAAGGCAAAGCCCGGCTACTGCGCGTGCTCGGTAACCGGCAGGACCCGGCCGCTTTGTCCGTGGCCATGAACGCTGCGCACGACCCCGAGGCTATGGTTCGGGAAGCGGCTCTCCGTTGCCTGGGGCGGTTGGCGGCTGAAGAGGCATATGAGACGCTCTTGGCCGCATTCGATGCGCCGCCGGGCCCGGAGCGCGACGCCGCCGAGGAGGCCATGTCGCGTTTGACCAGCGACCTCATCACTGCCCGACTGCTGTCCGGTTACTTCGATTGTTCGGAGCGGCAGAAACCTTCGCTGTTGCGGGTGCTTGCCGGCCGGCCGTTGGCGGCCATCGAAGCGCTGTTGCTCAGCGAGATGACCAGCCCCGACGAGGCCATTCGTGAGGCGGCCGTGACCGGACTTGGCAGACGAGGCACGCCCGCGGCGGCCGAGGCACTGCTTGCCGCCGCCAAGGCTGGCCCGCCCAAAATCACAGAGGAGGCTCTTTCTGGTTATCTCAACATTGCAGCGACTATTGAATTCAAGGATCCGGCACAGGCGGCCTCAATGTATGTTGAAGTATTGAAATCGTCGACTCGTCCTGATCTCAAGCAAAAAGCCCTGGGCTGTCTGTCGCGCGTAGGCGATCCGGCAGTCGAAGATCATCTTGCAGTTGCGACCGCCCTGATGTCGGACGAGAAGCTTGGCGATACGGCTTGCTTGGCTGTAGTCGCCATGGCTCGTCGCATGTCGGACAGTCGAAAGGACACCGCCATCGACCTGCTGAAAAAGGTACTGGACAAGTCGGGCAATCGGGACGTGAAGCGGATAGCGGCCAAGAGACTCCAGGAATTGGGCGTGGCAGTTGACCCTGCCGTGGCCGAGTAGGGGTTTGAAGATTTGAGCTGCAGGCTATGCGCCTGACCTTTGGCTGATAGCTGGAAGCCGACAGCTGATAGCTGCACTACTCGTCAGAAGGCGCGGGCCGCTTGGGACGGTTGGGGTCGTCCAGAATCTTGCGGACGGCCTGGGCCAGCGACATCAGCGAGAACGGCTTCTGCAGGAAGCCGGCTGCACCCAGTTCCACCAGCGCCCCCGCCTCCGCTGCCTGATCGTATCCACTGATCAGCAGCACGGGCACCAACCCGCCACAGCATTTCGTGGTCGCTTCGAGCATCTCCGGACCCGACTTCGTGGGCAGCGTGAAATTCAGGATCACCAGGTCGATGTCCTCGCAGTTGGTTCGGAGAAACGCAAGCGCCTGCTCGGCGTCGTTGCGAGTGACCACGCAGTAGCCCAGCGAGGCCAGAATCTGCTCGGCCGTGTGGCTGACTGCCGGGTCCGGCTCGATGACCAGGATTGTCTCGGTCCCCTGAGGGGCATTCGTCACCGTGACGTGATTGGGCGGCGGTTGGGACTCATCTTTCGGAGCGGCCGGCAGCCAGACCGTCGCCGTGGTGCCCTGGCCCAGCTCGCTGCGGATGAGCAGCCGCCCGCCGTGACTCTGGACGATCCCCAGCGATGCGGGCAGGCCCATGCCGCGGCTATCCGGCTTAGTCGTGAAGAACGGCTCGAAGATCCGCTCCAAGGTGGCCGGATCGATGCCAGGACCGTGGTCCTGCACTCGCAACACCACGTACTCGCCCGGATCCAGCTGTAGTTCCTTCGCCCGGGCGGCATCGATGTTCTCGGACCCCGTGGAAACGTTCACCACGGCCGGCGAGGGACCGGCCTGAATCGCGTTCATGCACAGGTTGATGATCACCTGCTGGATTTGGCTACGGTCCACGACGATCGCAGGCAGGTTGGCCGCCAAGTCCAGATTCAGCTCAGTCTGCTTCGGCATCGTGGGCCGAAGGATGTCGCACGCCGCCTGCACCAGCCTGTTGAGTTCGCTGGGAACAGGCCGGCGGAGCCCGCCCCGCGCGTAGGCCAGCAACTGCGTCGTCAACGCCGACGCCCGCTCGGCCGCCTCGACCACGTCGCGCAAGCATTCCAGCGTCTTGGGCGGCAGACTCTGGTTGCGCAACTGCAGCGAGGCGTTGCCCAGGATCACGGCCAGCAGGTTGTTGAAGTCGTGTGCGATGCCCCCGGCCAGCCGGCCGATGCTTTCGAGCTTCTGCGACTCGACCATCTCCCGCTGCAGCCGAAGGCGCGTCGTGACGTCGCGGCCATTGAAAATGAGGTACTTCGGCTGGCCCGCCGAGTCGCGCACGAGCGATCCGGTTACCTCGGCGACGAACGTACTGCCGTCCTTTCGCACCAGCACGTGTTGACGGTCGCGCAGCTCACCCACCTCGAGGATCCGGCGGATGTCAGCCTCGGCCTGGGCCCGTTCATTTTCCGGAACAATGTCCAGGATGCTGCGGCCCGCCAGCTCCGATGGGTCCTGGTAGCCATGCAGACGAGCCGTCCGCTCGTTTGCCATGAGAATGCGCCCATGAACATCCGCCAGCACGATGCTGTCGGGCGAAGTCTCCACCAGGCGGCGATACAACTGCTCGCTTTCACGCAGCGCGCTCTCCGCCCGGCAGTGCCGAGCATCCGCGCTCTCGAGCTCGGCAACGCGAGCCCGAAGCCTCTCCAATTCCTCGCGCAGATTGGGTTCCACGTCGCTGATATCCAAGACAGGACCTGTTTCCAAGTGACGCCCGTATTGTACAAGGGCCGCAACACAGACACAATCCGATCTGAAAACAGGGGAGCAAAATTTCGTAAAGTGCCACACGTCAGGACTCCACATCGTGCGCGCCTCGCCGCTGCACGTTTGTGTCGTGCTGAGCGCCTGCACCCACTGTCGGCGACGCTTGATAGGGGTTCGACGCCAAGATATAGTCCAACCGTCCGAGGCCAGCTCACGTCATCCAAGACCCACGCCGCGGCAGCTCCCATCGAGGTCGCGCAAAGCGGATGAGGTTGGCTCGCCCCAGCACCATCGGCGGCGGCTCGCTCGAGCCTCCGCACGAGACGATACGATCGGCGGTCATCAGGCTCGCACAACCGGAGGAACGGGCTACCCATGCAACTGACATCGCTGGACATCATCTTCTTCCTGGCCTTCGTCGCGTTCGTCGTCGGCTTCGCCATCCTCATGAGCCGCAAGGAGCGAGACTCGACCGACTACTTCCTCGCCGGACGGGGCGCCACCTGGCCTCTGATCGGCTTCTCGCTCATCGCCGCCAACATCTCCACGGAGCAGTTCGTCGGCATGTCCGGGGCAGGGGCGGGCAACGCCGGCCTGGCTATCGCCAGCTATGAGTGGATCGCCGCCATCACGCTGGTCATCGTGGCTCTGTTTTTCCTGCCACGCTTTCTTCGGGCGGGCATCTTCACCATTCCGGAATACCTCGAATACCGCTACAGCCCCGCCGCCCGCGTCGTCATGTCATTGCTTCTGCTGACCATGTTCGTCTTCATCACCACCGTGGCCGTCGTGTTCTCGGGCGGCGTCACGCTGGACATCTTTTTCGGCAACCACACCTACCCGCTGATCGGCGAAGTGACGTTGGTCAAAGGTATTTGGGCCATCGGCCTGGTGGCGGTGATCTATACCGCTTTCGGCGGCCTTCGCGCGGTGCTGTGGGCCGACCTCGTGCAGGGCTCGGCGCTCATTCTTGGTGGGGCGGCGGTGACGCTGTTCACGCTAAAGGCGGCAGGGGGGTGGAACGCCGCCATGGCCCACGCGGAAGTCTCGAAGCGCATGCACATGGTCCTCCCGTCCGATCACCCCGAACTGCCCTGGACCATCTTCCTGCTGGGCATCTGGATTCCCAACCTGTATTACTGGGGCCTCAACCAGTACATCACCCAGCGCACGCTGGCGGCCAAGACGCTGCGGGCTGGCCAGTTGGGCGTGATGTTCGCCGCGTGTCTCAAACTGATCATCCCGTTTGTGATCGTGATCCCCGGCATCCTCGCCCCGCTGGTTCTCGGCGACAAGCTTCAGCCCGGAATGGAAACCGCCAACGATCCGGTCTATCCCATGCTCATCCGTGAGCTCATCGGCCCCGGCTGGCGCGGATTCGTGCTGGCCGCTCTGGCCGGCGCCGTGATCAGCTCGCTGGCGTCCATGCTCAATTCGGCCTCCACCATCTTCACCATGGACGTCTACAAGCGCCTGATCATGCCGTCCGCTTCCCAGATCAGCCTGGTCTGGCTCGGCCGAATCACCACCATCCTGTTCATGATCATCGCTTGCGTCCTCGCGCCGAGTCTGGCCGATCCGCGGTTCGGCGGCGTGTTCAAGTTCATCCAGGAGTTCCAGGGCCTGTTCTCACCGGGCATCCTGGCCGCGTTTGTGGTCGGCTTTGCCGTGCCGCGAGCGCCGGCGGCGGCCGCCATCGTCGGTATGGTCATCTCGCCCTTGGTCTACGGCGTCATGAAGTGGCCCGTCGGCTGGTATCTCACCAGCAAGTACGTGTTCGAGACCGCCGAGACGCGGGCTGCCGACGTCTTCGCAAAGCTCGGCACCGCGCCGGGTGGTTTCGACCGTTTCATGGGCTATCTCTACGACATGGCCTTCCTCAATCGCATGGGCATCACGTTCGTGATCATCCTCATCGTCATGGCCATCATCACGAAGCTGGCCCCGCTCCGTGAGCCCAGGACCATGCCGGTGAGTCAGAACTTCGATATGCAGTCCTCGCGGTCGGTGTCCATTGTCGGCGGGGCAGTGGTCCTCGTCACGGTGGGGTTGTACGTGTTCTTCTGGTAATGTGCCGGACAGTTTATGGGGGGCGGGCGTCTCGCCCGCCTCTCGTTATCTGGGCCAATTATGACGCACGTTGCTTGTGCGCATAATAGGTGGCACTCTCAGTCTGCGGCCGGCAAGATGCTCGCCCCCCGAAGACGCCGAGAACGGCGTTACCTTCCCGTTTGGTTGACCGGTTGCGTCGCGGCAGGGGAGGGATCATGCGTCGTCGCGAGTTGGCCGAGCAGCCACCGCGGTATCACTTTCGACGACTCTGCCGAAGACTGGCCGTTCTCGGTTTCGGGCTCGGGCTCACCGGCGGGACCGGTTGCAGCGGGACGCGTGAATGCTCGCCGATTCACCGGGATCCGCAGCGCTTCAATCATGCGCTCCAACCGATCCCGATCGGAGGCGGGGCTGTCCGGTCCGATTTCCACGTCGATGGACAAGCCCGGGTTTTCCTGTGCGAACGCTCGCAGGCGGCGAGCCGCTTCGGCAAACGTCACCGGTTTCGATCCGAGGTACAGCCGGCCGGTGTGATCCAGACGCAGCAGCAGCGGGCCCGGCCGAAAGACGACTGTGCAACGTGTGCCAACCTCCGGAATCGCCGGCGTGTTGGGCTCGAGCCACAACTCGGCGTTGGCTGCCGTGTGCAGATGCGGCACGGTCACCAGCGCGGATTCGAAATCGACGACCGCAATGATCGTGCCTTCCTCATCGGCGGCAATCCCGCCATTCGGCAGCGGAATCGAACCGGCAAATACCCACGACTGGCGTTCCAGGGGCGCCTTGGTGCGCGAGTGGCGCATCCAGTTCTCGATGGGGACGGTCTTGCGGATGCCGTTCTCCTCATACTGCACGTCGATCGCCACCGCATCACCCGCCGGCGGAATGATCGCCAGCGTCTGAGGATCCATCCGCAGCGGATGCCCCGGCTCGAGTCCCAGCAGGCCCAACGCCTGGAAGATCACCACTGGCCGCGTGTCGAGCCGCACGATGCTCTCGTACTCGCGCGTGTTGGGCGAGCAGGCGAACAACTCGAGCAGCCCTTCGCGAAGCGTGACCGCACCGTCCACCTCCACTTGCCGCTTGCCAAAATCGATGCGGACGTTGGGCTGAAACTGCACGACGCGGCCCGGCTGCGTGGTCGCCGGTTGCGTGGCGACAAAAGGCAGTGTCGTCAGCTCGTCCACTTCCGTCGGTTCGGGACTGGCCGCTAACGACGCGGCGCACATGCAAATCAACGTTGCCAAAGCGACAGTGACGCTGCGTCCACCGTCCCTCGTTGCAAGAAAGCTGATGGAGGAGTGCATGGGTAACCTCGCCTTACCTCTCTCCCCCGTATGGTGGTGTTGGGCGGGGATCGTCTGCGCCACTTTTGAGGCGGGCAAGATGCCCGCTCCCCGCGCCTACGCTTTTCGCTCCGCCTGCTTCTTCGCTGCTTCGACCGTGTTTCGCAGCAGCATGGTCACCGTTACCGGTCCAACGCCGCCCGGAACGGGCGTGATGGCGCCGGCTACCGGGAGAACGGACTCGAAATCCACGTCGCCCACCGTGCGCGAGACGGTCTTGCCCTGTTCGTCGGTCGTCTGCACGCGGTTGATGCCCACATCAATCACCACCGCGCCCGGCTTGACGTGCTCGGCCGTGATCAGCCCGGCCTTGCCCGCCGCCACCACCAGGAGATCGGCCCGGGCCGTGTGCGACGCCAGATCGGGCGTGAACTCGTTGCAGGCCGTCACCGTTGCGTCGCGCTGGGCCAGCAGCACGCTGATGGGCCGGCCCACGATCGCCCCCTGGCCGACGACCACCGCGTGCACGCCGCGGAGCGGCATCTTCGTCTCGTTGATGATCTCGATCACGGCCAGGGCCGTGCACGGCGCGATGATCGGATGATTGTAGAACACCATCCCGATGTTGGCGGGATTGACGCCCTCGACGTCCTTATAGGGGTCGATCCGATACTGCATCTCGTGGGGGTTGATCCAGGGCGGCAGCGGCAGGTGCAACATGATCCCCGTCACCGCCGGATCGGCGTTCAACTCGTCGATTCGCTCCAGAACGCAGGGCGCGTCGCACTCGACGGGCAGTTGCACCAGCTCGTACTCGATCCCCAGCCTCTCGCACTGCCTGGCCTGCGAGCGGGCGTACACCATGCTGGCCGGCGGCTCGCCGACGAGGATCGCCACCAGCTTCAACGGCCGGCCTGCCCGCCGCATCTGGTCCACCTGTTCACGAATCTCCGCCTGAATGCGTTCGGCCAACCGGTTTCCGTCAAGAAGCTCTGCCGCCATGGCTGCCCCGCTCTCCGTGTCTGCTGGAACCATCAACCAGTCGTTATTGGAGCATCCATCGGCCCCCCACGCAAGGAAGAGCCGCTTCCCCCGGCAACGCTCCGGCCCTTTCGACCGGAACTCGCCCCCAATAAAACCACAGAGTCGCAGAGACGCAGAGAATTAACGGTCGGAAGGACGGATCGCATCTGATCAGCGTGCCTCGCCGTGACATCTTCTAGGTAAGCCCGTGGAAATGCCGTGCTGCTTCCTCTGTAAATGTCCGCCTCTGTGGTCCTCGGTGTCCCCTGTGGTTGAGCAATTCAGGAAGACCGGTGACACAAGCGTTTACTTCAACCAGTGCTCGTTCAAATCTGCTGCTATCTCTCTCCTGGGACAGATCGGCCTATGTCCAATCGTCCTTGTGATACAGCGGGAATGTGGGGGTTGTGGTCGGTCTTTATGTCCGGACGCGGATCCCGTATCCTTGGGCCGCATGGTTACGGGGATGTCGTCCAACCGCGTCGCGCTTGCCCACCATTGGCTCATGAGCATGCGCGGCGGCGAGAAGATGCTGGCCGTTCTCGCAGGGCTGTTTCCCGAGGCGCCCATCTACGCCCTCCTGGCCAACCGGGATCAGCTCGATCCCGGCCTGGCCCGGCGCGAGCTGCGGCTGTCCGCGCTGCAGCGGCTCAACTGGATCCCCGACCTGCAGCGTAAAGCGCTGCCCTTGCTGGCCTGCGCTGCTCGCTCGCTCGACGCAACCGAGTTCGACACCGTCATCTGCTCGGATGCCGCCATCATCAAGGCCATTCGTACCCGGCCGGACGCTCTGAAGATCTGCTACTGCCACACGCCCATGCGTTACGTGTGGGACCTCTACGACGACTACTATCGCCAGGCCGGCCCGATCGGCCGGACGGGTCTTCGCCTTTTCGCCGAGCGGCTTCGCCGAGCCGATCGCCAGGCCGCCGAGACCGTGGATCTGTTCATCGCCAATAGCCGATGCGTTGCCGAGCGCATCCGCCGTAACTACGGCCGGCCGAGCATCGTCATTCCGCCGCCCGTGGATGTGGGGTTCCCGCCGCCGGTCGAGCATCCCGACGACTATTACCTGGTGGTGAGCGAACTCGTGCCGTATAAGCGGGTCGACCTGGCCGTAGACGCTTGCAGCCGGTTGAATCGTCCGCTGGTGGTCATCGGCACGGGTCCGCTGCTTGCGGATCTGCGCCGACGTGCCGGTTCATGCGTCCGTATCCTCGGTTGGCAGGATGATACCGTCGTTCGCGATCACCTGCGACGTTGCCGGGCGTTTCTGTTCTGCGGGCAGGAGGACTTCGGCCTCACGCCGGTGGAGGCCATGGCCGCCGGCCGTCCGGTGATTGCTTTCCGCGCCGGCGGCGCGCTGGAAACCGTCGTCGAAGATGCGACGGGCCTGTTCTTCGACGCGCAGACTCCCGAGTGTCTCGCCGAGGCCATTCTGAGCTTCGAGTCCCGGCTGGCCTCACCCGGCGAATTCTGGCCCGCGGCGCGAATCCAGGAGCACGCTCAGCTTTTCAGCGTCGAGAACTTCCGCCGTCGATTCACCGATGTGTACGAATGGGCCGTTCGCCAATACCGGGCAGGTGGCCGTCAACTGCTGACCGAACGCTTGTGTGAGATCGACGCCGAACTCACTCAGCTCACATCGTGAGCCTGGTATGGTACCCTCCACCACATACTGCGTTGGCACCAGCCCGCAATCCGGTCTCAGCGAGTTGATTCCAGGAGGCGCGTTTCAGGCTTACCCTGAGGGGGTTCGTCTACCAGTTCTGCCGATGTATCCGCATGGAGGTGCGGACGTGCGGCAAACGCAACTGAGCAATGGAACGACCGTCTGGTTTGACGTGGACGCTCACGGCAGGCTGATTATGCAGTACCCGGACGGCTCCCAAGTTCAGACAACCTGGAAGCAGGTCGGAATGATGGAGCAGGTGGTGCAGATGCTGCGCGAACTGTACGAGGAGCTCTTGCTGCGCGCCAGCACCGGGCTTGAGGGCCCGGCGCTATGCGTGGACAAGTTGGCAGAGTTGGATGATCTGCTCTTCGCGTTGACCACCGCCAACCGGGCCAATTAACCGATGCGCAGCTCGAAGGACGAGTATCTCGCCCGCTGGTGAGGCCGGGCGGGATGCTCGCCTCCCAACACCTCATTCGCGGAACAGTGTTCCGGTCTTCTGGACGGCGGCCTTGGTTCGATACAACGTCTCGTCGATCCGAGCGAGGATATCGACGGGCAGATGAGCGCAGCTATGCGGACAGTGCGCCCGGGCGAGCAAAAGCTCGTAGGCATCCTGAAGATCGCCGATCAGCCGCTCAATTCCCGCCAGTTGGGCCCAGCTCGTGCGCACTTCCCGCCCGTTGGCATAACGAAAGACCACGTCGCCGTCGCAATCCTCGCCGTGTAAAACTGTCACCCCATTCGCCAACTGAGCCTTGTTCGTCATGTGTTGCGTTCTGGACTGCATTGCTTTGATTCCCCTTCCGTCGTTCCACTCAAAGCTATCGAACCGAGGAATTCTGCTGAATCCGGCAAACCCCGATTCTGAGATCCGTCTTTCCGGGACAGGCTGGGGGACCTCCCGGAGACGATGCGTTTGCCACGGGCCGAGTTATCGGACGGCGCGGAAATGCCGCCCCGATAGATTCACCCCGTTCTCCATCCTTCCGATAACACGGTGGGATGTACGAGATCATTCACAAGCTGTTCAACCGCGCCGCCCGCCGGTTGGCCCTCGAATCCGGCTGGGCGCGGCGGCATTTCGACAGTCATCGCGGACACTTTCGTGTGCTGACGTACCACGGGATCGTGCCTGACGAGCTGGCCGCTCGTCCGTGGGTGCCCTCCCATTACGTCAGCGTCTCGCAGTTCGAGCGGCAGATGGCCATGCTGGCGGAGTTGGGGCCGGCCCGCCCGCTGTCACGTGTGCTCGAAGAGGTACGAGCCGACCCGGACGCGCCGCCGTCGGTGTGCATCACGTTCGATGACGGAATGGCGGACAACGTCACGCTCGGCTTGCCCATACTGCGGAAGTACGGCCACCTCGCGACGTTCTTCCTGGCGACCGGTTACATCGGCACGGATCGACTCTTGCTCAACGACGTCATCCGGCTCCTTCGGCCGCTCAACGGCCACGTGCTGTCGTCCGTCACGAGTGAGGACTGTCAAAGAGCCGTCGCCGAGAACGGCTATGCCAAGACCATCAGTCTTTCCAAGTATGCCCCCGAGGTGCTCGGGCTATGGCAGGAGCATCGCCATGAGATCGATCCGGCCGCCGTGCAATGCCTGGCCATGATGACGTGGGAACAGGCACACGAGTTGCAGGCCGCCGGAATGGAAGTGGGCGCCCATACCGTCAACCACGTCATTTTGAGCTGTGAAAAGCGCCGGACGCGCCGAGATGAAATCCTCGAATCGATTGCCCGCGTCCGGAGCAAGCTGAGGCGATTTGACGTCCCCTTTGCGTATCCGAACGGACTGGCCGGCGATTACGATCGTTTCGACACCGACATTCTGGCTGCGATCGGCGTGCCCTTCGCCGTGACCGAACAGCCGGGTTGGAACGGCCCGGAGACGCCGCCGCTCGAACTGCACCGCATCGCCATCGGCCGACACTGCAGCGACCAGGCATTTCTCGCGGCAGTGTTCGGCTTGAACGAACCGCTCACGCTGCGGCGGAGGTCGGCGTAGCCCATGGAGCCGCAGGCACTTCAACTCGAATGGTATACCTCCTTCGATGACCCCGGACTCGAGCCGGCGTGGATCGAGTTGAGCCGCTGCTTACCCGATGCGTCGCTCTTCAGCTCGTACCACTGGTGCCGTTGCTGGTGGGAGACCGTCGGTCGAGAAGCCATTCCCATGATCGGCGTCGTTCGCGAACCCGGTGGGCACACGGTCGGGCTGGCCCCGCTGTGCATCCAACGTCAGGGTGCTGTCCGCTGGCTGAGCTTCATGGGGCGCGAACGGGTCAGCGGCGATCATCTCGATCTGCTCGCCCGGCCCGAGGACAGGCCGCGCTGCCTGGCCGTCATTCTGCCGGAGCTGGAGCGGCGATCGGGCGAGTACGATGGACTCCTGTTCGGCGAATTGCATCCGGATTCGCCGACCCGAGCCGGTTTGATCGCCTGGGCTCGGCGCAACCGCTTCGCCCTGCACGAGCGCGAACAGCGTCGCGTACCCTACATCGAGTTGCCGAAGACATACGACGAGTTGCTGGCGAGCTTGTCGTCCAACATGCGCTATCACGTGCGCCGCCGGCGTCGGGGTCTGCACAAGGACGCGTCCGCTCGCGTCGAACTCGTCCGCGAAGGTGCTCGCATCCACGCTGTTCTCGACGAGTTCTTCGAATTGCATCGTCGGCGCTGGGAAACCGAAGGTTTGCCCGGCAACTTTCGCGACCCAGCCATGCAGGCTTTTCTGCACCGCTTCTGCTCGGCCAGCGCCGGGTGCGATGGTCTGCGGCTGTTCGTGCTATCCACGAACGGTGCCATCCAAGCCGTTCTGATCTGTTTCCACCACCGGGATACCGCCAGCTACTACCAGATGGGCTGGGCTCCCGATTGCCCCATCGAGAGCCCGGGAATCATATTGTTGTCGCACAGCATCGAACAGGCGATTGCTGAAGGCCTGCGTCGGTACGACTTTCTCCGTGGCGAGGAAGCTTACAAGTTTCGTTGGACGAATACCTGCGTCGAGCAGTCCACCCTTCTGGTCGGCTGCAGTGTGGCGGCACGAGCGGCCGTCACAGCGGGCCGCGCGAAAAATCTCGCAAAACGCGCCATTTCACAATGTTTCGGGGCCGAAACCTGGGAACGGGCCCGGCGAGCTGTGCATCGTGTCCGGCAGGTCATGACCGTCCGTTCGGCCGCCACTTCGGCGGTGGGAGCAGCGCCATGAGCAAGCAGAACAACACGGCTGCATCCGCGACGGTCGAGCACTCGCGGGACAAACGTGTCGAGGTGCTGCGTCGCCAGTACCTTGCCATGCTGGCGTCGTTCGACCTGCGTCCGGCCACACAACAGTGGGTCGGGAGTCTTTTCGAACGCGGGCTCAAGCTGGCCGACGAAATCGAAGCGCTCATCGGCCCGTTGGAGGGCAAGCGCATTCTTGACATGGGCAGCGCCTATGCGGGTGATCTCGTGGCCCTGCACGCCCGCGGCGCCGACTGCGTGGCGGCTGACAAGTTCGACTTCGGTTACGGCCAGTTCGCGACGCGCATGCCCGCACTGGGGCGCTCGGACGCGGGATTTCGGATCGTCCGTTGTGATGCGTTCAAGCGATGGCCGTTCGCCGACGCCAGTTTCGACGTGGTCATGGCTATGGAACTGGTCGAGATGGTCGAGGATCTGGATGGGTTCTTCGCCGAGATCGCTCGCGTGCTTCGGCCCGGCGGCGTTGCCGTGCTTCACACCGGCGTGGCCCTCAAGAGCATTCGCCGGGATCCCATCTACAATCTGCCGGTGATCGCAGCCCTGCCCAATCGCATGCGGCGTTTCATCGCGGAGAAGGTCTTCGGCCGCGGTACCGATTTCCACCTGTCCAACCACAACTTCAACAGCGCCCACAAATTCGTTCGCCATGCCCGGCCGGTTGGCTATAAGGTGCAACCCATGAAATTCCGCGACAGCCCGCTCATGAAGCGTGTGGCCCGCTGGCCGTTGTCGAGCGTGTGGTCGTGGTTCATCCGCTACTTCGCGTTCGACTTCGTTTTCATCGTGCCCGACGTGCGGCGAACTCGATCCGCCGCCGTTCGCGATGCGCAGCTTACGGCCTTCATGCCGATGGCAGTCGCGCCGTAGCTGCGACTCGATCGGCCGTTATGCCGCCAGCGAAGCGTGGTATCGCTGCCGGCAGGCAGTATACTGGGCCGGCATGCTCGACCCGCTGGCAAGTCCGATCGCCCGATGCTGCAAGCCAGTGAGCATCGTCTGCCGCGCGTTGGTCCTGCTACTCGGTGGGACCGCGGTGCTCGCAGCCGGGTGCGCCGGGGCGTCGGCCCGGCCGGTCGCGTTCGAAACACGTGAGTGGGTTTCGCCCGCCGGGCTTCGGGGTGTGCAGATCCTCACCGAGCACTACGATCTGCGCACGACCAGCGCTGACACTGTGCTTCGCGACGTACTACCGGTGTTCGTGGAATCCGCCTACCGCGAGTACGCGAGGTTGATTCCGCCGGAACAACCGGCCGGCGAGAGGATGGTCGTCTATATCTTCAGAAATCGCCAGGAATGGGCCCTGTTCACGCGGCGATTCGCTCCCGCCCATGCCGACACCTATCTGCACATCCTCTCGGGCGGCTACATGGACCAGGCGACCGGCACTTCGGTGCTATGGGATGTCAAACGCGATCACACCTTGGCGCTGCTCGCCCACGAGGGCTTGCATCAGTATCTCGCACGCCAACGGTCCGGGCCGATTCCCGCTTGGCTCAACGAGGGTCTGGCCACGCAGTTTGAAGACTTCGACCTCGAGGGTTACCGGCCTGTCTTTCGTCCCCAGCGCAACTTGTTGCGCAAGAACAGTCTTCGCGAGGCTCTGTCCATCCCGGACAGCATGATCCCCTTGAACAAGTTGCTGAGCATGCACGCGGGCGAAGCGGTTGTTCGCACAGGTCAGCGAGCCCGCGGCTACTACGGCCAAGTGTGGATAACCGTGTTGTTCCTGCAGCACAGCCCGCAGTACCGCGATGCGTTCGCTCGGCTGCTGGACGACGTGGGCACCGACCGCATGCGCGACAACATTAACGCGTACCGTGCGACCACGCCGGAAGCGGCGGACCTGAGCGACGGTGAGATCCTCTTCCGGCACTACATCACGCAAGAGCTGGACGACTTCGAAGATGAGTTGCGTGCCTACGCTCGCCGCCTGGTCTACTGACCGGCAAACTGCTCGGCTCTCTGCCCGTTGGACGCCCCATTCGCCCCTTTTTATCAGACCTTCGGATCGGCCGATCGTCTCGCCTACGTCATAGCACCTCGCGGACCACGCGGCCGAGATTCGAACCTGCCGGTTTGTTTCCACGCGACGCTCCTCACGAAGCCATGCTTCCGAAGCGCTGAAACGGGGCGGAATTAGGTTCAGATCGGTCGGGGAATTCGCGATATCTCAGATGCGGCCCGGTTTATCGGGCGCGGGAAGGCCGATCGTCCCGTCGTGCGCGACGGGGTGGGACGTAAAAGCCGGGATCTGCGCTCGCCGGTGTACGGGATCGCCGTGCCACCGAAACCAGGCCTGTGCGTGCAAGTGTCTGTGTAAGTCAAGGAGATGACTGGAATGTTGAGTCTGGCATACATCGATCCGGGCAGCGGCAGTCTTCTGTTGCAGTTGGTGGCGGGCAGCGTCATCGGCATGGGCTTGTTCTTCCGTCAAAGCCTGGCTCGGCTGTTCCGGCTGTTCCGCCGGACGCCGTGAACGATCAGCGGCAGCACGGCGACGCGATGACGCGGCGAACCGAGCGGGTGAACCCGTCGCCGGTGTAACGACTCGGCTCTGAATGTTGACAAGGATGTCAGGCATGGGCTCGCGGAAGAATGGAGTGGCGAGCGTTGCGGCGGTGCACGGCTGCGCGACGCTCGAAAACCGCAGCCGCACGCATGCTCGAGCGGCGGGGGCGGTCCTGGAGACGCCGGCCTACCGGGTGGTGATCCTGGGGGCGGGCCGAAACATTCACGGCGGGTTGCCGACGGCGGTAACCCGGGTCGGCCAGCAAGGCTGCGTGCTTGACTGGCTGCTATCGGCGTTTTCCGTCCTCCCCGATGCCGACGTGCATTTCGTGGGCGGTTACATGGCCGGTGCGGTCATGGACCGGTTCCGCGATATCCGCTTTGATTTCAATCCCGATTGGGAGACCACGGGCCCGGCCCGATCGCTGGCCGTTGCGCCCATCGTCTCGGAAACCGCCACCTACGTGAGCTATGCCGACGTGGTCTTTCGGCCGGAGATCGTCGAACGGCTGGAAAGCTGCGACGCCGACGTGGTGGTGGCCATCGATACACAATGGCGCGTGCGCTACGAGAATCGCAGTCGGGCCGAGATCGACCGGGCCGAGAAGGTGCGGGTGTCGGGCGGCGAAGTACTCGAAATCGGCAAGCACCTGCCGGCGAGCGACGATGTGACCGAATTTGCCGGGCTGCTGAAGCTCTCGGGCCGAACGGCGGCTCGGTTGCAGAACGTATTAGCATCCGGCGTGTTCAAGCCGACGGACGGCTTGCCCGAGGTGATCGCTTTCCTCGTGCGACACGGCGTGTCCGCGACCGTCGTGGACGTCAACGGCCACTGGGCCGAACTCAACGCCCCGCAGGATTTGGCCCGATTCGTGCTGGGCACGAAGGCCGAGTCGCTGGAACGGCTGCGCCCGCTCGTGCAGATCGGGCACATTGGCGAATCGGTCTCGTTCACGCATGGCGAGTGGCAACGCAACCGTCCCGCCGTGCTCGATCGGATCGAACAAGCGTTTGCGGACGCCAACGTCATCGTCCGCAGCAGCGCACTGAGCGAGGACAGTTGGCGGCAGTCGTCGGCCGGAGCGTACACGAGCGTGCTCGACGTGCCGGCCAGCGACACGCCTCGACTGGCCGAAGCCATCGAGCGCGTGCTGGCGTCTTACGGCGAGCCCGACGAGCAGAACCAGGTGCTCGTGCAGGAGATGCTGCGGAACGTGACCATGAGCGGCGTGGTCATGACCCGCACGCCCACGCTGGGAGCCCCGTACTACGTCATCAACTACGACAACACGACGAGCCGCACAGACACCGTGACGTCGGGCGAAAGCTCGGCTGTCCGCACGCTCTTCCTGAAGCGCGGCATGATGCTGCGGCCGGGGTTGCCCGGCGAGTTCTACCGGCTGATCGCCGTCGTGCAGGAAATCGAGCAACTGGTCGGACACGACTCGCTCGACATCGAGTTCGCCTTCACCGACGACGGCACGGCACATGTCCTGCAGGTTCGGCCCATCGCTGTCGCGCATCCCGACCATCCCGTGGACGATCAACGGTTCACGGATGCGGTGCGGGACGCGATTCGCTTCTTCCGCGAGCTACAGCGGCCGCGACCGCATCTGCTGGGGCGATCGACACAGTTGAGCGTGATGACCGACTGGAACCCGGCCGAGATCGTGGGCACCAAGCCTTCGCGGCTGGCGTTCTCGTTGTATCGTTACCTCATCACCGACGAAACGTGGGCCCGCCAGCGCAGCGAGTACGGCTACCGCGACGTGCGGCCCTGCCAGTTGCTGGTCGATATACTGGGGCATCCGTACATCGACGTAAGGGCGACGTTCAACTCGTTCATTCCGGCGGCATTGCCGGACGCGCTGGCCGAGCGGCTGCTCGAGCATTACCTCGATCACCTTTCGTGCAATCCCGAACTGCACGACAAGGTCGAATTCGACGTCCTGTTCACCTGCATGACGTTCGATTTCGATGCCAAGGCCGACCGGCTGCGGCAGGCCCGCTTCAGCGAGGAGGAGATTCGCCGACTTCGCTCGGCGCTCATCGGCATTACCCGCGGCGGGATCGCCCGCTGCGAGCGCGATTGGGCCGTGCTGGCCGATGCGCAGCGGCGGTTCGAAACGATCCGCGCCGCGCAGTTGCCGCCGCTGGAGAAGGCATTCCTATGGCTGGAAGACGCGCGGTTGAGCAGCGTGCTGGCGTTCGCGCACCTGGCGCGGAACGGCTTCGTGGCAGTGAGTCTGCTGCGCTCGCTGGTTGACGCAGGGATCATCTCGGCGGCGCAGAAGGACGCGTTTCTCGCGAGCGTGCGGACGGTCTCGAGCCGTCTCCAGGAGGATGCGGCGGCGGTCGCCCGCGGTGAGCTGGAATGGGATGCGTTCGTCGAGCGATATGGGCACCTGCGCCCCGGCACGTATGACATCACGTCGCCCAACTACGCGAGCATGGCCGAGGCTTACTTGCGGCCGATCGTGGCCGGGGCACGAAATGCGGAGACGCCTGCGGCGCGTGAGGAGGTCTGGGACGCGACGACCCGCAGCGCTGTCAATGCCGAGTTGGCCAGGCTGAATCTCGGCGTGGACGCGGACGGCTTCGAGCACTTCTGCCGTCGGGCCATCGAGGGGCGAGAGTATGCCAAATTCGTGTTCACGCGCAATCTGAGCGCGGCGCTCGAGGCCATCGCCGACTTTGGCGCAGCCCACTTTTTGACTCGCGATGATCTGGCCCAGATCCGGATTACCGATCTGCTGTCGCTTCGCAGCGCGTCATGCGAGAACGTGACGCGGCGGCTCGAACGATGGGCGGCTGAAGGCCGCGAACAGGCAGCACTGACGCAGGCGGTTTGCTTGCCGGGGCAGATTCGCTCGGAACTGGACATCGTCTGTTTCCAGCAGTTGCGGGCACAGCCCAACTTCATCACGTCGCGCAAGGTGCAGGCCGAGGTGGTGTGCCTGTCGAACAAGAGCCGGCCGGACGTCGATCTGGCCGGCAAGTTGGTGGTCACGCCGAACGCGGATCCCGGCTTCGATTGGATTTTCTCTCACCCGATTACCGGACTGGTGACGATGTATGGGGGTGCCAACTCGCATATGGCGATTCGCGCGGCCGAATTTCAGTTGCCGGCGGCGATCGGCGTAGGCGAGCGATTGTACGAGCAGACCAGCACGGCTGAAATGGTCGAGCTGGACTGTGCGAGCGGCCAGATCCGCAAAATACGGTAGGTACGAGCCCTCATGAAAATCGGCCTGACGCAGCGTGTCGATGTGCTTGCCGATCGCGACGAGCGACGGGATGCTCTCGATCAAGCCTGGGCTCAGGTCGTGTTGCACGCAGGGTTCGTCCCCGTGCCGCTGCCGAATCAGCCGGGTCACGCCGGGCGACTCGTCGGAGCATTGGGTCTGGACGGCGTGATCTTCACGGGAGGCAACGACCTGGCCGACGTGCCGGGGGCGACGGGTGTCGCGCCGCAGCGCGACGCGTTCGAGCGCGAGTTGCTCGAACACTGCATCGAGCGGCGGCTGCCCGTGCTGGGCGTCTGCCGGGGCATGCAATTCGTGGTGCGTCATTTCGGCGGACGGCTGGCTGCGACCGAAGGTCACGTGCGCGTGCCGCACCCGATCATCCCGCGTCCGTCCAACATGCCGACGCTGCCCCGGGCCGAGGTCAACAGTTTTCACCGGTTCGTCGCGCGGGCGGAGCATTTGCCGGGGGAACTGGTGGTGGCGGGAATGGCTCCGGACGGCGGGGTCGAGGCGGTAGTCCATCGGACGTTGCCCATCTGGGCGATTATGTGGCACCCGGAGCGACCGATCCGTCCGGGCGGCAGCCGTGACGAGCGCGACGTGGTCATTCTTCGCACCTTGTTCGGAGGCGGGCACGCGTGAGAGCGATTATTCTGGCGGCCGGAGAGGGTACGCGGCTTCGGCCGTTCACCAACGATCGGCCCAAGTGCCTGGTTGAACTGGCGGGTCGTCCGCTGCTGCAGTACCAGCTCGACGCGCTGGCGGCGGCGGGCATCGAGGACGTCACGCTGGTGACCGGCTATCGAGCCGAAGCGCTTGCTTCGTACGGCCGGCCCATGCGTCATAATCCGAACTATGCGTCCACCAACATGGTGGCCAGCCTGATGTGTGCGGCGGATCTGCTCGACGGCACGGATGATGTGCTCATCGCGTACGCCGACATCGTCTACGAGCCGCGGATCGTGGAGGCGCTGTGCGGTTGCCGTCAGCCGTTGTGCACGACCGTGGACCGGCAGTGGCTGCGGTTGTGGCGGGCTCGGCAAGAGGATCCGCTCACGGATGCCGAGACGTTGCGGTTGGACGCCGGGGGCAACATCGTCGAGATCGGTGGCAAACCGAAGTCGATCGACGAGATCGAGGCCCAGTACATGGGGCTCATCCTGGCTCGGGCCGAATTCGCCCGCATGCTCCCGGCCATCTATCGCGGATTGGACGACGCTCGGCTCTACGACGGCAAGCCGAAGCACCGCATGTTCATGACCAGCTTCCTGCAGCACCTCGTCGACCATGACTGGCCCGTGCGGGCCGTGCCCGTGGACGGAGGCTGGCTGGAGGTGGACAGCGTCAGCGATCTGCAGATGTACGAGCGGATGCGGCACGACGGCACATTGGACGAGCTGTGTTGCCTGGACTTCGCACCAGCCATGACGAATGCCTAATGCCGAGCATGAACTCGCACTCTCATTCATGCGTCATTCTGGTTTCGTCATTCGTCGCTCAACATGTTTCGCTTTCCTGGTCAATCATTGCTGGAAGACTGGGCCAGCGCTCGGCGGTTTCAAGCCTTGCCTGACGCGGCGCGGTCGATTGTGTTTTATGCCGAGGACGGCGATTCCTGGCCGCATTTCGAGCCGATCGTGCGCGAGCTGACCGGCGAAATGGGCCGCGAGGTTTGCTATCTCACGTCGAGCCGAAGCGATCCGGTGCTGCGGACTTCCAATCCACGCATCCGACCTTTTTGCATCGGCGAGGGTCTCGTTCGTACGTCGCTGTTCCTGTCGCTGCGGGCTGGCGTGTGCGTCATGACGATGCCCGACCTGCAGACGTTCCATCTCAAGCGATCGCAGGCGCAGAACGTGCACTACGTCTACGTGTTTCATTCCATGGTCAGCACGCACATGATCTATCGAAAAGCGGCGTTCGACGCGTTCGACACGATCCTGTGCGTGGGCCCGCATCACGAGCGGGAAATTCGAGCCACGGAACAAACCTATGGACTTGCCCCGAAGAAGCTGATCCCATGCGGCTACGGCCGTCTTGATACCATGCTCGCCTCGCGTCGCGCCGGCTCGTCGGCAGCACCGAATCGTTCGGCGCCGGCCCATGTGCTGGTCGCGCCGTCGTGGGGGCCGCACGGACTCCTGGAGACACGCGGCGTCGAGCTATGCCGGGTACTGCTGTCGTCGGGGCTGCGGGTGACGGTGCGGCCGCACCCCATGACGCGACGCAAGTGGCCTGAGTGCATCCGCGAGATCGAGCGTGGGTTCGGCGGGGAGGATCGACTGACGCTGGAGACGGGCGTGGCGGCATTCGATTCACTCGAGTCCGCGGACGTGATGATCAGCGACTGGTCGGGAGCGGCGCTGGAGTTCGCATTCGCGTACGAGCGACCGGTGCTGTTCGTGGACGTGCCGCGCAAGGTCAACAACCCCGAGTACGAACGGATCAGTTGCGAACCGCTGGAGGTCTCGATTCGCGAGCAAGTCGGCCGGGTGATATCTCCGGACCGTCTGGCCGATCTGCCGATGCATCTGGAAGCGTTGATGCGCGACGGTGAGGGAATGCGGGCCCGTATTCAGCGAGTTCGGGCCGAAACGGTGTACAACGTGAGCGAGAGCGGACGGGTGGGGGCACGAGCGATTGCGGAGATTGCTGGAGGGCAGGAGACAGAAGACAGGCGCCAGGAGACAGAAGGCGAGCAGGATGGTCGGTGAGATGACTTCGATCGAGACGCGGTTGTCGGAAGCGCTGAAAGACGTGGGGACCGGCGCTTGCGCGGGGTCCGCTGACGATGATGGGATCGCCACGCTCGGCGTTCTCCGCGAATTGGCACGAGCGTGGCCAGGTCCGCTGACTTCGCTTCACCGCGAATATCTGGACGCCATCTGTCGCAAGCTGGCACTCACTGGCACGCTGTACAGGCGATACGGCGAGAATTGGAAGCCAGCGAAGGGCGGGAAGAACCCGCTGGACTTGCAAGGCGCCACGTTGGCCGTGGCCACGCTTCTCGCTTGGGCCCACGTGCCCGAGCAGATGGGACCGGAAGGGCGGGGTTTGGCATACAAGCTTTTGAACGCAGCGCTGACCGCGCTGGATTCGTTCTTCGGCGAACAGATCGCAGCGGGCAAACTGGCCGAGCAGGCCGAACAGTTGTTGAGCGCGGTGGCCGTTCCAGCATGTGAAATCGAGGGGGATGCGGCCCACGAAAGAGGCGAGCGGCGAGTTCCGTCAGCCGACCGCACGCTGCCCGTCACCGTCCTGGGCTACGAGGGCCCGTGTTTTCGCGCATACCTGAGCTCGCTGCGACGAGCGGGTTTGCGACCTGAGCGCCTCGTGTTGCTGGTCTTGAGCGAGCATCCGGCCTCGCACAAGCCGGTGGGGCGGTGGTTTCCCGGCCGGCTGCGCAGTTGGTATGCCGAGAAGACGCAGGAGATGGCGCTGAACCATTGGCCTCGACGCCTACGTGCCGCGCATCCGAATCTGGTTCGTGCCATCACCGACGGCTTGGCGGCGATCGTCGATCGGCCGGGCGAGTTGATCGACGACATGTACGGTCCGCCGCGATATGAGCGCTGGGCCCAACGCGCGGATCGTGTGGTCGTCCGCGATCTTCGCGACGAGCGATTGGCGGACGCGTTGCGCGACATCACGCCCTCGACCGTGCTGTTCACCGGCGGCGGCATCCTGCCCGCCCGGATCATTGACCTGCCTGGCTTACGCTTCTTGCATGTCCACCCCGGCCATCTGCCTCACGTGCGGGGCGCTGACGGATTGTTGTGGTCCACGCTGGTGCGCGGCCGGCCGGCCATGTCTTGTTTTCACTTGTCGGCCGGGCTGGACACCGGCGACGTGATCGCCCGCCGCGAGTACCCGCCGCTGAATCTGCGCTTGAACGGCAGTTGGCCCGATGACCTCACGCTCTACCGGGCGGTTTTCGCCTTCATCGATCCACTGCTCCGCGCCGATCTGCTGGTGAACGTGCTGAGTTCGGCGGTCAATCCGCAGCAACTCGCGACCGCACCGCAAGATCCCTCGGAGGGCGTCACTTACCACTTCATGCATCCCCGGCTGCGCCGTCGGGTGCTGTCCCATCTGTTCGGGCTCGCTTGACACTGCATCGGAAATTGGTACACTCTGTGTACCAGTTTGACTTCGGGGGCGGGTGTCTTGCCCGCCGTCAGAGACGGGCCGGATGCCCGTCCCTTAAAAGACCGCCGTCCGCGCGAGACGGCGGCCGACATGGCATTCCGGTGGGGCGACATTCCCGCATGTAGTGCGGTTTCATGCAGCGCGATCATCTGCACAACTTGATCGTTCGCGAGATCATCGCTCGCGTGGCGTCGGGAACGTACGCAGTTGGTCGGCGGCTGCCCGCCGAGCGGGTGCTGTGCGAAGAATTCCACGTTGCCCGCGGCACGCTGCGCAAGGCCTTGAGCATGCTCGAAGAACTGGGCGTGGTGCAAATCAAGGCTAACTCGGGCGTGTACGTGCGAGGGGTCACACACACCGAGTTACCGCAGACGTTCTTGCCGCCCGACTTCAAACGGGTGGATCTCGATGACATTATCGTCGCCCGTAAGGCCATCGAGCTGGCGGCGTTGCGACAGGCGGTGGGACGGATCGCGCCGCGCGACCTGCGTGCGCTGCGCGGCCTGCTGCAACGGATGGCGTCGGCCGTCGATGATCTGCCGGCGTTCTTGGAGCTGGATCTGACGTTCCACCAGTCACTCGTGCGAGCGAGCGGCAATGCCGTACTGGCGACTGCCTTCGAGGCCATCTACGACTATCACCGCTTTTCCGCGGTGTACACGTCGCAGCAGGAAGGGGAGGAGGCTCGGGCCCTGCGGCATCACGAGCGGCTGCTGGCGGCGATCGAAGCCGAAGACGTGGGGACCGCCTGCCGTGTGCTCGATCGGCACCTGGACTCCATCAAGCGGTACGGCAGGATGGCGAAGGGGAAGCGGCGAGCATCGGCGACGCATGGCGCGGACTGAAATCGCGCGACTCGTTTAAGAAGATCGTCAAGGACTAGCGAAATATTCGCAGAGAGGAACAACGCATATGGCAACGAAGGAATTCCCACTCGTACCCGAAAAGGTCGAGCTCATCGAAACCCGTTATCGCAGGATCAGCACACCGATCCCCGTTCCGGAGAGTGTGCCCTTGCTCGAGAAGCTTCGCGCACTCGAGCCCCGCAGCATGGGCGGCCAGCCGCCGGTCATTTGGCACAGCGGCCAGGGCGCGACGGTCAGCGATCGCTGGGGCAACCGGTGGATCGACTTCAGCGCTGGCGTGTTGGTCACGAGCGTGGGCCACAACCATCCGGACGTGATCGGGGCGATTCGCGGCATGGCGGACCAAGGCCTGTATCACGCCTACTGTTTCCCGACCGAGATCCGCTTGAAGCTCATCGAAGAGCTCTCGTCGTGGTTGCCGGCTCCGCTCAAGCGGGTGTTCCTGCTGACCACCGGCTCGGAGGCGACCGAGTGCTGCATCAAGCTGGCTCGCACGTACGGGCTGAAGGTGGGCGGTCCGAGCAAGAGGGTCTTGGTCACGTTCGATAACGCGTTTCACGGGCGCACCATGGGCGCGCAACTGGCGGGAGGATCGGCGGCGCTGAAGAACTGGCTCGGCGACAACCCGGATTTCGTGCAGGTTCCGTTCCCCGACGGCTTCCGGCAGAAGGACACGAGCTTCTCGGTGTTCGAGGCGACGCTGGTGGCCAAGGGCATCAAGCCCGAGCAGGTGTGCGGTGTGATGTCCGAGACGTACCAGGGCTGCAACGCCACGCTCATGCCCGCGGCCTATGCCCAGGCCCTGCGCCGGTGGTGCGACGCGCACAAGGTGGTCATGATCTTCGACGAGGTGCAAGCGGGCTTCGGCCGTACGGGGGCGCCGTTCGGTTTCTCGCACCTGGGCGTCGTGCCGGATCTCGCGGCGTGCGGCAAGGGGATCGCCGGCGGTATGCCGTTGTCGGCCGTGCTGGGTACGGACGAGCTGATGAGCATGTACGGTCCGGGCGAGATGACCAGCACGCACTCGGCCAACACGGTCTGCTGTGCGGCGGCGCTGGCCAATCTCCAGGCCATCCGCAAGGAGAAGTTGATCGACAACGTTCAGAAGCTCGCTCCTATCCTCGCCGACGGTGTGAAGCGCATCACCGCCGCCAGCCGCGGAAAGATCGGCCACTACGATGCGGTCGGCCTGGTGGGCTGCGTGCAGTTCACGCAGCCGGGCACGACCACGCCCGATCCTGAGACGGCCTGGCAAATGGTGCTGCGGGCGGTCCAGCGCGGCGTGATGCTGTTCGCGCCGGTCGGAGTGGGCGGCTGCGCCATCAAGATCAATCCACCGCTGGTCATCAACGAGGAAGCCTTGCGCGAAGGTCTCGAGGTGCTCGAGAAGATCGCGTCCGAGTTGTGATGGATAACGGCGGCTTCCCCGGGGGGCGGGCGTCCCACCCGCCTCAGGCTGGCAAGATGCTCGCCCCTCGGCATCATCCGCAAGCGAGTCGGCCGCATCGATCTTGATGCTGTTCCGCACTCCTGTTGTTTCTCGACACCCGAGCACTCCTCATCCTGGCCGAGAGGGCGGATAAGGTTTTCAATGTCAGATCAGTTTCTTTCAGCGTACGAGCGGTTCTCCTGGTACGCGGTGCCCAGGATTCTGTTCGCGGCTTGGCGGGCGCCGACCTCCCTGCGCCGAGCGTCGATGCTGAACCGGTACCACGACTACCTCAACCTGGGCCGACACCCGGAACTGCTGCCGTTACATCGAGCGTTGAACGAGCAGCTTGTCGCCTCCGCCCGGGAGTGGAGCAGCTACGACTACGGCGAAGGGTACTTCTACCAGTCCTTTCCGCAGATCGGCGTGAGCGGCCTTCGAGATACAGCCGCCCGCGTCGCCGCGATGGGCCTGCGGGAGAAGCTCGCCGGACGGCGGGTGTTGGAGATCGGCTGCAACAGCGGGTTTCTCGGGCTGTCCGTCGCGGACGTGGCCCGCGAAGTGACCGGCTTCGACATCAATCCATACCTGGTGCGAATGGCGTGCGAGGCGGCGATGTGGCTCGGGACGGATAACACGCGATTCGACGTATCCAGTTTCGAGGATTTTACCTCGGACCAGGCGTACGACGCGGTTCTCTCGTTCGCGAACCATCACACGTACGACGGCAACACCCGCCAGGATTTGGAAACGTATTTTCGTAAGTGTCGCGACCTGCTCCCGCCCGGCGGCCTGTTTCTGTTCGAGTCGCACGCCCCGGATCACGAAGGCGAGGGCCTTGCGGGAGTGATCGAGATTATCGGCCGGCTGTTCACGATTCGCGAACGGCGGGTGCTGAATGTGGGAAGCTTCCTCGATCGCGGCCGCACGTTCGTGGTGGCCGAACGGTCCGCTTGACGCAATGACCTCGGCGTTCCCATCCGCCGAGCCTGATCGCTCGTGCCCGGCCCGGGGCTATCGAGGAGGGATCATTGCTCGAGTCGAACGGCGGCGACGATCATCAGCGCCCATCCCGCCAGGAACAGCGTGCCTCCGATGGGTGTGATGATCCCCAGTTGGCCCAGACCGGCCGTGGTGAGGACATAGAGGCTGCCGGAGAACAGGACGATACCGGCGAGGAAGCACCAGCCGGCGGCGGTCACGACGGGCGAGGGCGAACGGGCGGCCAGCCATCCCACCGCCAACAGGGCCAACGCGTGGTACATCTGGTAGCGGGCGGCGGTCTCGAAGACCTCCAGCATCCGCGGCTCCAGCTTGCCACGCAGACCGTGGGCGGCGAACGCGCCGGCGGCGACGGCGATGAACGCGTTCACCCCACCCAAAACGAGCCATAGGCGCACCATGCAGGCATCTCCTTGCATTGGGGTTGGGTCGGGAACCGGGGCCGGGCGAAGCCGGCGTACGGGCCGAGAAGCTCCGGCGGTCCTCGCAATCCCCGCTTGCACCTTGTACCATAGTTCCCCGGGTCCGCGGAACACTGACCGAGGTGAATCTCCACATGAGCGGCAAGACGCTTTTGCTGAACGCGTTGCGGAATCAGTCCACGTCCCGGCCGGCCTGGGTGCCGTTCGTGGGTGTGCACGGCGGCAAGATCATCGGGGCGACGGCGCAGAACTACCTGCGATCGGCCGAGCTGATCATTCGAGGTCTGACTCGAGCCTTCGAGCTCTATCGGCCCGATGGCTTGCCCATCGTGTTCGATCTGCAGTTGGAAGCCGAGGTATTGGGCTGCCAACTGCGATGGTCGGACGAGACGCCGCCTGCGGTGACGTCGCACCCGCTCTCGTCGGGCACGGATCTGGACGGTCTGCCGTCGTTTGACACAGGCAAGCGTCGCTATCCCGTCGTCGCCGAGGCGATGAAGACGATCAAGCGGCAGATCGGCGAGGAAGTCGCGCTGTACGGGCTGATCACCGGCCCGTTCACGCTGGCCCTGCACCTCATGGGGACGAACATCTTCCTGGAGATGTTCAACAATCCCGATCTGGTCAAGCGAGTGGTGGACTTCTGCGCGGGCGTGGGCTGCAAGGCGGCGGACTTCTACATCGACCAGGGGGCGGACGTGGTGGCCGTGGTCGATCCCATGACCAGTCAGATTTCGCCCAAGCACTTCCAGGAGTTTGTGACCGCCCCGGTCAACGTCGTCTTCGACCACATTCGCGAGAAGGGCGCGCTGTCATCGCTGTTCGTGTGCGGTAACGCCACCCGCAACCTCGAGAATATGTGTGCGACACGATGCGACAACGTGTCGGTCGATGAGAACATCGACCTTGCTCGGCTGGGCGAGATGGCGCGGGCGGCAGGCAAGAGCTTCGGCGGAAACCTCAAGCTGACCACCGTCCTCCTGCTCGGGGACGAGGCGGCGGCTCGGCGGGACGCGTTGCGCTGCATTGACATCGGCGGGACGCAAGGGTTCATCCTGGCCCCCGGCTGCGATCTGCCTTACGCCACGCCGGAGGCCAACCTGCAGGCGGTGGCCCACATGGTGCACGACGAGTACCAGCGCAACGTGGCTCGGGCGGCCACGCAGGTGGACTCGGCAGAGTCTTTCGACGACATCCAGTTGCCGGATTATTCGCACGAAGATCGCGTAATCGTGGACGTCATCACGCTGGACTCGGCCTCGTGCGCTCCCTGCCAGTACATGGTGGCCGCGGTGGAGCGGGCGGCGCAGAAGTTTGGCGACCGCGTGGTCGTCAACGAGCACAAGATCACGACCCGCAGCGGTCTGGGCCACATGGCCAAACTCGGCGTGGGGCAGATTCCCACCATCTGCATCGACGGTGAGGTGAAGTTCCCGTCCATCATTCCCGACATCACCACGCTGATCGAGGCGCTGGAGGAAAAGATCAAAGCGAAACAGTGAGGAGTCCACCGCTTCTCACGTTGAGGTTCCCATGATTCCGCTCGCGCTCATCACCGGCTTTCTCGGTAGCGGCAAGACCACGTTGATGCGCGGGTTGATCGAACGGAGCCGTTCGCGACGGTGCGTCTGCATCATCAACGAGTTTGGGCCGGTGGACATCGACGGTGAGCTCGTCGAGCTGCCTCCCGAACAACGGGTGAGCATTCCCGGCGGGAGCATTTTCTGTCGTTGCCTGGTGGGTGAGTTCATCCGCGTCCTGCGTCAAGTCAGTGATGCGTCCGTTCCGGACGGCGTGCTCATCGAAGCCAGCGGCATCGCCGACCCCAAGGTGATCGTGCAGATGCTGGCCGAAACGCGGCTGGATATCGTTTACGACCTGCGGACGATTGTGACGGTGGTGGACCCCGGCAGCTTCTCCAAGCTCGTGCACACGCTGCCGAATATCATCGCCCAGGTCGAAGCCAGCGACGTGGTGTTGATCAACAAGACCGATTTATACACGGCCGAGCAGGTCGAGCGGACGATCGCCGGCGTTCGCGAAATGAACCCTGGGGCACGCGTGGTGTGCACGCAGTATTGCCGGGTGGAGTTCGACGTGTTCGCCGCGGATGCCGTTACGGCAAAGATCGGCGGGGCCGAGCCACACCGTTCACTGGTGGGCGAGTATGCACAATGCGTGGATCCGAACGTCGAGTCACGTGTCGTAAATGTGACATGCCACGTCGAACGCGAGCGGCTGGTCAGTGCGTTGACTGAGCTGCAACCGCACGTCTATCGTGCCAAAGGTTTCGTGCGCACGCCCGCGGGTGTGGTATACGTCGATGTTTCCGCGGCGGGTGTTGATTGCCGCAATGATCCGCGCAGTGTTCATTCCTCATACCAACCGGTTGACTCGCAAGCGGGCGAGCTGGTGATCATCGCCGCGCCCGCGGCCCGGCCGCACGTCGATGCATTCGCGCGCAGTCTCGGCGTGATACCTGAGCTACGGGTGTTGTAGCGCGGAAGGTTCGCTGCGGATCCACGTGCCGTCGGGGGCGAGGATTTCGTGCGGACGGAAGCGCAGCTTGTAGTTCATCTTGGGGCAGTCCTGGATGGCGTAGCCCAGGTAGACCCAACGTATGCCCAGGCGGCGGCAATAGTCGATCGTCCACAGGATGTTGAACGTACCGAGCGAGCCGCGCTCGTCGGGGTCGTAGTAGCAATAGACGGTGCTGGCCGCATCGCCGTCGAAATCCAGGATGCCCACGCCTAGTAGGCGGTCGCGCCGGCGGTAGACCACTTCGAGGGAGTCCACGGGCGAGCGATAGAGGAAGTCGCGGAAGGCATCCCAGGACTCGTCCATCTGGCGGTCGTGTCGCTGCCGGAGGTAGCGGCGATAGAGCTCGTGCTTGCTCGGCGTGGGCAGGGGTGGAGAGAGCCCGACGGTGACGTCGGCGTTGGCCGCCCAGCATCGTCGCTGACTGCGGTTCGGCCGAAACTCCGCTACGGGCAGACGAATCGCGCGACATTGGCTGCAGGAGTCGCAGGCGGGCCGATACACGATCAGCCCGCTGCGCCGAAAGTTCAAATCCATAAGCGAATGGTACAGCCCGGGCGGCATGCGCCGGACCTGGAACGCCACATCGCGAGCCTGGCGGTCGGGCAGGTACGGGCAGACGTGAGCGCAGCCCGGCCGCAGGCTCATCCGCTCGAGAACCTGGCGTGCGATGGACAGGCGGTCGCCGGCGTCAGTGGACATTCCGTGGCCAGTTGTCAGTAGTCAGTTGTCAGCTGTGGTTCCCCGTCGGTCCCCAAGACCATATCCCATGAGCGACCGCCTCGCCACGGACCAACGGACCGCGGGTCTGATGACGGACCACGGACGACTGATCACGGATTGGCGGCTACGCCTCCTGGAACAGCGGAGTCGAGAGATATCGCTCGCCGGCGCTGGGCAGGATGACCACGATGAATTTGCCCTTATTCTCCGGACGGGAAGCGATCTGGTTGGCGGCGCACAGGGCGGCACCCGACGAGATACCGCACAGGATTCCTTCGCGCTTGGCGGCCTGGCGGGCCCAGTTGAAGGCATCGTCGTTGCTGACCGAGACGACCTCGTCCACGACGCTCAGATCGAGGTTCTTGGGGATGAAGCCGGCACCGATGCCCTGGATCTTGTGTGGCCCGGGCCGTAGTTCCTGACCTTGTCGCTGCTGGGTGATGACCGGCGAGTCGGTGGGTTCGACGACGACGCACTTGAACGACGGCTTGCGAGGCTTGATGACCTGACCGATGCCGCTGATCGTCCCGCCGGTGCCGACGCCGGCCACCACAATATCGACCGCACCGTCGGTATCCCGCCAGATCTCCTCGGCAGTCGTCTTACGATGGATCTCGGGGTTGGCCGGATTCTCGAACTGCTGCGGGACGAAGGCGTTGGGGTTTTGTGCCCGCAGCTCCTCGGCCCGGTTGATGGCCCCCCGCATGCCCTCGGAGGCCGGCGTGAGAACCAGTTCGGCCCCCAGGGCCTTGAGCAGGTTACGCCGCTCGATGGACATGCTTTCCGGCATGGTGAGGATGAGGCGGTACCCGCGGGCGGCACAGACGAAGGCCAGGGCGATGCCGGTGTTACCCGACGTCGGCTCGATAATCACGGTGTCGGGCTTGAGACGGCCGGCCTGGACCGCCGCATCGATCATGGCCACGCCGATGCGGTCCTTAACGCTGGACAGTGGATTGAAATACTCCAGCTTGGCGTACACGGTGGCCGGGGCCTGAATGATGCGGTTGATCCGCACCAGCGGCGTGTTCCCGATGGTTTGCGTGATGTCGTCGTACAGTCGTGCCATGGTCTTCTCCAAGACAGGGATACCGGGGCCGAATTTCCGGAGCAATAATAGGTCTTGCCCTTGCCCAGCGTCAACAGAACAGGCCCGAAGGCCGCGATGCGAAGGACACAGTGAAGGGCACACCAAGAATGGACGCCAGAATCCTTCACCAGCAAATACCACGGGTCTCCAGAAGCACGGCCAGGCTAGGAGTGGCCGGCTACGGCCCGGCCGCCAACATAGACGGCGAGCGGGGAGGACTGACCGCGGAGGAGGTCCTCCATGGGTTCTGCGGCGGGTGCAGTCAGGGGGAAGACCACGAAGTCGGCCTGCTTGCCCGGTTCGAGCGAGCCCAGCACGTTCTCCAGCCCCAGAGCCCGGGCGCCGCGGAGCGTGCCCATCTCCAGGAGCAAGCTGTCGCCCACGGCGGGATCGATCTCACGGAAGAGCCGCATTTCTTCCAGGATGGACAGGCTGGGCGCGCTGGCCAGCGAATCGGTTCCCAGGCAGACGTTCAGGCCGCGGGCGAGCATGCGCGGGTACGGATGCGGGGGATGCCGGAAGAATCGATGCGTGCGTGGGCAGTACGCCACGCTGCAGCAATGCCGCGCGAGCAGATCGATATCCTCATCGCTCACGTAGTTCACATGAGCCAGAAGCGGTTGCGATTCGAGCAGGCCGATCGAAGCGGCATATTGGACTGGGGAACAACCCGGCGGTGTGAATGACCCGTCCCACAAACCCCTGTGTTCGAGCAACGTGCGGAACGGTCCCGTGCCGTGGGCGAGAAACTCCGCCTCCTCCTGCGTCTCGGCCAGGTGCGTGCAGATGGGCAGGCCATGCCGGCGGCAATAGGCCATCGCTTCGCGATAGACTTCCGGCGCCGTGCTATAGGGGGCATGGGGCGAGAGCGTGGGGATGAACACGCGCGGCGAGACGCAAGAGTCCGTTGCGGAGGTTGATCGATCACCCACGGCCGTGGCTCGTGCCGCATCGCAGGTTTCGAGGGATTTCCGCAGCGACCGTGGATGCGTGTCGAATCGGCGCGGGCCCATGCCGATGACTTCAAGGAAGCCGACGATATTAGCCGGCGCGTTTGACCAGGCGGTGGCGGCGCGCTGTCCGCAACCGATGTCGGCGATGCAGGTCACACCGGCGGCAAGGGATTCGTCGAGGCCCACGCGAATGCCTTCATCCATTCGCTCATCGGCCCCTGCGGCGGTTTGCATGGACACGAGAATGCGGATCCAGTCGGTGAATGCGCCGAGGTACGGTACGCAGCCGCGGAAGGCGGTGAGGTCCAGGTGAGTGTGAGCGTTGACGAGTCCCGGGAGAATCACCGCGTCGCCGTAATCCACGTCGCAGGTCTGTCCGGGCTGAGCTCGCTGGACGGAGGCGATGCGGCCGTCTGCGATTCGCAGGCACCCGTTCTCGATGGGCCGGCCGGTCACCGGGAGAATCCATCGTGCGTTGAGGATCAGGCTCGACATCAGGCTTCGTTTCCCGTCGTCGCCGGTTTCCAGAAATCCACGGTGTTGCCCGCCCGCTCGAAGCCGCAACGCTCGTACAGCTTGATGGCGGGCGCGTTGAATTCGCCGACTTCCAGCACGACCGTCCGGAGTTCCAGCCGTCGGCAGGTGGTAATCATATCGTGCATCATGGCCAACGCGCAGCCGCCGCGCCGAAAATCCTCGCGGACGTACACGTCATAGATCGCAGCGATGGGACCGACCTGCAGGAGGCACGCGTGTCCGATCGGTGTACTTCCCGACATTGCGAGCAGCACTTCGAAGGATGGATCGTCCAGGCGAGCGAGCATCATTTCGGCCCAGACTTCGCGGGTCTCGGAAGGGCTATGAGTCGGATGGCTCAGCAGGAGCTCGCGCAGACTCGCCCGCATGGCTCGCCCGGGGAGCACGCGGACGGCCGGCCGGGCAGGCAGCTCGGGCCAGGGCCGCAGTTGCATGATCGCCATGTGCCGTGGAGTGTAACCGTGCTCGATCAAGAACCGCTCCATTTCTTGGATTGGCTGATCAGGTGCGGGCGACCAGCATCGGCAAGGGTGAGCGAGCCGGCCGTAGAACTCCTCGACTTCCGCATACGCCTCCTGCATGGATCGATCGGCGGGCACGACAGCCTCACGAAGCTGATTGGCAAGACGGCCGAATGGCATGGAGAAATGCGCGACGCCGCAACTGAGCGCTGCCTGTTGCGTCAGTTGCTCGTGAAAGGCCTGATTGGCCCGATGCATCGCGATCAACGGATCGGTGTCGGTGGACATTCCATAATTATATGCGACCTGTGAGATCCGGGTTGACCCTAACGGAAAGGCTGAATACCATGGGATAAAATATGATATCCAGAGGGTGCGGGCGAAGGCCGCTCGCAGGCGATTGAATGGTCGGGCCGCCATTCACGTTCAACGACATTCGGGCTGACCGAGAGGTCTGCGCCGTGTATTGTTTGCGAGGTGTTTCTGTTGCCGTCTCTTCCGCTCGACAGTTCCGAGTCCTTGGTTTCGCCGCCGGCCCGTGCGCGTTACCTCCGCAGTCTGCGCCAGTTGCCCCAGCTTTCGGCCGGTGAGCAACGCGAACTCGAGCGTGTCACGCGTGAATATGCGTTCCGGGTCAGCGATTATTACCTCGATCTGATCGACTGGAGCGATCCGAACGATCCCATTCGCCGGCTGATCATTCCGCAACTGGGCGAGCTGAACGAGTGGGGCCAGCTCGACGCCAGCAACGAGAAGGCCATCACCGTCGCCAAAGGCGTCCAGCACAAGTATCCGCACACCGTGCTTTTGCTGTGCAATGAAGTGTGCGGCGGCTACTGCCGGTATTGTTTCCGCAAGCGGCTGTTCATGAACGATGCCGATGAGACCACCCGGGACGTCTCGGAGGGCATTCGTTACATCGCTGCGAACCCCAACGTCACCAATGTCCTGCTGACCGGTGGCGATCCGCTGATGATGAGTTCTCGTCATTTGGCCGACATCATCGGTCGCTTACGGGCCATCCCGCACGTTCGCATCATCCGGATCGGCTCGAAGATGCCGGCGTTCGATCCGCACCGGCTGCTCGAGGACGAGCTGCTGCATACGTGTCTGCGGAAATACTCGACCGCCCGCAAGCGCATTTACTTGATGGCCCATTTCGACCATCCCCGCGAGCTGACCGATGCGGCCATCGATTGCATCGACGCGTTCATTCGCGACGGCGTCATCTGCGTGAACCAGTGTCCGCTGTTGCGCGGGATCAATGACGATCCGGTGGTCTTGAGCGATCTGTTCCGGGAACTGTCGTTCATCGGTTGCCCACCGTACTACCTGTTCCAAGGCCGGCCCACCGCGGGCAACGAGCCGTTTCGCGTTCCTATCGTTCGAGCTTGGTTCATTTTCCGCGATGCGCTGCGGATCGGTTCCGGACTGGCCCGGCGCGCCCGGTTCGTCATGTCTCATGCCACGGGCAAGATCGAGTTGGTGGGCGTCGATTCGAGATACATCTATGCGCGGTATCATCGAGCGCACGACCCCGCGTTGCGCGGGCAGTTCCTGCGGTACGAGCGGAACGATGAGGCGTACTGGCTGGATGAACTGACGCCGGCGGGTGACCCGGCGCCGGCTGCTGATGAATTTCCGGACACAGGCGCGGCCGACGGTCCGGAATAAAACGCTCATGCTGGCGGTCGCGCGTCGTGCAGCGTACCTTGACCGTCATTCCGCCGCTCGCGGGAATCAACATCGATCTGACGAGGATGCCGGACCGTGATTCGCGTCGCCTGCCCCCATTGTCAGCGCACGTTCCGCACGACGACCGAAGCCATGGGCGTAACGGCCGTGTGCAGCGGCTGCCACCAGAGCTTTCGGATCGGCGAGGCCCGCCCACCCTTCACGTGGAAACCAACCAGTCTGGCCGAGGACTCGTGGATCGGCGTGGAGCCGCCGGAAGAGAAGAAGGAAATCAAGCATTGCATCATCTGCGATGCGCCGCTGGGTGATGATGCTATTCGCTGTCTGGCCTGTGGTGCGAATCAGATCACCGGTCTCGTGCACAAGCCGAGAAATCGGCCCGTGCAGGACGTGAAAGCCCCTTTCTGGGCGCTGCTTCCCATCAAGCCGCTAATTGTGGTCGCCGTGGTGGCAGCGATCGGCATGGGCGTGTTCGTGGCCATCAAGAGCATGTTCAAGGCCGCAGTGGACGACGGCTTGGAGATGGCCCAGGTGCGGATGATCCGCAAAGCGGCGCAGGATCTCGCCAACGGGATGGATCCCGACGATTTCGCGGTGACACACGCCGGACGCGTGACCGACAAGAATTTGCCCCGCGCACTGGAAATGCTCAACGCGGGCGACGCCATGATTCGCGCCGCGGCTGCGCCTCTCATCGCGTGCGGGAAGATCACGCAAGTGCAGCCCATCGTGGACAAGGCCAAGTCCACCGATGCCGCGCTGGCGTCTGGCGCGATTCAGATTTTGCAGGCCTTGGGACCCAGACGGCTTGTCGAACTGAGCGTTGACGATCAAGCCGAAGTGCGGCGTCCAGCGGCCGAAGCTCTATGTCTTTTGTTCAAGATCCCGCTGGATGATCGGACACTGGAAATGCTGAGTTCGGCCGATGCACCAGCCCGTCGGATCGACCAGTTGAATAGGCTTTGTCGTGCTTGGCCGCGGGCGGTCGGCACGTTCAGCTTAGTGATGGGCGAAGAGGTTGCGCCCTTACCGGCCGTCATCGAACAGATCGGACGGACGTTCTACCTGCAGATCGGAACGGGCCGATTCGTTTCGGAGTTCGACACCGAGCGTACATTCGTCATTCCGGTCGAGAAGTGGTGTGCAGCGACGGGTGTGGCCGTCGATCCGAAGGAGGTCCGCAGTTGGATCTCCGGCACACTGACGCTGGCTTCGCCCTACGGCGCCGGTTGGGAGGGTGAGCTTCGCGTCCAAGCGTTGCGAAAGTTGGCGAGTGCCCCTCCCGGGTTCCTGCCAGTTGGCGAGCTCGATGGTAACGAAACCGTTGTGATGCCGGTCGTGCTGCAACAACGATAGTCTGCACGACTGGCACCGACAGTGCGTCTCATCTTGTCGCGCGCCCCAAGTGCGCGTATGATCCCAGGCATTACCGAGGAAGTTCAGTTGCGTTCAAGGCGCTGCGTCGTTCGCCGGTGATGTGGAGCAGTCATGGCCATCCGATTCTCGTGTCCCTCCTGTCAGCAGCCTATCGAAGTGGATGACAACTGGGGCGGTCAAGCGGTGGCGTGTCCGTATTGCCGGCGCGTGGTGACGGCGCCGCGAGAAAGCACTTGGCCGCCGGGCGATGTACCAGTTGCTTCACCGGCGAGCGGTGCATTCGCGCCGCCTCCTCCCCCGATCGGTCGTCCGGCGGAACAGGTCTATGGCCCGCCGCCTCGTTCAACGGGAGGCGGTGTCAGTAGCGCGGGTTGGGCACTGATGCTGGCGATCTTCGCGGCGGTGTTGGCGTTCGCGGGCACCATGCTCTGGTGGGTCGGGCTGTACGAGGCCGCGATTCGCCAGGTTGGCGAGAATGCCGCGCCGGAACAACTGCAGCGAGCGGCTCAGCAAATCATGATGGGCGGCAAGGCGCCGGTGAGTCCCGCGGCGGTGACGACACTGGCCGTCGGCATTCTGTGCGGAATCGCGGCGCTGGCTCTTGCGTTGCGATCGTTCATCGCCGATGAGCGACACTATGTCAAAGCGGGCGCGGCTTGCCTGATCGGCGCACTAATCGTGGTTTGCCAAGGCCTGATGGTCCTCATGCTGCTTCAACAAGGCGGCGCTTGAAGCCGTTTCGCATTTCTCCATGATGCTTCACGGCGCTCCCGCGATCCGATGAGCGGATTTTATCGGCCGGCGTACGGCGGCGCGATGGAGTGCAACTCCCGCTCACGTTGACTTGCCCGAACCCCTTTGGTAGCCTCAGCAGTGGAGGTGGAGAACGAGGCTTCACTTCCGGGCTGAGCGGTTGTTCGCCGCTTTGCCACCCATCCTGCAGTACGGTGCGAGAGGAGTTTTTTCATGGATGCATTCGAGGCCATCTCGCTCCCTGATTCATCCGCACTGTCGTGCCGCAAGCGTTTTTCCCTGGCTGAAGCAAATCGTTCTTTAACGCTGGTACGGCGCATCGTAGCGGATATCGTGCGTGAGTACGGCCGACTGCGCGAGTTGCATTCGAGCTGCCGTTTGCATGAAGCGGAGGGTGACACCGCTCGAGCCGAGGAAGCTCGGGGCCGTTACATCCAGGTGACGGATCGACTTTCCGCTCTGCGCGAAGAGCTGGAAGAAATCGGTTGTGAACTCAAGGACTACGCCAACGGCCTGGTGGATTTTCCGGCTCGGCATAACGGCCGCGACGTCCTGCTCTGCTGGATGTTGGGCGAAGAGAAAATCAGTTGGTGGCACGAAATCGACGCGGGGGCGAAAGGCCGTCAGCCCGTGGGCAGCGACTGGGATGCGGAGTGAGAAGAGAAGGAGACAGAAGACAGGACTTCTGTCTCCTGGCTCCTGTCTTCTGATTCCTCTCTTCCGACTCCTGTTTTTTTGGTGCCGTAATTATGACTCTTCAGTTCGCCGGTCGGGATTCGGCTGAGGGCGGCCTGTTCCTTCGCGGTCCGCGGTCCCATGGTTTCCCTTCCAGCAAGCGGTCCAGTTCCTCTTCCACCAGGCGATCCCGGTTACGATTCTGCTCGGCCAGGCGGGCGGTCTGTTCGTCCAACCGGCGGCGCAAATCGGCCACCTCGTTCTCGAGCCGCTGCAGCCGGAGTCTGAACCGCTTTTCGAGGAGTTCTCGAATTTCCGCGCGAACAGCGTTCTTCTCCGCCTCGCTGCGGAGCGATTGGAATTTCCGGTGCTGTTCACGGATGCGCATTTCGATTTGCTGAATTTGGATGATCCGCTCAGCCTCGACCGGGTCATCGCGCCATAGTCGCATGAGCCGCGTCATGGGAGGGCCGATCTGCCGCAGCATCTGGCGGAACAGCCGGGGATCCTCGCGGCGCGCCCTGGCCAACTGGTCGTGCAGCGGCGGAAAGTGCTGGCGAGCGAAGTCGAGGAACTCGTCGATTTCGTCCGGCCGAAGCTGGCTGCCGTCATCGGGTCCTCCTTGGGGGCCGCGTCCGGGGCCGCCCGGTCCCAGGCGCCGGCCGCCGGGGCCGCCGCGCACGCCAAGACCGTGGCCGGGCGGACCGGGCAAGGGTGGGTGGTCTTCGGGTGGGCCGGGTAGCGGTCCCACATCTGGTGATTCCGGCGGCGGTCCAAAGGGCATGACCTCCGCCGGCCTGGAGTCTGCCCAAGCGGGCCTGTTGTCGTCGGCATTTGTGGCCCAGCCAAAAGGCACGGTCAGCAAGTAAGCGGCTACGATCCGTCTGGCCAAGAGTGGAAAGCGTTGGTGGCTCATCCCACCCTCCTTGTCTGCCGCGACTCGTCACCGTCCTGGTCGTCGAGGATTTGCCACATGGCGCTGTCCAGCTCGTCCAGAACATCCTGCGTCGCACTGCGATCGGACAGTCCCGTGAGGCTCTGCCTGATCTCTCCAAGCTCGTCGAGGACGGAGTGGCTGAAGTCGTCCGTGCTCATGGCCAACTGGACCGTCTCGACAAAGAGCTCAACGTGGGTCTGAGCAGCCTGGGCCCATGCAGCGTTGCTATCGGGAACGGATACCGGTTGCAGATATCCGATCTGCTGAATGAGGCCGACGCAGAGGGCCATCATGGCCGCCGCAGCCCACCCACCCGAAAACAGCGAGGTGCGACGGCGGGCCGGCCCTGAACGGGCCAGTTCCTCGCGGACCGCGAGCCGGACGCGGTGCAAGGCTTTGCGGCTGGGTTGGGGCGATGGATACTGGTCCAGCCATCGCTCATTGAGTTCGTGGCGCACCGCCGCTTTCACGCGGGCCAGCACGGCGGGATTGGGCTGGGGGCGGTCGAGTTCCACCTTCAGACCGCCGATCAGCGTGTCCACCTGCTTTTCGAGATCCGGGATGTGAGTGGAATGTGGCATTTCATCACCTGTCGGGTCGGGCCGGTCGTACACCGTCGTCGGTGGTCATCAACTCGCGCAGCCGAGCCAGTCCCCGGTGGGCGCGAGCCAGTGTCGTTCCCAAAGGCGCTTCCATCAGATCGGCGATCTCGCGAAACGACATCTGCGAGAAGTGCCTCAGAAGGATGACCATGCGCTCCTGCTCGGGTAGTTGCTGAATGGCCCGGCCCAGTTCGTCCAACTGCTCGGCCGTGGCCAGGCGATCCACGGGAGAACGCTCCCGATCGCCGTCCGGGTCGAGGCGGCGATCGCGTTGAATTTCGTCCTGCCGCTCGTCCGCCGATATCAGCGACGACTCGCGAGAAGCCCGGCTGCGGCGAATCCGGTCCCGGATCAGATTGGTGGCGATCCGGAAGAGCCAGGACTCGAATCTACCGTCGTGAGCGTATTGGCCGAGCATGCTCACGAGACGAACGAACGTTTCCTGCAGCAGATCCTCGGCATCGGTTCGCCGGCCGGATGCCCGATAAAAGTAGCCGTACAGCCGCGGGCCGTACGTATCGACGAGCGCGTCGAAAGCAGCGGCCTCGCCCGCCTGGGCTCGCGAGATCACGTGCGTCAGTTCGGTCGGGTCCATTCCGGCTCCCATATGGTACTAACGCAGCGGCTGGAACAAAATTGCGATTGCCGGCGCAGGATGGCCTCACGGCGCCTGGTCGCGGCCCATCTGCGACCGCTGGATGGCGTGCCGCGTATCAGGTAAGGTGAGCTGGCTGCCGGTGTGGCTCGGGGCGAGTGGCGGTAAACCGGCCGGCGCCCAGGGGCGAACCGGCGACAGGCGACAGAAACTGGGCGGGGCGGAACATGATGCGACCGGGAATACGGCTGATGTCGGTTTGGCTGGGAGGCGCGGCGCTGGTGTTGGGGCTGGCGGGCGGCTGCGAAACCCCAGCCATGCAGCGCGCTCGCGAGACCCGGGAAGCGGCCATGAACCGCAGCCTGAAGATCGTCGGTAGTCTGGATGACCACCGGTCGGACAACCTGGCGTGGACCGGGCGCATGATTGATGAGCGCTACCGGCGTGACCAGGAGGCCGCGGCTCGGAACGTAACGATCATTGGCAATCTGATCGAGCAGGAATTCGAGCACTGGGCCGAGAAGGAGCCCGCCTATCGGCGGGCGATCGAGCACCAGCTGGAGGGCGACGGCAGCAGCATCGAGCGTACCGTGCCCAACTTCGTTTACTGAGGGCCGCCGGCCCGGGATTCGCGGCGGCAGGAGGCTCCCGCTCCATCGCGATCGGTTCGCCCGGCCTCGCGGTTCTGGCCAATCCGTTCGTTACAGTGTTCTTGGTTCCCCCCGCCGTTTGGGTTATGCTGCCCGCATGCTCCAATGCAGCAACTGCGAATACTGCGTCCGCGGCAGCGACGGTCAGATCAGCTTCACGTGCAATCCGCTATCCACCATCAAGGAGCCGGAGTGCCTGGTGAAGTGGCAGCTCTTCAAGCTCGACATGATGGCGGTGAAGCTGGATGTGATGGTGCGGTCGTATCAGGCGACGGTGGAGATGTACAAGCGGCTGGCCCCGTTGCAGGAGAAGATGTTCCGGCACATGCAGCGCGAGATCGAGGAGATGGAAGACGCGGACGCGTGGAAGCTCGATCACGACGAATCGGATGAGTTCGACGATTCTCAAGACCGCTGACGCGGTTGCGATCAGCGTCTCGGCATGGATCCTAATAGAAAAGGGAGCACTCGGACATCCGAGTGCTCCCTTCGTATTTGTGTTGCTCGAGCTCGAGCTGCAGGATTATGGGATCAGCACCGAATCGGTTGCCCAGTTGCTCTTGGCTCGCATGGTGCCATAGGTCTCGCCGCTCGGAGGCTGAGCGTCGTAGGGCAGTCGATCCTTGTTGACTTTGAAGCCTTGAGGACTGCGGGGGTCGTAGACCCAGTTGCTCCAAATGCTGTCGTCGTCCACACCCACCTTGGGATTGTTGGCCCACTTGGCATGGCCGTCGAGGTAGCAGACGTTCTGACCTTCCTGTTTGTGGTTGCGGGAGTTGACGGTCTTCTTGGTGCGGAGGATGGTCTGGTAGTCGTCATCGTTCTGTGGGATGGGAGGAGGGTTGAAGCCCTGCATGTCGGACGACAGCTTGTCTGGCTTGTACTGGTAATGCCCGTAGCCGCCGATCACAAACGTCGCTCCGTCGCGAGTGATATCTGTGAGCTTGCGGCGCGGCTCAATGTGGTTCGAGTAGGGGTTGCGATCGGCCGCGATCGCCTTGCCCGGGTCTTGGGTATTCGTGAGGATGTGGCCCCAGACCTCACCCGAATCGGCGCCGCCGGGACCGCCGTTCTTCAAAGTGACCGCGAAGGAATAACTGAATTCGGCCATTTCCGTTCCGGGGGTAGGATTACGGGCAGGAGCAGGGCCATCTTCGCTGAGCCCGCCGTCAAAGTCGTAAGCTTGGATTTCCTTACCGCTGCCGGAGATGATTGTGGCTCTGGTGCCTTCCGGATTATGCCGCAATTGCCGGGTGCTCTGGCAGATGAGCTGCTTGCCCTTGAGGTACGCGTTCTTGCCGCCTCTTAGCAGTTTGAACCAGCCGCGCGTGTTGCTGCCGTCGTTCGTGTTGGCGATCGAGTCAGTGGCGGTGCGGCGATCCCGGAAGGCACGGTTGTAGCCGACCAACGTGGCGGTTTGACCGGAGACGGTGCCCTGAGCTGTGGTGGATACAGTGGGGTTGTGGTCAGACGACGGCAGAACGCCCTTGTTGACTTCGGCGTACGTCAATGCCGCGCGACCGAAGCCACCCAGGTTGGCGCCACAGGCCGTTCGCCGCGAAATCTCGCGGGCTTTTTGAAGCGAGGGAAGAAGAATGCTGATCAGCAGGGCGATGATCGCGACAACCACCAGCAGTTCGATGAGGGTAAAGCCGCGGGTGGTCCGGCTGTTACCTGCACTTGGGCGCCTGAACATGGTTTTTCCTCCAAAGAAGACTAGAGATTCGGGCTCGGATGGTACCGGAGCAGCCGACGTTTCACAAGTCCGCGACCCGCACCAGCCGTCCGTCTGGTCAACTCATTCCCTGCAACCGACATGCCAACGCCCGAACTCGGCTGCCGGGGCGGCCGGCCGGTCAGCCGAGTCCGGACGGCCGTGAAATGAACAGAGCACTGGTTGAAATGAACCAATCAGATGCGGCCGGGGTCGCGGGTCGCCTCGTGGCTCTGCCGGAGGCGATCGCCGGCTGAGTCCTACTTGGCGTCGTTCTCGCCGCGTTCGGGGGAGAGCCCGAACTTGGCCAGCCGGTACCGCAGGGCCTCGCGGCCAATGGACAGGAGCCGAGCGGCTGCCGAGACGTTTCCTCCCGTCCGCCGCATGGCCTGCTGGATCAACTCCTTTTCCACCTCCTCGAGGTTGATAGGGCGATCGTGTTCGAGTGCCCGCATGGCCCGCCGCACGGGATCCACCATGGTGGGCATGGGCAGGTCGTTGGGCTCGATGACGGATCCTGCGATGGTCAGCGTGGCGCTCTCGAGTGCATGCTGCAGTTCCCTAACATTTCCCGGCCATGAGTACTGGTTGAGGGTCTCCAATGCAGCTTCCGAGAGCTTCAGGCCGGGCACGTCGTACTTGATGGCCAGTTGGTTCAGAAAGTGCGTGGCCAGGAGGGTCACGTCATCGACGCGATCCCGAAGCGGGGGCAGTTCGATGGTGACCACTTTGAGTCGGTAGTACAGGTCCTGGCGGAACTTGCCGGCGGCGACCTGCGCTTCCAGGTCGCGATTGGTGGCGGCGATGAGGAGCAGATCGAACGAACGGCTTCGGGTCTCGCCGACGCGGCGGACGGTTCGCGTCTCGAGGGCCCGCAACAGTTTGGGCTGGAGCTCGGCGGGCAGATCGCCGACCTCGTCGAGGAACAGCGTCCCGCCGTCGGCGGTCTCGAACAGGCCGGGCTTGTCGGCGGTCGCGCCGCTGAAGGCGCCGCGCTGGTGCCCGAACAACTCGGACTCGAACAACTCGCGGGGGACGGCGCTGCAATTCAGCGCCACAAAGGGCCCGCTGCGATGAGGCATGGCCGCATGAATGTAATTGGCGACCAAATCTTTGCCCGTGCCCGTTTCGCCCGTCAGGAGAATGGCGGGCATGTCGGTCGTGGCTGCCGCCGCGCGGTGGATCAGCCGGTCGATCTGGCGTCGCACCGCCTGCATTTCCGGCGACTCGCCCAGGATCTGGATCTGCTTGAGCTGGCCCGCCTGCACGTTGCGGAACTGTTCGAGCCGCCGTCGCGCTTGCGACGAGGACCAGACCCGCTCGATGGCCACGGACAAGACGTCCAGATCGACGGGTTTGGTCAGAAACTCGGCCGCGCCGTGTTTCATGGCATCGACGGCGACCTCGACACTGCCGTAGGCGGTAATGACGATGGCTTCGGTGTCAGGAGCTTCGGCCTTCATCTGTTGGAGCAGATCGAGCCCGTTCACGCCTCCGAGCCGAAGATCGAGCAGCACCAGGTGCGGTGCGAACTCGCGAAACGCGGACATGACCCGCTCGCCTACGTGCACCAGGCGGACTTCGTGGCCGTTGCCACTGAGGGCGTCGCCCATGGAACGGGCGAGACTTATCTCGTCCTCGACAATCAGCAATTTGGGCATCGATCAGTTCCTCGCCGCCGATGATACCACGGTCTTCGGTTGCGGTTCAGCCTTCCCGGGCGAAACCGGCTCGCGTTGCCTGGGCAACTCGACGCAGACGGTGGCGCCGCCGTCGGGATTGTTGAAAGCTTGCGTGTTTCCGCCTTGACGTTTGAGGGCCTGTCGAGCCAAGGCCAGCCCCAGGCCCATCCCCCGCTGCTTGGTGGAATACGAGAACTCGAAGATCCGGTCCGGACAGTCCGGGGGCAGGCCCATGCCCTGATCGATGACTGAAATGCGACACACAGAGATGCCGCTCGAGTATTCGACCGGCTCCACACGCACCTGGATGGTGCCCCCCAGGGGCGATGCCTCGATGGCGTTGACCAACATGGCCACCAGGGCGTGCTCGAGCGTAGCCGGATCGTGAGCGCACACCAGGCCTTCGCGGGGAACGTCGGTGGTCAGCACGAGTTCCTTGGGTGCGAGTTCGCCGGCTACGGCCTGGATGGCTTCCTGAACGGTCGGCACGACGTCCACGGTTTTGGTGAGCGTCGGATCACGCCGGGCGATTTCCATCAGGCCCATGACCCAGCGGTTGAGGCGGTCTACCGAAACCATGATGTCGGTCATGCGCTCCTTCAGCCGGTCGGTGTTGTCGGTCTGGCGGAGCGTCAATTGCGCGGCAGCCCGGATGTTGGCCAGCGGATTGCGCAGGTTGTGGGCCAGCTGGGCCGCCATCTGCCCGATCACGGTCAGCCGTTCCGCATCCAGGAGTTGCTGGCGAAGCATGCCGAGTGATTGTCGAGCCCGGTCGAGGGCCAGCGCGAGCCGGGCCATTTCCCGCGGCGAGGTCAGCAGCGGCTCGGAGGGGGCCTCATCGCGCGCCAACGCTTCGACCTGCCGGTTCAGCCGTTCCATCGGCCAAAGCAGCCACCGCCGCAAGAGCGACCCGATGGTCACAACGTGCAGCAGCATGAGGAACCCGACGATCACCAGGAGGATGCGGGTCCGGATGGACTGTGTGTCCGCCTTCAGGTTGAGCGTGGACAATTCGCTTTCCAGGATGACCCTGACGCCGTCGAGCGCTCGGCGCACGGCATCGCTTTGAGGCTCGCGTTGGTCGGCGGGTAGACGCTCCCACTGGTCGCAGGCCCGGTAGACGTCGTTCAGCTTGGCGCGGACTTGGTTGGCGAGTTCGCGGGGAACGACCAGGGTTTCGGACTCGGTATCGTCGGGTGGGGCGGCGGCCAGAAACCGGAACAGATGGACCAGCTCGCTCTTGAGGTCGTAGTACTCGAGCTCTTCAGGCGGCACGTCCGGCGGGGGTGGCCACCTCTGCTTTAATTTTTCAAATTTCAACATGAGTCCGTTCCAGGCTTGCAGGTCGCTCATAATCGTGTGCGCGTGATTCAACTCGAAGATGGCCACTCCAACAGTGGCAGCGCTGAGGAACACCACGATGAGGTAGACCAGCAGCAGTCGGTGGCGGAGTGTCATATCGAACCTGCAGGGCCCTTCCACCTTGTTGTTCCGTCCACCCTTCGTTTCGTTCACCCCCGGGTCCGGCACTCCCGGGTTCAGTGGGAGCTTCTGAGCGGACCGGGGACGAGGCGGGGCTCGAGATGCCGCGGGTCGCGGGTGCCTGGAACGGGATTCTGTAAAACGGTACCCGCGGAATCTACCTGAGACAACCCGCAGGGGGGCGAACCGCCGGCTTCCCGCCGGGCCGGTTTTCGGGGCAGGGGATGGGTTCCAACCTTCGGCCCGGCGGACGGGTCTTGCATGATGGCCAGAGGCTGTCTAAACTCTGCCCGGCGTAATCTGGCGTAAACGCGGCGCCGATTGCGGATGATACATGAAGTTCAACCTGATCGATCGAATTACCGAACTGGTGCCGGGCGAGCGGATCAAGGCGGTCAAGGCCGTCACGCTGGCGGAGGAATATCTGGCGGATCATTTCCCCACGTTCCCCGTCCTGCCGGGCGTGCTCATGATCGAGGCCATGGTGCAGGCGTCCATGCACCTGGTCCGGGTCAGTGAGGATTTCGCTCACAGCATTCTGGTGTTGGGCGAGGCGAAGAATGTAACGTACAAGAGTTTCGTCGCCCCCGGCCGGGTGCTGGAAGTTCAGGTGGAAGCCAAGAAGATCGACGCCGATTCCAGCCAGTTCGTGGGCGTCGGGCGATGCGGGGACCAGGAGATGGTCAAGGCGCATTGGACGCTTCGCCACCTGAACCTCGCGGACAGCGATGCCGGGATGGCCGAAATCGATCGCAAGCTCGTGGCGTCGGCTCGGCAGCAGTTGAGCCTGCTCCAGACGGCGGTGTGAGCGGACATTGAACAGCAGTCATTACGGAAAGGTGGCATCCGTTTCGTTGCGGGTCTGCCACCGGCCGGAGAAAAGAAGAGCACGAGAGAAGCCCGCAAGGCGAACCAGCATGGAGGTATTCTGATATGGCGATGAGCCGCGAAGAGATCTTTAGCAGCGTCCAGGAGACGTTAGTGGACGCGCTGGCGGTGGAGCCGGAGGAGGTCACCGAAGATGCGACGCTGACCGGAGATCTCGGGGCGGAGAGTATCGACTTTCTGGATATCGTCTTCCGCCTGGAGAAATGCTTCAACATCAAGATTCCGCGCGGCGAGCTGTTTCCGGACGATCTGCTGAACAACCCGGATTACGTCTCGAACGGGAAGTTCACGCCGGCGGGGCTGATGCAGATCAAGAAGGCGATGCCCCACGCGGACTTCACCAATTTCGAGAATGATCCTGACGTCAACCGCATGTCGGATCTGTTCACCGTCAAGACGCTGGTGAACTACATCGAAGCCAAGCTCGCGGCCTGACGGGTTGAACCGCGTGGATTCGCGCGATGCGTGCGGGACAAACGCTCTCAAAGTCACGACGGCCGGCCCCATGCCGGCCGTTGTGCTAGTTGCGAAGACAGCCGGCGTCAGGAACCGGCGTAGCTCAGAGCTCACAGCATACCATGCGTTGGATCTGGATTGACCGTTTCGTCGAGTTCGAGTCGGGCAGGCGGGCGGTGGCGACCAAGAACGTCACGCTGGCCGAGGAGCATCTGCACGACCAGTTTCCCGCCTACCCGATCATGCCGGCCAGCCTGATCATCGAGGGCATGGCCCAGACGGCGGGCATCCTGGTGGGCGAGGCGCGGCAGTTTGCCGAGAAGGTGATCCTGGCCAAGATTCGCCGGGCCAGCTTCAACGGACTGGTTCGGCCCGGCCAGCAGTTGCGCTACGAGGCGACCATCGACACGATCACCGAGCAGGCGGCGCAGATCAGCGGGACCGTGTACTGCGACGGCAAAGAGCTGGGCCGCATCGACCTGATGTTCAGCCACATCGACAACAACATGAGCGGGCTGGACTTCCCGGAAGAAAACTTCGTGTTCACCGAGGACTTCAAGAGCCTGCTTCGGATGTACCAGATCGACGTCAGTCCGAAAGCCGGTGGCTCCCCGCCGGACGCGTAGGGCTTTCGCCCGCAGCGGCGGTCTCGCACGTACCTCGAGGCGATGGGCACGGCGCAGCGCCGCACGAACCGTGAAATGCTCTAGTTCAAGGATCTGTCATGAAATCACGTCGCGTGGTGATTACGGGATTGGGGCTGGTCACGCCCATCGGGATCGGGACCGAGGAGGTCTGGACCGCGCTGTTGGCCGGCCAGAGCGGGACGAGCCGGATCAGCGCGTTCGACCCGTCGCGGTTCAGTTCGCAGGTGGGCGGGCAGATCGCGTCGCTGTCGGTCAGCAACTACATCCCCAAGACGTACCGCAAAAACGCCCGGGTGATGGCTCGCGACATCGAGATCGCGGTGGCCGCCGCCTATTGCGCGACCAAGGACGCGGGATTGAAGACCAAGTGCCTGATCGAGCGGGGCGAGGTCGAGGGGCCGCCCAACATTGAGTCGACGCGATTCGGGGCCAACATCGGTGCGGGCCTGATCTGTGCGGATCTGTGCGAGCTGGCGGGGGCGTTGAGCACGGCGGTGGATGAGAACGGCGCGTTCAGCATCCGCAAATGGGGCGCCGAAGGGATGAACAACCTGACGCCGCTGTGGCTGCTGAAGTTCCTGCCCAACATGCTGAGCTGTCACGTGACCATCGTGCACGACGCCCAGGCGCCGTCGAACACGATCACCTGCTCGGAAGCGTCGAGCCATCTGGCCATCGGCGAAGCGTTCCGGACGATCGCTCGCGGCGCGGCCGACATCTGCATTTGCGGCGGGGCCGAAAGCAAAATCAACCCCATGGGGCTGATGCGTCAGCAGTTGCTGGGTCGGCTCTCGACGAAATACAACGATACGCCCGAGTCCGCCTGCCGTCCGTTCGACGCGAGCCGCGACGGCACAGTGATCAGCGAAGGCGGTGGCCTGCTTATCCTCGAGGAACTCGAGCACGCCCGTCGGCGCGGGGCGCGGATCTATGCCGAGGTGGTCGGGTTCGGGGCCAGCACCAACACGCACAGTTGGTCGGAGCCTCATCCGGAAGGCAAGGCGCTGGCGCTGGCGGCCACCAAGGCCTTGCAGGACGCCGGCTTGTCGGCCGACCAGGTCGATCTGATCGGGACGTTCGGTTCGGGCGTTCCGGCACACGACGTGTCCGAGGCACGTGGTCTGCGGCTGGCCCTGGGCGACCGGGCGACGGAGATTCCAGCCCTGGCCACCAAGGGATTCACGGGCAACAACGGAGCGGGGGCGGGCGCGATCGACGTGGCCATCGCAACGCTGTGCATGCAGCACAACACCGTGCCGGCCGCCCGGAACGTGGAGACGCTCGATCCGGAGTGTCCTCTCAACGTCGTCCGGAACAAGCCTGCCGACGTCCGGGTGAATGTGGCATTGACTGTGGCCTACGCCCTGGGTGGTGGTCAGAACGCCGCCCTGGTGCTCAAGCGGTTGGAGGCATAAATGGTGGCGAGCAACTCCCCCGACAGCAGCCGACGTCGCGTGGTGATCACCGGCATGGGCTGGATCACGCCGCTCGGCGACGACATCGAGGCCGTCTGGCAGCGTCTCCTCAAGGGCGAAAGCGGCATTTCGCCGACGGAGCTGTTCGACGCCTCGACATTCCCGACCACATTTTCGGCTCAGGTCAAGGGGTTCAGCCTCGACAAGTACCTCGGCGCGGATGCCGAGCGGCATCGCTGCGGCAGTCGCAACACGCAGTTTGCGCTGGCGGCGGCCAAGATGGCCTGGACGGACGCCGGCCTCGACCGCTTCGACGGTCTGGACCCGACCCGCGCGGGCATTTACCTGGGCGGAGGCGAAGGGCCCATCGACTTCTTCAACTTCGTGGAAGCGGCGGTGCGGGCCTGGAACCGCGAGGCCAACGGCGGACGAGGCGACCTGGACGCCTGCAAATGGGCCGAGGTGGCCGGGCAGAAGCTCGACGCCGTCCGGGAGTTTGAGCAGGACCCCAACATGGCGGCCGGGCACATCGCCTGCCAGTTCAACGTGCAAGGCCCGACCTTCAACACGCTGACCGCGTGCGCGGCCAGCACGCAGGCAATCGGTGAGGCGGCCAATCTCATCCGTCGCGGCGACGCGGACGTGGTCATCTCGGGCGGCACGCACAGCATGATTCACCCGTTCGGCGTGACCGGGTTCAACCGGTTGACCGCGTTGTCGACCCGCAACGACTCGTGCATCACCGCCAGTCGTCCGTTTGACCGTACTCGCGACGGATTCGTGCTCGGCGAAGGCGCGGGCATGCTGATTCTGGAAGAGTACGAGCACGCGGTACGGCGCGGGGCGCGGATCCTGGCCGAGGTCAGGGGGTACGGTTCGACGGCGGACGCCTTCCGCATCACCGACATTCACGAGGACGGCCGGGGCGGCATCGCAGCCATGCGCCTGGCCCTTGAGGACGCGGGACTCACACCGGCCGACATCCACTACATTTCGGCTCACGGCACGGGCACGGAAGAGAATGACAAGATTGAGTCACTCGCCATCGCCAGCGTGTTCGGCGAACATGCCAAGAAGGTGCCCATCAGTTCGGTCAAGAGCATGTTCGGCCACCTGATCGCGGCGGCCGGCGCGGTCGAGCTGATCACCTGCGTGCTGGCGATTCGCGACGGCATCCTGCCTCCAACCATGAACTACTCGGTGCCCGATCCGAACTGCCCGCTCGACTACGTGCCTAACCAGGCCCGCAAGGCTCGGGTGGACGCGGCGTTGAGCAACAGCTTCGGCTTCGGGGGACAGAACGACACCCTCGTCGTGACTCGCATCTGACCACGGATCACGACCACGGAGCATCAAAGCAGACTGGCGCAGGGATGGCCATCTCTGCGCCAGTCTTCTCTGTGTCTCACTGTCTCTGTGGTGAGTACGTTCAAACAGTGTCACCTACCGTCGCTTGTTCGGGGATTTGACGAGCAACGTGGTGATGCCGTGCGGTCGCAAGGGCACGTTGGTGATTCCATTCTTGCCCACGCGGATACGTTTTCCCGTGGGGCGCTCGAGCAGATCGCAGATCTCGATCGAGTCGCCGGGGCGGGCGAACGGTAACGACAGCTCGGCGGTGAGCGGATCGGGATCGGCACTCCACAACCGCAGGACGATGCCGGAATCGAAGTCGGCCGGCTTCATGCTCACCAGCTGCACGAGATCGGGCTCGATCTTCACGAGCGAGCGGGCGGGCGGATTCACACTGCCTTGCACGACCGTGCCCACCAACGGCCGGAACACCTCGAGTCCACCCCGGGCGAGTCCGCCGTCCCACTCGTCGTTGCCGGTGGGGCGGCAGACAAAGTCGAACGAGAAGTTGCCGGACTGCCACTGGGCGAAGTTGGTTCCCCAGCCGTTGGCGAACAGCGTTGCGTAGAGGATGCCGTTCTCGTATTCGCGCCGATCATCATAGCGCCACAGTCCAGGCTCGCCGAAGCCGACCAAGGGCGTGTGCAGCGGATAGAAGTTCATGCCCGCGTGCTCGAGTTCCAGGCGGATGCCGTGATGGACTGCCAGATGCGCGGTGTTCACGCCCTTCATGAAGTCGCCGCTCGGCTCGACGAGATGAGCGATGCGGTCGATGAGGACGTAGGGTTCGCTGCCGTAGAACGGGAAGAAGCCGTAACCGGCCTCGGCGGCGAACGTGGCGGGCTTGTCCAGCAGTTCGATGTTCACGTGCAGGTCGCGGCATCCGCGATAGACGGTGAAGGTCGTCCGGTATCGGCGGGGGCTGCCCGACTTGCGTCCGGCTGCCTTGGGATCACGGCAGGCGGCTTCGATGATGACTCGCGTGCGCAGGGGACCGATCTCCGGCGTGATGGTGGCGGTCCCGCCGCCCAGCAGGCCGGTGTCCTTCATGTCGCCATAGCCGTGGCGATTGAAGAAGCCGGCGGTGCCCTCCCAGGCATTGCCGTGCACGCGGCGAGCGAACTCCCGCATGCGGCGGCCGCCGGGCATTTCGTAGAGGAACGTGCCCATGGGGTATTCGGCCTCGTTGGAGCACCATTGCAGCGAGCGGGCCCGGTCATGCCATCGGCACATGCCGCCGGCGGTGTGGAACTGCAGCGTGTAGGACTCAAAGTGCAGCGTGAGGTGCTTTGAGTTCCAGTCTGCCTCGGGACCGGGCACGGTCCGGCGGCGCACCGGGCGTACCTCCAGATAGAGGTATCCGCCCGCCGGCACGGGCGGAGCCAGGAATTCGATCTGCCCACCCTGCCGCTCGTAGAGCACGATGCCGCCCGTGCTCGCGTCGATCAGTTCGAAATCGCCCTTGGGCAGGTCGGCGTCGCTCATGCGCACCAGTCCGCCCCGACGCCAGGACGCGACGTTGAACAGCAGGATGCCGGTCTTTCCACGGCCCGAGGCGAGCCGGCCGGCCGCGTTCCGAAGAACATCTTTTTCCAGGGCGTTGGTGATGCCGTCGGCGGCGTTGGCGTGGGCGGTCTTGTCACGCCAGGATTGCACCCAGCGGTCGAGGATGCTCGCGCCTTCGCGGCTGCGGCTCTTCTTGGCCAGTGCATCCACGTCGGCGGTGTAGCGGTTCTGTTTGCCGAACGCCCGGTCGGCGTCGGTGGCGTGGTCGCCCCAGGTGTGCTCGGTGTACAGCGACAGATACTTGTAGCCGAGGCGATACATGGCGGCGCGATCGGTGCTCGCCTCGCCCGATGCGAGTTCCGCAAGCGTCTTGATGATTTCCACGCCAGGCAGGCGGTCCTTGGCTTGACGGGCCAGCGCGGTCGGTCCGGCCTGGCTGGCGATGCCGTGAATCCACCAGTCGGTGGGCTCGCCTTCCATCACCGGCAGTTGTGCTCCATGGGTGCGGATGAAGGCGTCGGCGAAATCCTCCAGGCGCCCCATGCGGAAGGCCGGGGCATCGAAGTGCTGCTCGATCCAGTCCATCTGCTCGATGACGGTCAGATCGCCCGGGCCCGCATTGTCGTGCGTGACGTGCAGGGCAAGATACTCGCGATACGGATACTCGGGCGGAGGCAGCAGCGTCGTGCCATACGTGCCTTTATAATGACACAGTATGCGGCTTTCATCGGGCAGCTTCCACCAGAACAACTGTGGCGTAGGCGGCTTCTGTGAATCGGGATTGGTTCCGATCTGCAGGAACTGACCGCCGGCGGCAGTGAACGCCATGGCCATCGAGGCGGTGTGGGCGGGCACGTCCGTGAGCTTGGCGGCTCGGGGCACGGGCACGCCGAAGCGTTCGGCCAATCGGCGGGCGCCGTAGAGGCTGCGGCACATCTCCTCCAGGCCGAAGAACTCGCTGTGCGGCGTGAAGGGCATGAGCCCGAAGACCACTTGGCCGTTGCGGATGTACTTTGCCAGCCGGCGGCGGCGGTCGGCGGTAACCGCCTCTTCGTCCAGGCACTGTTCGAGCAGCCAGGTCGGCATGGTCCAGACGAACCGCCGGCCGGGCTTGTTGTGTTCGGTCTTTTCGAGCAGACCGAGCAGCCGGTCCAACTGCGTGGTTCGATAGTCGGTCAGGACCTCTTCGAATCGGGCGGTGTAACCCAGGTCCACGTGCGTCTTGGAGACCACGTGCACGCGGACGGGCTCGGCCGGCCGGAGCTTCAAAGCATCGCTGTGCACCCGGCCGTCCGGTGTTTTCCAGGTGGCTCGGCAGGTGACCGGGCGAGCCGGCTTCGGTACGAGCCAGAGGTAAACCGCGGGGGCGTCTTGGTCCACGTGACCGGTGGGATAGCGAAGCAGATCAAACGGGAGGGCCTTGTGCGTCTTGCCTGCGACGCGCAGGGTGAGTTCGCCGCCCGAACCCAGGGCGGGCGGGCAGACGAGGCCCACGGCCTGGAGGGTCTTCCCGCCGCGTCGGGCGAGGAATGGTGTCCAGAACAAGTGAAACCGGTTGTCGTGAAACTGCACGTGACGCCCTTTCTGTTGCGATCCGATCCTGTGTCGCCAACGTAACATCCGTCGAACGGAGCCGCTCGCTGGGAACGGTCGTTCGAAACGCGTATCATAGGCACATATGACCGACCATCAATCCGCAAAGAGCGCACCTCCGCTTCGACTGCTGTTCTGGGAGACCACGGCGGGGTGCAATCTTGAATGCGTTCACTGCCGACGGCTGGACGTGTCTCGTGAGCTCATGAAGAGCGACATGAGCACGGCCGAGGGAATGACGCTCATCGACCAGGTGGCCTCGGTGGGCCGGCCGGTGGTGGTGTTCTCGGGTGGCGAGCCGTTGATGCGGCCAGACATTTTCGATTTGGCTCATTACGCCAAGAGCAAGGGGCTGCTGACGGCCCTGGCGACCAACGGCACCATGATCGACGCGACCATGGCATCTCGGATCGCCGAAGCCGGTTTCGACCGTGTCAGTTGCTCGCTTGACGGGGCCGATGCTCAGACGCACGACCGCTTCCGTGGCCTGGACGGCTCGTTTGAGCGGACCATGCAGGGGCTGGCCCACATGCGGGCCGCGGGCGTGGCCACGCAGATCAACTGCACCATGGCCCAGCACAACAAGGATCAGGTCGAGGCGCTCCTGCGGCTGGCTGAGAAGATCGGGGCGGTGGCCGTGCATTACTTCCTGCTGGTGCCGGTCGGTTGCGGCGAACAGATCGCCGAGGACCAGATGCTCACCACGCAGGAGGTCGAGGACCGGCTGAATCTGATCGCCCGGCTCGAGCAAACGACCGACCTGCAGATCAAGCCCACGTGTGCCCCGCACTATTACCGCGTCATCCGCCAGCAGGCCCGGGCCGAGGGCCGGCCCATGCCGAGCCGCGGCGGCCACCCCGGCGGGCATCCGGGAGGTCACCCGGGCGGCCATCCCGGCGCCGGCCGCCCGCACGCTTCCGCCGATGCGTCCAGCGGAGCGTTGCACTCGATTACCAAGGGCTGCCTGGCCGGCACGGCCGTCTGCTTTGTCTCGCACGACGGCGACGTGTTCCCTTGCGGCTATCTGCCCGTTGCGGTGGGGAACGTGCGCCGTCAGAACTTCGCCGACATCTGGCGGGACGCCGGTGTGTTCAACGAGTTCCGCGACCCCGCCACGCTCACCGGCAAGTGCGGGCGCTGCGAGTACAAGATGGTGTGCAGCGGCTGTCGGGCCCGGGCATTTTACGAGTACGGCGACTACCTGGCGGAAGAGCCGTACTGTGCGTTTGAACCCACGCGGAAGGCGTGAAGCGACGCGGCGACGGGGAGACGCGGCGAGGGGGCGAAAAACGACGTGCAGACATGGGCAGTCTCGACGCTCGCGGCACGCGTTCAGCACACGAGAGATTAGCGCGGTTCCGCCCTGAAAGGGCGCCAAGTTAATAGCCGTGGGCGTGGTACGTGTTTAGTGTACGGCACCTTCTCGCCCCGTAGGGGCGCCGGTCAATAGCCGGCGGCGTGAGCCGCCGGTGCGAAACCCCGACACCAACTCCCCTTGTCAACCTGAGGGCGGCGAAGCCGCCCGTTGACAAGGGATAGTTTTCTTGGAGCCATCGCGCCCCTGAGGAGCGAGAAGCCTTGCACGCGGATCGCGTTATACGTGACTCTTATTCGACACTAATGATCTGGATCGGCTTGTTGTTGAGTGTCAGCAATTCGATCGAATCTAACTGGCCAGACAGCAACCGGGCTTTGTCGCCGGTGAAAACGATCTCGACGTAATGGACGTCGGGCTTTAGCCGGGCTTCGAGTCCGCCGATGCGAACCCAGCGGCTGGCGGCCAGGCACAGGCGGGCAGGAGTCCCGGCAGCGTCGCAACGCAGCAGGCATACGGCTCCCGGTGAGACGGCCGCGTCCGGATTGGCGTTCGTCGGCGGGTCCTGCCGATCGCGCGAGATATACAGATCGCGCCGGCCGTCAGCCAACGTCACTTCCAGCGCCACGTCCTCATCGCGAGGAGGATCGCCTGCAGCCGGCAGCGAGATTCGCTTGATGGCGGCGATGTTGCTCTTGCTCTCGAACGGCTCGATGACGGACACGAACGTCGATGCGAGCGGACCGGCGGCGGCGTGGCGCCGGCTCACGACGTGCGGGATCCATGCATCGTCGTTGCTGCTGAAGCCGTGCTTGCCGATGGAAACCCAGGACTCGCCGGTGTAAGCCTCAGTCCCGGCGGTGAGGTCCGTGTAGCGCACGCGCAGGTCGATCGGTGCGTCGAGCAGGCCAAAGCGATCCTCGATCTTCCATTCCACGCTCCAGCCGGGCTCGGCCGGACCGCCACGCCAGCTGCGCATGTGCGGCACGCCGGACAATAGCGTCGCGGATCTTTCAGGCACCCCTTGTGTGGCGACGGTGCCGAAATGGCTGCGGAAAAACTTGGCGTGATCGGTGCCGCCGGTCACGCGAAAGACGTCGATCACGTAGAAGTCGCGTTCGGACAGGTCGACCATGGCGGCCGTACGCTCGTAGCGTCCGCCGCCGATCATTTCCGGGCAGGCCGCCTGGATGGCATGGAAGGCCTCGCCGTCAGCCCACACTTGCGTCTTGCCTGTGCCTGGTTGCGTGTTGCCGCCATCGACCACCACGGTGTTGTGGGCCATGCTGCTCACGTACCATCGGGCGCGCGGCGCCCCCCAGCCGCCGTACTGCACGGGCGGGTAACCGAAGTCGGGCATGAGATCGAGGCCGCGGGCGTACAGACCCAGGTTCATGCCGTCGCAATGCGAGTGCTGGCCGCCCGAGTCGTAGTCAAGCCAGAGCACGCGCTCGTCATCGCCGCGACCGCCGCGTAGCAGGGCCAGGCACCATTCCTGCTTGTTGGTGCTGGGCACTTCGATCCGCGTGCCGAACCGGGCGATAACGCTTTCGACGTCGCGCTGGAACCGCTCGGGCGACTCGGCGAACAGGTCGTGGGGCAGGCCTTCGAGCTTGCCGCCGTTACCGTGATGCAGCGCCTGGACGAATCGCACGTCGCGCGTCTGCTCGTACAGCTGCCAGAGGAAGCTGAACATGGACGGGTTGAGGGAGGCCCGCGTGGACAACGGTACGGAACACAGGTGCTCGACGGGCGCGCAGTACGATCCCGCGTCGCCGCAGCTGGGGTAATAGCGCTGGAAGCACCAGGCGTCCATGTGGAATCGAAACGCATCATGAATGCGCGGCCACCGTTTGATCATGTCGGGCAGGAAATTCGCGTCCATGCGGGCGTACATGGCCAGCAGTTGGGCCAGGCCGCTGTTGGCCATGGCCGAGTAGCCAGACAGGCCTTTTTCGCCGCTCGTGCCGTCCACGGCGGTGGTGCGCTGGACGATTTCGCCGATGATCGCGTACACCTCGTCGCGGTTGTCGGGCCAGGCCAGGGCGGTCTTGGCGAAGGCGATGGTGATGTCGGTTTGGGGATAATTGGAGTTGATCTTGGGCCGGTTGGTCTGGCAATCAATGAGGATGCGCTGCTCGATGTTGCGACGGATGTCGGCAAATGACGCTTTGGGATTATCGAGCTTGTACTGCGCGGCCTTGGCGGCGAGGAAGTGCTGCAACTCGGCGTCCTGCGCGATGGCGGGCAGAATCATGTCGTACGTGAGGACCATGTCCCGCGTTTCGATACAGGCGTCATGCCAGGTCGAGACGTAACCCGCCACGCCGGGCACTTCGTAGACCAGCCCTTCGCTCTTGAAGTCGAACGTGGGATACAGGTCGGCGGCCCGGTCGAGCAGGATGCCGGCCTTGCGTGCGTAGCGTGCGTCGCCGGTCACGATGTAGGCTTCGGCACACTTGCGCATGCCGCCCACGATCGCCTGTTTCCACTGACCGTAGATTAGATATGCCCCGATGAATCTCCAGCGCTTGTCGCCTTCGACGTAGCCCTCGCCGTCATCGACGCCGAAGCGATGCAGCGGATCGGCCGGGTCGGGATGGTCGGTGTTGAACAGCAGCGTGCGGTCGGCCCTTCGGGGGTCGAACACGCCGTGTTCGTCGAGACCGGACCGGTAGAAGGCCGCGAAATCGTTCTTGGGGAACAGCTCCTTGCAGTGCGGGCACTGGACCTTCCAGGGTTTCTCGAGGGCCCGGATGATCCAATTATACATGGGCACGCCTTCTTTGCAGGCGGGACAGTGGCCGTTCGACCAGACCATCCACGAGCGGGTGATGGTGTGGCCGAACTGCAGCGACCACAATTCGTCATCGCTCATGTCGAGCCAGGGTCGAGCCGCTTCGACGATCTCGTCGCGGATGGCGGCCGCCCAGGGGTACTTCTCGGCATTGGCGCGAGCCCGGGCCACGAGTTCAGCGGGAAAAAATGCGCTGGTCTGTTTGTCCGCTCGCGCGGAATCGGAATTTGATGAGGCGCAGAGCACGGCAACCACGATGAGCCAAGTTCGGGACATGACAGATCTCCTGAAGGGCGTCTGGTGCGGAGAATCGTAACGGCTGCCACATCCCTCCACAACCGACGCTCGCTTGGGGGGGGCGGCGTCCCGCCCGCCTCGGAGGCGGACAGATTGCCGCCGCCCTGAACGCATGCGTACTCGAGCACGGAGAGTGAACACCGCCCGGTTTGACACCGCGGCCGGGCCGGGTGAACATCACGACGTTCTCCTTTCGAACCCGGCTCTTCACAGGAGGTCCACCATGGATTCAGCCCGTCATTCCAGCCGCTCTTCCGCGCGGAGTCGTCGCCGGTTCCACGTGCAGACCGCGCTGCAGATGGCCAGCCTGGCCATGCGAGCGGGCAAGGTGGCGAGGTTCGATGCGGCGAGCGAACGGATTATCCTGTAGAATGCCCGGGTGGCTAAGGTCTGCTATATGAGGAGAATGCAATGAGCCGTACGTACGGGAGTAAAGGGATGGGAACTGGTGTCGCCGCGGGGTTGGCCTGTGGCCTGGTGCTGCTGGCGGTTGTTCCGAACGCCGTGGCCGCCGAGCGGTGGTTCAAGGGCAACACGCATACGCACACCTGGTGGAGCGACGGCGACTGCCCGCCGGAGGTGGCGGTGAAGTGGTACAAGGATCATGGGTATCAATTTCTGGTCATCAGCGATCACAACGTGATGCTCCAGGGTGAGAAGTGGGTGGCCCCCAAAGATCGGTGGGCCAAAGGAGCCGAAATCTACGAGCAGCAGTTCGGGGACACGCTGGTCAAGCGGCAGAAGGGTGACCAGGTCGAGTACCGGCTCAAGACGCTGGACGAGCTGCGCGCGATGTTCGAGCAGCCCGGTTCGTTTCTCCTGGTGCCAGGCGAAGAGATCAGCGATTCGGCCGCGAAGAAGCCGGTCCACCTCAACGGGATCAACTTGGCCGAGCTCATACCGCCGCAGCGGGGTGAAACCGTTGCCGAGTGCACCCAGCGGAACATTGATGCCGTGCTCGCCCAGCGGAAGGCAACCGGCCGGCCCATGTTTCCTACTGTGAACCACCCCTACTTTGGTTGGGCCATGACGGCTGAGGACATCGCCCCGCTTCGCGGCGCGCAGTTCTTCGAGGTTCACAACGGTCATCCCAGCGTGCACAACTATGGCGACGCCACACGTGTGCCGGTCGATCGGATGTGGGACGTCGTGCTGTCCCGGCGGCTGGGTCAGCTCAATCTGCCGGTGATGTACGGCGTGGCTTCCGACGATGCCCATAATTACGCGAAGATTCCCGGCGGCGGCGCCAATCCGGGACGAGGCTGGATCATGGTCCGGGCCGAGAAGCTCACGCCGGAGTCGCTGGTGGAGGCCATGGAGAAGGGCGACTTCTATCCCACCACCGGCGTGATTCTGAAGGACATTCGCTTCGAGAACAACACGCTGACGGTCGAGATCGACGCCAAGCCCGGCGTGTCGTACAAGACGCAGTTCATCGGCACGCCTCGCAACTACGATCGCACGGTGACCACTCGCCCGGCTGCCGACCACGTCGTTTACGAGTACAGCGACACCATCGGCCAGGTGCTGGCCGAGAAGGAAGGCACAAAGGTCAGCTACACGCTCAACGGCAGCGAGCTGTACGTGCGGGCGAAGATCATCAGTGACGCCAAGCATCCCAACCCGTTCGCCGAGGGGGATGTTGAAGTCGCCTGGACGCAGCCGTTCCAACCGGTGAAGTAAACCTCGGGCGCTCTGTTGAGCGTCGGTAATTGACAGAGAACCGCTCTTACCTTCCTGCGGCTCGTGTAAGCGACGAAGGAAAGAGCGGTTTTCTTACGCGCGTGTCTTGCGGCGCCACCAGCACAGCACGAGCAGCGCCCAAAGATGTTCGGTCCGATCGCGCCGACGGTGCAGATGGTCGTCGAACGCTTGCAGTGCCGGTTGCGGGTTGATGCCAAACGCGGCCAATGCGTCGGGCGTCACCGCGTCGGCAAACAGCTCGCGCAGCTCGTTACGGAAGAATTCGCCTACGGGCACTTCGAAGCCCATCTTGGTTCGTTCGATGACGGTCTCGGGTAGCCAGTCGCGAAATGCATCGCGGAGGATGCGCTTGCCGGTCGTCCCGGCGATCTTGTATTCCAGCGGCAGGCCGGTGACGAAGTCGACCACGTCGGTGGAGAGCAATGGCACACGTACCTCTAAAGAGTGGTACATGCTGGCCGTATCCACCTTGCACAGCATGTCGTCGGGCAGTCCCACACCCAGGTCGGCCAGGAGAATACGCTGGAGCGGCTCCAATTCCGGTACGTTGTCCGCGTACCAGCTCGTGACGGCCTCGCGGTAGGCCTCGCCTACGATCCGCGTCGCCTCTCGTGCACGGTCCTGGCCCAGTAGCTCCGCCGCCACGTCCGCTTCTAGGAATCGGGCCCAGGCCAGATGGCGGTCCATCGGATCGGGCAGATCGCCGCGCAACAGCTTGCGCAGTTGCCGCAACCGATCGAGCCGCCGCGTCGAGCGAGCCTCGGGCAGGATCTGCAAGAGCCACTCGATCGGCCGGCGAATCGCGTCGGGCAGTCGCCGGTAGCGATTGAGGTAGTGATGGCCGAGATAGCGCCAGTAGCCGCCGAACAGCTCGTCGCCGCCGTCGCCGCTCAGCGCTACGGTGACATGCTGTCGGGTATACCGGCTGACCAGTGAGGTGGGCAGGAGCGAACTGTCGGCGAACGGCTCGCCGAGATGGTCGAGCATGGGCTCGACGGCGGCCAGGATGTCGGCAAAGCTGAGCCGGAACTCATGGTGCTCGGTACCCAGGTGTCGGGCGACCAACCGCGCGTAGTGCGTCTCGTCGTAACGGGCGTGATCGGCGTAGCCGATGCTGAACGTCCGGATGGGCGAGCCCTGCCGACGGGCCATGCAGGCCACCACCACGGACGAGTCCAGCCCACCCGACAGGAACGCGCCGAGCGGCACGTCGGCCACGCATTGCCGAAGCACGGCATCCTGAATGAGCGCCCGCAACTGTTCGCACGCGGCTGCGTAGTCGGGTGCTGGCGTAGGAGGCGGCTTCAAGAAATGGTATCGGTGCGGTTCGGCCGGTCCTCGGGCGTCGAACGCCAGCACATGGCCGGGCGGCAACTTGCGGACTTGACGATAAATCGTCAGAGGGTGGGGGACATAGCCCAGTTGTAGATAACAGGCCACCGCCGCCGGATCGATGTCGAGCGGCTGATCGAGGAGGCCCACGAGTGTGCGCAACTCGCTGGCGAACACGAGCTTGCGATCGACAAAAGCGTGATACAGCGGCTTGATGCCGAACGGATCGCGCGACAGATGGCCCGTACGGGACTCGGCGTCCACGACAGCCATCGCCCACATTCCGTCGAATCGCTCCAGGGCCTTGGGACCCCAGGCCCGACAGGCTTGCAGGACCACCTCGGTGTCCGAGGCCGTGCGCCTCTCCGAGCCGATCTCGTCCCGGAGCGCTCGGTAGTTGTAGAGCTCGCCGTTGTAGGCGATGGCCCAACGACCGTCGGGCGTGATCATGGGTTGATGGGCTTCGGGTGCCGGGTCGATCACGGCCAGCCGCGTGTGAGCCAAGCCCACGCTCCAGCCGTTCGATTGGGATTGCCAGATTCCCCGGTCGTCCGGACCGCGGTGGGCCAGCGATTGGCACGCCTCCTCCAGCCGACGTACGTCGATGGGGCGTCCCTCGAAGTCGATGATGCCGGCAATCCCGCACATGGTCCACCATTGTTCCGATAACCCGCCGGTTGGCAAGGAAGCCGGCGAGCCTGTTCAGCAGTGCCCGGGTGCGGCACATCCGGGGATTGCCTATTCGAACGACAATCGCAGGACGCTGGCACAAGGATTACCGTCGCAGCCAGGCGTATCCGGCCCGCGATCAGGGTGGGCTGGGCTAACTTTCGCTGCAGATTAGCTTTGCACCCGTGGACGAACCCGATATATTACCCCGCATTAGCGCGGTCGTCGGCAGAAGCCCGACGGAGTTGCTCAGGGGTTTGCCTTCAGGCTTGGGATCGTGGCCCCGGCGCGATTCCGGCAGCGCTGCCGTGTCATTCATACGTTACCCAAAACGAGCCTGACATGATGGAACATGCATGCCTGCGGCGCGGCATGGGCAGCCGCCGATGGACAGTCATCCTCCTGCTGACGGGTGCCTGCACAGTCCTGGTCTGTCATTCCGGGGCGCGTGCGCAGACGCCGTCGCCGGCGGAAGGGCTGCCGACGCCTGCCCCGGCGGCGCCGGCCTCGCCCTTGGACGGGCGGGTCGTCCGCGAAATCGTCATCGAGGGCCTTGACCAGATCAGCGAGTCGTACGTTCGCAATCAGATCCGCACGCGGGCCGGCGAGACCTACACCCAGGACCAGGTGCAGCGTGACGTGGCCCGGCTGCTGCGCACGGGTCGGTTCCGCGACGTGCGGGCGGTGCCACAGCTCGTCGATGACCAGGTGCAGCTCGTGCTCCGGGTGACGGAGAAACCCGAAGTCGCCGCCATCGAGTTCGAGGGCAACGTCAAGTTCAAGGACAAGGATCTGCTCGCGGAATTGCCGTTCGCCGTCGGCGATCCGCTGGATCTCTACGAAGTTCGCCAGGGGCGCGACCTCATCGAACGCAAGTATCGCGAGAAGGGCTACGCCTACGCCGAAGTAACCTACGACGAGCAGCGACTGAGCGAGAACGTGGTCGCGTACTCCATCGTCGAGAACCAGCGCGTCCGCATCCGCAAAATCGACTTCGAAGGCAACGTCACGTTCGGCGACAGCGAACTCAAAGGCGTCATCGAATCCAAGACGTACATCTGGATCTTCCGCACGGGCGACTTCGACCCCGATCGCGCCCAGCGCGACGCATTGGCCGTGCAGCAGTACTACCGCGACCGCGGCTTCCTGGATGCCGAGGTCAGCTGGGAGCCGGAGTTTCTGGACGTGGCTCGCGAGCGGTTGCGCCTGGTGTTCCGCGTGAACGAGGGCATTCGCTACGGCATCCGCGAGATCCGCTTCGCGGGTAACGAGGTGTTCACCGGCGAGGAACTGCAGGCGGCCATGCAGCTCAAGCCCGGCGATTACCTCATCCAGCCGCGGCTGCAGACGGACCTCAAAAACCTCGAAACCAAGTACGGCACCATCGGCTACATCGAAGCGAATATCGTACCCAGCTGGGTGTTCGCCGAAGAACCGGGCCTGGTCGTCCTCACGTTGACGGTCAAGGAAGGCAACCAGTTCCACATCGGCTGGATCGAGGTCAACGGCAACTTCCGCACGCAGGAGAAGGTGGTTCGCCGCGAGCTGCGGTTCTATCCCGAGCAGTTGTACGACGTCACGGCCGTCCGCGAGTCCGAGAGGCGGCTGAAGGACACCGGCTTGTTCTCGGAGGCGACGATCGAACCCATCGTGCCGCCTATGAACGAGGACAGCGTGCGCGACGTGCTGGTCACGGTGACCGAGAGCCCCAACACGACGCGGTTCATCGCCGGCGTGGGCGCCAGTAGCGACCAGGGCTTGCTGGGCAACATCATGCTGGAGAACACGAACTTCGACATTGCCGACTGGCCGCGCAGCTGGGGCGAGTTCTTCCGCGGACGTGCCTTCCGCGGAGCGGGCCAGACCATGCGAATCCAGTTCGAGCCGGGCACCGAGTTGGTCCGCGGGCGCATCGACTTCCGCGAGCCGTACCTGCTCGACATGCCCATCGGCTTCAACACCAGCCTGTATCTGTTCGACCGCGGCCGCGACGGCTACGACGAGCGGCGTTACGGCGGCAGCTTCAGCTTCGACAAGCGATTTGAGCAGGGCTTGCTCAAGGGCTGGACGGGCGAAATCGCCTTCCGGGCGGAGTACGTGGGCGTGCTCGACCGCGAATCGTTCGCGGCCCGCGACATCCGCAAGGTAGACGGCTGGAACTACCTATCGAGCGTGAAGGCCTCACTCGTTCACGACACGACGGATAGCCGATTCGATCCAAGCAAAGGTCACACCTTCCTGGCTTCGTACGAGCAGGCCGGGGCCATGGGCGGCGACTTCTTCTTCGGGAAGGCATACGCCCGCTACGTTCAGCATTTCACGCTGGCCACCGACGAGCAGGATCGCAAGAGCGTGCTGAGCGTGCGGGCCGAGGCCGGGCAGATTCTCGGCGATGCTCCGGTGTTCGAACGCTTCTACGCCGGCGGCATCGGCTCGATCCGCGGCTTCGACTTCCGCGGCATCAGCCCGCGCGACGGCCTACGGAACAACCGCGTGGGTGGCGAGTTCATCGCACTGACCGGAGCCGAGTACTCCTTCCCGCTGTATGCTCGGGCGGTTCGCGGCGTGTTCTTCACGGACATGGGCACGGTCGAAAAGGAATTCGGTCTGAGCACCTGGCGGGCGTCGGTGGGTGCCGGCGTGCGGCTCACGCTCGACATTCTGGGCACGGTGCCCATGGAGTTCGATCTGGCCTTCCCGGTGTCGCGGCACGGCGAGGACGACGTCCGATACTTCAACTTCTTCGTGGGCCTGCCGTTCTTCTGATCGGCGCGCCCGCGTCCGCTGTGTGATTCACCCCTCGGTCCCGGGTACGCCGAGTGCCCGGGACCGATTTCTCGGGTATGACCCTCGCGTTGACAATGTAATACGACTGCGGATACAATGTATACATGCGGGCCGGCCTGCGCAGAATAATGCGCAAGTTCCTGAACCGGAAACAATTACGCGTTTTGGAGAGGTCCGGGCACGTCGTCGCGCCCGCAGCTGTCGAGGAGGTCGGTATGATGGGCCAGACTCAATCGCCCGCGCGTTCGCGATGGGTTTTGCCGGTGGTGCTCGTCGGGGTCGTCGGCCTGCTCGCGGCCATCGGGATGGTTGTGCCCAAGGGCCAGGGCGGGGCCGCGGACGACGGCAAGCTGCGCATCGTGTGCACGTTCCTGCCTGTCTATGTGTTCACGCAGAACGTTGTCGGCGACATCCCGGACGTGGACGTTCAACTCCTGGTTGATCGGGATGTCGGTTGCCCGCATTCGTATTCGCTGACCGGTCGGGACCTCAAGCTGATCAGTCGAGCCGATCTGGTGGTTGCCAACGGTTTGGGGGCCGAGCCCTTCCTGTCTGAACTGCTTCGAAGCCGGCGGGATCTGAAGATCGTCACCATCTCGAATGACTGCGATCTGATCGGCGGTGAAACCGCCAACGCGCATGCCGGTTGCTCGCACGACCATGCGGCTCACGAGCACAAGGGTTGCTCACACGATCACGAAGGCGAGCAGACCAAAGCGTGTCCTCATGATCACGGGAGCGATGGACATGCGGGTTGCACGCACGACCATCATGGCGGGCACGAGAACGAAAAAGACGCTCGCGCGTGCTGCCCGCACGATCACGATTCTGACGTGAATCCGCACACTTGGGTTTCGCCGCGGCAGGCCGCGCGGCAGGTTCGCACGCTGGCGGCCCGGCTGGCTGAAATCGACGCCGATCGTGCGGACGTCTACCGCGCCAACGCCGAGGCGTACGCTCAGCGGCTCGAGGCATTGGCTCAACGAATGGAGGAGGCGGCCAAGAGCTTCGCCAACCGGAACATCGTGACCGGTCACGCGGCGTTTGATTATCTGGCGCGGGATCTGGGCTTGAACATTGTGGCGACGCTGCGGGAAATCCCCGGCGAGACCGGATCGGCGGCCGAGATGGCCAAACTCATCGACACGGTCCGGGCCACCAAGCCGGCCGCGATCTTCTGGGAGCCGCCGTTCGGCGACAAGCTGGCTGAAACCATCGCCCGCGAGACGGGCACCGCCGTATATCCGCTCAACCCGTTCAACACCGACGCGGGCCTGCCCGAAGCGACCACGCCCGAGCAGAAGCGGCGGTTGTACGAGGACGTCATGAACCAGAACCTGGCGACGCTCCAACGGGCCCTGGGGGCGACGCCGTCGCCTCAAGACTAGCGCTTTCGGGGGGCCGGCGTCTCGCCCGCCTTCTTCGCGGTGGGGCAAAGCAACGATCGCAACCGTCCAGCGTCCGGCAACCAGACGTTGTTCGCCCCGAACGGGGCGCAGGTTAATAGCCGGCGGCGTGAGCCGCCGGGGAAGTATTGCGATCAGATTCTATACCTTTCCTCCAGATGCCGGCGGAGCCGGCATCTGGAGGAAAGGAAAGATTGGGTGCTCGGCGATTGGTCCGTAGGCTCACGCCTACCGCTACTGACCTGCGCCCCGGCGGGGCGTGGAAAGGCCGACACGCCAAGCGCGCAGGCGTTTGATAGTGCCCTTAAATAGGCACTACGGGTTCGAGGCGGGCAAGATGCCCGCCGCCCGAAGAATGACGGAAACAGTGGACGCATGACCAGTACGGCCAGAATCCCGAAGGATGGTTACGCGCTGCGGCTTCGCAACGTGTCGGTCACACTGGGCGGCGTGCAGATTCTGTCCAACGTCACCGCGCAGCCAGCAGTGGGCGCGCTCAACGCCATCATCGGGCCGAACGGGGCGGGCAAAACGACGCTGTTGCGGGCGATTCTCGGCCTCGTGCCGTACACGGGCACGATCCAGATTGGTCAGACGGTCGAGGGCGAGCCGCTGCGGCTGGGCTACGTGCCGCAACGGCTGGACTTCGATCGCGGCATGCCCATCTCGGTGCTCGATTTCATGTGTGCAGGCCTGCAGCGGCGCCCGGTGTGGCTCGGCCACAGCCGCACCGCTCGCAGCGTCGCAGCCAAGTACCTTGCCCAGGTGGGCGGCAGCGGTTGGGAGCACAAGAGCCTGGGACGTTTGTCGGGGGGCGAGTTGCAGCGCGTGCTCCTGGCCATGGCGTTGAGCCACGAGCCGGACATCCTGTTGCTCGACGAGCCCGTGTCGGGCGTGGACGTGGCCGGCGAGGAACTGTTCTGTGATCTGCTCGGCTCGCTTCAGCAGCAGGGCCGTTACACCATGCTGCTGGTCAGTCACGACCTTAGCATCGTAACGCAGCACGCACAGTACGTCATCTGTCTGAACCAGACCGTGCAGTGCCAGGGCGACGCGGTCACCACGCTCACGGCGGAGAACCTGCGGGCCCTCTATCGCCAGGACGTGAGCCTGTACGAGCACACTGGCACGCACGAAGGCCACGCGCACAAGCACCATCACGGGACGGGCGGCCAGGGCCACACCGGCCACGGCTGCCCGGGGCCGCATTCGCATTGAGGGACAAGCCGCCATGATCGCCCAATTGCCCGGACTGGAATGGTGGTCGCAAATGGTTCAGCCGCTCCTGGAGCGTGGCGTGCGCTCGCTCATGCCCGAAGCGTGGCAACACTACGCGTTCATGCATCGGGCCATCATCGAATGCATTTTGATCGCACCCATGTGTGCGGCCATGGGCGTGAAGGTCGTGAACTTCCGCATGGCGTTCTTCTCGGACGCCATCTCGCACTCGGCATTCGCGGGCGTGGCGTTCGGTTTCCTCCTGCACGACGCCATTACGCGGTTCAGCTTCGACCCTCGGATCGCCATGGTGATCTTCGGCGTGATGGTGGGGCTGGGCATCGCCATGGTGCGTCGCCGGACGGATCTGTCCAACGACACGGTCATCGGCGTGTTCTTCAGCACGGTGGTGGCCATCGGCATTGCCATCATCACCGCATTCCCCAAGCACAGCGCGGAATTCCCCAAGTATCTCTACGGCTCCATCCTGACGCTGGACGACGCCGACCTCTACGTGTCCGCTCTACTGGCCGTGGGCATGCTCGTGTTCATGCTGTTGAGCTTCAATCCGCTCATGCTCATCGGCCTGAACAGCGAGCTGGCTCACAGCCGGCGGATCCGGGTGCGCCTGTACGATTACCTGTTCGCCATGCTGCTGGCGTTGGTGATCATGACGCTGATTCGCACGGCAGGCATTCTGTTGGTGACGGCCATGCTGGTCGTGCCCGCCGCCGCCGCCCGCAACCTGGCCCGCAGTGTGTCAGGCATGTTCTGGTGGGCCACGCTGATCGCCTTGATTTCGAGCGTGGCCGGCACGCTCGTTTCGTTCTCCGATGCGCTCAGCTACGTGGGCACGGGTGCGGTGATCGTGCTGGCGGCTGCGGTGATCTTCGCCGTCAGTCTGTTGGCCAAAGAAGGCTGACGGAAAAGAATGACACGGCGACGCGGCCGCGCGGCGAGAAGAAGCGAAAGACCCTGGGGCGAGCGTCAGACGCCGCCCGGGCGGAAAAGGCTGTGACACGCGTTGCACGTGGCGTCCATGCGATTGACCGCCTGCTGCACAGCCGGCGCATCACCGGTGCGGGCCCGGATCTGGACTTCGCGGGCGTCGTTGCCCAGTTGGCGGGCGAGCGCGATAAACTGCTGACGGTCAGTCGCGTCCAGTTGCACCTGACTCAGGAATTCCGGGATGCGATCGGCCGTCGCGGCGATGTCGCCGGCGGCTTCCGCCACACGCTGCATGCGCGTGCTGGTCGGCGATCCCGTATACAGTTCAGCCGCAATCTCCTCCTTCGACCGCTGGCCCAGGCCGCGCATGGCTGCCTGCAGCTCCGCACTGTGGACGGCATGGCGGGCCGACGCATCGGTGCTCGCTCGGGTGGGCCCGTCCGTCGAATCCGCACAGGACGATAGCCCGACACTCAAACCCGCTGCCATGAGGAGTGCGCCGGTTGAAGCGGCCGCCCATCTTCGCAGGTGCTGATACGCGTGCATACGTGACCTCCTGGCCGAAAACCGCCGTAAAGCGATTGCATGCCGACATTGTACCTGGCTCCTACTGACAATAATAGGCCATTACGGGATTCGCGGTGTGGTGCCCTTCACGCAAAATCTGCGAGAATCTGCGCAATCTGCGGATAACAATACTTTGTCGATAATGTCCGCAGATTGCGCAGATGGTCGCAGATTAAAGAAAGGAGGAATGCAAGAATAGCCCGTGAGAACGATGTCAACAAGGAGCTGAGCCCCAACTCCGGTATGACATCTCGCAGGACTCTCTTTCTGATTGCTCTCTCTGTGCCTCTGATTCTCTGTGGTGATAATTCGCAGGGGTACGGTTACTCCACGTTGGATTCCGCAGACTTAAGTACGACCGGGCCGAGCAGACCCGAGGGCAACAGAGGCATGTCGGCCTTGAACTTCTTCACGTTGGTGACGGTGATACGTTTCTCGGGCGGCAGGCTCGCGTCGCCGATGAGGCGGTTGGGCCATAGATTGGCGATGGTGATTTCAAGCTTGTTGCCGGTGGTCTGCACGGCCGAGGTGATCTCGATGTGCCAGGGTGCCGTCCAAACGACGCCCACGTCTTTGTCGTTGAGCCGCACGCCCGCGACATTCTCGAAACGGCCGAGATCCAGGAAGACGCGCTTGCCGGGCTTTTGCAGATCCTGCGGCAAGTCGAACGTTTTCTCGTAGACCGCCTTGCCGGAATAGTACTTGATGCCGGGCTCGGGCCGCTGCGTCCAATCCACGAGCTTGTCGAACACGACGGATTCGGGACCGCCCAGTTCAGGATCGAAGCGGACGGTCCACGGCCCGGACAGTTCGCCCGCCGGCCTGTAGGTCGGGAAGTTGCGGCCGTCAGCGGCACGCTCTTCGGGCGGTGCGGCCGGACGGCGGAACACGACGAAGTAGGACTGGCGGGGCGCGAACTCCAGCAACAGTTGGGTGCGTCCGTTCTTGTTTTCGAAATTGACTGCGTCCCATCGCTCGCCGGTCACAGGGTCCCAGATCTCCGGCTGCTTACCGGACACGCGGAAGAAGCATTCTGCCTTGTCAGGCCGATCGAGCTGGTTGGACACGAAATAGATGTCGGTCTCGCCGGCCCGGCGATGGATGAAATCGAGGCGGGTGTCTTCTGCCTGACGACGGTACTCGAAGTCCGGCGGCACCTGATCGGCGGCGAGCAGCTTCCACAACTGTTTGCCCCAAATCACACGGCCTTTGCCGACTTCGCGCTTGCGACCTTTGGGATCGTCGTCGTTGCCCCACAGTTCGTCGGCCATTCGGCGGACTTGTGCATCACACTCGGGATAGCCGGCCAGACTGGGGGACTGTTTGGGCTTGGGTCCGACGACGGTGGCGCCGGCCTCGACGAGTTCCTTGATCCGGGCGAGGACGCGAGGCGTCATGCGCCGGCGTTCGGGCAGAACGAGCATGCGATAGCTCATGCCGTCGGGCAGCACGAGCCGGCCGTCCTGGACGGTCAGCCGATTCAACAGCACGTCAGCGTTGCAAGTGTCGCAGTCGTAGCCCTTGGGCAGTTCGGGCCGCATGTGCGTCTTGGCCGGCACGTAGTTGGGCGCGTCTTCGCCGTAAAAGTACAGCAGATCGGCGACGAATCGGCCCTGTTGGAGCATGTATTGGCAGCGAGCCAGATACGTAAGCCAGGCGTGACTGAGGTCCCACCAAGTCACGTTGCGATCGAAGTGCGTGCCGGCAGCTTCCCATTGATAGCCGGGCCGTGCCTTCAAATCCGCCTGATGCACGTAGAAGCAAAGCACATTGCGGGTGAGGCCCGCACAGAAAGCCTCGTCCCCAAGATCCTTGAGATCGAACAGATCCTCTTCCCAGTTGGGGCCCATGGAGGTCCAGGCCTCGGCCTGGCAGATGGGCTTACCGTAGATGTGGGCGGCGGAAGCGGCCTGTCGGACGGTATCGCAGATGTGGTAGTCGCCGCGCCAGAAGATTTTGCCGTCGGGCGCTTCGGGGACGCGTTTCCAATACTCGCCCATGGGAATATCGTTCAGGCTCTGGTTCAACAGGCCGTCGATGCACGGCCAGAACGGTCCGCCCGATTCCGGGTGCGTGCCCAGACCCTTGGCGTGGGCGAGCTCGCGCATCCGCGCGTAATGGCCCGACGCGAACAGGTCCGCGATGGTGCGGCGATAGTCCCACAGGAACCGGTTGGAGACGTCGCGGCTGTCGATGATCTTGCCCGTGAGCACGGGCAGGTAGGGTGTCGGGTCGTAGCCGCGGCGCGACTTGAACTCCTCTATGAAGCGCGGCGTCCAGTTCTGCTGGAGGCGGTTGGGACCGGCCACTTCGTAGCTGTCGTCGTGCACGTAGCGAAGCGTCTTGCCCGCGAGCGGTCCGGCATCGGCGATCATCTTCTCACCGGTGTGGCCCCAGTGCATGTCGAAGGCATCGGTGCTGAAGAAGTCGATTTCCAGTCCCTGGGCGCCGGGGCTGGTGCAGCTGGTCTTGGCCCCGAGCAGAGCGTAGCCGATGCGCAGCAACGTCCACTTGCCGGCGGGGGCGTCCCAGGTGAGTCGGCCTGAGGCGTCCATTCGGTCGGTGAGATTCAGGACTTCGTTGGCCGTGCAGTCGCGATCGTCGGGTGCGCCAGCGGCCTCCCGCTCGAGCATCTCGGCCGGCACGTTGAGGAACGCGCGAGCGGCCTTGACGTCGAAGTGGTCGAGGCCGGGCGCGTCGGCGGGGCGGCGGCCTTCGGGCAGTGCGAAAACGGCGATGTCGCGGTAGTAGTCGCCTTCCCATGTTTGGGGCTTGGGCAAGACTTGAGAAACACTGGCAGGACCTTGCACGGAGACGCTCGACCACACAACGGTCTTGGCAGCGTGTTCAGGCGTGACCCACGTACCACCGGCGTTCCAGCCGCTGCAGATGTTGGCACCCACGACGATGCCAAGCCGATCGGCCTCGGCGATGGCATGCTTGAACAGCTCGCGCCATGCGTCGCTCATGAACACCGGCCCGACGGGTGAGCCCTTGCCTTCACCGGCGTCGAAGAGCAATACGCCCGCGATGCCTTGTCGCTTCATCTCCTCGAGGTCGCGGGTGATGCCCTCCTTGGTCGCGTAGCTGTCCAACCACCACCAGTAGGCCCAGGGCTTGGCCGAGTCGGGCGGATGGAGAAAGCCGTCGGCCAAGTCGTCCGCGTTCGCGGCGACACCGGCCGTCAGCACGCCGATGAGAAACGTCCATGCCACACAACTTCGCCCGATCATCGAACCAACCTCCCCCGTGTCCGGGGATATCCTACACTGTGGTGGAATTTCCGAGTCTCTAGTCAGCTCTTCAGGCCCGACAAGTCCGCTTCGAGCCGCTCGCTGGATTTTAGCAATGCGTCCCAGGTCAGCAGTTCCTTGCGGTAGGCAACCTCGCGGCCCATGACCGCGGTGAGATTGCTGCGGACCGACGGAGCCACCGTGGGGTTGGAATAATCGCCGCCGGTGATCGCCTGGTAGAACTCGTTGATGTTGACCACCGTGCCGCTGGTGTAGAGATCCGTGAACTCCTGTCGCGGATAGGCTTTGTCGGGCGATTGAATGCTCACAAACCGGAAGTAATCACTGTCGAACGTGCCGTTGGCGCCATAAATCCGACATTGAATCTCGTTCGGAGCCCCGTGCACCATCTGCACGCAATGGAAAGACAGATTGACGCTATCGGGGAACTCGTAGACCAGCGTGAACGAATCCCAGATGTTGCCATAGGCGCGCAAACCTTTGGAGACGCCGCGGCCCATGGCGGCCACCGGCGCGGCGTTGATCATCCAGGTGGCCACGTCCAGCGCGTGGATGCTTTGCTCGACGATGAAATCGCCGGACAGGGCTTTGTCGCAATACCAGCATCGCAGCCGGTCGTCGGGCGTGGCCGGCGTCTTTAACCCCATGACACCACAGGGGTACTTGGCGTCACCGCTCACCAGTTTGCCGATGTCACCACGGTGGATGCGGCGGGCCGCCTCGCGGTAATGCTCGTTGGCCCGGGTCTGAAAATCGACCAAAAAGACGAGCTTCTTTTCCGTCGCTTTCTTGCCCGATGCCTCGAAGCTTCGGCAGCCGGGGACATCGACGGCGATGGGCTTGGCGCAGTACACATGCTTGCCGGCATCGACCGCGGCGGCGGCCTGCTCGGGATGGAAGTACGGCGGCGTCTCGATCACCACCGCGTCGAACTTCGTGTCGTACATCCGCTTGTAGGCCGAGAGCGTACTGAAGCGCTTGTTCGCCGGGATCTGGCACATTTCACCGACCCGGTCGGCATGCTCGGGATAGTAATCGGCGCAGGTGACGAATTTGTACTTGCCGTGCTTTTGGAACAGGGGCACGATCCACGTGCCGCGTCCGCCACAGCCCAGCATGCCCAACTCGATGGTGGAGTTGGCCGTGCTGCCTCGGACAGCCGACGGGCGGACGATGGTGAACGCTGCCGCCGTGCCGGCCAGGAACTCACGCCGCCCCACGGTCGTCGTAAGCTTGTTGCTGCTCATGACCGTCTCCTTGCACGTTCGATTGGGACTCTGCTGGTCGCCATAATAACCGCGCGGCGACAGGCGAACCACTGGATGGTCAGTGGTCAGTTGTCCGTTGTTTCAAAGTGCGGCGGCGAGCTCCGGATGCGCTTTTCTGTCCGAGGGGAGAGTGACACGGTGGTGGACAGAGGGCGATTTCGAGCGGACAATCAGGGCGGTCAACGAAAGGAGATCACGTCCATGCTTCGATTCGCTTCCATCTTCATCGCGTCCGTTGCAGCGACCGTCGCGGCCAAACCGCCGGCTCTGGAGAGGCTCGAACCCGACAAGGCAGCCGACGGCGACAAGTCCACGCTCGCCTGGTATGACGCCCGGCTGTTGCCCGTCGAAGGCAAGGGGTGGACGGACACGGCCGAGTTCTGGCATCGCCTGCCCGCCCGGGCCAAGGGCGTCGTTCGCGATCCGGTCTGGACGCTGAGCACGAACACGGCCGGCATCTGCGTGCGGTTTGTGACCGACGCCCCGAAGATCGCCGCCCGCTGGACGGTGACGTCGTCGAACCTGGCGATGCCGCACATGCCGGCAACCGGCGTGAGCGGCCTGGACCTGTACGTACGGCACGAGGGGCAGTGGCGCTGGACGGGAGCGGGGCGGCCGGGCAGCACTTCGTCCAGTGAGGCCGTACTCGTGGACAACGTTCCGGCGGGCACGCATGAGTACATGCTGTACCTGCCGCTGTACAACGGGGTGAAGTCGCTGGAGATCGGTATCCCGCCGACCGCACAGCTATTCAAGCCGGCCCCGCGCGCGGCCAAGCCAGTCGTGGTGTATGGGACGTCTATTTGTCAGGGCGGCTGTGCGTCAAGGCCGGGCATGGCTCACGTGGCGATTCTGGGTCGCCGGCTGGACGTACCGACCATCAACCTGGGCTTCTCGGGCAACGGCAAGATGGAACCCGAGATGGCTGATCTGCTGGCCGAGCTGGATCCGGCAGTGTACGTGCTGGATTGCCTGCCCAACATGACCGCCGAGATGGTGCGCGAGCGCATCGAGCCGTTCGTGCGCACGCTGCGCAAAGCGCATCCTCACACGCCCATCGTCCTGGTCGAGCAGGCTCCGCATCAGGCGGCCCGGTTCCTGCCGAGTGCACGCGAGCGAGTGGACCGTAAGAACGCGGAACTTCGTGCCACCTTCGAGCGGTTGAGTGATGCGAACGTGCCACAGCTCACGCTCGTGCCGGGCGATCGGCTGCTGGGCGTGGACGACGACGCGACGGTGGACGGCACACACGCCACGGATCTGGGCTTCGTCCGCATGGCCGACGAACTCGAGCCCGTCCTGCGCAAACTGCTCAAGTAAGGCCGCGGATGCGTGTAGCTATCCGCTGTCAGCGCTCAGCTTTCAGCCGGACCGTCTGGCTCACAGCTCACGGCCCCTCAAGCCTCAGGACTCAGGACTCAAGCCTTCTTTTTTCGGGGCCGCCAGCTCGAGCATGTACTCGGCGACGGCTCGCAGTTGCTCGGTGGGCCGATCGAAGGCCGGCATGGCCGGGAAGCCGGTGCGTTTGCGGGTCGGAGCCTTGGTCCAGCGCACGATGCCGTCGGGATCGTCCTTGTAGAGCTCGGCGATCTCGCGGATGGACGGCCCGGTGAGCACGCGGTCCAGCATGTGGCAACTGCTGCACACGTCGCGGAAGACGCGTTGACCCAGCGGAAGATCTTCCACGGCCACACCGTGGTCGGCCCGCCATTTGGCAGCAGCGGCGGCGTAAGCGAGGTCCTGCGTCCGCTGTTCCATGGCCAGACGATGGTCGCGAAGGGCACCCTCGCGGTAGACGTGCCGGCCGAAGCCCATGGCCGAACCGGTCAGGATGAGCAGCGCGACGATGGGCACGAAGAACCGCCCGGCGGTCTGACGCGGGGTGAGAATCTCCCACCACATAAGGGCGAGCATGGCGACGGCGAAGGCCGCGCCGGTGCCGATCACCGCGTACAAAAACACCGAGAGCCCCTGGGCGGGCAGCGTGAACAGTACGAGCGGGCCGGCGGCCAACTGCAGAAGCGTGGCCCCGAAGGCGATGCCGTAGAACAGCCGTCGCAGGTTCGGCCGGTCGAGGCCCTGAAACTTCGTTTCGACCGGATAGCCCGCGCGTGTGAAGTAGGCAAGCATGAACAAGGCGCTGACCGCCACACAGGCCAGCACAAAGTGCAAGAACCGCGGCCACACGTTGGGCAGCCACAGGGCCGAGAGGAATCCCCGCACCTGCGTCCAGCGGTCGGGGAAGAGCATGAGGTTGATGTTGCTCAGGAAGATCAACGGCACGAACAGGAGGATGGCCACGCCGAACCCGCCCATCGCCAGATGCAGCTTCTTGCGGTTCGCCAGGCGCTCCCAGGAGTACTTGTAGGCGTAGAGGATGAGAAATGCGACCGCCACCAGGGGAACGATGCTGATCCAGACGTAGCCCGTCAGTGCGTTGGCCGAGTAGAAGTAGACGGTGTAGAGCACGTTGATGGCCAGCAGCGGCCCTACACCGAGCACCACGGCCAGGCTCTTGTTGACCGTGATGGTGTGGGTGATCTCGCGGGCCAGCGTGTCGAAGTCACGCCGCTTTAGGCCGATGCACTCGAACACCACGGCAAACATGGCTCCGCCCAGCATGAGATTGATAAACACGATGTGGGCGAGGAACAGCAGCACGATGACCGCCTGGAGGATGACGCGATCGACCGGCAAGGGCAGCGGAATGTCGTGAGGTACAGGGATGTTTGCGAGAATCACAGCCGATCACTCCGTGGTCAACTCGGTCAGCATATAACAATCCGCATCGGCAACTCGCTGCAGCGAACGATCATTGGTAACGAAACAGTCGGCGCGTTCCCGAGCCAATCATCACGTGTTGTTTGAATGCACGGACCATGGTCTCACCTCAATTTCATTCTATCAGAAACAGCCGTCGGGTGAGTCAAGACCGCTGCCATGGTTTTGGGCCCGGTTCGCCAGCCTCTCGCGAGACACCGACGCGGCGACGCGGAGACACGGCGACGCGGAGATGGGTCATCCTTCTCCCAGCGCTGTCGGTCGCAGCGTGACGGCCGGCTGGGTCGTGACCGGCGTTTTCACGCCCTCGTTTTGAGCACCGCCCACCGGGACCGGGTTAGCCTGGAGCGAAACCAGGTACGCCGCCAGCGCGGACAGTTCGGCGTCCGTGCCGGGGGCGGGCGGCATGAACGGCCTCACGTTGTGCAGCGTGCGGATGTTCGTGAGCACGATCTCACGGCTCCAGGGTTCGCGGCCATACATCGTCGTCAGCTTGTTCACCACGCCGTTCACACCGGTGGTGGTATGGCATCGGCTGCAAGCGATGATGAACATGTCGCGACCGGCCTCCAGCTCGTTTTCCGGCGTGACGGTGCGATGCGACGCATATGTGGCATGAGCTAACACGCCTTCCTCGCGGAGCAGCGGGTACTTGTCGATCTCGATGCCGTTGGCGTACATGTAGTTCTCAATTACCGCCGGCTTGCGGACGAACTCGCGGACGCGTTCGAAGTAGCCTAGCAGGACAAACATGAGCAGGAAGGGGACGGCGGTCGCCGGACGCGGCAGCCAGCCCGGTTTGATGACCGCCCACAACGAAATGATGAGGATCGCGGCGGCGGCGACGGTCAGGATCTGAGCCACGGCGGTGTGCCAAGTCTGGAAAGCCTGCGTGGCCAGAGCCACCGGCATGTTGGACCGCATGGCGTCGGGGATGGCCAGCCAATAAAAGCCCGCCCCGACGATGCAGGGAGCCGACCAGGCCAGCGTCCAGACGCCCACGAATCGCAACGCCCGGCGGCGAAAGGCGTCGCGAGCGGTGAAGAACGGAATCAGCAGCAACGCCAGCAGCCCGGCCATCACCATGGCCAGCGGCGTGCGGAAGCACAGTTGGGGCAGGTAAATCGGGTTGAGCACGCCGGTCCAGAACGAACGTCGCTCGGCCCAGGAGCCCGGATCCATCATGAACCCGAGAATGGCCACGATGATAGCCATGGTCAGCCAGGATGCGAGAGCCAGTGCGCATCCAAAAACGATGTGCTGCCCCTTGCGGCGCTCACCCCAGCTCTTCCACGTCAGGAAGTAGGCCAGAATGAGGCAGACCTCGGTGATGAAGACGATCCACTCGGTGAACCAGGCCCAGAAGAAGACGCGAATCAGACTGCCGATGGCGTGCGGGTTGACCAGCGAGGCCGACAACCAGATGCCCACGCCGGTGAGCGCCCCGACAGTGGTGGTCACGATGAAGCAGACGCCGAGCAGCCGGTAGGCCAGGCGGTCCCACCTCGGGTCTGCGGTCCGATAGCCCCACCACTGAACGAGGGCGATCAGGGGCATGGCACCGACGGCCATGGAGTGATTGACCAGGACGTGCAGGACGGCAATGACGGCGATGAGCATTCGGTTGCCGGCCCAGTCCAGGTGAAACAGTGGAAAGTCCATATGGTGCGGCCCGTCGAAGATGAAACGTGTGTCAAATCCTGGCGCGTGTACTATAGTGGATCGCCCGGCGGCGGCAAAGCCGGGTGAGGCGAACGTGCAGTAGGCTCGCTTCACCTTTCGGCCGGGCGGAAACTTGTCTGAGGCAGTTGTGGCGACTTATAGTTGCGGCCGCGCCTTGTGGCGGCGATGATGGAAACCGTCGCGAATTTCGCCGCCCAGTGGCCGGTTCGAATGGCCTCAACGAGGCTGGCTACTACAATTGGCCACTTCCGTAGTTGGGCATCTGAGAGTTGCGCGATATGCCGAACACCGGGCCGAATCAACGATTCCTTTTCCCGCCTTGGGCCAACTACCTGCTTGTCGCGCTGGTCGTGATGATCGCGGGCGGCGCGATCTACGTCCCGTTTGTGGTGGGCCTGGGGGCTGCGCCCGCAACCACGGATGTGGGTTACCAGCCCGCGCAGCCGGTTCCGTACAGTCACCTCGTGCATGTCGGTCAACTGGGTTTGGATTGTCGCTATTGCCACAACACGGTAGACAAAGCGGGGTTTGCGGCCATTCCACCCACGCAGACCTGCATGAACTGTCATGCGAGCATCAAGGCGGACAGCCCGCGGTTGCTCAAGGTGAATGAAAGCTACGCGACGGGCAAGCCCATCGAGTGGGTCAAGGTCCACGATCTGCCGGATTACGCGTACTTCAATCATGCGGCGCACGTGAACGCGGGTATCGGATGCGTTTCGTGTCATGGCCGCGTGGATCGCATGGAAGTCGTTCATCAGGTCGCGCCGTTGAGCATGGGCTGGTGTCTCGACTGCCACCGCGAGCCGGAGAAGCATTTGCGGCCCAAGGAGTTCGTGACCCAGATGGATTGGGTTCCGCAGGAGGACCAGATTCAGCTGGGGCTGCGGCTCAAGAAGGAATACAACATCCGGGACGCGGCCTACATGACCAACTGTTCGCTCTGTCATCGCTAGGTCATCGCAAGACGGAGCGACCACTGGAAAGCCGGAGCATGAGTCGGGCGGGAACCACAGGAAAGGCATATTGGCGGAGTCTGGACGAGCTGGCCCAGACGCCGGAGTTCCGCGCGTTCGTGGAGAACGAGTTTCCGAACCACGCGGCCGAGCTGCTGTCGCCCTCACGGCGGCAGTTCCTGAAGATCATGGGGGCCTCCTTCGCCTTCGCCGGTTTGACGGGGTGCCGGCGATGGCCGGAGGAGAAGGTCGCGCCATTCGCCTATCGACCGCCCGGTCGGGTACCCGGCGTGCCTAATCAGTTTGCGACCACGTGGGAACTGGGCGGCTCGGCCACCGGCGTGCTCGTCACCAGCTTCGACGGGCGTCCCGTGAAGATCGAGGGTAATCCGCTCCATCCTGCCAGCCTGGGCGCGGCCAGCGCTCAAGCCCAGGCCAGCGTGCTCGAACTGTACGACCCTGACCGGGCGCGGTTCCTTCTCCGCCGACACGAGCCGGCTCACCGCTCGGCGTACACCGTCAGCACCTGGGATGAATTTCTCGAGACCGCCAAACCGCTCTTTGCGGAGTTGAGAAAAAACGGCGGGGCGGGTCTGGCCGTCCTGAGCGATGCGGCTTCCGGGCCGAGCATGGTCGAGATGAAGCGGCGCTGGCGGGAAGCGTTTCCGCAATCCGGCTGGTACGAATACGAACCCATCAGTTGGGACAACCAGCGCGAAGGGGCCCGGCTGGCATTCGGCCGGCCGCTGCGGATGCTCCTCGATCTGAGCAAGGCGGACGTCATCGTCTCGCTCGGGGCCGATTTGCTGGGCACGCATCCGGACGCGCTGAAGTACGCGCGTCAGTGGTCCGAGCGGCGGAAGCTGAACAAGCCGGACGCCACCATGAACCGCCTGTACGTGGCCGAGAGCACGTACAGCATCACCGGTTCGGTGGCTGACCATCGCGAGCCTATGCCCAGCGGCAAGCTCGCCGGCCTTCTGCGGGAGATCGAGCGCGGCCTGGCGGGCGAACCGAACATCGATCCGTTCCCGCGAGCGATCGCCGCCGATCTGAGGGCAGCTTCCGGTCGGAGCATCATTGTTGCCGGCTACGATCAGCCGCCGGAAGTACACGCCGCCGTCGCCGCGCTCAACACCCGGTTGGGCAACCTCGGCCAGACGGTGATCTTCGTGGAGGATCCCGAGCCGCAGCGACCGTCGCATGTCGACGCCGTCCGAGATTTGGTGACGCGAATGCGGGCCGGCGAGGTCAAGACGCTGCTGATTCTGGGCGGCAACCCGGTGTACGACGCACCGACCGACCTGGGCTTCGCCGAAGCGCTGGCTGCCGTGCCGACGAGCCTGCACCTGTCGCTGTACGTCAACGAGACCTCCGCCCGGTGCCATTGGTCGCTGCCCCGGGCCCACTATTTGGAGGCCTGGAGTGACGCAAGGGCGTGGGACGGCACGGTCAGCGTCGTCCAGCCGCTCATCGAGCCGTTGTACAACGGCAAGACCAGCGCCGAGTTGCTGGCCACGCTCGCAGGCGAGACGCCGACAGCCGGCTACGACATCGTGCGCCGTGCCCTGGCGGCCTTCTTGCCGAAGGAGAGCTTCGAGTCGGCGTGGCGAAAGGCGTTGCATGACGGCTTGGTGGAAGGCACCGGTTACGCGGCGGTGAGCGTCGAGCCGCGATCGCTGACGGAGATTGTGAGCCGGCACGTCACGACGCAGCCGGCGGGGGCGTTCGAAGTCACGTTCCTGGCTGACCGCAAAGTCTTCGACGGCCGATTCGCCAACAACGGCTGGCTGCAAGAACTGCCCGATTCGCTCACGCAGCTCACGTGGGACAACGCGGCCTTGATCTCGGTGTCGGATGCGAACGCCCTGGGCGTCAAGACCGGCGATGTGATCCGGCTGAAGGCCAACGGCCGCGAACTGGAGATCGCCGCGTACGTCCTGCCGGGGCAGGCTGCCGGCTCGATCGCGCTGCCCTTGGGTTACGGCCGCGCCGCCGCCGGTCGCGTGGGCGAAGGCGTCGGCTTCAACACATACGCCCTCCGCACGACCGAGGCTATGCACGCCGCCGCGGCGAGCGTCGAGAAGACAAACAAGACGTACAAACTCGCCACCGCCCAGAATCACCACGCCATCGACCGCCTGGGCTTTGAGGAGCGCCGGCAGCGAGCCGAGCACCTGATTCGCGAGATCCCGCTGCCCGTCTACCAGCAGAATCCGTATGCGGCGCAAGAAGGGGGGCACGCACCGATTCCCCTGCAGTTGTGGGAACAACCCGTCGAGTACGACAACAACCGCTGGGGCATGGCGGTGGACTTGTCGAGCTGCATCGGCTGCAACGCATGCGTGGTAGCCTGTCAGGCGGAGAACAACATCCCCATCGTGGGCAAGGAGGAAGTGCTCGTCGGCCGAGAGATGCACTGGATTCGCATCGACCGCTACTTCAGCGGCGAGCCCGACGAGCCGAGCCCGCAGGTGGCCTACCAGCCCATGACCTGCCACCATTGCGAGAACGCGCCGTGTGAGAGCGTCTGCCCGGTGTCGGCCACGGTGCACGACACCGAAGGCCTCAACACCATGGTGTACAACCGCTGCATCGGCACGCGGTATTGCTCGAACAACTGCCCGTACAAGGTGCGGCGGTTCAACTACTTCGATTATCACAGCAAGGGCCCCAAGGGCGGTCGCGTGCCCTGGCTTGGCATGCCGGACACGCAGCAGGTTGAAGAGATAGACCGAATTCGCCGGCTGGGCTTCAACCCCGACGTGACCGTCCGCATGCGGGGCGTCATGGAGAAGTGCACGTTCTGCGTGCAGCGGATTCAGGCGGCCAAGATCGAAGCCCGGCTCGAAAATCGGCCCGTTCGCGACGGCGAGATCACACCGGCGTGTGCTCAGACGTGCCCGACGCAGACCATCGTCTTCGGCGATCTGAGCGACCCGAACAGCCGCGTGCGGCAGATTCAGGAGAGCAATCGCGCGTACTTCATCCTCGAGGAGCTCAACGTACGGCCGCGACTGAAGTACCTGGCCCGGTTGACAAACCCCAACGTTGAATTGACGACTTTGGAGGCTGGACCCGCGGCTGAATCACACGATGAGGCGTAAGGAACGAATGCGGAACGAGATGTGTCGGTATTTCTGGCTCATAGCCCATAGCTCATAGCTCACAGCTTTTTATGACTGCCCTCGCACCGGACATAACTGGCAAGCCCGTGATCGATCGGACGATCGAAGATGACCCGCACGTTCGTCCGCCGCTGGTGATCGGCGACAACGACTTCGAGTCGGTGACGGACAAGGTCTGCCGCATCGCCGAAGCTCCGCGCCCCCCGCGGGCATGGTACATGGCGTTTTCGATCTCCTTGCCGCTGGCGCTGATGTTCTTCGGGCTCGTCGGCTACCTTGTGACCACCGGCGTAGGCGTGTGGGGCAACAATCAGCCCGTGGCGTGGGCGTTTGATATCACCAACTTCGTGTTCTGGATCGGCATCGGTCACGCGGGCACGCTGATTTCGGCCATTCTCTTCCTGTTCCGGCAGAACTGGCGAACCAGCATCAACCGGTTCGCCGAGGCCATGACCATCTTTGCGGTCATTTGCGCGGGCATTTTCCCGGCCATTCACGTCGGCCGGCCGTGGCTGGCGTACTGGATGCTCCCGTATCCCAACCAGATGAGCATGTGGCCGAACTTCCGCTCGCCGCTGCTCTGGGACGTCTTCGCCGTCAGCACGTACGCGACCGTGTCGTTCCTTTTCTGGTACGTGGGCATGATCCCGGACTTCGCGTCGTTCCGCGACCGGGCCCGCGGCAAGGTGCGGCAGATCGTGTACGGCATTCTGGCCCTGGGCTGGACGGGATCGAACCGGCATTGGCACCGTTTCGAGCGGGCCTATCTCCTGCTGGCCGGCCTGGCCACGCCGCTGGTGCTGAGCGTGCACTCGGTGGTGAGTTTCGACTTTGCCGTCTCGCAGTTGCCCGGCTGGCACACCACGGTGTTCCCGCCCTACTTCGTGGCGGGAGCGGTGTTCGGCGGCTTCGCCATGGTGATCACGCTGGCCATTCCCGCCCGCCAGCTGTTCGGGCTCAAAGAGCTCATCACCATGCGGCACATGGATAACATGTGCAAAATCCTGCTGACGACCGGACTGATCGTGGGCTATGCCTACGGCATCGAGCTGTTCATGGCCTGGTACAGCGGCAGCCTCTACGAGCGATTCGCGTTCCTCAACCGCATGGCCGGCCCATACGCCTGGGCGTATTGGACGATGATCTTCTGCAACGTGGCCGCCCCGCAACTGTTCTGGGTCAAGCGACTGCGGACCAACCTGTGGGTCATGTTCTTCGTGGCCATGTGCGTGAACGTGGGCATGTGGTTCGAGCGGTTCGTGATCATCGTCACTTCGCTGCATCGCGACTTCTTGCCCAGCAGTTGGAACATGTTCGTGCCCACCTGGGTGGACATCGGCATGCTCGTGGGCAGCCTGGGACTGTTCATGACGCTGTTCCTGTTGTTCTGCCGCTATCTGCCCATGGTGGCCATGGCGGAGGTGAAGAACGTCATGCCGCAGGCCCATCCGAAGCATCCGGTGGAGGGGCATGCCGTGCCGGAGGAGTCCGTCATATGACGCTGCCCGAAGACCCTGCCCGGCCCGTTCAGGACGCTGGAGCCCGCCCGTCGGGCGAGGGCTTGTATGCCCTGCTGGCCGAGTTCGACAACGTGGACGATCTGCTGGCCGCCGCGGCGGCGGTCCGGCGGAAGGGTTACACGCGCTGGGACGTGCACACGCCGTTCCCCGTACACGGCATGGATGACGTGATGCGCATCCCTCGCACCAAGCTGCCGTGGATCGTGTTTTTCATGGGATTGACCGGCACGCTGGGAGGGTTGTTTCTGGTCTGGTGGACCAACGCCACGAGCTTTCCCGTGCCCTACGCCCTTCGCGGCTACGAGTTCATCATCTCGGGCAAGCCCCTCTTCAGTTTGCCCGCCAACATCCCGGTGATCTTCGAGACCACGGTTTTGCTGGCGGCCTTCGGTGCGGTGTTCGGAATGTTGGCGTTGAACCGCCTGCCCATGCTGTACAACCCGCTGTTCAAGAGTGAGCGGTTTCGCCGCGTGACATCCGACCGGTTCTTCATCTCGGTCCAAGCCCGGGATCCGAAGTTCGATCGGGTGCGGACGGCCGGCTTGTTGTTGGAGCTGAAGGCTCGCGCGGTGGAAGAGGTGGAGGCTTAGGATGGATCGCCCGCAGGTACCTCGCTGGATCATCTATGTCGTGCTGATCGCGGTGGTGCTCTCGTGGCTTCCGCTGGCGCTGATCGTCCGGGCTCGCGCCGTCCGCAGCGACGAGACGCGGGTCCAGATTTTCCAGGACATGGACAACCAGCCGCGGTACAACCCGCAAGCGCCCAGCGCCGTGTTTGCAGACGGCCGGGCCATGCGGCCGGAGATCCCCGGCACCGTCGCTCGCGGGCAGTTGCAGGACGACGAGCGGATCTATCGCGGTCAGGTCAACGGCGAATGGGTGACGGAGATCCCTTTGCCGGTCACCGAGGCGTTCGTGCGGCGAGGGCAGGAACGGTACGCAATCTTCTGCTCGCCTTGCCACGGGCTGAACGGGGAGGGTACGGGGCCGATCCACCAGCGGGCCACCAACCGGGGCGAGCCGCGGTGGATTCCGCCGACGTCGCTGTTGTCGTCGCAGGTACGCGAACGGCCGGCGGGACACATTTTCAACACGATCACGAACGGAATCCGCAACATGGCCGGGTACGGATCGCAGATCGTTCCCGAGGATCGCTGGGCCATCGTGGCCTACGTTCAGGCGTTGCAGCTCAGCCGCGACGCGAGCGTGCAGGATGTGCCTGCCAACGAACGGGACCGGCTGAGGTGAGGCGAGGGCGCCGGTTACCGCCGGTGCCGTAGTGAGGTGGACGGAGACTTACTCGTGAGTGCACACGGTGCCGTACATCTGGATCCACACGAACGACGCCACTTGGATGCGTCCCGCGTGGGCGTGGGGCTTCTGATCGCCGGCCTGGTGGTGCTGGTCGCATCCTTCCTGATCTCGCTGATCTCGCCTGAAGGCTCGCGGCGGTTCTGGATGGCATACCTGCAGAACTACGCGTTCTTTCTCAGTCTCTCGTTGGGCGGATTGTTCTTCGTGGTGCTCCAGCACCTGACCCGTGCGGGCTGGAGCGTGGTGGTGCGCCGGCCGGCAGAAGTCATGGCCATGAACCTGTCGCTCCTGGCCGTGCTTTTTGTGCCCGTGGCGGTGGTGGTGGCCAGCGGAAAGGGCATCATTTACCCGTGGGCGCAACCCGCGGCCGTGTTCGAGAAGGCCGCGCACGCCGGCGATTCCCATGGCTCGGACTCGGCGCACGATGCCGCTGCGGCAACGACTGCGGGCGAACACGGTCATGTCAAGAGCGGTCGCCTGGAAGGCCACAGTGCCCATTTGGTCCTCGAGAAGCGGGCGTACTTGAACACGCCGTTCTTCATCATTCGCTGCGTTTTCTACTTTGCTGTGTGGGTTGGACTGGCGCGGTGGTTCTGGCAACGTTCGGTTCGCCAGGATCACTCGGCCGATGCGGCGCTGACCACATCCATGCAGACGGTCGCTGCTCCGGCGATGCTGGCCTTCGCGCTGACCGCGACGTTCGCCTCGTTCGATTTGCTCATGTCGCTGGATCCCGTTTGGTTCAGCACGATTTACGGCGTGTATTTCTTCGCCGGCTCGGCGGTGGGCTTCTTTGCGGCATTGATCCTCGTCATTCTCCTGTTGCAGAAGCGCGGATTGCTGACCAGTAGCATCAACGCCGAGCATTATCACGACCTGGGCAAGTTCCTGTTCGGATTCGTCTTCTTCTGGGGATACATCGCATTCAGTCAGTACATGCTGATCTGGTACGGCAACATTCCGGAAGAGACGGGCTGGTTCTTCCGCCGCGGCTGCGCCACGCAGGCGCCGAATGTCTGGTCGTACGTGATCCTGTTCCTGCTGTTCGGCCACTTCGTCGTGCCTTTCGTGTTCCTGCTGAACCGCGACGTGAAGCGCCGAGCCGGATTCCTGGCATTCTGGGCGGTGTGGTTGCTGGTGCTGCACTGGATTGACTTGTACTGGCTGGTCATGCCCGAAGTGACCACCGGCTATCTGCCGCTGGGCGTGGCTGAGATCGGTTGTCTGCTGGGCTTGGGGGCGATTTTCGTGGCCGGTCTGGCCTGGTGGTCCCGGGGCCGCAGCCTGCTGCCGCTGGGCGATCCGCGCCTGGGCGAGTCGCTGGCGTTCCGGAACCTGTAACACGAGGGATTAGCCCGTGGAATCGAAGAAAACCCACGGTGATTTGAATCTGACACTGCTGGCCGTCATCGGCGTCATTTCGGCGGTGCTCCTGCTGGAGATCGTGGTCGTGGTCGAGGCCTATGTCTACCATACGCAGGAGGAGGAGATCGCCGCCAAGCAGATCAACAACCCCTCCTGGGAACTGAGCCAGTTGATCAGCCAGCAGCAGGCCGAGCTGAACAGTTACCGCTGGGTCGATCGCGAGAAGCAGCGGGTCTCCATTCCCATTGATCGGGCCATCAAGCGGTACGTCGAGCTTCAGGCGGAACGGGCAGCCACTCGACCGGGCTGAGCCGAGATCGGGAACTACAATTCACTGACCGAAACAGGATTGGTGTATCGGAACCGGGGCATCCGCGCCGGCGGCTGAGGTATTGTCCTGTCTCGATCAGATGAACCTGGAGCGTATCATGCGGACATTCCGGAATACCAAAATCGGGGCGATGCTGATCGCCGCCGCGTCGGTTGGCCTGGTCACCGGGCCGGCGGCGGCCCAGCCCGCGCCGGCGGATCCCGCCCGGCCGGCTGCACCCAAGCCGGTTCAGTTGCCCGAGGTCTCCACCGAACTCCCGGAGGAGCTAAAGGGCATCACCATCATCGAAAACCTCAATCTGCAATTGCCGCTGGACCTGGAGTTCACCAACGAGGCCGGCGAGACGGTTCAACTGGGCCGGTACTTCGACGGCCAGCGGCCGGTCATTCTCACGCTCGTGTATTTCGGTTGCCCCATGCTGTGCGGACTGGTCTCCAATGCTCAGTTGCAAGCCATGAAGGACATCGAAGGTTGGACGCCGGGGAAGGAGTACCAGGCGGTCACCGTCAGCTTCGATCCGCGTGAAACACACGAGCTGGCGGCGCAGAAGAAGCAGAACTACGTGAACGAGTACGGCGACCCCGCCGTTGCTCAGGGCTGGCACTTTCTGACCGGGCGGCAGGATCAGATCGAGAAGCTGGCCGCGGCCACCGGCTTTCGCTACCGCTGGGACGAAAAGACCAAGCAGTTCGCGCACGCGGCCGCCCTCATGATCGTCACGCCCGACGGGCGACTCTCGCGGTATCTGCATGGCGTGGGTTACGACCCCAAGGTGCTGAGGTTGTCGCTGGTCGAGGCTTCGCAGGGCAAGATCGGCACTACCACCGACCACGTTCTGCTGTACTGCTTCCAGTACGACCCGGCGCGCGGCGCTTACACGCTGGCCGCTCGCAACCTGATGGCCGCCGGCGCCGCCCTGACCGTGATCATCATGACCGCCTGGCTCGTGCCGGTTTGGGTGCGCGGGAGCCGGCGGCGCCGGGAAAACGAAGGTGGAGTGGGGCGGCAAATGACGAATGACGAAATCCGAATGACGAATGATGAATGAAATCCGAATGACGAAGCCTTTTTCCGGCTCACAGCCCATAGCCCATAGCTTATAGCTTCCTCGGTGACTTCCATGCTGGCTCAGTTCGACAACTCGTTCTGGATGCCCACGCAGGCCTCATCGTACGCGGGCCGAGTGGACTGGGTGTTCTATTTCATCCTGACCATCGCCGCGTTCTTCTTTGTCCTCATCACGGTCCTGATGGTCGTGTTCGTGGTGCGCTACCGGCGCCGTGAGGGACAGGAGCCTCAGCGGTCGGCTCACCACAACATGCGGCTCGAGCTGACCTGGACCATCATTCCGCTCATCCTGGTCGTGTTCATCTTCGTCGTGGGCTTCAGGGGCTACATGGATATCGTCACGCCGCCGGCCAATGCATACGAAATCCTGGTCATCGGGCAGAAATGGAGTTGGGCGTTCCAGTACCCCAACGGCTACGTGGATGCCAACCTGCACGTGCCGGTCGATCGGCCCATTCAACTGATCCTGACCTCGCGGGACGTCATCCACAGCTTGTACGTGCCCGCGTTTCGGCTCAAAAAGGACGTCGTGCCGGGACGTTACAACCGGGCCTGGTTCCAGGCCACGCAGGTTAACGACACGGAAGGCTTCGACTTGTTCTGCGCGGAGTATTGCGGCACGAGCCATTCGACCATGGTGGCCAAGGTGTTCGTGCACGAGCCGACCGATTTCGCCCGGTGGCTCGAAGAGGCTTCGCAGTGGGAGGGCCGCATGACGCCGGTGCAGCGCGGCTCGCAACTGGTGACGCAGCGCGGATGCACACAGTGCCACTCATTGGACGGCAGCATCAACATCGGCCCGAGCTTCAAGGACGTTTGGGACCGCACGGTTCAGGGCAAGACCACGTTTCGCGACGGCAGCACGCTGGCCAGCCTGCTCAAGCCGGATTACACACCCGAGCAGTACATCGCGGAGTCGATCTACCGGCCTGACGCTCGCCACGTGGCCGGTTTCAGCCCGGCCATGCCGAGCTACCTCGGGCAGATTTCCGAGAACGACGTCACGGCGTTGATCGCGTATTTCAAGAGCCTGGACCCCAAGTACAAGGCCGAGGCCGAAGCGGCCACCGTCGCTCAGCCTGCCGCCGAGACTCAGCCGGCCGTCTCGCCCGCCGGTGGCGCCGCCGACACGCAGCCGGCCGGGCCGGAGCCTGCAGGTCCGGAGAGTTGATGCCATGAGTATCGCCTATATTCGACCTGAACTGCCCATTTCGGCGTCCAAGGACAATTACCTCACGCATGCGCGAGGCGTCTTGTCCTGGCTGCTGACGCTCGACCACAAACGCATCGCGATTATGTACATGGTCGGGATCCTGTCGTCGTTCCTGCTCGGCGGCGTGTTCGCCCTCCTCCTGCGCACCGAGCTGATCACGCCGGGGCCGACGTTCATGAGCGACCCGGTCGCCAACCGCAACTTCTACAACCAGATGTTCACGCTGCACGGGGCGGTGATGACGTTCCTGTTCATCATCCCGGGCATTCCCGCGATCATCGGGAATTTCGTCCTGCCGTTGATGTTGGGAGCCAAGGACGTCGCCTTTCCGCGCTTGAACCTGGCCAGTCTGTACCTGTGGCTGTTCGGGGCGGTCTTCTTCGTGATCGTCCTGTTCACGGGCGGTCTGGACACCGGCTGGACGTTCTACACGCCCTATAGCACCGAGACGGTCACCCGCGTGATCCCGGCGACGTTCGGCGCGTTCATCCTGGGCTTCAGCTCGATTCTGACCGGCGTGAACTTCGTGGCGTCCATTCACATGCTGCGTCCGCCGGGCATGAGCTGGTTCCGCATGCCCCTGCTCCTGTGGGCGTTGTACGGCACGGCCATCATCCAGATTCTGGCCACGCCCGTGTTGGCCATCACGCTCTTGCTGCTCATCGCCGAGCGTGCGCTGGGCGTGGGCATCTTCGATCCCAAGCTGGGCGGCGACCCCGTGCTCTATCAGCACTTCTTCTGGTTCTACTCGCATCCGGCGGTGTACATCATGATCCTGCCGGCCATGGGTGTGATCAGCGAAGTGATCTCCGTGTTCAGCCGCAAGCACATCTTCGGCTATAGCTTTATCGCCGGCAGCAGCATCGCCATCGCCATGCTGAGCTTCCTGGTGTGGGGGCATCACATGTTCGTCAGCGGCCAGTCGAACCTGGCCAGCGCGATCTTCAGTCTGCTGACTTTCAGTGTGTCGATCCCCTCGGCGATCAAGGTATTCAACTGGTTGGCCACCATGTACAAGGGGTCGATCTGGCTGCAGACGCCCATGTTGTACGCCCTGGGGTTCATCCTGCTGTTCGGAATCGGCGGGTTGACGGGGCTGTTCTTGGGAGCGCTGGCTACCGACGTGCATTTCCACGACACGTACTTCATCGTGGCTCACTTCCACTACGTGATGATGGGCAGCACGTTGTTCGCCTTCCTGGCCGGCATCCACTACTGGTGGCCCAAGATGTTCGGCCGCATGTACGACGAGTTCTGGAGCAAGGCGGCGGCGGTGATCGTCTTCTTCGGCTTCAACTTCACGTTCATGCCTCAGTTCGTGGCCGGCTCGCAAGGCATGCCGCGACGGTACGCCGAGTACATGCCTCAGTACACGATCTATAACCAGATTTCGACGGTGGGTTCGTACATCCTGGCCGTGGGGCTGGTCCTGGTGGCCGTCGTGTGGGTGCACTCGCTGTTGCGGGGCCGCAAGGCGCCGGCGAACCCGTGGGGCGGCAACACGCTGGAATGGTACACGGCCTCGCCGCCTCCGCACGACAACTTCGAGCGGACGCCTATTGCCGGCGATCCTTACCGGCTGGATCATTGGGAGTATGATGCCAAGAGCCGCCAGTTTGTGTTACGCGAGGATGTCGGTGAAGCTGTGGACTTGTCTGCGGGTTCGCCTGGCCGGACGTTGGGATGAAACCCCCTCCGCAGTCGGCAGCGTGTCCTCCGGATTCTGTAGATCGAGCAGCGGACGTTGAGTCACGAATGACAGATGCCTTTTCTGCAGGATGGCAGCATGACTGAGACCGCCGATACCACCCATGTGGATCGCGCCCGCGAGGCCGCGGCGGCCGTGGGTGACGCCCACGGTCACGATCCGCATCTGGCCCACCACTTCGCTACCCCGCGGCAGCAGTTCGAGTCGGGCAAGTTGGGCATGTGGATCTTCCTGGCCACCGAAGTGCTCATGTTCGGCGGACTGTTTTGTGCGTATGCGGTGTACCGGTCCAATCATCCGGAGATTTTTCAATACGCCCACCAGTTCCTCGACACGACGCTCGGGGCCGTCAACACCGTCATTCTGATCTGCAGCAGCCTGACCATGGCCTGGGCGGTGCGGGCCGTGCAGTTGAATCAGCATCGGACGGTCGTTTGGTGCCTGGTGCTGACACTCCTGGGCGCGTTCGGCTTCTTGGGCATCAAGTACGTCGAATACAAGCACAAGTGGGAAGACGGTTTGTTGTGGGCTCGTCAGTACCGGCCGGAGCACGTCCACGACGCCAAGCCCGCCGATGCCTCGTCCGAGGCGTCGCCGGCTCAGGCCGACGCAGCCACCCCCGCCCCGCAAGCCGAGGCAGCACCCGCACCCGCCGACCCCGATGCGCCGCGCATCAAGCCGGCCCCCGTCGGACCGCGGGGCTTGTCCGCCGCCATGTTGGGCGAGCCTACACACATGGGCGGCGACCACGGTCCGGAACCCAAGAACGTCGGCATCTTCTTCAGCGTCTACTTCCTCATGACCGGCTTGCACGGTATCCACGTGTTGGTGGGCATGGGGCTCATCGGCTGGATCCTGAGACGGGCTGTTAACCGCGAGTTCTCCAGCCGCTATTTCGCTCCCGTGGATCTGGTCGGTCTGTATTGGCATCTGGTGGACCTGATCTGGATCTTCCTGTTCCCCCTGTTGTACCTGATCGATTGACGAGTGAAGCACGATATGGATACCACCGTCACGCACAACCACGAAGCGTCGCATCACGACCTGGCTCATCCGGTCCCCAAGCGCGTGCTGATCGGCGTGTGGGCGGCGCTGGTCGTCCTGACGATCATCACCGTTCTGGTCGCCGGCAAGGATTTCGGCCGCTTCAATATCTGGGTGGCCCTGGGCATCGCAACGCTCAAAGCGTCGCTGGTGGCGCTGTATTTCATGCATTTGCGGTACGACAGCCCGTTCAACGCCATGATCCTGATCGTCGCCCTCTCGTTCGTGGCCTTGTTCATCATCGGTACGATTACCGATACCGCGCAGTACCAGGAGACCATGGAAACGCCGGCAAACTGGAACGTCGCCCAGTAGCATGGGGTCCGGGCGTCCCGCCCGCCTCTGGCCGAGCAGTAGATGGCCACACGCGCAACATTGCCGATCGAAAGCAGCGATGTCACCGGCGTAACGGCGGGTAACTGATCTGGGCGGGGCGTGAATTCAGCATCAGCAGGAAGGCGGGCAACATGTCCGCCGCCCCGGAAAGTGCAACGAGGGCACGCGAACGTGGACCGCTCACCGGAGAAACCGCTCGACGATCGCTTGCCTCCCGACACGGGCACGTTCGGGCTGAGCCTGTTCCTGGTTTCGCTGAGCGTGCTTTTCGCGGCCAGCCTGTTGGCATACGGGATCATCCGTTCGTCGGCCGTCGGCCGGGGCGTGAGCTACGGTACGCTGCACGTGCCGAGCGCGCTGTGGCTGAGCACGGCCGTCATACTGGCCAGCAGCGTGAGCATCCATCTGGCGCTCCGAGCCGTTCGCACTGGCCGCCAGCACACGTTTCGACGGGCGATGGTGGTTACGGCCATTCTCGGCCTGGCGTTCCTGATCGTGCAGGCACCCAGCCTGTACCGGCTCCTGCAAAGCCACGAAGCCTTTCGCGACCGGAACATCTATCTGTACGGCCTGATCCTCATGCTGATCGGGTTGCACGCCTTGCACGTGATCGGCGGACTGATGCCTTTGGGCGTGGTCACCGGCCGGGCCCTCCAGGGCCGTTATCACGCCGGCCGCTACGAAGGCGTCCGCTACTGTGCCATGTACTGGCACTTCCTCGACGTGGTCTGGCTCTTCATGTTCGGCGTGCTCTGGACGATGAAGTAACTGCCGGTAATCATCGCCTTCGCTTGATCATCTGTCTGCCGCCGCCGCATCGTTCTTCCATCGCTCCGGCGGTTTCCATCCTTGCGGAGGCCGGTCCGACGGCGGCATGGAGTCCGGTGGATCCAACTGACGGAACTTGATGAGCTTGGCGCCCAGTTCGGCCACTCGTTGCGGTTCGTTGGCCGACAGGTCCGTCTGCTCGAAAGGATCGCGGGCCAGGTGAAACAATTCGACCTTGTGGCCGGGCGTGCGGAAACCTTCGGGGCGGCGTATGTCCGGTCCGATCACGACCAGCTTCCAGCTGTCCGCCGAGGTCACCGCAATCTGCTCGGCCTCCAAACCTGATTGGCCGGTGAAGAAGTACAGGTCGCGCGGAGGCAGCGATTGTGTTCGCCCCGTCAACAGATCGAGGACGTCCACGCCATCGAGCGGAAAGCCGCCGGACTGGCGAGGCTTGCCGGCCGCGCGCAGCAGCGTGGGCAGCACGTCCAGGTTCATCACGGGCTCCTCGATCTTGCGGCGGCCTTCGATGCGGCCCGGCCACCAGACCACGCTCGGCACGCGCACACCGCCTTCATAGACCGTGAGTTTGCCTTCGCGCAACGACCCGTTGACGTCGCCCAGCTTGCGCACGCCGCCGTTGTCGCTCATGAACCAGACGAGGGTGTTTCGTCCGGCTCCGCTCTCGTCGAGTGCCTGCAGGATTCGGCCGATGGCATCGTCGAGGCAGGTGATCATGCCGGCCAGCAACTGCAGTCTCGAAGGCTTGCCGTCGTCCGGCGCGTCGTCCAGATGGGCGTACGGAGCAAGATACGCCGCGGGTACCTGGAACGGATCGTGCGGGGCGGAGAACGGCACGTAGCAGAAAAAGGGGCCTTCACTTGCCCGCTCGCGAATGAAGCGCACGGCGGCATCCGCGATCAGTTCGGTGGTATAGCCCTTCGCGTCGCTGGGCGTGGTATCAACATGCCAGTCAGGCTGTCCCAGGCGGACGCGCGTCCAGTAGTCGGCGGCACCGTTGTACATGCCGGTGAACTGCGTGAACCCCTGCGCGAGCGGATGCCACTGCGGAGCCAGATGCCCGAGGTGCCACTTGCCGAAGATACCGCGGTGACGATAGCCGGCGTCGGCCAGCGCTTCGGCCAGTGTGCGTTCCGCCGGCGGCAGGCCGTATTTCGCCCATGGCCGCACCACCGACCTCGCCATGCCGTAGCGAATGGGGTATCGGCCGGTCATCAGGCCCGCTCGCGTCGGCGAGCACATGGGACTGACGTAGAACCGTTCGAGGCAGACGCCCGCATCGGCCAGCCGGTCGATGTGCGGCGTGCGGATCGGCCCGCCGTGATAGCCCACGCAGTTCCAGCCGAGGTCGTCAGCCAAAATGATGACGATGTTCGGCGGTCGGTCGCCACTCGCGTTCGGCTTCGCTTCACCGGCAATCGCTACGGACGACAACGCAAGCACAGAGCCCAGCCGGCAGACCGACTTCAGGAATTCGATGTATCTCATAAGGGCACCTTCACAGTTCAATCCCCGCGACGCCAAGAGAGTTTACCACAGAGACGGGGAGACACACAGAAGACATACCAGGCCTTTTCCTCTGTGGCCCTCCATGTCCTCAGAGGATAGCGTATTCGGACCACGGATGACGCGAACGGGCACGGATGAGGCCAACTAAGGCACGGATGACGAAGCCCGAATGTCGAATGACGAATGCCGGGTTGGCTTTCTGGCTCATAGCTCACTGCCGCCTTCATGGTGTACAATAATACGACACGTCCGAGCTCATCCGAGGGAGGTTGCAAATGAGTTCTGCACGCATGCTCATGGTTGCCGCGGTTGCAGTACTGACCGGCATCGCGACCGGCTCTTCCGTTGCACAAGTAAAGGGCGCACCCCGGCCCAACATCATCATTATCATGAGCGACGACATGGGCTACTCGGACATCGGCTGCTACGGCGGCGAAATCGAGACGCCCGTCCTCGATCGCCTGGCCGCCGGCGGCCTGCGCTTCTCGCAGTTCTACAACATGGCTCGCTGCTGCCCGACGCGGGCTTCGCTGCTCACGGGCCTGGCTCCGCATCAGGCGGGAGTGGGACACATGACTGGCGCGCCGCCGTCTCGGCGTGAGCCGTGGCGCGGCAATCTGAGTCGAAAAGCGGTGACCATTGCCGAAGTCCTGCGCAGCGCCGGCTACGCCACGTACATGTGCGGCAAGTGGCACGTGACCGCACGCGAGCGAGCGGGCGACCAGCCCGACAACTGGCCGCTCCAACGCGGGTTCGACCGGTTCTACGGCACCATCACCGGCGCGGGCAGCTTCTACGATCCCGTCACGCTCACCCGCGACAACACCATGATCACGCCGGAAAACGATCCCGAGTATCGTCCCGAGCGCTTCTACTACACCGACGCCATCAGCGACAACGCCGTGAAGTCTATCGCCGATCACGCGCGGACGCGCGCGGACAAGCCGTTCTTCCTGTACGTGGCCTACACCGCCGCTCACTGGCCGCTGCACGCGCCCGAGGAAACCATCGCCAAATACCGCGGCCGGTACGACGGCGGCTACGAGCCGGTGCGCCGAGCCCGTTTTGAGCGGCTCAAGCAGCTCGGCCTGATCAAACCGGATGCCGAGCTGTCGCCGGCCGTCGCTGACTGGGCCGGCGTCGAGCACAAGGCCTGGGAGGCACGGTGCATGGAAGTGTACGCGGCCATGATCGACCGCATGGACACCGGCATCGGCAAGATCGTCGAGGAGCTGGAGCGCAACAAGCAACTGGACAACACGCTGATTCTGTTCCTGCAGGACAACGGCGGTTGTGCCGAGCCCATGGGCCGTGAGGACAAGCCCGAGTGGCATTTGAAGGACTTGCGCCCGCTGTCGCCCGATGAATTGCAGACGCGTATCTGGCCGCCCATGCAGACCCGCGACGGCCGGCCCGTGCTCGGCGGACCGGGCGTGATGCCGGGCGGGCCCGACACCTACATCGGTTACGGCCGAGCCTGGGCCAACGTCTCCAACACGCCCTTCCGCGAATATAAACACTGGGTGCACGAGGGCGGCATCTCCACGCCGCTGATCGCCCACTGGCCTGAGGGCATCCGTCGTCGCGGCGAGATCGAGCATCAGCCCGGACAGGTGATCGATCTGATGGCCACCTGCGTCGAGTTGAGCGGCGCGGTGTACCCGGCCGAGTTCGCAGGCCATGCCATCACGCCGCTGGCCGGCAAGAGTCTCGTGCCGGCCTTCGCGGGCAAGCCGATCGACCGCGAGGCGCTCTACTGGGAACACGAGGGCAACCGGGCCATCCGCATGGGCCGTTGGAAGCTGGTGGCCAAGGGCCCGGCCGGTGCGTGGGAGCTCTATGACATGGAGACCGACCGCAGCGAGCTGCATGATCTCGCCCAGGCTCAGCCTGAGCGGGTCAAGGACATGCGCATCAAGTGGGAGCAGTGGGCTCGCCGCAGCGGCGTCCTGCCCTGGATCTGGAAGCCCTCCTACCGCGAGGGCCTCCGCGCCGCGGGCCAAAACCGGGGGCAAAATGACGAATGACGAAATCAGAATGACGGAAGAATGACGAAGACCGAATGACGAAACTTAAGTGGTTCACGGCTCCTAGCTTCTTCGTCATTCGTCATTCGGATTTCGTCATTCCCCGAGTATGCGGTTTCGCACGAGGAACTTGCGGATCTCTTCCCGATAGGGGTCCTCGGGGGCGTCGCCGGGCAGGTCCATGTGGCCCTGTTCGAGCTCGATGTACGTCGAGGTGGGCACCAGCGCATGCAGCCGTCGTCCGTGCTCGACGGGGACGATGGTGTCGTGACGGCCGTGTGCGATGAAGAGCGGTACGCCCAGACCGGGCAGCACCTCATCCGTCCGAAACGGATGTCGCGACAGGGCTGGCGGCACGCCGTAGCGCCACGCGAAGCTGGCTAGACTCGTGAATGTGGCTTCCAGAATGAGGGCGGCCGGCCTGCGTTGGGTGGCGACCTGCGCCGCCACGCCTCCGCCGATGGAGTAGCCGTGAATGATGACACGGGCGGGATCGACGTCGGGCCGCTTGATCAGCTCGTCATAGAACTTTACGCCGTCGGCGACCAGCGCCTCCTGCGAAGGGCTGCCGACATGCCGGGCCCGGCCGTAGCCGCGATATTCGGGCAGGAGCACCGAGACACCCAACCGCCCGTACATCTCCTCCACGCGGGATTGGAAGTCGATGATCTCGGCATTGCCGTGGAAGAAGATCACGGCCGGGCCGGGTTTTCCTTCCGCGGCAGCCCCGTGCCGGATGAAAAAGCCCGGCACGCTCCGTCCCTGTTCGGTTTCGACCGCCAGTTGCACGATGGTGTCGGGCACGTTGGAATCGGGGGCGGGCGCCAAAGCGGCGGGGAAGACCAGACCATCCTGGAAGAGGTACAGCCCACCGCACCACAGCGAATAAGCGAGGGTGACGAACACGCCGCCGGCAATGAGGCGGCACCGACGCCGTGAAACGCACACCGAGGCAGGCGCCGGCCGATCCGCCGACACATCGGGCGTTAGAGTCTCTTTGCTATCGTCAGCTTCCATGCGCCGGATCCTCCCGCCGACAGCATACCACAAGCGGGATCGGACACCTGCGCGAGAGCATACCCGGAGACGAGCGGTGGTCTCCGGCGCACCGCCGCCGGTCGCGACAAACGGCGTTAAGCCGGGTATGCTGATCGGTGCCGGCAGCCGAAGGGCGATCTCGGTTCTTGCGGCCGAGCCGCACCGAGGCATCGGTGAACGCCGTGACAGATTTGCCGGCCCGTGATTGTCCACCATCATTCGGAGACCGGAATGAAAGAACTCGTGCGCCGTCATCCGGCCAATCCCGTCATTACCGTGGCCGACATTCCCGGCCGGGCCAACTGCGTGTTCAACAGTGGGGCGGTCGTGCACGACAACCAGATCGTCATGCTGCTGAGCACATGGGTCAGCGACTGGACGCCGCAGTTTTTGGTGGGCCGCAGCGACGACGGCGTGCACTTCACCGTCTCGCCGCGCAACATGGTGCATCCACCACGGGAGTACCCGTACGTTCAACACGAGGGCATCTTCGACACGCGAATCACGCCGCTGGAAGGGTGGTACTACATCACCTACAACGTGGCCTCACGGTTGGGCGGTCGCATCATCCTGGCTCGCACGCGCGACTTCACCGAGATCGAAACCATCGACTACATCACCGGGCCCGATCATCGCAACTGCGTGCTGTTCCCGGAAAAGATCGGTGGACAGTACGTTCGGCTCGAACGACCCAACATCAACGACGCCGGCGACATCTACATTTCATGGTCGCCCGATCTGATCCACTGGGGCCGTACTCGGCTGCTGCTCGAGCGCAACACCCGTTATTGGGAAAGCGCCAAGATCGGCCCCGGGGCCCCGCCGGTCAAAACCGACAAGGGCTGGTTGTGCATTTACCACGGTTGTCGTCAGAGCATGAACGGCTTTGCCTACCACGCCGGGGCGTTTCTGCTGGATCTGGAGAATCCCGGCCGGATCATCGGCAAGCTGCGTGACTGCCTCATGTGGCCGCAGGAGTATTACGAGCGCGTGGGCAACGTGAACAACGTGATTTTCCCGACTGCCGCCCTGATCCACGGCGACCCGGACGAGTTGAAGATCTATTACGGGGCGGCGGACACGTGCATCGGCTTGGCTACGGCGAGCGTGTCGGAACTGGTTGAGGCTTGCTTGGCGGACGGGCCGTTGCCCGACTGACAGTTGCAGGCGTCCTTCGCGGCCCGGCGCCGGCTGGCGTACTCCACCAGCCGCTCCAGCCATTTGTCCGGCGTGAGACCGCCCGAGCAGAGTTCTCGCTTGTTTTCGTCGACACCGGGGCTGTGTTCGGTGGGTTCCTGCTCGTTGGCGGATTCGAGATCCGTGACCATGCTTTCACCTCCGTTGGGTGGCCGCCTTCTTGGCAATCCGTGTCGCAAGCACCCCGCGTGCCTGACGTCGAATGACCGGCTCCGCACCCAGCCAGTGCTACGCCACGCTAGTATCGGCAGTTCATTCGGGAAGTTGTGGGTGGAAAGGCCCAAAATATTCCCTCTCCATGTTAGGGAAAATCCACCATCGCAGGACCGATAATCCGTGGCAACCCGTCCATCGGCGGGTTCCAGTCACGCACACGTTCGACCGCGGCCGGCCCCTGGCGCCGTGCGTCCAGGTCCGGTATTGTCGTGGCGGCGAAGGGCGGTACGATGCTTGGCCGGATTCGTATTGGCTTCGACCCCATCACCTGCCAAGCGGGAGACTGACCATGTGGGAAAGTGGAAGCCCGGTGTGCTCGAGGATGGCATTCTCGGCATGGGTGGCCTGGTTGGGTGCGGCGCTCATCCTCGGAGCCGGCGGATGCGGACCGAAATTTCCCAACAAAGAAGCTCAATGCCCGGCAGAGTCGATCGCGGGTGAGGGGTACGAATTCGAGTCCATGACCCTGGGGCCGGGCAACACGGATCGACTTTTCGTGTGCCTGACCTTCTCAGGCGGTGGCACTCGGGCGGCCGCCCTGGCTTACGGCGTGCTCGAAGGGCTGCGAGGCACGGCAATCCCGCCGCTGCCGGGCGACGGACGTCCTCGTTGCCTGCTCGATGAAGTGGACATCGTCTCGTCCGTATCCGGAGGCTCGTTCACCGCGCTGGCCCTCGGGCGATGGGGGGACGAACTGTTCTCCAGCCCCTTCGCCGATCGCTTCCTGTATCACAACGTCACCGCCGACCTGGTCACACGCATCATCGTTCAGAATCTCCTTATTCTCCCCATCATATTCCCCGACCGCATTCACATCGCGGCCGATTACATGAACGAGCGGGTCTTCGACCACATGACCTACGCCGGCCTCCGCCAGCAGCGCCCGTTCATCGTGGTGAACGCCACCAGCATGGCCGGCCACCGGTTCCAGTTCACGCAGGACGACTTCGACCTGCTCGGCTCCGATCTGGACTCCGTGCCGCTTGGTCACGCGGCCATGGCGTCGTCCGCCTTTCCGCTGCTGCTGAGTCCCATGCGGCTGCGCTACTACCGCAACGACTTGAGTACCTATGCCCTTCGGCAGGTGCTCACCGATGACGATTCCGAGCTGAGCACGCCACGCCGTCGGCAGTGGGCTCGGCAGGTCGTCGTGCCGGATGCGCCGGACTATGGACTGGACGCCGACGAGCATCGGTTCGTGTACCTGCTGGACGGTGGCGTGTGCGACAACCTGGGTCTGGAATACGTCATCGACGCATACCGCTACGGCCCCATTCAGCGCCGCCTCGCGGCGTCCGCCGATCCGAACCAGCGCATCGAGCATCTGGTCGTCATCGTCGTGAACGCCACGCCCGAATTGCCCGAGGAGATCGAAGACCGAAAGATCGCCCCGGGGCTTTTTGATATGGCCTCGCGCTCCGCGGCCATCGGCGTCAACAGTCACACTCGCACCAGCCTGGAGTTCGCTCGCTGCTTGTTGGAGCCCGACCAGATTCATCGGCCCGGCGAGGGCGCACAGGCATCCCTTTCGACGGAATCGGCAGAGATGACTCGGGCCTGGCAGGGCCATCTGATTGAGATCAATCTACAGCATCTCCAGGATCCCGACCGACGGCAGCGACTCGCGCGTCTGCCCACCGACTTCCACTTGCACAAGGATGAAGTGCGCGACCTGATCGCCGCCGGCCGGGAATTGTTAACGACCCATTCAGGATTCGTGAAACTTCAGGCTGCACTGGCCCGATAGCACGAACTGCCCTATTCAGGCCGTCATCAATTCAGTAAGATTCGCCCCGAACCGGACGGAGCCGTGCCGGGTTGGTTGCACTCTGTCATGCGTGGGAAAGCGTGCGAACCGATGGGTATGGTGCTTTACCGATCTCGGGCTCTTTGCCAACTCGTGGTCCCGGTCACAATCGCGCTGTGTGGAGCAGCGGCTTCGGCTCAGTCGGTGGATACACCTGCCGTCGACGCGCGCACGGCGAACGCGCCGTCCCACGGAAGTGGCCCCGAGGAACCGCCGCTTGTGTCCGCTCTTGCTCCCGCCGAACTTGAGGAGACTGCGGAGCCGTCCGACATTTGGACGGCCGAGCGGCTCATCAGCGACGGATTGGGTATCCGGCCTGAACTCCAGAAAATCGGCCTGAGCGTGGACTTGTCCTACCAGCAGCAATGGCAGCAGAACTTCCGCGGGGGCAAAGAAACTCATGGCACCTGCCGCTTCACGGGCAGCTACGACCTGACGGTCGAACTGGACTTCAAGCAGATGGGGCTGATCGCCCCCGAGACGGATTTCGAATCCGGTTTCTACATCAAGGCCAAGGGCGAGTACAACCGGAGCATACAGGAAGCGGTCGGCTCGCTGTCCAACCCCAATTCCGACCCCGGAACCAAGGACCAGGCTATCTACGTTCGCAAGTGGTGGTTCTGGTACAAGTTCTTCGAAGAGAAGCTTGAGTTCCGGCTGGGCGTCATCCAGACGCACAAGGATCTGTTCGACGTCAGCCTGTACGCCAACCACGAGGACAAAGACTTCCTGAACCGCGCGTCGTTCCGAAACCCCACCATCCCGCACGATGCCGCCATGGGCGCGTTCGTGAGGGTCGAGCCGGTGGACTGGTGGTATGTCCAAGCGGCGGTATTCGATGCCCAGGCGCAGCGTTACCACACACAGTTCGACACCGCGTTTCACGACCAAGCGTGGTATATCGGCATGTGGGAAACCGGTCTGACGCCCGAATGGAAGACGGACAAAGGGCCCATGCCCGGCCGCTATCGCATCGGGTTCTGGTACGACCCGACGGTCAAGGAAGTCTTCGAGGAACTCGAGGAGGACGAGGAGCCCCGGATGCGGGGCGGCGATCTCGGCATCTACGGCGGCCTCGACCAGATGATCTGGAAAGAGAACGACGACCCCGAGGACACGCAGGGCCTGGGCGTCTTCACGCGAGCGGGCGGCACGAGCCAGGACACCCACCAGGTGAGCTGTTATTGGCAGGTGGGGGCGTCGTACAAGGGTCTGATCCCTGGCCGCGACGAGGACGTCTTCGGCTTCGCCTGGTCGAACCTGCTGATTTCCGACCGATACCGACGGGCGATCGACCCTCGTGCGACGGGGGAGACGGTCTATGAATGGTACTACGCCTGGCATTTGACGCCGGCAATCGTCATCAGTCCGGACCTCCAGGTGATTACCAACCCAGGGGGGAACAAGGACGCCCGCGACGCCATCATAGGCGGCATTCGCCTGCGAATCGTCTTCTGATCGGCGGGGGGCGGGGCATCTTGCCCGCCTTCGGATGGAAAGCATACCCCCCGACAATACCACCATTCAATCAAAGTACACTGACCGTTAGCGATTCTGAATCTGCGACCATCTGCGAAATCTGCGGACAAGAACGAATTCAAGCATGATGTGCCAATAGGGACATATATACAACACTAGTCATGGTCCGCAGATTAGCGCAGATCAGCGCAGATTTTGTGAATGGAATGGCCTGTGGATCTGCGGATGCAAGCGAGTGCAGGGGCCGGGGCTCCGTCAATCGCTCACGCCGGTGGCCATGGCTGTGGCGTAGTTGGCGGTGTGGCTGATGGAGATGAAGATGCGCGTGATGCCCAGCCGTTCGGCCACGCGGGCACACTCGCCGCTGAGCGTCAGGTGGGGGCTACCGGCCCGGTCGTTGAGGATCTCCATGTCGGTCCAGGCGATCCCGCCGCGCCAGCCTGTGCCGAGCACTTTCAGGATGGCTTCCTTGGCGGCGAACCGGCCGGCCAGCCGCGGAATGAAATCCTTGTGCATCCGCACGTACGCCCACTCGGCCGGCGTGAGCAGCCGGTTGACCATGCGGTCGCCGTGACGCTCCCACAGTTCGGCGATGCGCTGGCATTCGATCAGGTCGATTCCCGTCGCGACAATCCTCATGCCGATCAGCATAACAAGCGGGATTCGTTCGGCAAACAGCGATCGTTTCTCCGTCGTTGATGCCGTCTCGATTTTCGCGGCGCTGACGAGTATAAGATCGTGGGTGGAGAACGTGGGACGACCGGAAGAATTGCTGGCCAACCTGACCGAACCCCAGCGGCAGGCCGTCATGCATGCGCACGGCCCGCTGCTCGTCCTGGCTGGCCCGGGCAGCGGGAAGACTCGCGTGATCACGCACCGGGCGGCCTACCTCGCCTGCACGGTCACCGAGCCGCGCCACATCCTGGCCATCACCTTCACGAACAAGGCGGCCAACGAGATGGCCGAACGCATGCGGCGGCTCGGGGCGGGCCGAGTCACCTGCTCGACGTTCCACTCGTTCTGTGCCCGCTTGCTGCGGATTCACGGCGAGCGGGTGGGCCTGGGCCCGAACTTTTCCATCTTTGACGAGGCCGACCAGCAGGCGGCGGTCAAGCAGGCCATCGAGCGGGCCAACCAGAACACGGATCAGTTCACGCCCGGTAACATCCTAAACGCCATCAGCAAGGCCAAGAACGAGATGATCGACGCCGATCGCTACGCGGCCGAAGCCTCCGGCTGGGAGCAGCGGATGATCGCGCCGATCTACGCGGCCTATGAGCAGGTGCTCGCTGAGCAGAACGCCGTCGACTTCGACGACCTGCTCATCAAGACCGCCCGGCTGCTCGGCGACAATCCCGATATCCGCGAGCGTCTGGAAGACCAGTATCGCTACGTGCTGGTGGACGAGTACCAGGACACGAACCATGCTCAGTACCTGATCGCCCGCGGGCTGTGTCTGGGCCACGAGAACCTGTGCGTGACGGGCGACCCGGACCAGTCGATCTACGGCTGGCGAGGGGCCAACATCCACAACATCCTGCAGTTCGAGGAAGACTTCGCCGACGCCACCGTCGTGCATCTCGAGCAGAACTATCGTTCGACGCCTCAGATTCTGGCCGCCGCCGATGCGGTCATCGCCCGCAACCGCAAACGCAAGAAAAAGCGACTCTGGACGGGCAACACCGACGGCGAGCCCGTCCGGGTGGCCGAGTGCGAGGACGCCCAGGCGGAGGCGGCGTTCATCGCCCGGGAGATCCGGGCGTACGCCGAGACGGGCGGTCGATTCAACGACGTGGCCATCTTCTACCGCGTGAACGCGCTGTCGCGAAATCTGGAGGCCGCTCTACGCAGCGCCCAGGTCCCGTACCAGGTGGCCCGCGGCGTGGCCTTCTTTCAACGCCGCGAGATCAAGGACACGCTGGCGTACCTGCGGCTTCTGGTCAACCCGCAGGATCAGGTCGCGCTGTTGCGGATCATCAACGTGCCCGCTCGCGGTATCGGCGAGGTGACCGTGCAGCGCGTTCTCCAGCATGCCGCCGCGACGGGCCGCACGCCACTCGAGGTACTGCAAACGCCGGACGAGATTCCCAACATCGGCCGGGCCGCCACGCCGCTCAGAGAGTTCGCGCGTCTCCTCGATTCCTTAAGCCGAGCCGCCGGGTCGGACGGACATCTCCAGGATCTGCTCGAGCAGACCGTTGCCCAGACCGGCCTGACGCAGATGTGGTCGCGCAGCGACGATACGAGTGCATTGGAGAACGTCAACGAGTTGATCACGTTCGCCGCCGAGTACGACCGCCAGCACGCCGACGGCAGCGGCTCGCTCACCGATTGGTTGCAGATGATCAGCCTGGTGTCGGATCAGGACGCCGTCGATCCGGACGTGGGAGCGGTCACGCTCATGACGCTGCACGCCGCCAAAGGTCTGGAGTTCGACCGCGTTTACATCGCCGGCGTGGAGGACGGCTTGCTGCCTCATCAGCGGAGCCAGGCCGGCGGCGACCTCGAGGAAGAACGTCGACTGTTTTTCGTGGGCATGACCCGGGCCCGCAAGGCCCTGACCATCAGCAGTGCCCGCTGGCGTGAGGTGCGCGGCATGCTCCAGCGGACGTCGCGATCGGTATTCCTCACCGAGTTGCCCAAGGACAACGTCGTGCATCTGAACATCGGCGAGGACGGCCGGCCGCAGGAACGCTCGGCGCGACACGAACCGGACCACGCGATCTCGCACGAGTTCGTGGAGTGGCGGCAAGGTCAGCTTCTGCGGCACCCGCAGTATGGCGTAGGGCGGCTCATGTGGGTTCAGCCCCGAGCCGGTCGGACGCACGCCGGCGTTCGTTTTGCCGCCTATGGGGAGAAAACGTTTATACTGGAGATGGCCCCACTGGAGGCCGTCGATGAGGACTGGTAAGGAAAGACATGAATGACGAAATCCGAGTGATGAATGACGAAAAAACTGTGGGCTATGAGCTTTGAGCTGTGAGCTGTGAGGCATTCCACATTCGTCATTCGGGTTTCGTCATTTGTTATTCATCAGGAAAGGTAGCCACCAATGACGATTCAACTGAAACTCGATACGACCTACATTCACGACTCCCGCCTGGGCGCTGACGCGCTGCCCGAAGATCAGATCGCCGGGTTGCACGGGCGCCTGCGCGAGGTCCTGGACGAGATCGCCAATGAGCGACGAGCCGGCCAACACCGCTTCCGCGAACTGCCGCACCTGCGGATTCAGGTTGACGAGATCAAGCAGATCGTGGCTGAATACAAGGACCAAACCGATAACCTCGTCGTCTTGGGAATCGGCGGCTCGGCCTTGGGCAACATCGCGTTGCAGTCGGCGCTGAATCCGTATGGCTACAACCTGCTGCCTGCCGACCAGCGCAAGGGGCCGCGGCTGTTCGTGCTCGACAACGTGGATCCCGTCGCGTTCGAGGCGGTCATGGCCTTCTGCAGCGAGGACTGGTCGCGCACGCTGATCAACGTGATCAGCAAGTCGGGCGAGACTGCCGAAACGTCGGCCCAGTTCCTCATCGTCCGCGACCGCCTGATCCAGGCCCTGGGCGAGGAGGAAGCGCGACGGCGGATCATCGTGACCACCGACCCGGCCCACGGCACCATGCGCGGCATCGTGGACCGCGAAAAGTATCGCTCGCTGGTGGTGCCCGACGGTGTCGGCGGCCGCTTCAGTGTGCTTACGCCGGTGGGGCTGTTCTCGGCCGCGATGTGCGGCATCGACATCGACGGCCTGCTCGACGGGGCGGCGGCCATGGATCAAGCGGTCAGCGATCCGAACCCGGCCACCAACCCGGCCGCCCGCATCGCCGCCATTCATCACCTCTACATGGAACGCGGCAAGCGCCTCCATGTGATGATGCCCTACAGCCAGCAGCTCAAGGACATGGCCGACTGGTACTGCCAATTGTGGGCGGAGAGCCTCGGCAAGATTCGCCCCAGCGACGGCCAGAACGTCGGTCCCACGCCCATCAAGGCGCTGGGGGCCACGGATCAGCACTCGCAGGTTCAGCTGTACCGCGAAGGTCCGAACGACAAGGTCATCACCTTCCTCGAGGTCGAAGAGTTCGACGTGGACACGGTGATTCCGCGCGGCTTCAAGGACATCGAGGCCATGGACTATCTGGGTCGCAGCCGGGACGGGACGCTCGGCGGATTGCTGAACACCGAGAAGAAGGCGACGGAACTGGCCCTGCTGGCCAGCGGCCGGCCGAGCTTGACCATTCGATTCCCCAGCGTCAACGCCCGGACCGTCGGCGAGTTCATCTATCTCTACGAGTCAGTCATCCCCATCATGGGCAAGCTCCAGGGCATAAACCCTTACGACCAGCCGGCGGTGGAGCTGGGCAAACAGCTCACGTTCCATTTCATGGGTCGCCAAGGTTATGAGAAGTCGCCGATGGGGTGAAAAGCTGTAGGCTATAAGCTATAAGCTGTGAGCCAGAGAATTGGCAGATGGGCCTGTTTTTCTGGTCTATGGCCTATAGCTTACAGCTAAGAGCTGGGAGCTCTACCATGCAGCACGCAGTTATTATGGCAGGCGGCTCGGGCACGCGGCTGTGGCCGTTGTCCCGAGAGGGTCGACCCAAGCAGTTGTTGCGGCTGTTCGGCGGCAAGTCGCTGCTGCGGATTGCCTTCGAGCGGCTGAACGGGCTCATGCCGCCCGAGCAAATCTACGTGATCACCAGCCGGCAGCAGTTGCCCGCCATCGCGGCCGAACTGCCCGAATTGCCCGCAGCCAACCTCCTGGGCGAGCCCTGCCCCCGTGACACCGCCCCCGCGGTGGGCCTGGCCGCTCATCTTGTGGCCCAGCGCGACCCAAACGGCACGATGGGCGTTTTCACGGCCGATCACATCATCCAGCCCATCGATCAGTTCCGCGAGAGCGTGGCCAAGGCGTATGCCGCCGCCGAGCGTTACCCGGACGTCCTGGTGACGTTCGGCATCAAGCCGACCGGCCCGCACACCGGCTATGGCTACATCCATCGCGGCCGGCGGCTCGACGCCGACGTGTTCGAGATCAACGCTTTCAAAGAGAAGCCCGACCTGCTGACCGCGGGGATGTACGTGGCCAGCGGCGAGTACTTCTGGAACAGCGGCATGTTCGTCTGGCGGATCCCGACCATCCTCGCCCAGTATGCCCGGCACCAGCCCGAGATGAACCGGGAGTTGGCGGCGGTTGCCGCCGAGTACGCCGAGGAGTCGCGAGCCAAAGCGGTGCTGGAGCGGTTCTCGCGACTGCAGAAGATCTCGGTCGATTTCGCCATCATGGAAAAGGCCGATCGCGTGGCGGTCATTGAAATGCCGTGCCGGTGGCTGGACGTGGGTTCGTGGACCAGTCTGGCCGAGATTTTCCCGGCCGACGACGCGGGGAACGTCCTGGCCGCTCCCAACGTGGCCACGCTGGGAGCCGGCAAGAACATCTTCGTGAGCGAGACGGGCCACCTGATCGCCGCCGTGGGCGTGGACGACCTGATCGTGGTACACAGCCCCGATGCCACGCTTGTTTGTCGCAAGCAAGACGCACAGAGGATCAAGGAGCTCGTCCAAAAACTCGAGCGCCCCGAGCCGCCATCCGAGTAAGCGCCGTTCCCGGCTCTCTGTATGCGAGGTTCAAACCACCGCGAGCCGCCGGGCTTGTCCCGGCGGGCTCAGTTCGACGGGGGCCGGGTCCCCTCGCGAGCTGATGGAGTAATGAGCCGGCGGGGTCAAGCCCCGCCGCTCGCTGGAGGACGCTGGGGAGGCGACCCCCTCTTCCAGCTCACAGCTCGTAGCTCACAGCTGACAGCTCCAACCGTTCAGATCTGAAAATCCAGCACCCAGTCCGGCTCGCGAGGTTCCTCGTCCTTCCCGCGCATCTTGCGGATGCGCAGTTCGGGGTCCTTCAGACGGACCATGGCGTTGTCGGGAATGCTCGAGGTCAGGAACACCGAGGCGCCCACCACCGAGTTCTCGCCCAGCGTCGTGTCGCCACCCAGCACGGTGGCGTTGGCGTACACGGTGACGCGGTCCTTGACCGTCGGGTGACGTTTCTGGCCGCGGATGAGCCGGCCCCGCTCGTCCTTGGCGAATGAGAGTGCCCCAAGTGTGACACCCTGGTACAGCTTGACATGGTCGCCGATCTCGCTTGTCTCGCCGATGACCACGCCGGTGGCGTGATCGATGAAGAAGTTGCGGCCGATGCGAGCTCCGGGATGAATGTCCACGCCCGTCAACTGGTGGGCATACTCGGTCATGGTGCGGGGAATCAGCGGCACGCCCATCTCGTACAGCTCGTGGGCGAAGCGATATACCGTGATCGCCAGCACGCCCGGGTAGGCCAGAATCACCTCGTCGGTGTTAATGGCGGCCGGATCGCCGTCGTAGGCGGCCTGTACGTCGCCGGCCAGCATCTCGCGGATCGCCGGCAGCCGGTCGAGGAAGGCCAGCGTTAACTCGCGGGCCTTTTCCTCGCAGGAATTGCTGCAGGGCTTCCCCGGCGACGCCGTCTCCTGCTGGTAGCACAGGGCCTGATAGATCTGGTCGTACAGCTTTTCGCCCAGCCGGGGCAGCAACTCGCCCACGTGGAAGCGGACGTTGTGGCGGTTGAGGCCCTGCCGTCCATAGTAGCCCGGGTAGGCCAACTCGAGCAGCAGGTTGATGATGCAGATGATCTCCGCCCGATTGGGCAGGTGTGTGCGGTCGATGTGCCGCGTTCGTTCGTCGCTGAAATAACTCTCGACGATCCGGTCCACCATTGCGGGCAGCCGCTCGCCGATCTGAAACTTGCCAGCCATACGGGAGTTCTCCTGATACGAGGGCCATTATAGACTCACGCCACCTGCGGTGACAGGGCGTTGCAATAGCTTCGCTATCGGCGTACACTTTCGATCGCTGAGCGCCTCCATGATCGGACTGGGCAACCATGCGAATCGCCTACTTTGACTGCTTCAGCGGAGCCAGCGGAGACATGATCCTCGGGGCGTGCATCAGCGCCGGCGTGGACGCCGAGGCCTTGCGCGGCGATCTGACCGCTCTGAACGTCCCCGGATTCACGCTCGAAGCCCGGCCCATTCGCAAGCAGGGCTTCGCCGCCACCCAGATTGAGGTGGTGGTGGATCCCGTGGTGGACAAACCGCATCGTCACCTTTCGCACATCCGCCAGATCATCGAGCAGTCACAGCTGTCGGCTCCGGTTCGCGAGCGGGCGCTGGCCATCTTCACCCGCCTGGCCGAAGCCGAGGCTGCCGTGCACGGCACGACCATCGAAAAGGTTCACTTCCACGAGGTGGGGGCCCTCGACGCCATCGTGGATATCGTCGGCGCGAGCCTGGCCCTGGAACGGCTTGGCATTGAGCGGGTGTTGTGCTCGCCCATCCCGACCGGTTCGGGAACGGTGACCTGCGACCATGGTGTCATGCCTGTGCCCGCTCCGGCCACCGCCGAGTTGCTCAAGGGCGTTCCGCTGGCTGCCTGCGACGAGGTTGGCGAACTAACCACACCCACCGGAGCGGCCATCCTGACCACGCTGGCTTCGGATTTCGGCACCTTGCCGCCCATGCGGGTCGAGCGAATCGGGATCGGCGCCGGCCGCCGCGACGGTCAGAAGCGGGCCAACATCCTGCGTCTGTTCGTCGGCGAGTTGAACGCCGCCGATGAAGACGAGGAGGACGAGATCCTCGTGCTCGAAGCCAATCTCGATGACGTGTCCGGGCAGGTGATCGGGCACGTGTACGACGCCCTCTTCGAAATCGGCGCCCTCGACGTGTTCACCACGCCCGTGCACATGAAGAAGAATCGGCCCGGCACGCAGTTGACCGTGTTGGCGCCGCTGCATCTCCGCGACGAGGTGGAGACCATCCTGTTCGCCGAGACCACCACGTTCGGCATCCGCGCGTATCGTTGTTCGCGGCGCAAGCTCACTCGCGAGTTCGAAACCGTGGATACGCCCGCGGGTTCCATCCGGCTCAAGGTGGGTCGCCGGCATGGGAAGGTGGTCACCGCGGCTCCCGAGTATGAAGATTGCCGCCGGGCCGCCGCGGCCACCGGCCGGCCGTTGAAGGAGATCATGGAACAGGCGATTCGGCTCTGGCGGGCGGCCCAGGACGAGCACCCGGGGTCGAAGTGAGCTCGCTCTGGCGGTCCCGACGGCCGCGGCCCCGCTGCCGTGGATTCCCGGAAGTTCGCAGTCGGAAACCAAACGCGTGGCGATGATCCTGGCAAGACTCACCGGCGACACACTCGACGGCAACGGGCTGGTCGCATTGCTGCTGGCCGCCATCGCCGTGTTCTTTCTCATGGCCGGTCTGCGGCGCAAGCAGCGCGAGCGGGCTCGGACCGTCACGCCTTCCGGACCGCGCGACCCGGTGCCTCCGCCGGCCACCCTCGAACAGAAGGAACGATTGCGGCGGGATCTGGAAGCCCTGATCGGGGAGTTGCAGGATCTGTCCAGGAAGATCAGTGCTGAAATCGACACCCGGTTTGCCAAGCTGGAGTCCAGCATCCGCGATGCCGACCGCCGCATTGCCGTTCTCAATCGCCTCGCCCGCGAACTGGGCGAGCGGGTGCCGGACGCGGCTGCGGACGGTGACGAGAACGACAGCCGTTACGGCATCGTCTATGAATTAGCCGATGCGGGATTCTCCTGCGTGGAAATCGCAAAGGATCTCGGGAAAACGCCCGGAGAGATCGAGCTGATTCTCAATCTGCGGCGGACCGCCCGGAGTTGAACCGGCGCTGTCGCGGAAGGTCGCCACTTCCCACCTGCCGATATAATCAGGCTACATCGGCGGCCGGTGCCGGGTTTCCGGCGAGGCTGACGAATTCCATTTTGAGGAGCTTGTACATGCGATTGGCCGCTCGAGTGATACTCGGCGAGCCCGGTCGAGCGAATAGCGGTCCGGTTGAGCACTGGATGACTCGCACTCTCCCAGGGCGTTCCTGCCGATCCTCGCTGGTCCGAACCACCTTGCTGATCCTGGTCGGATCGATCGGATGGCTCCAGTCGTCTGTCCCGTTGTCGGGACAGCCGGCGGGTCTGCCCAGACCTGCTCGGGAACGGGATGATCAGATGACCGAGTACGCCTCGGCCGTTCTGCACCCGAGCGAAGAAGCAACCACGCTGCTGAACCGTGCGCTCGATGGGGCCGCCCGCCAAGACTGGAAACTCGTGGTCGATTCACTCCAGCGCATCATCGAATTGCCCGGCGACCACATTCTGGCCACCGATGCGTCGAAATACGAATCGGCCCGCCAGCATGCCCAGCGTCAACTTGGGGCGCTGCCTCCGGAGGGGTTGCGGGCCTATCGGCTCATCTTCGACGGACAGGCCGCCGCCATTTTCAACCGTGCCGTCGAGGAGCATGACGAATCGGCCTTGCGCGGGTTGATCGACCGTTCGCTCTTGACCTCGCACGGGGATGACGCGGCCGTTGTCCTGGCGGACTGGATGATCGACGAAGGGCGTTTCCTGGAGGCCGCCATCCTCCTGCGGCTGGTTCGCGACGTCTACCCCGACAGCGATCTTCCTTCGTGGGCGATTCCGGTTCGGCTTGCCGTCTGCATGGCCGGCATGCAGCGACCCGATCAGGCGGCCGCCCTCCTCGACAGTCTGGAGCCGAAATCAGGCGAAACCGCCCCCGAACTGGCCGCCCGCATCGCGCAGGTACGCGAATACCTGGGACGGGCCGCGGTCGAGGAGCCGCCTCTCGTGGAACAGGGCTGGCCCATGGCGTATGGCCGATCTTCCCGCAACGGCTCCATGTCGCCCGTCGAGCCTACCTTCGTCAATCATCTGCCCTGGAACGTAGCGCTGCCGGTGCCCACGCCCAAGGGTGGGATCGGGGCGATTCAAGAAGCGGCTGCCGCCCAACAGTTGATGCCCGCTGCCGAGATCACCACGGACGGACGGGTGATCGTGGTGAAATCCGGCGTCAATCTCCTGGGCCTGGACCGAGACACCTTCGAGCCGTTGTGGAGCACGCAGAGCGAGGAAGAGCAGGCCGATCTCGTCGACCTCGGGCCGGCCGAACCGCAAGGGGAGTGGACCCCCTGGCCTGGCGCCGAGCGAGCCTCGGACGATCGCACCGCGTTGAACCCGCACATCCGCCGGCTGTACTACGACTCAGTCGGCAACCAGTTGTGCCTGGCCGCGGGTCTGGCCGTGACCGTCGAATGGCCGGGCGAACCGCCCAACACGTTGGCCGCCCGCCGCGACCGCATCATTCGTCGCCACGCCATGCAGATGGCGGGCACGGCTCAGAGCCACCCCAATTTCGTGGTCGCGTATTCCATGCTCGACGGCCGTCGCGTCTGGACGAGCGACACGACCAGCGGCCCGCAGGCGCTCGGACCGGTCGAATTTCTGGCCGCCCCCATCGTGGTGGACAACCTGCTGCTCGCCCCGGGCCGCGTGAACGACGACTTGTACGCCGTTCTGCTCGACCCGCGAACCGGCCGCATCGAGCGGCACATCTACCTCTGCGGCACGGGCGGGGCTCCGTTCGATTCGCTGTACGCCTGCACACCCGCGGCAGCCGACGGCATCGTGTTCATCCCCACCGGACGTGGCGTACTGGTCGCCATCGACACAGCCGGCTGGTCCATCCGCTGGGCGGTCCGCTACGACGGCGTGGCCGCTCCGGCCAACGAACTCGCCTGGCTGCCCACGCCGGTCATTGCCGTCTCCGACGTCATTATTCTGGCACCTCCGGACGTCAACGTGCTGTTCTGTTACGAACGGGCCACCGGTACTCTGCGCTGGCATGTGTCGCGCGAGAACGCCCGTTACGTGCTCGCCGCCGGCGACGGGCTTGTTTGGACGGTGGGCGAGGATGTGATGGCGTATGAACTCGACTCCGGCAAACGCGCGTGGACCACGCACTGCGGCGTGCCCGCGGGTCGCGGCGCCCGCGCGGGCGATCGGCTATACCTGCCGACGATCAGCGGCCTGGCGGTTCTGGACGCGCGAACCGGCCGTCGCGTCGAGCAGCGCGACATCGACATCCCGCCCGGCAACCTGCTGGCTTACGAGGATTCGCTGTACGTCGCATCTGCGTTCGAAATCCGCAAGTATCCCGACATGAAACGCGGATACGACCAGGCCGTCTTGGCTCATCAGCGCAATCCTGCGGATATCTCGCTGGCCATGCGGCTCGGATGGCTGGAACATCTGCGCGGCGAACCTGCGCGAGCGTTGCAGGCACTGGCCCAGGTCCCGGAATGGACGCGAGCCCAGGATGAGAAGCGGTATAGCCGCCTGTTGCACCTGAAGCTGCTGGCCACGCTCGAGCTGGCTTCCGCGCCCGACACGCCGCCGGAGACGGCTCGGCAACTGCTCAACGAAGCACAACAGCTCGCCCAGAACGCGGAAGACGCAATTATGGCACGCCTGGCCCTGGGCGAGTTCCACGAGCGCAGCGCATCGGCGACCGGTCTGCTGGACGCCTGCCGTGAGTACGCCACGTTGGCATTGGAGCCCACAGGCGACGAGATCATCAGCGGGCAGGACGACTCGTACGAGCTGAAAGCGGGCCTGATGGCCGGCCGCCGTCTCGCCGACCTGTTGCCCAGGCTCTCCGCCGAGCAGACGGACACATTCATGGGCGAGATGCAGCAGGTGTTGGCCCAAGCCATCCGCACGCGGAACGTTGGACAACTGCGGCGCCTCTCCAACTGCAGCGCGCTCCAACGGCTGGCCGTCCAGGCCGACCTGGCGCTGGCCATTTGGGCGGCCAAGGATCTGGCTTACGAGCAGGCCGAGGCTTACCTGAAGCGTGTCATCGATCGTGCCGAATCGCCCGAACTCCTGGCCGAAGCCGTCGGCCGCCTCTCGGTCATCCATCTGCAGCCCGGTGAATTGCACCTGCCCGTTTCAGGGGCCGAGCTGGCTCGTCGCTTGAGCACCGAGTTCGCCGACGTTCAAATTCCTGCTGACATCCTGGAAACCGAGTGGGCTCCGCCGGCATTGCCCGGCCAGGCGGCCCAAAAGCGAATGACCGGCGAGAAAGCCGCACGTCTGCTGCACAAGCGGGTGGACGACAAGATACTCGCGACGCACGAGGCGGCCCTCGCCCCCGCCGTGCTGGGCAGCCCGGCCAAACCGCCCGAAGCGACTGCCTACGCGGGTGCACGGCCGCTCGTAATTCGTGGGCCGCGATCCGAGGCGATGTCCGATCGCATGCTCCTGTTCCTCGAGGATCGTACGGTCGAGGCTCGGCAAGTTGAGGACGGCGAGCTGCTCTGGCCGGCGGAACTGCGCCTGCTCGGCGAGATGCAGGTCGAATCGCGCACCCTCACCGACGGTCAGCGGTTCATGCCTCGCCTCAACCCGAGCGAGCCGGCTCGCGGCCTGGCTGCCGGTCAGACGTTGATCGTGAACACGCGCTTCGGCATCCACGCGGTGGGCTTGCTTACCGGTCGGCGGCTGTGGTCGCGCCGGTTCGACCCGCCTGTCACCGCGGGCCAAAATGCTGCCGGCTCCGACTCGTGCATCTGGGCTCACGACGGCTACGTGATCAGCATCGACCAGTTCGGCCGGCTGGAGGTCGCCCGGTGCGAATCGGGAACGGACGTGCTGTGGCGCCGGCGCATGCTCGAGCGGCGCTGGCAGACGGTTCGCGCGTTCGGCGACTACCTGGTGGTGGGCGACGCCGTTCTCGAGAAGGTGGACGTATTCAGAATAGCTGACGGCACCCACCTGGGGCTGTGCGAGTTCCGGCAGCCCGGCGGTTCGTCGGACCGGGCGGTGAACATTGCCATCGTGGCCGACGCGATCTGCGGTCCGATCTCGCCTCACGAAGTGGCGGCCATCGAGTTGAAGACGCCCGGCGTCGAGCCTCGCTGGACGGTTCGGATGGAGGCCGAGCTCTCGCAGATCTTTAAGCCGTCCGACGACACGCTGGCCGTCGCCGACCGACAGGGCAATCTCAAGCTGGTCGATCCGGCGACCGGAAAGGTGACGTTGGACGTGAATGTCCCCGCCTGTGCACAAGGTGTCATCGACGGGCGCCTCGAATCCGGCGTGCTGTATGTCTATGGTTTCGAAAAGCGCACCGAGTCGAACCGCCTCCCGAGCGACCGCCAGCAATGGTCGCTGGCCGCCATCCGGGTCCCCAACGGCGATGTCCTCTGGGCGAGGACGGGGTTGGGGCCTTTGATGTGTGTGACGGGCGACGCGCTGACCGCCTCGACCAACGCCATTCCCGTGCTGGCGTACCGTCCGGCGATCGCCGAGGGCACCGTGCATCACGGCAACACGCCGCTCAACGCCGGCACCGGTAGACGGGCTAAAATGGAATTCATGGTGGTGGACAAGGCGACCGGGGCGACGATCGGCGACACCGTTTCCATAAACGTGGACGGGGTGGAGGGATCTTCGATGCTCCTGGATCTGCAGGTCTGGCCCAACCGAGTGACCGCGTTTTACGGCGGGAACTATTTGCGGTTCAGCCTGCTGCCGCCCGGCGAGAGGCCGTCGGCCTCGTCGGGTCCCCAAACCGTCCCGCCGACCGGCTCGTGACCGCAACTATCAGGATGACTCGACGTATGAAGAGGAGAACCATGATCGTGCGCCGGCCCCGTTCTTCGTTTCGGTCACGCCGGTGGCCGGCGCATGCCCGTCGGCCACTCACCTGCCTGCTGACGGCGGCATCGATCGTGCTGTCGCCGCTCTGGCCGCTATCCGCGCGTGCGGAATTGCCCCCTCCTTTGCCTCCGCTAATTACGCCTGAGGCCAAAGCGGCCATCGATCGCGGCCTGGAGTATCTCGCCCGAACGCAATCGCGCGACGGGGCGTGGCGGCAGCAGGGCCCCATGGGCCAATACCCGGTGGCCATGACCGCGCTGGCCGGACTGGCGTTTCTGGCCAGCGGCAGCACCACCACGCAAGGCAAGTACGCTCAGCAGGTCAGCCGGGCCGCCAACTTCGTGCTGTCTTCCGCCGGGCCGACGGGCCTGATCAGCCGGATGGAGGAAGAGAGCCGTTCAATGTACGGGCATGGCTTCAGCATGCTCTTTCTGGGCGAACTGCACGGGATGGAGGAAAATCCCGAGCGGCAGGAGGCCATCGCTCGCGCGCTGGCTCGCGCGGTCGAACTGACCGGACGCAGCCAGAGCCGCCTGGGCGGGTGGATGTACACGCCCGACGCCAACAGCGACGAGGGCTCGGTCACCATCACGCAGTTGCAGGGACTGCGGGCCGCTCGCAACGCCGGTATCGCCGTGCCCAAGAAGGTCGTGGACGGAGCGCTGGGTTACCTCGAAAAATCGGTGCTGCCCGACGGTGGCATCGCCTATCGAGCCGATCGCCAGGGCAGCAGCCGTCCGCCGATCACCGCCGCCGCCGTCGCTTGCTGGTACAACGCCGGCGAATACGACAACCCGATGGCCATCAAGGCCCTCGCATACATCAAGCAGCGGATCGGCCGGGGCAGCAATCAGAGCGGAGCCTGGGGACACTATTACTACGCTCACTTCTACATGGCCCAGGTCATGTGGCTGAGCAGTCCGCAGGACTGGGAATGGTACTTCCCGGCCATGCGCGACAGTCTGTTGGCGGCACAGAACGCCGACGGCTCATGGGACGGTGATTCGGTGGGCACGGTGTACGGTACGGCACTGGCCACGTTCATTTTGCAGATACCGTACGGTTATCTGCCGATTCTGCAGCGGTAAGAGGATCAACCACGAGTCCCAGAGGCGCACAGAAGATGTGACTTGGTGTCTCTGTGGTCAAACCAAGGATCGTACGACATGACTGATGCAACAAACTCGAACCCGCTCGCTCACGACGACGTGGCCGCCGCCGCCAGGCTGCGCGAGGCCGGCGATCGCATCCGCAACGAACTGCGCAAGGTGATCATCGGGCAGGACCGCGTGGTGGATGAACTCCTGATCGCGCTGTTCGCGGGTGGCCACTGCATTCTCGAAGGCGTGCCGGGGCTGGCCAAGACGCTGATGATCTCCACGCTCGCCCGTTCGCTGAGTCTGAGCTTCTCGCGCATCCAGTTCACGCCCGACCTCATGCCGTCCGATATCACGGGCACGGAAGTGATCCAGGAGGACCGGGCCACCGGCACGCGGGCGTTCAAGTTCCTGCGCGGGCCCGTGTTCGCCAATGTCGTGTTGGCCGACGAAATCAACCGCACGCCACCCAAAACGCAGGCCGCTCTGCTGGAGTCCATGCAGGAACGGCAGGTCACCGTGGGCGGACAACGGCACGCCCTGGAAGCCCCGTTCTTTGTGCTGGCCACGCAGAATCCCATCGAGCAGGAAGGCACGTATCCTTTGCCGGAAGCCCAGCAGGACCGGTTCATGTTCAAGATCTACGTGGGCTATCCCAGCTATGAAGAGGAGATGCGGATCGCCGAAGTGACGTCGGCGGAGATCGAAGAGGCTCGGGATTCCATCCCGGCGGTGCTATCGCGCGAGGATGTGCTGACCATGCAGGCGACCGTGCGCCGTGTGCCGGCCGCTCGCCCGGTCGTCGCCCACGCGCTGGATCTCGTTCGCCGAACGCGTCCGCGGCGGCAGAGCGCAGACCCGCAGGACGGCCCCGCGGCTCCGGAGCTGATCGAGCGGATGGTCGCCTGGGGGGCCGGCCCGCGGGCCGTGCAGTTCCTGCTGCAAGCCGCCCGCGCCCGGGCCGTTCTGCACGGGCGCCATCACGTGAGCGTGGATGACGTGCGGGCGGTGGCCGCTCCCGTCCTGCGGCATCGCGTGGTCACCAACTTCTCGGCCGAGGCCGAAGGTTACACCACCGACCGGATTATCGCGGAACTCCTCGAACAAACACCTCCCTACGAGAGCGGGCTGACCCAGGATGGCCGATTACAAAAAGTACTTGGATCCTGAAATCCTCAGCCGGATCAGCCGGCTGGAACTGCGGGCTCGCCGGGTCGTGGAAGGGTTCGTGTCCGGCATGCATCGCAGCCCGTATCACGGGTTCAGTGTCGAATTTGCGGCACATCGCGAGTACGTGCCCGGCGACGACATCCGCCACATCGACTGGCGGTTGTACGCCCGCGGGGACCGACTCTACATCAAGCAGTACGAGGAGGAAACCAACCTCCGCACCACCGTGCTCCTGGACTGTTCGGCCTCCATGCTCTACCCCGAGCACGACCGTCGCGCCGGCTCGGGAATCCTTTCGCGGGCGGGTCGCCGACCGGCGTGGAGGAACAAGTACGATTACGCGGCGACGCTGGCCGCCTCGCTCATCTACCTGCTCATGCACCAGCAGGACGCGTGCGGACTGGTGCTGTTCGATCATGAGATCCGCGAGCAGGTGCCGCCGACGTCGCAGACCGCGCAGTTGCGGGCGATGATCGATCTGATCGAGCGGCGACCGCCCAGTGGCGCCACTGACGTGAAGATGACGTTGACCGGCTTGGCCGAGCGCATGCGGCGACGCGGTTTGGTGGTGCTCATCAGCGATCTGCTGACCGATCCGCAGGACGTCATCTCCGGCCTGCAGCAGCTCAAGCATCGCGGCCAGGACCTGATCGTCATGCATGTCCTGGACGAAGACGAACTGAAGTTCCCGTTCAGCGACAACACCTTGTTCGAAGGCATCGAGCAGCCCGTGCATTCGCTGGTCGATCCACAGGCCTTGCGGGCCAGCTATCTGGAGATCGTCGGGGCGTTCATCAGCCGCATCCGCTCGGCCTGCATGGATCACGGCATCGACTACGTGCTGTTGAGCACGGCGGACCCGTTGGACGCGGGCTTGTCGGCATATTTGGCCCGCCGAATGCATCGCACGAGCCGAAGGTAGATCGAAGCGACGACCATGGACAGCGCGAATCTCATTCTGGGCGCGATGATCACACCGGCGATGGCCTACGCCGGACTCGCCGCCGCTGCGCTGCCCGTGCTCATCCATCTGTTCAACCGCCGGCGGTTTCGCCGCATCCGCTGGGCCGCCACCGACTTTCTGCTCGAGGCGGAGCGCCGCAATCGCCGTCGCACGCGCCTCGAAGAGATGATCCTGCTCGCCTTGCGCTGCCTGGCCATGGCGTTGCTCGGCGCGGCCTTGGCTCGCTGGTACGTGCAGCCGCGCTCGCTGGTGGCAGCCCTGGGCGCCTCGGCTCGCACGGACCACATCATCGTGCTGGACGATTCCTACAGCATGTCGGCCCTGCGCGAAGGTCACGACGTCGCGGCCGGCTCCGCCGACCCCGATGCGAGCGACGATACGACCAACCGGATCTTCCACGAGGCCCGGGCCGCGGCTCGGCAGATCGTGGATCACATTCGCCAAGTCGCTCCCGAGGACGCGGTCACCGTCATCCTGGCATCGCGGCCCGATCGCCCCGTGCGCAGCGTCACGTCCGTCGGGCAAGTCCCGGAGCAAACCTGGGCCGATGACATCAACGCGCTGCAGCCTTCGTCGCGGGCGGGCAACATGCCGGCAGCGCTCGAGGCCGTTCGCAAGTTACTCGACACGCGCGAATCCACCGTGCGAGCCGCGGTCTACGTGATCAGCGACTTTCAGGCCATCGACTGGATCCCGGCGAGCTCTGGCGGCGCGGACGTCAACGCTTCGGCGAATGCCGGCAACGTCCCGACAGGGCCGGCGACCGCGCTGGCGGGCTGGATGCAGCGCGACCGCAGCTTGCAACTCGTTCTGGTCGACGTGGGACGGACCATCACGAGCAACCTGTCGGTCGTGGCCGTGCGACCCGACCAGCCGCAGGCCGTCGCCGGCGTGGTCGGTCGCTATCACGTGACGGTGACGAACTACGGCACGGAGGCGTCCAGCCCGCGCGAGATGCGGATCTTCATGGGCGACACCGCGCTGCCGCCGGTCACCGTGCCGATGATCGCTCCCAACGCGTCGGTCGATGTGCCCGTCGAGCTCGCGTTCGGCCAACCGGGCTCGCAACGACTCACCGTGCAGTTCGAGCCCGATGCGTTGCCCGTCGACAACGTGCGATCGCGTGCGGTGGCCGTCGAACGAGCCTTGCGTCTGTTGATCGTCAACGGCGAAGCCTCGCCCGATCCGTATCAGGATGAAGCCTTCCTGCTGAACGTCGCGCTGCGGCCCGAAGGTCCGGAGTTCAGCGGGAACGAGGTGGTCGTCATCAATGAGGATGAGTTCGAAGTCGCCGATCTGGCCGACTACCACGCCGTCCTGCTGCTGAACGTGAATCGCGTCACGCACGAGATGGCCGGCCGGCTCGAACAGTATGCTGCCGCTGGTGGGGGTGTGGCGTTCTTCCTCGGCGATCAGGTGGATGCAGCGGTCTACAACCGGCTGCTGTATCGCGGCGGCGCGGGCGTCCTGCCGATCCGACTGGGCGACCAGCTTTCCGCAGGGACCGACCAGGGCGGCCTGCAGATCATTCCGGATGACGAGGCTGAGGCGCGCGGACTTCGCTTCGGCAGCGCTGCGGCGCTGTTGCTGCGTGATGCTCGTGTCTGGCAGCATTTCAGCACAACGGCCGACACGGACATGGGCGCGCAAGCGTCGGCTCCGGCGGGGTCCGAGGGTGCTCCCATCAACGACGATGCCATGACGAACGGCGCGACGACACTGCCGCAATCGACACCGGCCGATCGTCCTTCCGCCACCGTGCTCCTGCGGCTCGACGATGCCGATCGAACGCCGCTGTTGATCGAGCGGCCGTTCGGTCGCGGACATGTCCTGCTTTTCGCGAGCAGTGCCGACAAAGAGTGGAACAACCTGCCCGACCAACCGGTCTACGTCGTGCTCATGCTCGAGCTCATTCAGCGCGTGGCCAGGTCTTCGGAGGCCGCGCAGGATCAACTGGTGGGCGAGCCCATCCGGCTCGACGTGGACCCCGCAGCCTATTCTCCCTCGGCCATGTTGCGGCTCCCCACGTACCCGGATACGCCGGCGGTGCGCCTCGAAGTCCGACCGAACGGCGAGAACGGTCAGGTCATGCTGGAGTGGGCCAACGCGGACCGACCGGGGCTGTACCAGTTCGACCTTCGCCGGCTCGACGGTGAAGAGGTGACGCGGCAGGTGGCGGTGAACCTCGACCCTCGCGAAGGCGATCTGCGCCGCGCCGACCGCAGCGCTCTGCTGGCCACCATGGGCAACCTGCCGGTCTCGTACGTGACCGGCGACACGCTGGCCGAGCAGGCGCGGGCCGAGGCACGGCAGGAATTGTGGCCGCTGTTGCTGGGCGTCCTCGTATTCGTGCTCACGCTCGAGCAGGGCCTGGCGTGGTGGTTCGGTGCCGATCGAAGCTGGCAGCGCGCGTTGAGGTGGACGGCTTCATGACCGAGTGGCTCGACATCCTGGCGTCCGTGAGCGTCGAGCGGCGCCTCGAGTTCGCCCGCCTGCCGCAGGGCTTCTCGGCCGTTGCCGCGATCGCGCTGCTGCTGGCGCTGCTCGGCCTGGTCGTGTTCTTCTACACGCACGAACAGCGTTCGGGAGCGTCCGCGCGCGTTCGCCGCCTGCTCGCCGGCTTGCGATGCCTGGTCATTCTCCTCCTGGCGATGATCTGGCTCGAACCCATCCTGGCCACGTACCTGCATCGACGGAGCGAAGCTTACACGCTGGTGCTCCTGGACTCCTCCGCCAGCATGAGCCTGGCCGACCGTTATTCGGATCCGGCCGAGGCCGTTCGCATGCAGAAAGTCGTCGAACAGCTCGATGCGCCCGGCCAGGACAAGACCACGCGCTGGGATCTCCTGCGGCAACTGGTCACGGGACGCGAGGCACAACTCCTGGCCGAACTGGCGGCGAAAAATGCGGTCAAGGTTTTCCGCTTCGGCGATATTCCCGCACCCGTGGGTGAGCTGAACGTCGAGCCAGTGGGAGAGAACGAACCGCGGGGGGCGAAGGAACCGTCCACGCAACCGGTTGATCGGCGCCCGCAACTCGACCCCGTGCGCCAGTCGCTCGCGTCGGCGAAGCCGGACATGCCGTTGACCGATCTGGGTCGGGCGGTTCGCCAGGCCGTCGAATCCGTGGGGAGCAATCCCATCGCCGCCATCGTGGTCGTGAGCGACGGGCGGTTCAATCACGGCGAACCCGTCGAAGTGATCGCCCAATACGCTCGTGACAAGCGCATCCCGATTTACACGGTGGGGATCGGCGACCCGTCGCCGCCGCGCAACGTGGCCATCGCCGCCGTCGAGGCGCCGCCGAACGTCTTCGTGCAGGACCCGTTCAAAGTCACCACACACTTGAGGGCTGAAGGACTCGACGGCGAGACTTTGACGGTGGAGCTGCTTCAGCGCGAACCGGGCCAGGACGAACACCGCACGCTCGACACGCAGCAGGTGAACGTGCCGGCCGGCGGACAGATACCGCCGTTGGTCTTCAATCACAAGATCGACGCGGCTACCGAAGCCCGGCTGGTCGTGCGTGTGGCCGCTCACGAGGCGGAAACCATTGCCGAAGACAACAGCAAGGAAGTCACCGTTCGCGCGTTGGCCAACCAGATGCGCGTGTTGCTCGTGGCCGGCGCCCCGAGCTGGGAGTATCGCTACGTGTCCCGGTTGCTCGAGCGCGACAAGACCGCCGACGTGAGCTGCTGGTTGCAGTCCGCCGACGAGCGGGCCATTCGCGACGGCAACACCGTCATCGACCGGTTCCCGCGCGAGCCCGAAGAATTGGCCGAATACGATTGCATCGTGCTGATGGACCCGCAGCCGGGTGACATTAACACGGCGTGGGCGGCTGAGGTCGAAAAACTGGTGTCCGATCGCGGTTGCGGCCTGCTCTACGTGGCGGGTCGCAAGAACACGCCGCGACTCGTGCACGATCCCGATAGCCGCGCCCTGCTCGATCTTCTGCCCGTGGTGTTCGACCCGGGGGCGGCCGACCTCGTGCTCAACGAGCTGGGCCACTTTCAGCGCACGGGCTGGGCGGCGGCGCTGCCTCCGGCGGCGGCCAGTCATTCCGTCCTGGCCATCGCCGATCGGCCCGAGGAGACGCAGGAGCTTTGGACGCGACTCGGTGGTGTGTTCTGGCACTATCCCGTGCGACGCGAAAAGCCCGTGGCCACCGTGCTCCTGCGACACTCGAATCCCGCGATGCACAACGCCTACGGCAGTCACGTGCTCTTGGCCAGTCAGTTCGTGGGCTCGGGCCGCACTGCCTATCTCGGCTTCGACTCCACGTGGCGCTGGCGACAGTACGGCGACCGGTACTTCAATCGGTTCTGGGTGCAACTATTACGGCACATAGTGGAAGGCAAGCTGCTCAGCGGTCAGCGCCGCGGCTTCATCCAGGTGGAACGGCCCGAGACCGGCATCGGTGAGCCCGTGGTCATCGAGGCCCGGCTGCTCGACGACGCCTATCGGCCGTTGGCTCGGCCCGATGTTCAGGCGGTTGTGACCGTGGAAGGCCGGCCCGCCGGCAAAATCGCGCTGCAGTCGCAGCCCAACCGGCCGGGGTGGTATCGCGGCCAGTTCGTACCCGCTGCCGTCGGCACGCACACGCTCGAGATCGAGCTGCCCTCGGAACGCGGCGGCGAAAGGGTGTCCATCCGGGGCGAACTAAAAGTAGGCCGGCCCGATCTGGAATTCCGTCACGCCAGCCTCGATCGCGACAGTCTTGAAACGCTGGCTGTGCGATCGGCCGGAGGCAAGTACTTGCACGTGGATGAGGCCGATCGGCTCGCCGAGCTGATTCCCAGCAAGGTGACCACGCTGGTGATCACGGGTCAGCCGACCTCGTTGTGGGATCGCTGGTGGGTGATGCTGGCGTTGGTTCTTCTGCTCGGTACGGAATGGTTTGTTCGCAAACGCGTCCATCTGTTGTAAACGGACGCGATCGACGGTTGTTTGATGAACGACTCGACGCGAAGACATTTCGAAACCACTATCCTCCGGCGGCTCGCGTCGCTCGGGCGGCGGGTACGGCTATACCTGCTGCTCGACGGGCTGGCCGTGCTCATCGCGGTCGGCGTGGCGTTCATGCTCATCACGCTGGGCGTGGACTACTTCGCCCGCCTCGACTGGGATATGCGGGTGGCCCAGTTGGCGAGCATCGCCGTCGTGCTGGTCGCGGTCGGATGGCGATTCTTGATTCGGCCGTTGCTCGTGCCGGTTCGTCGTGATCAGTTGGCCGTTCTCGTCGAGCGGAAATACCCGCAATTGCACAGCCTTCTGGTGACCGCCGTCGACTTCCTCGACAAGCCCGTCAAGCCGCCGGTTTCGCCCGGCATGGTCGAGCATGTGATTCACCGGGCGACGCACGAAGCCGCGGAACTGCCGTTTCACGCCGTGCTGGCCCATGGCCGGGCCCGCCAGCGTGCCGCCATTAGCTTGGCGTGCCTGTCGCTCGTGGTGGCCTTCGCGCTGGCCGCGCCCCAGACCATGGGTTTGTGGATGCGGCGAAACCTGCTGCTAGAGAGCGTTCCTTGGCCGCAGCGCAACCGGTTGACTGTGGAGAACCTCGTCGATGGCCGCCTCGTCGTGCCCCGCAACGAGGACGTGACCATCTCCGCCGTTGTCGATCCGGGCTATGAGCCGCCGCGCCAGGTGTTCATCGAACACGTGAGCACCACGGGGGCGCGGTCACGCGAACAGATGCCTGCCATGAGCCACGGCGATGTGCGGTTCACGCACACGTTCGAGCGGCTGGCTCAGTCCCGCCGCTGCCGTATCACCGGCGGCGACGCCACGACGGACTGGTTCGAGATTCAGGTCGTGGACCGGCCGCAGATCAAGCGAGCCGTCATCGAGATCGCACCGCCCGCTTACACCGGCATGGAAGCCTACGAACTGCGCCCCGGCCAGACGGCGGCCGAGGTGCTCGTGGGCAGCGAGGTCCGCTTCCGCATCGAGGCCAACAAGCCGCTGGTCCGGGCCACGCTGGTGCAGGAAGAACCGAATCGCGAGACCGAGATCGCCGAAGCGGCCGTGCGCGACGGCGTCTATCTGGATGCCGCCGTCACACCGGCCGCGACGTCCACGTATCAGTTCCTGCTCCTCGACGAGCTCGGCCTGACCAACCGCAGCGAACGACTCGTGCCGGTGCGTTTCAACGTTCGGCTGGTGGCGGACAAGCCTCCCGTGGTCAAGATGCGGGTCAAGGATGCCGGCGACATGATCACCAAAGATGCCATCCTGCCCGTCGAAGCGACGTTCAACGATCAATACGGGCTCGCCACCGCCGCTATCGCTTGCGAGATCACACGCGAAGGCGCATCTCCTCAGCCCTTTAACGAGCCGATTCCCGGCTTCACGCCCGGCACGCGATCGTTTACTCGCACGATTGAATGGTCCGGCGCAGCGCATGGCCTGACCGAAAGCGACCGGCTGACTCTCTTCTGCGAAGCCCGTGATTACGACGATGTCTCCGGCCCCAACGTGGGCAAGTCCGCACCGCTGTCGTTCCGCGTAGTGAGTCATGAGGAGCTGCTGGCCGAGCTGAGCCGCCGGGAGCAGGAGCATCGCCGCGATTTCGAGCGTCTCTTGCGCCAGCAGGAGGAGCTGTTTTCGGAGATGCTGGCCACGTCGCGGCCCAGCGATCCGGACGAGGCCCGCGATTACTACCCGCGGCTGGCCCGGCGTCAGCGCGACCACGCCGGACGGCTCAACCTCCTGCGACTGCAGTTCGAACAGGTGCTTGCGAAGCTGCGCATCAACCAACTGGCCACGCCCGCGGTGGAAGTACGGCTGGGCGACGGCGTGATCGCGCCCATGGATGAGCTGTACCGCTCCGGCATGCCCCACGCCGCGGCCACACTGGAGCAACTGCCGCCCGACGCCACCGGGGCCGCACTGAATGAGGCCCGGGCCGCCCAGCAACAGGTGTTGGCCGAGATGAACCGCATTCTGGCCAGTCTCCTAAAATGGGAAGGCTATCAGGAAGCGGTCACGCTCCTGCGCGAAGTGATCAAGATGCAGAAGGCCCTCGAACAGGAGACCGAAGCCAAGATCGAAGAACAGATATTCGGCATAGAGACCGAAGACAAGTGAGAGGCGCGTGATGGGGAGCTTGGACAGGAACATCCGATTGATGCGGTGGGCCAACGGAGTCGCGAGCGTACGACTCGTGTTGGCTTTCGCACTTTCGCACTTTCTCACATTCCCACTACCTGCCCTCGCCCAGGCCACGCAACCTGGGGCTGGCGCCAATGCCACCGAAGCCGCAGAGCCCCTGGCCGTCCGCCAGCAGATCGTCCGCGACCGCCTCGTCCAGTTGGAGGATCGGATGTATCGCCTGAGCGAGAAGCTCCGCGAAAACGAGCCCGAGCAGGCCCGCCGGTTGGAAAAAGCCCTGCGGCAAAGCGGCGAACAGCTCATTCGGCACCACATGGACCAGGCGGTGCAGGCGCTGGAGCGTCTGGAACTCACCAAGGCGGCCGAGCATCAGGCGGCGGCGGAGAAGGCGCTCCAGGATGTGCTGGTGCTGCTGACCGAGACGGTCGACGATGCACTCGATCGTCAGCGGGAACTGGACCGTTTGCGCGATCTTCGCGAGCAGGTGGACAAGATGCTCGAACGCCAGCTCGAACTGCGAATGCGGACCGATCCCGGCGAGCAACTCGCCGAGCGTCTGGCTGCCGCCGCGGACAAGGTCCGTAAGCTCATCGCTCGGCAGGAGCAGCAGGCCGCCCGGACGAAATCCGCCGATGCGGACCAGGCGAATGAACTGGCAGAGTCGCAGCGGGAGATTCGCGACGAAACCGAAGCGGCCGCCGGCGAGTTGAATCCGCCGGCCACGCAGCCGCACGGCGATCCGCTGGCCCAACGGGCCGACCAGGCCCGCCGCGAGTTGGAGGATGCCGCCGATCGGATGAGGGCCGCCGAAGCCGAGCTGAGCGAGAAGCACACCGATGCCGCCGAGTCGCGTCAGGCCGAGGCGTTGGATTCGCTGCGCAAGGCGCTCGAAGCATTGGAAAAGGCCGGTGCATCGGCTCAGCCCTTGGACGCCGCCGAAGCCGCGCGACAACAGCGGGCTCTCGAGCAGGATGCCGGCAAACTCGCCGACTCGCTTCGTGAGAAACCGGATGGTGACGACGGTAGCACGCAGCCGGCCGAGGGTGACTCTGCGCAGACGCCACCTGCAGGGCAGGAACCGAGCAGTGGTGATCCGGCGGAGAATGGGGATCCGCAAGACGGCTCCGACTCGCCGCCGGCCGGAACCGACAAGCCCGGGGCCGATAACGTCCGCAAGGCTCAGCAGCACATGAAGCGGGCGGGCGACAAGCTCGAAGGCAATCAGCCGCAGAAAGCGACCGCCGATCAGGACCGGGCCATCGAAGAACTCGAGCGGGCCCGGGCCGAACTTCAGGAAACGCTCGACCAGCTTCGCCGCGAACAGCAGGAAGAGGCCCTGGCGGGACTCGAGCAGCGTTTCCGCACTATGCTCATTCAACAAAAGAGCGTGAACGCCGCCACCGAAGATCTCGACAGTCGCAAAGACAACTGGACGCGGGCCGACAGCCTGAACCTCGCGGCTCTGGCGCAGGAGCAGACGGCACTGAGCGGCGAGGCAGCCAAGGCTCTCCACATCCTCGTGGAGGAAGGCACGACGGTGGTGTTTCCGCAGATCGTGGCCCAGATACGCGATGACATGACCGAAGTGGCCAAACGCCTCGGCGAGAAGCAGACGGGCCAGGTGACTCGCGACATTGAAGCCCAGATCGTCGAGGCGTTGGAGGAACTCATCGCAGCCATCGAGCAGCGGCAAAAAGAGGGACCGCCGCCGGCTGGCGTCAACGGCCAATCCGGCGGCCAGGGCGGCCAAGCGCCCGATCCGCCGCTGTTGCCCGGTTCGGCCGAGCTCAAGCTCCTGCGTTCGTGCCAGGTGCGGGTCAATCGGGAAACGCAGCAACTGGGCGAGGCCATCGCCGGAGCCGCCACCGACGTCGGGAACCGGGCTGAGCGGCTGTCCGAACGCCAGGAGCAACTGGCCGACATGGCTCGCAAAATCAACGAACGTGCCCAACGCCGATGACAGGAGTTGGTGATGAGATACGCAATCGGGATATCCATACTCGTGCTTGCCGTTGACGCGGTAACATTCGCTCAGGCGACGCGGCCGGCCTCGACCCGGCCCGCGGACGAGGGCAGTATTGTTCCAGCGGTCGCCGCCGCCCGCGATTACGCCGAGCTTCGTCGCGAGCAGGACCTCGCCATACTCGACGCGTTTCTGGCCGAGTTGAAGTCGTCATCCAGCCTGCAGCCTGCCGCTCGCGACGCCGTCGACCGGCTCTGGGCTCAACGCCGGGCGGACGATGATCCCCGCGCGTTCGTGACCAGCGCTTTGGCCGTCATCTCTGCTGAGTATCGCAAGGCTTCGAACGAGCTCGATGCCGGCAATGCGGATGCCGCCATCGAAGCGGCCAAACCGCTGATGGATAGTCCCGAGTTCCATCTATCCACGCATGCGGTCATGATCACCGCCCGAGCCCTCATCGAGCAGGATCGGCCGAGCGAAGCCCGGGAACTGCTCGAAAAGCTCAACGAGCAGCGTGAGGAACTGGAGAAGCGAACGTTCGTCGCTCCTGAAATGGTGTTCCTCCTGGGTTACTGCCGCCTGCTCGATCTGGATTACGAAGGTGCGACCAACGCGTTGCGTGAATTCGAGCAGCGATATCCGCACGCGCCGGACCCGTATCGTTTGCCCGCTCGTCAGATGCTGCAGGAGCTCGCGGCCCGGCAGCCGGAAACGCTGAGCGACGTGTCCGACCTGATGGGCTACGCGGGCCGGCAACTCAAGTACGCCCGAGTCAACGACGTCGTCCGTTCCCGTCAGGATCGTGCGGTCGAATTGCTCGATCGTCTCATCGAAGAGGCCGAGCAGCGCGAACAGCAGCAACAGCAACAACAACAGGACCAGCAACAGCAGCAACAAAACGGCTGCAAGAAGTGCGGGGGGAAAGGTTGTCCGGATTGTCCAAGTGGTGGTGCTGCGGGCAACCAGCAACCGCAGCGAGGCGCTGATCGATCGGTGGCTCCGCCGGGGCAAGGCCGCATCGGCGAGTTGCACGGCTCGGCCCGAGCGCGGCCCGGCGAGCAGTGGGGTAAAATGCGGCCGGAAGAACGCGAGCGCGTGATGCAGTCGCTCCGGCAGAATTACCCCAGCCGGTATCGTCAATTGGTCGAGCAATACTACCGGCAGTTGTCCAAAGAGGAGTGATCGAACACCGGCCATGCGCTATCAGCCCTTGCTTTGCGTGTTTTGTGCCTGTGGGACCGCCGGCTTGCCGGTGCATGTCGCTTATGCGGCACCCGTCCGCGCTCTGACCATCGAGGGCAGTGTCATCGAAGGCGACTGGATGGGCATGCGCGACAACAAGCTCGAGCTCTCCGTCGAAGGCAAGGTGACGCTGCTAGACCCGGCCCAGGTCATGGGACTGCATTGGGTGGGCACGACCAGCCGGCCGGCGAGCACGATCGCGCCGGCGGCGACCACGCCGGGCAACGCCGAACATGACTGGGTAACCGTGCACCTGGCTGACGGCAGCCGCTTCCCCGCCCGCATTGCCGCCGGTGACCGCGAAACCATCAAACTGCAAACGGACCTTGTGTCTGAACTCGAACTGCCTTTGTCCCGGTTGGCCGCAATTCGCTTCAACGTCGATGACGCCTCGCCCGCAGCCGGACCGTTTGACGAAGCCCTGGCCGCGCGCGACCCGACCGAAGACACGCTCGTCATCGCTCACGAGGGCAAGGTGAACACACTGCGCGGCGTACTGGAGTCGTTGCAGGGCGACCGCGTGAAGTTCCAGTGGCGCGGCCGAAGCGTCAACGTCGATCGCGCGCGCATCTTCGGCCTGGTGCTCGCCACCGGCGCCGGCACTACCGACGTGCCGCCCGTGCGGTGCATCCTCAACAACGGTTCGATCTGGGCCGGACGACTCACCGGCGGTGACGCCCGGACCATTCAACTGCAGCTTGCGGCCGGCCCGGCGCTCGAAGTATCCGTCGAACTGCTCGACGACATCCAGTTCACCAACGACCAGTTGCTGTTCCTCAGCGATCTCGAGCCGGCGAATTACGAGTTCACGCCCTGGGCCGTCACCCGTTGGCCCTATCGCAAGAACCGGTCGGTCGCCAACCGGCCGCTGCGCCTCGGCGGGCAGGTCTTCGATCGCGGAATCGGCATGCACTCTCGCTCCGTGCTCACCTATACCTTGGATGGGTCCTGGCGGCAGTTCGCCGCGACCATCGGAATCGATGATGCCGTCGGCTCGCGCGGGAACGTCGTGTTCCGTGTTCGGCTCGACGGCCGCGAGGCGTTCGACAGCGGTCCGGTCACCGGTCGCGACGAGCCGCGAACGGTCCTCGTCGATCTGAACGGAGCGAGAACACTGCAGTTGGAGGTCGATTTCGGCGAGGAACTCGACATCGGCGATCAGGCCAACTGGTGCAGCGCCCGGCTGATCAAGTGAATCGAGGCGGGGGGCGGGCGTCTCGCCCGGTGTTGGGTCGTTGTTGTTGTGGTGCACGCTTTCAGCGTGCACACGTGCAGGCAAGATGCCTGCACCACAAGTGTGATGAGGTGCACGCGCGTGTCATGGCACGTTCTCACGTTCGCAATTTCGCACCTTCTCGCCGTGCTCTCGTCCGTTGCCGCCGATGACTCGGCGGCGATTCGGCAGGCCGAGCAAGACCGCATCGACATGATCGAGCGGGCCTCGCGGTCGGTGGTGTCCATCCTCGCCCCGGATGAGTCGGGTGGCGGCTCCGGCGTGATCATCACGCCCGACGGTTACGGTGTCACCAACTTTCACGTCATCATGGGCATGGCCCGAACCCGGCGTGGCCTGGGCGGCTTGTCCGACGGGAAGACCTATCCGCTCGAAGTGCTCGGCATCGATCCTACCGGCGATTTGGCCATGTTCCGGCTCACCGGACGCGACCGCTTCGATGCCGCACCGCTGGGCGACTCGGACCACGTGCGCGTGGGTGATGCCGTCGTCGCGCTCGGCAATCCGTTCATGCTCGCCGAGGATTACACACCCACGGCCACGTTCGGTATGGTCAGCGGCGTGCATCGCTATCAATATGGCGCCGATACCCGCTCGCTCGTCTACACCGATTGCCTCCAGATCGACGCGTCCATCAACCCCGGCAACTCCGGCGGACCGCTGTTCGACATGCAGGGCCGGCTCATCGGCATCAACGGTCGGGCTTCCTTCCTCGAACGCGACCGGCTGCGCCAGCGTGTGAACGTCGGCGTGGCCTACGCCATCTCCATCAACCAGGTCAAGCGGTTTCTGCCCGCGTTGAAGGAAGGCTGGCTGGTCGAGCACGGCACGCTCGGCGCGACGGTCCGCGACACGCCCGATGGCGTGCGCTTCGATAACGTGCTGGCCGGCTCGGCGGCCGATCGCATCGGCATCGAGCTCGGCGACGAACTGATCGCCTTCGACGGTCGGCCCATCGCGGACGCCAACGCCTTCGGCAACATTCTCGGCGTCTATCCCGCGGGCTGGCCGGTGACCGTGACCTATCGCAAGGACGGCACGGAAGTCCATCGTCAGGTCGCGCTCGATCCGTTGCCGCTGACGCGCGAGATTCCCTGGCCCAAAGCCGATCCCGGCTGGATCCGCGCCGTCGCCACCGGCCGTCAGCCCACGACGCTGCCTTACGACGTGACCGACCTGGTCCGGACGACACGTTGGCCTTCGCCGCCGGACCCGGCCGGCTCTGTGTCGCCGGACAAAACCGCTCCCGTTCGGTCGCACCTTGCCGGTCTGCTCAGTCCCGTTGTGAAGATTTACGGCGGGCGCATCGCCGGCGAAGAAGCCTACGCCACCGGCGTGCTGGTGTCCGCGGGCGGCGAGATTGTTACCGCCCTGGCTCTGCTGCTGGAAGCGTCCACCCTTCGTGTCGTGACCGCCGACGGCACCGTTCACCGCGCCCGCGTGATTTACCGCGACGAGCGGCGGCAACTGGCACTGCTCGAGCTGCAGAGAAAGGAGTCGACAGTCTTCTCTCCCGTGATCCTGGACGAGTCCATTGCGCCGGCCGCCGGTGACGGTGTGTACGTGGTGGGCAACCCGTTCAAGATCGCCGACAGCAGCGAGCCGTGCTCGATCACACACGGTGTGTTGTCGGGCCGGATCTTGCTCGATGCTCGGCGGCCGGGCGGCGGCCCCCCGGCGGCCTATCGCGGCGAGGTTTGGATCATGGACGCCATGTCCAGCCAACCCGGCGCGCCCGGCAGTGCCGTGTTCGACACGCAGGGTCGATTCATCGGCCTCGTGGGCGAGGTGCTCGAGTCGCGGCTGACGAACACGCTGCTCAACTACGCCTACCCCGTGGAGCAAGTGGCGGCGTTTCTGCGCGAAGCCCGCACCCCGGCTGACGCATCCGGATCCACGGCAGCCGTTTCGGAAGCGCCGTCGGCCCCCGGCTATCACGGTATCCGGCTGGCCCGTTTCGGTTACCTCCAAAAACTTCCATTTGTCGGGAGTGTCGCGACCGACTCGCCCGCCGCCCGAGCCGGCATTCAGCAGGGCGATCTGATCATCAGCATCGACGGCCGGGCGGTCACCAACGCTCGGACGTTCGAGGAAGCGTTCAACGGTCTGTACGCGGGCACCGAGGTGTCGGTCGTGGTCAAGCGTGGCAACGAACTGGTCACCATCCGCTTGACGCTCGAGGAGGCGCCGAAATGAACGCTCGCTACTTTCATGGTGTGGTCGTTCTCCTGGCGTCAGCCCTGTGCGCGGCGCCGTTGGCGGCTTCGCAGAACCCCACGACGCGTGAGGCCGATGCTACGCCCGTCTTCCCGGTTCACGCCTTCCGTGCCGCCGCTCGTGCCGTCGCGCCGAGCGTGGTCACCATCGAAACCGTCGGCGGCACGCAGCCCGCAGCCGAGTTGGCCGGTGCCGCGTTCATGGTCGCGGACGGACCGACCACCGGTCTGGTCTGGTCATCCGACGGGCTGATCCTCACCAGTTCTTTCAACTTCGTCCGCGATCCGTCGGTGATCACCGTTGTCCTGGCTGACGGGCGGCGCTTCGTAGCCGAGCTCCTGGGCCGCGACGAGATTCGCCGGCTGGCCATGCTCGCGATCGACGCCACCGATCTGCCCGTGCCCAAATGGGCGGCGAGCACGGACATGAAAGTGGGTCAGTGGGCGATCAGTTTGGGTCGCGGTCACGGACGTCAAGCGGATGTCGTCGTCGCCGATGCCGGCGGCTGCACGATCACCGCGGGGATCATCAGCGGTTTGCGCCGCATGAGCGGCCTAGTGATCCAGACCGATGCCAGATTATCGCCCGCCAACTTCGGCGCACCGCTGATCGATATCGCGGGACGCGTGCTCGGTCTGTGCGTGCCCATGGGGATGGATGGCGGCCAGCTGTCGGGCGTGCAGTGGTACGACTCGGGCATCGGCTTTGCCGTGCCGCGCGAACAAGTCGAGATCGCCGCCCAACAGCTCGCCAAGGGCCGCGATATCCGCCCGGGCCTGCTGGGTGTGGGCCTGGCCAGTCCTGTTCCCGGCGCGGTTTTCGTCGCGGGCTGTGGCGACCCCTCACCCGCGTTGCGGGCCGGCATTCAGCCCGGAGATCGCATCGTGGCTGTCAACGACCAACCGGTGACCGGCGTCGCCCAGCTCAAGCGACTCATTCGCCCGCTCGGCGCCGGCACCCGCATCGTCGTGCACGTGGAGCGTCAAGGCCGAAAGCTCGAGCTGCCTCTCATGCTCGCCACCCGCGAGGACATCGGCCCGATATCGCAACCATCGCCGGAATCGGAACCCGAATCCATGCCGGAATCCGTCCCCGAGAACGAACCGCGCGAGCAGACACCTGTGGAGCCAATGCTCCCGCCCGATGAGGATCGCACCCCGGTCGTTCCACCCGCCACCGGGCCGGCGTGATCATCATCCTGTCCGGATTACCAGCAATCGCGGCTCGGTCATGCTGTCGATGGCCCAGCGCACGCCCTCGCGACCCAGGCCGCTGTCTTTCACGCCGCCGTAGGGCATGTGATCGACGCGAAATGATGGCACTTCGTTGATCATCACGCCGCCGACCTCCAGCTCGTCCCAGGCTTGCATAGCTCGATTGATGTCACGGGTGAACACGCCCGCCTGCAACCCGTACCGGCTCGCGTTCACCGCCTGCAGGACCTCGCTGAAGTCGTCGAACGGCGCGAGCACCGCCACCGGGCCGAACACTTCCTCGCAGGAAAGCTTTGCTGCCTCGGGCACGTTCTCCAGCAGCGTGGGCTCGTACAGCGCACCGTGCCGCCGTCCGCCGCACAGCAGCCGTGCTCCGACGCGTAGCGCATCCTCCACCCACGCCTCGACGCGGCGGGCGTCGCTTTCGGAGATCAACGGGCCGACGAATGTCTCCTCCTCCCGCGGGTCGCCGGCCTTCAGCCCCCGCGTCGCGGCCACCAGGTCATCGCGAAATCGGTCGTACACGCGCGTGTGCACGAAGACACGTTGCACGCTGATGCAGCTTTGGCCCGACTGATAAAACGCCCCGCGAAGCACGCGGACGACGGTATCCGGCAGATCGGCGTCGGCGTCCACGATCACTGCCGCGTTCCCGCCCAGCTCCAGCGTGACGTGCTTACGACCCGCCCGGCGCCGGATGTCCCAGCCCACTTCGGCCGAACCCGTGAAGCTCAGCTTGGCGATTCGATCGTCCTCCACCAGCGGGCTCGCCTGGCCGCCCGACAGTGGCAGGATCGAGAACGCCCCGGGCGGCAGATCCGTCTCCGCGAGAATCTCGCCCAGCAGCAACGCCCCGATCGGCGTCGTGCTGGCCGGCTTGAGCACGAACGGGCAACCCGCCGCCAGCGCTGGCCCGATCTTGTGCGCGACCAAATTGAGCGGAAAGTTGAACGGCGTGATGAACGCGCACGGTCCGACCGGCACGCGCTTCCACATGCCGCGATAGCCTCTCGCGCGCGGGCTGATTTCCATGGGCAACACTTCGCCATAGAGGCGGACCGACTCCTCGGCCGAGATGCGCAGCGTGTCGATCAGCCGATCGACTTCGCCGCGGGCATCGCGGATGGGCTTGCCGGCCTCGACACACAACGCTTCGGCAAACTCGTCCGCCCGCTCGCGACTGCGCCGCACGACGTGATCGAGCACGGCCTGCCGTTGGTAGGGCTTCATCTCGCGCATGGGCCGTGCCGCGTCCGCCGCCGCGGCGATGGCTCGCTCCAACGTCTCGCGGCTCGCCCGCGGCACTCGCGTCACCACGTCGCCCGTATACTTGTCGCGCACTTCCAGGTCGAAGTTGGGCTGCTCGGGCTGATTCGCCACGTACATGGGATATTGGTCACGAAGCATGGTCATCGACTCGCAGAGTTGAGAATCCCGCCGCGCCTGGCGATGCGCGCGGACGGATATTGTCCATTGTAAGCAGGAAGTGGCGAAAAGAGGGCCTGGGGGCTGGGGACTGGCGCCTGGCGGGAGGAGCTATAGGCTGAAAGCAGCAGGCTCTGTCGGAACGCCCGTGCGTCCTTTCTCTGGCTCACAGCTCACAGCTTTTTCAAAACTCCCGCCGCTGCCGAGCGGCCGGAATGTGTAACTGCTTGCGGTACTTGGCAATGGTACGGCGGGATACGTCGATGCCCTCCGCCTGCAAGCGGGCGGCGATCACCTCGTCGCTGAGCGGATTCTTCTTGTCCTCGGATTCGATGATGGACTGCACGCGGGCTTTGACGCTGTCCCAACTGGTCGCCTCGCCGTCGGAAGCCTCCGTGCCGCCGGTGAAGAAGTAGCGCAGCGGGAAAATGCCGCGCGGCGTCTGAACGTACTTGTCGGCGACCGTACGGCTGATCGTGGAGGGATCGCAGCCGAGCTTTTCCGCCAGCTCGCTCATCCGCAGCACCTTCAGACCCGTCGGGCCGAGGTCCAGGAAATCCCGTTGCCGCTTGACCACTTCCTCCGCCACTTCGAGCAGGCGGTTGCGGCGATAGGCGATGGCGTCGATGAGGGCCCCGGCCGATTCGAGATTCTTCCGGACGAAGTCGCGAGCCTCTTTGTTGTCGCGGCACTCCTGGAGCATCCTACGGTATGTCTCCGAGATCCGCAGCCGCGGCGAATTACCCCGGGCCAGCCGAACCGTGTAGCCGTCCCCGTCGTCGGCGTAGTCCACGATGACGTCGGGCGTGACCCTCGGCACCTCGCGGCCGCCCACCAGCCGGCCCGGATGCGGGTGCAGCCGGGCCAGGTTGTGCATCGCCGCCTTGATCTCCTCGATCGTGCGGCCGGTCGCCTTGGCGATCACCGGATAGCGGTTCTTTTCGATGTCCGCCAGATGGTTCTCGACCAACAGCCGTTCCAGCTCGACGTCTTCCTCCTCGGCCAGGGCGTCCAGCTGAATGAGTAGGCATTCCTTCAGATCGCGGGCCCCGACGCCGGCTGGTTCCAGCGACTGGATCCAGCTCAGCGCCTCCTCCATCTCGTCCATCGAGAAGGGCGGCACGTGCTGCTCGGCAATCTCCGCCAGCGGCGTGCGGAGGTAGCCGTCGTCCTCGATGTAATTGATGATCAGCTCGCCGGCCTCGCGGACGCGCTCGTCTTCGATCTCCACGAACGCCCATTGCCGGACGAGGTACTCGTTCAGCGACTCCGGACGGCTGGCCGTGTTGGCCATGGCGTCCATCTTCGCGTCCCGCTCGCCGGCGCCCTGCCGCGGACGTCCGAATATGTGGTCGCTGTCGTCGATCCCGTACTCGCGGGAGATCTGGTCCAGCCGCGTGAACCCCTCCAGCAACTCGCGGCTCTCCGGCGAGGGCTCCAGGTCGGCCTGTTCGAACTTGTCGCTCTCGTCCGGGGTAACCGGACCATCCATGTCCCCATCTTCCAGCGCAGGGTTCCGCTCCAACTCCTCCCGGACCTTGGCCTCCAGGGCCATCAGCGGGAGTTGGAGGATGTTCATCGACTGGATGAGCTGCGGTGTAAGCCGCTGCTCCTGCCGAAGCCCCAACGAAAGCTGTTGCGACATAAACTGGGACATAACTGCCGAATATTATACCCGAAATCCCGCCCTTTGGCAGATCGCGTGCCAGTGGTATAGATGTTTTATTCGGCCGGGTTTACGGCAGGCGAGCCCCCGTCTACCTCGCCGGCGGCCCCGCGCATGGCGCAACTCCGTCCGTCAGCTCGGGGTCCGCGGTCGCAGCCGCCCCCGCATTCTAACGGGCGTGGCGTGCGGCGCCCTGGCCATCAGCGTTATTGAAAAGTCGCTGGCGTTGGCGGAGGGGCCGCCTGACGTGTTGGCCCGCATGCAAACGACTCTGGTCCGTCACGAGTCGCAGAATCGGCTGGGCCGGGTCGTGCGCGGCGAGCGGGCGTTCCTGATGGCCGCGTCGCACTGGGCGCGGACCGGCGGAGTCCCCCGTCCAATTGCCGGGCATCCGTGGTTTGATGCTGTGGAACGAGGCGAACGGCATCCGCTTGTACAACCAGCTGCTCGAAGCGGCCGAAGATTCATCGAAGACCGCGCTGGTGCAGTCGGTGGCGTCCGCGAAGCCTGGCCTCTTTGCCTTCAGTACACTGAGCATCCCGCCGTTGCTCCAGGCTTTCGAGTTCGACAAACGTCGCCTGAACGACGCTCGTTGTGCTCGTGTCGCGTGCGGCGCCGAGCGGTACCGGATTGCGACCGGCCAATGGCCCGCTTGTCTGGACGACCTGGTCCCGGCGTATCTCGACGCCGCGCCCAAGGATTCATTCGCACCGGATGTGCCGCGGCGCGTGAAACGGACGCACGATCGGCTCATCATTTACAGCGTGGGCCCGAACGGCTCGGACGACGGCGGCGAGGTGCAGCGTGGCAAGCAGTTCGCGAACAGCCCTGATACCGGCTTCATCCTGCTGCATCCGTCCGTTCGCAATCAGCCGCCACAGTCACCGTGAATAGCTATCAGCGGTCAGCTATGAGCTGTGAGCTCTGAGCGTTAAGCCAGCGACTCTCCCGTCCGATAGCCTCCCCTGGCGCGATACCTGCTGGACTTCGCGGTTGCGATTCCGTAAAATCGTTTTAACAGGGCGATCTTTTCATTCCACGTCCGTTTTCGTGCGATCGTCCTGGGCGTCCGCGCCGGTATGAGCCAGGTCAGGAGCAGGACATGAAGCGATTGAGTTGGGCAGGAGGAGTGCTGGTCGGTCTGTTGTGGTGCGCGTCACCGGCCGTCCTGGCCCAATGGTCCAATGCCGAGCTGTTCAACGGTCCTTCCGAAACCGGGCTCGACGTCAAGACCGGGGGCATCGCCCCGGCCATCGGCGGCGGTTTCCATGGTGTCTACGTGTCCGGCAACAACGCCGTGAGATACCGCCGATACTCACTGGACGGCACGCTGAGCGCGCCGCTCACACTCTTTAATGGACAGGCGTTCAACGCCAAGATCGCCCAAACCCTCAACGGCGACATCCACGTCGTGTTCGAGGACTGGTCGCAGGGCCCCAACAACATCCGCTGGGTCAAATCCTCCGACGGCGGTCTTACATTCCCGACCACGCAGTTACTCACCGGCATCAACTGTGCGAAGCATCCGCACATCGCCCCCTTCGGCATGGGCCAGAGCCCCGAGTTGATCATGAGCTATTACCGATCGGGCACCGAGTGTGACGAATCGCTCTGGTCCCGCCGGTGGAACGGCTCGACGTGGTCCGCCGAGGTGCCGCAGAATGCCTACAGCCTGTCCGAGTTCGACTGTTTCGGCATGGCTCGCTCGCCGTTGGACGGATCGATTTATCGCACCTTCGACCCGTCGAAGACCGCCATGCTCATGCAGCGCTACGACGGGACGTGGAGTGCGCCGAGCCAGATCTACAGCGGAAGCTGGGCGGTGCGTCAGCACATGGCCATCAACGAGTCTGGCCAGATCATGTTGCTGTGGGACGACACGAACCGCATCAAGGGCATGTTGTACACACCGGGCATAGGCGCGGCCCCGGTCGTCGATCTGGGACGGGGCGGCTACTCGGGCGCGTGCGACGTGTGCGCCATCCCCGGCACGAACGACTTCTACATGGTGGTGGCCCGGGATATCGGTGGCTTGTTCCATGTCTACGGCCGGCGCTGGACGAACGGGCAGTGGCAGGCCGAGGAATCGGTGCAGGTCGGCCAAGCCGATGCCTTCATGGTCACACCGCTCGTTACCGCCGATGCGGCCGGGAACATTTTCTGCATGTGGGAGTATTGGGGCTCAGGCCGGCCGCAGCAGTGGTATGCCGTTCGGCCCGCTTCGCCTTCGGGACCGACCGGCACGATCGCCGGGACGGTACGCGACAGCTACGGCCAGCCGCTGGCCGGGGTCGCCGTGGTGGTACAGAGTCACGGGGCGGCGCTCACCGGCGCGAATGGGACATATAGCGTCAAGGCGCCGGTCGGCACGTGCACCGTCGAAGCCAGCAAGCTCCACTATCTAGCACAGAGCGTCAGTGGTGTGGTGGTCACCGAGAACGCCACGATCGCACTGGACTTCGTGCTCCCCGTGGAGCCGCCCGCGCCGGTCGCGCTCACGGTGACGCCGGGCAATCAACGCAATGACCTGACCTGGACCGCGCCGGCCAGCGGCAACTACAGCGGCGTGGTGATTCGCTATTCGACGACCGGCTATCCCACGAGTCCCACCGACGGCCAGCACCTGGGGCAGGTTGCCGGCGACCCCGAATCGACGGGGACGTTGGCACACCTGAACTTGACCAACGGCCAAGCCGTCTATTACGCGGCTTTCTCGTATTTCCAGGACGCCAGCCGCTTCTACAACCTCACCGCCGCCACCGGCGACGGCACACCCGCCGGGCCGGGCGACCTCGATCGCGACGGCGACGTGGACCAGACCGATTTCGGTTTGTTCCAGCTCTGTCTGAGCGGCAACTTCATCCCGCAACTAGATGCCGACTGCCAGCGGGCCAAGCTCGACGGCGATGACGACGTGGACCAGGACGACCTGGCCATCTGGCAGCGCTGCTACAGCGGCCCCGGCGCGCAGTCGCTTGCGACCTGCGCGGACTGATACGCGTTCGCGTGTGCGTTGAAATCGAGCACCGAGGCACGATCAACGGATCGACGACTTCGCCCTTTACGCCCGGTCGGCGACCACCGGGTTGGTCAGCGTGCCGATGCCTTCCAACTCCACTGAGACGGTGTCGCCCGGCTTGAGGAACACCGGAGGTTTACGAGCGCAGCCCACGCCTTCGGGTGTGCCGGTCAGAATGACCGTGCCGGGCAGAAGCGTGAACTGGTTTGACAGATAGCTGACCAGGAAGGGCACGGGGAAGATCATGTCGGCGGTGTTGGAGTTCTGCATCAGTTCGCCGTTGAGTCGCGTGCGAATGGGGAACGAGTTGGGATTGACCTGTGGATCCACGAGGAGGCAGGGTCCGAGCGGGCAGAACGTGTCGAAGCCCTTGGCGCGTGCCCACTGCTTGTCACGTCGGATCTGGCAATCGCGGGCGGACACGTCGTTGGCGCACATATAGCCCAGCACGTACTTGAGGGCGTCGGCTTCGCTGACCTTGCGGGCGGTCCTGCCGATGACCACGGCTAGTTCGGCCTCGTAGTCGACCTCCTCGGGAGCCGACGCGGGCAGCACGATTTCGTCGCCGGGGCCGATCACGCTGGTGGTCAGCTTGACGAAAACGAGCGGCTCTGACGGAATTTGGGCACCGCTTTCGGCGGCATGCCGGCGGTAATTCAGGCCGATGGCGATGACGTTGACGGGCTGGACGGGGGCGAGCAGCCGCTTGATCGTCGCGGTGCCCCCGGTCACCTCCCAGTCGCCGAACAGGTCGCCCTTGATCAGCCGGGCTGTACGCTCATCCACCTGCTCGCCGAGCAGAATGTTGCCGTTGTTGTCTTCGAAGCGGATTACCTTCATATTGTTCCTCCGGGAACTGGTTTCCTCATTCTGTACGGATGGGGGACAATGTCAACACCTCGCGGAGCCAGCACATGCGAAAAAAACTTCAGATTGTGATCGGTTTCGCTACTCTCCTCGGCAGCTCCGCGGTGGCGGCCGAACTGAAGTATCGCGAGCGCTTCAGCCGTCTGCTCATCGACAGCGCCCCGGGCCTGCTCGAAACGTTCGACGCGGAAACCGGCCATTTCGGCCGCGGCGTCTGGATCTGCCGCGATCAGGACGTCATGTGGCCGCTGGCTGTGATCTACACGCTCGACGTACCGGGTAACCCGTATCACCGCAGCCCCGAACTGCTGGAAACACTGATGAAGGCGGGTGACGCGTTGATCGCCGACGCCGATCCGCAAGGCCGCTGGGTGTTCCGCAAGAAAGACAACAGCACCTGGGGCATGATCCATATGCCGTGGACGTACTCCCGCTGGATTCGTACGTTCGAGCTGATTCGCGACGACATGCCGCCGGAGCGGCGGGCGGCGTGGGAAAAGGCGCTACTCAATGGATACGGGAACATCGCCAAGACAGCACTGGGCAGCGTGCACAACATCCCCGCCCATCATGCCATGGGCTTGTACATCGCGGGCAAGACACTGGATCGACCGGCCTGGCGCGAGCAGGCAGCCGAATTTCTTCGGAAGGTGGCCAAGTCTCAGAGTCCGAACGGCTACTGGTCGGAAGGCGAAGGGCCGGTGGTGAACTACAACTTCGTCTACGTGGACGCGCTCGGCACGTACTATGCGTTGAGCGGGGACAAGGCCGTTCTTCCGGCACTCGAGCGAGCGTCGGCTTTCCATCGCAACTTCACATACCCGGACGGCAACTGCGTGGAGACCATCGACCAGCGTAATCCGTTCCACGCCGGCGTCAACCAAGCCAATCTCGGATTCACGTTCGATCCGGTGGGCCGAGCCTATCTCGCCTCACAATGGGCGCACGTCAAGGACAAGGAGTTCAAGCCCGATCTGTTGGCCTCGCTGGTTCGCTATGGGCAGGAAGGGCCGATGGAGCCCGCCGACGGACAAGGAGCCCGTACGTACGTCCTGACCGAAGGCGACGTCGAGCGGGCCATGACACTGCGGCAGGGGCCGTGGTTCGTGTGCTTATCGGCATTCACCTCGCCGGTTTCCAGGAATCGCTGGTACCAGGATCGCCAGAACCTGGTGAGCATTTTCCACGACAAGACGGGACTGATCATTGGCGGCGGTAACACCAAGCTCCAGCCCGCGTGGAGCAACTTCACGGTGGGTGACACCAGTCTGCTCGCTCACAAGCCGGGAGACACGAACCCGAACTTCGTGCCGGCCGGCGAACTGTATCACGTTCCTTCCCAGGCCACGCTCGTGCGCGAGCCGGTGCCGGGGCTGGACTTGAAGTACGGCCCGCAAACGTGCCGTATTCGCGTCGAGATCCAGGACGATCAGACGCTCGACCTCGTCGTTTCGACGAGCACGCCGGGTGCGCTGCCGGTGGCCGCTCACGTAACCTTGCTGCCCCGCATGGGCCAGGAGGTTCGCACGGTGGCCGGTCACGCGTTCAAGCTGGGTGGCGATCGTGTGGAACTCACCCCCGAACAGATCGGCGGCGCGATACAGTACGCCGGGTGCACGCTTCGGCTGCCCGCCGAGGCCGGTCTGTGCTGGCCCGCGCTGCCGCACAATCCGTACGTGCTCGACGGTCGAGCCAAGCCCGAGGAGGGTCGGATCTCACTCCGCCTGCCCTTCGCCCCGGACCGCACCGAGCACCGGGTCTCGCTCAAAATCGGACCATGAGCCCAGCCGCGGAAGCCGACTCGGCGCACAGGTCAGTTCGTGTCGAGCAATTCGACGTCGAAGATCAGCGTGGCCTTGGGTGGGATCACCGGGGGCATGCCGCCCGCGCCGTAGCCGAGCTGGTACGGGATGATGAGCTTGCGCTTTCCGCCGACCTGCATGGAGCCGACGCCTTCGGTCCAGCCTCTGATCACTTGGTTGAGCCGGAACGCGATGGGCTGGCCGCGATCGCGGGAGCTATCGAACTTGGTGCCGTCCGTGAGATAGCCGGTGTAGTGGACCTTCACCGAGCTGGACGCGTCGGCCGGTGTCTTGCCGGTGCCGGGCACGATGTCGAAGTACATCAATCCCGAAGGAGTGCTGATCGGATCGCCCTGAACAGGATCGCCGGGATAGGTCTGGCCCGCTCCACTCATGAATGATCTCCTGACACGCTGACGGTGACGATCGGCGAGCCGGCCCGCCCGGCCATGACACGCTCCGCTGTGACGAATCTTCGAGCCGGGGGCCTCGGGCGGAGACCATCCGGTTCGACTTGAACTTCATAGCATAGACCCTCGGGCGGGCTCAGGCGAAATCGTGCCGCATGCCCACCCGCAGTTCGAGAAAACGGTCGGGAAACGCCTCCAGGATGGCAGCAGTGGGTCGAAGCCCCGTGCAGTGCAGCGGCGCGATCACCTCCACCTCGTGACGTCGCAGAGCGGCGATGGTCTGTTCGACTCGATCCGCGGATGCGTTCGCCAGGTGCATGCCGCCGACTACAGCATAAATGGGCCGCTCGGCCGTCAGGTAGCGCACGTATTCCAGCGTGTTGACCAAGCCGGCATGACCGCAACCGAGCACCACGACGGTTCCTCGGGGTGTATCGACGGCCATGGCCAGATCGTCGGGCAACTGGTCCGCCCGCGTGCAGGCACGGTCGCAGTAAAACACCCCGCCGACGTCCTCAAAGACCGTGCGTCGGGGCACCTCGCCGGTCAGCAGGATATCGGGGCCGAGTTGCGTCGGCGATGTGACCGGGTGAAACATGACCCGCGTATCCAGGTCCGGCGGGACGGAGGCTCCGACCGGCTCGACCCGTCCATCCGGCTGACGCTCGTACCGCTCGCGGAATGCCTCGGGATGGGCGTAGAGACGTATATGCGGCACGCGGGCGAGCACGGTGTCCAGGCCCCCCGCGTGATCGTAGTGGCCGTGACTCAGTACGACGTCGGCGGCCGCCGTCAGGTCGATGCCCATCAGCTTGGGGTTGTGCGCCAGGGCCAGACCCTGTCCGGTGTCGAACAGAATGCAACGCGAGCCCGCCTCGATCCACAGCGCCAACCCATGCTCGGCAATCAGCCCCCGGCGCGTCGTGCGGTTCTCTGCGAGAACGGTGATGGCCAGCGTGGTGCTCATGACGTGATAACGATTGTCGCACTATCGGGCGCTTCGTGCAAATGTGACGTTCACAACCCACCTTTGTAGGGGGCTTTTACGAGTTCGGCGCATACCGACGTTGGGTTTGGCGAGAGGTGGGCAAGCTGATGAGCGAATGAGACGGCGGGAACAAGCCCCGCCGCTCGCTGGGAACGGAGGAGGTCACGTCGTCCGTCAGACTGCCTTGCCTTCGAGACGAGCCTGAGCGGCGGCCATCTCTTCGGCTGTGGGGGCCTTGCCGGAGCGCATCATGTCCACGAAGCAGTCGAACAGATACGTGGCGTCGTGCGGGCCCGGGCTGGCCTCGGGGTGGTACTGAACAGAAAAGATCGGCAGGTCGCGGTGCATGAAGCCTTCGAGCGTCTGGTCGTTGAGGTTCATGTGCGTGGGCGTGCCCCCGACTCTCTCCAGCGAGGCGGTGTCCACGGCGAAGCCGTGATTCTGACTGGTGATCTCGACGCGGCGGGTGGCCAGGTTCATCACCGGCTGGTTGCCGCCGCGGTGACCGAACTTGAGCTTGTACGTCTTGGCCCCCAGCGCGAGGCCGAGCAACTGATGGCCCAGGCAGATGCCGAAAATGGGCGCCTTGCCGATCAGGCCGCGCAGAGCCTCGATCGCGTACGAGAGCGGCTCGGGGTCGCCGGGGCCGTTGCTGACGAACACGCCGTCGGGCCGATAGGCGAGGATGTCCGCCGCCGTCGACCGGCCCGGCACGACCGAGACGCGGCAGCCCGCCTCGACCAGGTTTCGCAGGATGTTTCGCTTCATGCCGCAGTCGATGGCCACGACGTGAAAGCGAGCCTCGCGTCGTCGCGGTGCGGGGTCGAAGCTGGTTTCGAAACCCTTGGTCCATTCAAAGGGCTTGTCGGGTGCGACGCGCTGGACCATGTCCTGACCGACCAGGCCGGGCCATGCCCGCGCGCGCTCGACCAGCGCCGCGTCGTCGAGGATCTCCGTGGAGATCGAGCCGCGCAGCGCCCCTTGGATCCGGAGCTTGCGGGTGATCGCGCGAGTGTCCACGCCCTCGATCCCGACTACGCCATAATGCTTGAGATACTCCTCGAGCGAGCCGGTCGCCCTGAAGTTGCTGCGGCGGCGAGCCAGTTCCTTGACCACGAAGCCCTCAACCTGCGGGCGAGCGGACTCGATGTCCTCGTCGCTCACGCCGTAGTTGCCGATGAGCGGATAGGTCATGGTCACGATCTGCCCGGCGTACGACGGGTCGGTGAGGATCTCCTGATATCCCGTCAGCGACGTGTTAAAACACACTTCGCCGTCGTGGGTTCCCTCGGCGCCGAACGCCTCGCCGGTGTAGACCGTGCCGTCTTCCAAAGCCAGTTTGCACACACGCCGCATCAGATGCCCCTAAAAGGGAGGGTCAAAACCCGAATGACGAAATCCGAAATCCGAATACGAATGAAAGCTATGAGCTGTAAGCTATAAGCCAGACTCGGCGGGACGCGCTGAACGCGGACCATTCGTCATTCTGGCTTCGTCATTCGTCATTTCTTCACTTGCTATTGTACGCCCTCAAACAAAGCGGTGCCGACGCGAACCATGGTCGCGCCCTCTTCGATCGCCACTTCGAAATCGCCGGACATGCCCATGGAAAGTTCACGGAACTCCGGGCCGAGAATGCGCTCGGCCCGCATGTCCTCGAAGACCTCGCGGAGCCGGGCGAAATGGGGCCTGGCGTCCTCGGGATTCTCGGAGTATGGGGCCATGGTCATCAGCCCGATGATCCGGATGCCGGGCAGCGTTCGGATGTTCTCGGCCAGGTGCGGGACGGCCCCGACGGCCAGACCGAACTTGCTCTTTTCGCCGCTGACGTTCACTTCCATGAGCACGGGGATCACGCGGTTGATCCGGACGGCTTCCTCGCTGATCTCCACCGCCAGCCGCAGGCTGTCGAGGGAGTGGATGTACTCCACCCAGGGCAGGAGCATGCGGACCTTGTTGCGCTGCAGGTGCCCGACCATGTGCCAGCGGGGATCGGCCGGGGCGTCCGTTCGCTCCATCGACCGCCGACGGTTCAGGTGTTCGCGGATCATGCCCGCCCGGCGGATGAGTTCCTGTACGCGGCTCTCGCCCAGATCGAGCAGGCCGGCCTCGATGGCGGAACGAACGACGTCTACCTCGACGGTCTTGGTCACGGCGACCAGCCGAACCTCCTCCGGCCGGCGCCCCCGCCGCTCGCAAGCGGCCGCCATCCGCTCGCGGATGCGCTTGAGGTTATCCGACAGTTTTCGGCGTACGCTGACTTCCATGTTCCCGACCATTATACGAACATCGCACCGGCCCAACGAGGTTGAATTTGCCGGGTCGGCCCGGCAAGATAGGCCGATGCTCACACTCGGCGATGTTATACTCGAACCCCCCGCCCCTGGCGAGATGTTGGACTTTGACGCGATTTTCGGCCCCGGCGTGCCGGTCGAAATGGAGATCGGGTCGGGCAAGGGCGGATTCCTGCTGAACCGGGCCCGGGCTTTGCCCGATCGAGGGTTCCTGGGAATCGAGTGGGCGAACAAGATCTACCTCTACGCCGCCGACCGCATGGTTCGCTGGGGCGTGCGCAACGTCCGGCTCATGCGGACCGACGCCAGCCACCTGGTCCGCCACAGCATTCGGCCCGAGAGCCTGACCATGCTCCACATCTACCACCCGGACCCCTGGCCGAAGAAGCGGCATCACAAGCGCCGGCTCATCCAGCCTCCGTTCGTGGCGGCCGCGGTCGCCGCGCTCAAACCCGGCGGGCGCATCGCCATCCAGACCGACCACGCGGAGTACTTCGAGCAAATTAAACAGGTACTCGCCGGCGAGCCGCGCCTTCGGGAGGTGCCCTTCAACGTCCCCGAGGCCGGCGTGGTGGATGGCTTCGTCCAGACTAACTTCGAGATCAAGTACCGCCGCGAAGGCCGTCCCATCTACCAGATTGCTGCCGAACGCACCGCGTGAGTTTGATGCTCGCGATCGACTCTCCAACGCGCCAGGGGATGATATCAACCGTGCGCGTCACATGTATCTGTCGCGTTGTACACGTGGATGTGATGATCCCGCGTGTCGCAAACGTAAATGCGTCCGTCATGGCCGAGTCCAACGTCGCCGGGGAAATCCAGCTCGCCGGCGCCGCCCGTGTTCGTCCCGATGGTGGACAGATAGTGTCCGTCAGCATCGAACCGCTCGATGCGATGGTTGCCTTGGTCGACCACCAGCAAATGAGACTACAAACCCACGGAGACATAGATAATACTGTCAGCAGTCAGCTATCGGCGATCAGTCGGATGAGTGGCCCGCGCGCTTGTTCCGTGCACATCTTTGCCTTCTTCGTCATCCGTCAGGAAGAAGGCTTGAGTCCTGAGACCTGTGTCCTGAGGTGAACGCAAGGACAGACTTGATTGTCCCGGAAGGGCCTAAGCGATGCACGTCGCCCATGCGTGGATCGGCGTCCTCGAGGTGACTGACCACAGAGGACGCAGAGGGTCACAGAGGAAATGCCGGTCTGCCCACCTCTGTGATCCTCTGTGACCCCTGTGGTTATTCCAACTAACAAGACACGCTCAAATCTCCACGTGCTCATCCCGTAGTCAATAAAAATGGCGCAAGAGTGTCCCGATCTCGATACACGATCAGGCATGCCAGATGCAAAGCGCCACAATTTTGCGGCGCATGTGTGAATAGCGACAGAACTATTTGCTTCTATCCATATCCGAGCGCTTGAGACTAAACGCAACACCGTTATGATAATTTCGTTACTTCCTTCACAAAGTCCGACCAAATGGAGTGCTCAATGAACTCGGACTTGTCCTCGACACTCGAGTTTTTTCAAGGGCCGGTGTTTCGATTCTCGTTCGCGTTGATGGTGCTGGGCTTCCTGCGCCACGCGCTGATCGGTGGCATTGAAATGGCATCGGCGTTTCTCATGGCGACCGACCGCAAGGAGGTCTGGGCCAAGCTGGGCCAGCGCATCCTGTGGTTCCTGTTTCCCCATGTGCTGCTCCAACCCATGGGGGCCGGCATTCGCGGCTGGTCGATCTATCACACGCTCCTATCGGTGGTCTCGCTGGTCTTCCGCCTCGGTGCCGTGATCATTCCCGCGTTCATGGTCGCCCACGTGTATCTGTGGGAGCGCGGCCTGGGTATCAGTTGGCCCGCGCTGCCGCCCGGCACGGCTGACGCCATCTCGTTCGTCACCATCGTGGCGGGATTCCTCGTGTTTCTGGGTCGGCTGTACTCTTCGGTTCTCCGCAAGGTCGAGCCCGCCTGGAGCTTTCTGTCGCCACTGATTCTGATCGCCCCGTTCGTCACCGGCGTGTTGGCCATGCATCCGACGTGGAGCCCGTTCGCGTATGAGACGGTCCTGCTTCTGCACGTGATCACGGCCTGCCTGGTGTTCGTGCTCCTGCCGTTCGCCCGGCTGCTGTGCTTCATGCACACGCCGGTGACACGCTGGGTTCCCCAGGCTGCATGGCATTACACACCGGCGGCCGAGGAGATCGAACGCACGCCAACCACAACCCCTGCTCGGGAGATGGTGCCCGCATGAAAGAGAAACTCGACGACAACAAGGTCATGGCGATCCTGACCGACGTGACCAAGTGCACGGGTTGCGAGACCTGCGTGGCCGCGTGCAAGAAGACGTATGACCTGCCGCGCGACCGCATGTGGCGGTGGCAGGACGAGATCGATTCGCTCTCGGCCAGCCGTTACTGCACGATCATCCGCAAGCCGGGCAACGTGTTCATTCGGCAGCAGTGCCGCCACTGCAACGAGCCGGCTTGTGCCTCGGCGTGCATCGTGGGGGCGCTCGAGAAACAGAAGAACGGGCCGGTGACCTACGATTCGCGCAAGTGCATGGGCTGTCGCTACTGCATGATGGCCTGCCCGTTCGGCATTCCGCGTTACGAGTGGGAAAGCACGGCTCCGAAGATCCGCAAGTGCATCCTGTGCTACCCACGACTGCAGGAAGGCAAGCAGCCCGCCTGCACCGAGGCCTGTCCGTATGGGGCGACCATCTTCGGTACGCGGGCGGAGATGCTCGCCGAGGCCCGTCGCCGGATCAAGGAGAACCCCGGCAGGTATTACCCGGCCGACAATCCCGTCATCTACGGCGAACACGAAGTGGGCGGCACGTCCGTGCTCTATCTGTCCAACATCTCGCTCGACTTCATGAGCTGGGGGCCCAAGCTGGGCAACGAGCCGCTGCCCGCGCTCACCTGGGCCGCTCTGAGCAAGGTGCCGCCCGTCGTGCTGGGCGTGGCCGGGTTAATGACCGGCGTGTACTGGGTCATCGGACGCCGCATGCAATTGGAGGCGGAACAACACACAGCGCGGGCGGCTGAGTCGGGTGCGGCCGCACATCCGCAGGATCACGACCCCCATTCGGAACATCAGTCATGAGTGCCGGCGTCACCAACAAGAATCTCGATCGGGTCAAGACCGTCCTGTGGATGATCATGGGCGTCTGGACGGTGGTCACGGTTGCCCGCTTCGGCAACGGTATCGGAGCCACCAGCGGGCTGACCGATGTGGCGCCGTGGGGCTTCTGGATCGCCTTCGACGTCATGGCCGGCGTAGCCTTGGCGGCGGGCGGCTTCGTGCTGGCCGCGACCGTCTACATCTTCGGGCTGCACAAGTACCACGACTTCGCCCGACCGGCGATTCTCACCGCGCTGCTGGGCTACATCGCGGTGGCGGTCGGGCTGCTCTACGACCTGGGCTTGCCGTGGAACATCTGGCATCCCATGATCTTCCCGCAGCACCACTCGGTGCTGTTCGAGGTGGCCATGTGCGTCATGTGCTACCTGACGGTGCTCACGCTGGAGTTCTCGCCGGCCATTCTCGAGCACCCGTTGTTCTCGCATCGCATCTTCCAGGTCGCGCTGAAGTACATCAAGAAGATCACCATCCCGCTGGTCATCGCGGGCATCGTGTTGTCCACGCTGCACCAGTCGTCGCTGGGATCCCTGTTCCTCATCCAGCCGTTCCGCACGCATCCGCTGTGGTACAGCCCGATCATGTACGCCCTGTTCTTCGTCTCGGCGGTCGGGCTGGGCCTCATGATGGTCACGCTCGAGTCGCTGCTTTCCAGCTGGCTGTTCAATCACAAGGTTCGCGTGGAACTGTTGGCCGGTCTGGGCCGGGCGGCCTCGTTCGTGCTGAGCGCGTACGTATTGCTGCGGGTGGGCGACCTGTGGAGACGCGGTCAACTGACCGAGGAGAACATCGCGTCGTGGCAGGGGGCGCTGTTCATCTTCGAGCTGCTGGTCAGCGCGGTCATTCCGGCCATTCTGCTGAGCTTCCGACGCGTGCGGTACAGCGTGCCCGGCCTGGCCACCTGCTCGACCATGGTCGTGCTGGGCATCATCGGTTATCGGTTCGACACGTGCATCATCGCCTTCAGCCGGCCCGAGTCCATGCCCTACTTCCCCACCTGGACGGAGCTGGCCATCAGTGCCGGCATCGTCTCGGGAGCGGTGCTGGTCTTCATCTTCTTCAACGAGAACCTCGAAATTATTCCGCATCACGGGCCCAAGCCTGGGGCCGGCCCGGACAAGTCAGGACAGGGCGTTGGCTCTAGTTCGCGCGCGGCGTCGTACGCTACCGATTACGCCGGCGTGTACTTCTTCACGCCTGCTCGTCGCCGCTATTCACTGGGGTTCGTGATTGCCGGCGCGCTGGCCATCGGCCTGCTGCCCGAAGATGCGATATTCGGTCCGACGCCGCTGCGCGTGCCCGTGCAGGAAGGTCGCAACGTCGAGGCGCTGGCCGTCAAGGTCGATCATCCCATGCGCCGCGAGTTCCACTTCGCCGGCCTGTCGGGCACGGTGCCGGCCGCCGCCAAGCCCGAGCCGGTGACCGTGCGCATGATCGACGGCAACCGTAACTGGCGGTTCGTGCCCTTCACCCACGACGATCACATCGAACGGCTGGGCGGGCAGGAGTCGTGTCGTCTCTGCCATCATCAGAACATGACATTCGACCAGACGTCACCTTGCTACGTCTGCCATCGCGACATGTATGAGGTGACGGATACGTTCGATCATCGCCTGCACATGCACAAGCTCGGCGGCAATGCATCGTGTGCGGTCTGTCACGGCGAGGGCCCGGGCCGCAAGACGCGCGAGACCTCGCTGGCGTGCTGGCAGTGCCACGGCGACATGGTGGTGGAAGGCTCGATCGTGCCGCGGGCCGAAGGCGGCCTGAAAGGCTTCGCCCCCGGCTACATGGATGCCATGCACGGGCTGTGCATCCGCTGCCACGAGGATCTCAGCGCGAAGGATCCCGAAAAGTACGGTACGGAGTTCGGTCGCTGCGACGTGTGCCATCGCGACTTCAAGGACACCGAGCATCGCCGTATGGCGCCTTACGTTCCCATGCCCCCCGGGCACGAGAATATGAAGCTAACGCGGAAGAACTGACCGGCGGGGCGGTTGCGTCGCGGTCGTCCGACGCAGACACGACGACACGGAGATCGGGGTGGGCGGCTCGCGCTCGAGGCGGGCAGGATGCGTTCTCCCAAAGCCACGGTACGGATATGGCAAGCATGCGTGATTCGTTGAAGACATCATCCACATCCGGCGTTCGCGGTTGGATCGACCGGGCGGCCTGGGCGGTGCAGATCGTGTTCGTGATCGCCGCCGTAGGCGTGGTGGGCTATGCGGCCTCGCCGCTGCTGCGAAACGCCCCCAAGCCCGCCACCTTTCCGTCCACCATGGAACAGGTGAACTGGGCGGACGCGGACAGCAGTGTGTACTGCCTGGCCTGTCACCGTAACGTGGCTCCGGCGGCCGGGGTCCGCGACGTCCAACACGGCCACTCGCAGAATGTGGCTTTGAACGCGGCCCAACTGCAGGCCGTGCAAGCCATGGGCACGACCACCGGCACCGACGGCGTGCTCATCTGCATGTCGTGTCATACCTTGGACCAGAAGGGTCATCCGCACATGCTGGCCGAGTCGTTGGCCGGTAGCAAGCTGTGCAAGGGCTGTCACGCCGAGCAGTTTACGACCGTCGGCTCGCCGCACGACCTGCGGATCACCGCGCCGGAAGAGACCAACCGTTTCGGCCAGACCGCCGAATCGGGCGGACCTTGCAGTGCGTGCCACCTGGCACACCATTACGCCCGCGAGGCGGAACCCAGTGAGCTGGATCCGGACGGTCGATGTGTGACCTGCCATCAGATCGGCCGGGCGGCGGAGAAGCACGCTCGCCCGACCATGGAGCACCCGGACGCCCACTGCGTGGTTTGCCACAACCCGCACGACAACACGCACAAGCACTTCATGAAGAAGCCCGCGGCCGAGGTCTGCAACGATTGTCACGGCGAGTATGCCGCCGGGCCGGCCAAGGGCATGCACCCGCTGGGCGAGATGGCGTATGCCGTTCCGCAATCGTTGATCGACGCGGGCGCGCAGACGTTCGGCAACGCGCGGCAGCTCACCTGCCTGGTCTGCCATTCGACGCATTCGAGCACGAACAAGCCGCTGTTGATCATGCCCGCGGACACCAACGATTTGTGCTTGTCGTGCCACGAGAAGGAGCTGGCGGCCAAGGGAGCGGACGGACGCGTGCCCAAGCATGGACAGAGCCCCAAGCTCACGGCCGAGCAACGGGCGGTGGTAGAAGGCCGCGGCGGGCGCGTGGGTGCCAACGGTGAGTTGCTGTGCGTCTCGTGCCATAAGGTGCATCACGGCCGGACGCCAGCGGATCTGCTGTCGTTCCAGCCCGCGGCCGAGGACGGTTGTGCGGCGTGTCACACCGACCAGGCGGGCGTGATCGGCACGGCGCACGATCTGCGGATTACCCGGCCGACCGACAAGAACCTCGCCGGACAGACGGCGCTGGCGGGCGGGCCGTGCAGTGCGTGCCATATGGCGCACGGCTCCGCGCGAGCGGCCAAGCCGACCGAGGCGGACGTGTCGGGCCACTGCACGACGTGTCACGGCGAGCTGGGCGACGAAGCCGAAATGCCGGCGTGGCATGCTGGTCATCCCGGCACCAACTGTGTCGCCTGCCATGACCCGCACGAGCACCGGACGAGCAGCTTCCTCTTTCAGAAGCCTGCGGATCTGTGCCGCGCGTGTCACGCCGAGCAGTACGATCTGGCCGGCGGGCCGCACGATCCGGCGCATCGGCCGCAAGCCTGGGCCGACAAGTTGCCCGCGGGTTCGAGCGAGCAGCAGGGGTCGTGCCTGGCTTGCCACGCCGCCCACGGCAAGAAGGGCACAGGTCTGTTCAGCTTCGCGACCGACACCGACGCGTATCACGACTCGGCCTGTTTGCACTGCCATGCCGACACGGCATGGGACGTGTCCACCGACGTTGCGGCCATTCACCCGCAGCGAATCTCGCCCGATCAGAAGCGCGTGCCGCTGGCTCTCGTGCCGCACGATGACAAGGGCAACCTGCGCATGGGTTGCCGTACATGTCACAATCCACACGGCGGGGCCGAGCCCGGCCACCTCGCCCGCGTCAAGGCCGGCGAGCCGACGGCGAGTCTGTGCACGCATTGCCACGACGACAAGAAGCTGATTGAGATGACTGGTCACGCCACCGACAAGCTGGCGGCGGCGGGCTTCGAGACCGAGTCGTGCAAGCCGTGTCATGCCATGCACGCCAACCCGGCCGATGCCTGGGGCCAGATGCTCAGTCCCCGATTCCTCACGCAGTCGGCGCCGATGGCCGATGCGGCCGCCAGTCAACCCGCGGAATCGACGACGCAACCCGAGCGTACGCTCGTCGATCGGTACGGTCACGAGTCGGCCGTGCCTTGCCTGGTGTGCCATCATCCCGGCGGCCCGGCTCCCGTGCGCGAGGTGGCCACGCATCCGCCGGTCACGCTGGTGAACATCGTCAAACCCGACGAACCCGGCTACATGCCGCTATTCGGGCCCGACGGTAAGGTGAGCGTTAACGGCCAGATCACCTGCCGAACCTGCCACCTTTCGCACGGCCAGACCGAGCTGCTCCGGCAGGCCGCGGCCAAGGGCGACACCGACGCCCAGCACTCGGCTCGCATGCAGTTGCGGCCATTCGTCGCTCCGAACCTCTGCACGCAGTGTCACGGTGCCCAGGCCCGGCTCAAGTTCCTGTTCTTCCACAACCTCGAACAGCGCGGCAAGACCAACTGAGATTCGGGGGGCGGGCGTCTCGCCCGCCTCGTGCGGACCAACGGTTGAATCCAGTCGGCGGCGGGTTGTGGTGCACGCTTCCAGCCTGCACAGTGCAGGCAAGATGCCTGCACCACAATGCAGGTGGGCAGGCGGCACGGCCTCCGCGACACTGGCATGGCTTTGGGCTTGAGGGTATCTTGAGTCGGGTGACATCGCGAAGACGCCGGCAGGCCGGCATGGATAGCACCTCGAGCCACGCAACATGTCCATTTACTCGGCTGCAATCACGTTGTTCCTCATGATGGACCCGATCGGGAACGTTCCGGCGTTCGCCGCGCTGCTCAAGGACGTCGATGCCCGCCGGCGGTCGGTGGTGGTCGTTCGCGAGAACGTCATCGCTCTGGGCGTCTTGCTGTTCTTTCTCCTGTTCGGGCCCAGCGTGATGGGCTTGCTGCATATCGAAGAGGCGGCACTGAGCGTGGCCGGTGGCGTCGTGTTGTTCATCGTGGCGCTGGAGATGATTTTCCCCGGCCGTCGAGCCGTGCATTCCGATCCGGCTTCGAGCGGCGAGCCGTTCATCGTGCCCATGGCCATCCCGCTGATCGCCGGCCCCTCGACCATGGCCGTGCTCATGCTCATGGCCAGCCGCGAGCCGGCGCGTCGGCCCGAGTGGACGGCCGCACTCCTGATCGCTTGGTCTGCGGGCTTGATCGTGCTCCTGCTCGCGGATCGGCTGCGACCGCTCATGGGTGCCCGTGGCCTGGCCGCCATCGAACGGCTCATGGGCATGGTCCTGCTGGTCATGGCCGTGCAAATGTCCATGTCGGGGCTTCGAGGCTTCTGGCACTCGGTGGCGCCGGCGACAGCACCGGCACTGGCGTGGATGTGAACGCGAAGATCGGGCGGACAACCCCAGGTCGAAAGATCAGGCATTGTGGTGCAGGCATCCTGCCTGCACTGTGCAGGCTGGAAGCGTGCACCACAAGAACGCTGCGGGGTTAAACCTCGCCGCTCGCTCGGCGGACGATCCGCGAGGGGATGGTCCAGACATAGGGGCGCAAGGCCAGCCACGCGCCGAGGTAGCCGATGACGGCTCCGGCCACGACGTCGCTGGGCCAGTGCACGGCATCGGCGTAGCGCGAGACGCCGCAACCGACGGCCAGGACCCAAAAGATGCCGGCCAGCCGGGGATAGAACCACGCGAGCACGCCGGCCAATGCGAATGCGCCCGCCGAGTGGCCCGACGGGAACGATTGCGTCGCATGTTCCCGGTTGCCACAAGCCAGACCCGCCCACGTGTGGACCTGGTCCAATTGATCGACGCTCTCGACCTGCTCGACGGCCTCCTGCGGACGGTATCGCAGGACGGTTAGCTTGCCCGTGTTGTACATCAGGCCCCCCAGTAGCTGGGCCACCAGGACGGTAGTGATTATGGTCCAGCGCCGCTTGTCCATGCGGGCGATGATGAGCAGGGCAGTGACGATGGGCACCACTTGGGCAAAGTCGCGGAAGCCGTAGAAGATCTGTTTGAGAATGCCCTTGGGCCCCTCCGGCCACACCGCGTATCGCCACTGCATAAGCGTCACGTCGTACCGCAAGGCGAGAGCGAACGCCGCGGCGACGAGCGCCCACAAGATGAGCCGCACACGCCAGCGTCGCCAACTGTCCGCCGGCGCGGGCGGCAGCAGGCTGACGTCGTAGAAGCGGCACGGAGGCGATTGCGAGCAGTCCGTCATGGGCCGTGATTATGTACCGGATACCAGCGAATTTCGAGCGTGCGACAATCGCGGTGCCGGGAACAGCTCATCGACGTTCGCGTCTGCTGCGCGCAGCTACGGCGGATCGCCGGGCAACTCGTGTTCGGCAATAAAGCGATTGGCGGCTTGGAAGTAGGTCACGATGGTCGCCAACGCGAGCACCGTCGCCGACCACCAGAAGACCTTCGGCAGGAACTTGAGCCAGCCGGGCAGGTCCGGATGGAGCAGGATGGCGATGACCATGGCCAGTTGGGTCAATGTGGTGGCCTTGCCGAACGCGTTCGGCTGGATCAGGATCTGCGTTGTGGTCATGTACACGATGAAAAAGCCCACTACGACGATGATGTCCTTGCCCACCGCGACCACCGCGACGGTGGCGGGCAGCCGGACCCCCGGCACGGTCGTGCCCTGGTTTGCGAGCAGCACAACCGAAAAGAGGATGAGCAGCTTGTCCGCGATGGGGTCGAGGAATTTGCCGGCCAGCGTCTCCTGCTGCAGCCGCCGAGCGAGATAGCCGTCCAGTCCGTCCGTCACCGCCATCACGAAGAAAATGCTCACCGCCGACCAGCGGGCGACGTTCTGCCAGCGCGGGTCCTGCAGATTCAGCAGCGCGATCACAAACGGGCCGATCAGCAGAATCCGGGCAATGGTTAGTCGATTGGGCCAGGACAATGGGAGCATAAGGGTTCCCCGAGTCAACTGCCGATTCGGACGAGGCAGGAACGGCGATGTGATCTACCAGACACCGCGTCTGTCATGAAGCCTTTCGGGCCAGCGGCCCCGGCTGATTCGGGCAGAGACTCGTCCAGCTTAACTTCAAGTGGTACTCAGGCCACCAGTGTACTGTGACTTGCCTCCGCGGCATAAAGAAGCGCGGCTTGCACGTCTTCCTGCGTGAGCTGTGGATATTCCGCGAGCAACTCGTCACGGCTCATGTCGGCGAGGCTGGCGACCAGGATCGACACGGGAATTCTCGTTCCGCGGATGCACGGCTCGCCAGCGTGTAGATCAGGATCGATCACGATGCGTTCGTGCCACGTTTCTGTGCTCATACGCAGTCTCCGGGAACAAATTTAATTATACATTGTTGCACTCAGGGGGCCAGTTTGGAATGATCAGGCGGATGCGAGGCGTAATCCCGGAAAGTCCGATGCTGAATTTGAACGGCACCACACTGGCCAGCAACCTGTTGCTCTCGCCTATCGCGGGCTACTGCGACCTGGCGTTTCGGCTGTCGATTCGGCCGCTGGGCGGGCTGGGGCTGGCCTACACCGACCTGGTGAACCCGCGGGGACTGCTCCGGCAGACGGTCAAGTCCATGGAATTGATCGAGACCGAGCCGGGCGACCGCCCGCTGGCCGTGCAACTCTACGGGCACGAGCCCGAGATCATGGCCGATGCCGCTCGCTGGTGTACGGACCATCTCGAATTGGCGGCCATCGACATCAACATGGGCTGCCCGGTAGACAAAGTCTGCAAGACCAACGGCGGGTCGGCCCTGCTGCGGAACCCGGAGTTGGCGGCTCGACTGGCGGAACGGGTGGTGCGGGCGGTGGACGTGCCGGTGACGGTGAAGATGCGCCTGGGCTGGGACGAATCGAGCATCGTGGCTCCGTCGCTGTCAGCCGCGCTGGAAGACGTCGGTGTCGCGGCCATCACCATCCACGGCCGGACCGCCGCCCAAGCGTTTCGCGGCCGGGCCTGCCAGGACGGGATCGCCCGGGTGGTGGCGGCGGTGCGCCGCATCCCGGTCATCGGCAACGGCGACGTTCGCTCGCCCGCCGACGCACTGGCCATGATGCGTCGCACGGGTTGCGCGGGCGTGATGATCGGCCGGGCCGCCCTGAGCGACCCTTGGATCTTCCGCGATACGCACGCCCTGCTGACCACCGGCCGCGTGCCGCCTGCGCCCACACTGGCCGAGCGGCTGGATTTCATTCGGACCCACTTCGAACACAGTTTGCGGATCCGCGGCGAGCGGCGGGCGTGTATTACCTTCCGCCAGCGGGTAAGCTGGTATCTCAAGGCGATCGGCTCGTTCCCCGCCTGGCGGGATCGATTCAGGGGGTTGAGCTCGGCGGCGGAATTCTACGCCCTTCTCGACGAGTTCCCCCAGACGGTTCACTTGTCACGTGAGTGATCTTGAACTCGCAAGCGTCTCATTCTGAAGTCCGCCGCGTCTTTGCCCTGCACTGCGCGGCCATGGCGCTGCTTGGCATGCACGTCGGCGTGCTGGGCATCATGCCCGTCCTGCTCCGCAAGACGTTCGAGGCTGGCGAGTGGCAGACCACGCTGGCCACCATGGCCATCCCGTCCATGGCTGTGCTCACGATTTTCTGGAACGAAGTGTACGCCCGACTGGACAGCCGCCGGTTCCTGATCGGGTTGTGGCTCACCAACCACGTTCCGCTGATCGGGATCACGTTCTGCGACCAGGCGTGGAGCGTGCTGGTGTTCTTCGTCGTCTCGACGCTGACATACTGCGGCATTAATTTGTTCTATGCCGACGTGTTGCGGACTTGTTACCCGGCCGTCATTCGTAACCGGCTGTTTGCGGTGCTCAATTCCATCAGCCTGTTGTGCACGATCTTCTCGGCCTATGTCATCGGGCGTTTGCTTGACATTTATCCTGAGGCGTTCCGCGTATACCTGCCGATTTCGGTGGCGCTGGCCGGCTTGGGCGTGTTCCTGCTGATCCGCATTGCCGCCCAACCGGTCTTCGCACGCCGGCATGTCGATCATCCCCAGCAACCGTTGTGGGAGAGTCTCTCGAGAGTGGTCCACAATATGGCGGGGGTGTTCCGTGAGGATCGCAACTTCCGCCGCTGCGAAGGGGCGTTCTTCGTCTACGGGCTGGGCTTCATGTTCTGCAACGCCCTCATGCCCTTTCTCGTCTGCGACAAGCTGAAAATGGAGTACGCCGGTGTCGCTCGCTCCACGCAGGTGTCGTACCACCTGGTGATGCTGTTCACGTTTCTCGTCGGCGGCTATCTCATGGATCGGCTGGGAGCCATCCGTGTCACCACCTGGTCGTTCGTGATGGTGATCTTCTATCCCATCGGCCTGACGCTGGTTGCCGACGAAGCGAGTCTGACGTTGGTGGTGATTTACAACGCCCTGGCCATGACCGGCATTCAACTGGGGGGCACCATGGTTCCGCTGCAGTTGGCCGGCCGGCCGTCGCACGCGTCGATGTACGTGGGCATTCACACCGCGCTCGTCGGGCCGCGGGCGGTGATCGGCCACGTGGTGGCGATCGCGCTGTACGAACTTACGAGCCGCATCGAGCTGCCCCTGCTTTTGGCCGCCATTCTCTACGCCGGTGGGGCCGTGCTCATGATCCGCCTGCACCGCGATTACCGCGCGGACACGCGAGCTCCAGCCGCCGGACCGTTGCCCGTCACGCCCGCCGCGGAGTGAGCGGACGCACTTTATCTCACCGGTCTCTGGCCGTATCATTCCGAGACGATCCGCCTCAGGAGGAGTATTCTCATGCCGGAACCTGGGCTCGCCGCCACTCACGACGACATCTATCTTCGCAGGCCGATATTCCGCTGGCTGGCTCTGATCGCCGCCCTGCTCGCCTGGGGGTTCGACGGCGTGGAGCAGGGTGTGTACAGCATCATGACGCGGCAGGCCCTGCGCGACATCACGCCCGGCACTGAGCCGTTGGTGGCGGAGTTGAACGCCATCCAGGCCCGGATTGCGCAGCTCGAAAAAGAAGGCGCGCCGGTCGAGGCGGAGACCGCTCGCGCCAAGGCTGTGGTCAAAGAAATCGATGCCAAGATCGGCCCGATGTTCAGTTGGTCGCTGGCCATGTGGTTGTGGGGGGCTGCGCTCGGCGGCGTACTGTTCGGACGCTGGGGCGATCAATACGGGCGCGTCCGGATGCTGCTCATCGCCGTGGTCACCTATTCGACGCTCACCGGCCTGTCGGCGTTCTCGACGCATTACTCGCACCTGCTCATCGCCCGGTTCTTGGGAGCCATGGGCCTGGGCGGCACGTGGCCGCTGTGTGTGGCCCTGGTGGTCGAAACCTGGCCCGAGAATCGCCGCGCCGTGCTGGCCGGCGCCATCGGCGCCGCCGCCAACGTCGGCTATTTGATCGCCGCCGTCTATTCGCACTACATGCTCGACCACGGCTACACCTGGCGATGGGTGATCGGGATGGGCTTCGTCATCGGCATGCTCAGTCTGCCGTTCATCGTTGTCGTTCCCGAGCCGACCAAGTGGAAGCAGTCGCGTCATCTCGCCAAGGAATCGAGAGTGCCCGAGTTGTTCTCGCCGCGCTATCGACGGGCCACGATTGTCGGGAGCCTTCTGTCCACGGTCGGGTTGCTCGGCACGTGGGGCGCTTTTCTGTGGCTACCCACCTACGTCGATCAGTTGACGGAGGGCACGGCACACGCGATGACCGGCAAAGCCACCATCACCATGTGGCAGTCGGCCGGCCAGATCACGGGTGGATTTGCCGGAGGGCTTCTCGCCGGCTGGCTGGGCAACCGCCGGAGCTACATCCTCCTGTGCGTGACCGCCTGGGCCACGGTGCTGGCGGTCTTCCGGTTGAACGACGCGTTCGATCTGCAGCTCAAGATTATGGCGGCCGTGGCGGCGTTCTTCGTTACCAGCTTCTTCGGATGGCTTCCCAAGTACCTGCCCGAACTCTATCCGACTCGCCTTCGCGGCGCCGGCCAAGGCTTCTCGTACAACATTGGACGCGTGCTGGCGGGCATCGGCGTGCTCGGCACGGGGGCGCTGGTCGGAGCGTTCGGAGGCAACTATGCCAAGGGCGTGGCGGTTACCGCCAGCATTTACCTCGTCGGTCTGATCGTGATCTGGTTCGCCCCCAACACGGGCGGGAAGATGATCGAGGATGATCAACCGTCGACCGAAGCATCACCGACGGCGGCCGAACCCGAAGCGTCGGCGACGACGTGAAGCATTCACCAGAGCAGGTATGGCGAGCACCGAGAAGTCTTGAACCGCAGAGACACCGAGGCACAGAGCAGGTTGAAGACGTTGATCTTCCGTTTTTCTTCTCTGTGCCTCTGCTCCTCGGCGGTGAATCTGTCTTCTTCATCGATTGAGCGGAGAGCAAGGACACGGAATGTCAAAGCCCACGGACGTGAAGGTCGTCGGCACGTCGGTCTGGTTCCTGCCGGTCGAGACGCGCGTGCCGCTGAAGTTTGGGGCGGAGACGCTCACGCATTTGACGTGCGTTCGCGTGCGAGTGACCGTGGCCGGCCGCGACGGGCGCACCGCCGAAGGCTGGGGGGAAACGCCGCTTAGCGTGCAGTGGGTGTGGCCCGGCTCTTTGAGCTACGAAGCGCGCGAAGACGCGCTGAAGCGTTTCTGCCTCACGCTCGCCCAAGCCTGGGCGCGGTTTGATGCCTGGGGCCACCCTATGGAGATCGGCCACGATTTCCAGACCGGGCCGCTGACCGAACTCCTGCGGGAAGTCAATGCCGCTCGCGAAACCGGACCCATGCCCTGGTTGGCGGCGCTGGTATGCTCTTCGCCCTTCGACATCGCCCTGCACGACGCATACGGCCAATTGCACGGGATCGACGTCTACCAGACATATAACGCGGACTTCATGAATCACGATCTGGCCCACTATCTGACAGTGGACGAGGATTCGCAGCTCGCTGCGTCGCCACCTCACCGCGTCAACGCGTCGTCCTCTTTCCAGGGGAAGTATCCGCCGGACTTTTTCGTTCCGTCTCCGCCACAACGGCTGCTGGCCTGGCACCTGGTGGGCGGGCTGGACCCGCTGCACGAGTCGGAGCTGACGGGCAGTGAGCCGGACGATGGGTACCCCGTGCTGCTGGCCGACTGGATTCGCCGCGATGGACTCAAGTGCCTGAAGATCAAGTTGCGCGGCAACGACGCCGCCTGGGACTACGACCGACTCGTCGCGGTAGGCCGGATCGCGATCGAGCACGGTGTGGATTGGCTGACCACCGATTTCAACTGCATGGTCCGCGAGCCGGCGTATGTGAACGACATTCTCGACCGGCTCATGCGCGAGCATCCGCGCATTTACGGCATGATCCTGTACGTCGAGCAACCCTTCCCGTATGAGCTGGAGGCCAACCGGATCGACGTCCACAGCGTCTCGGCTCGCAAGCCGCTGTTCATGGACGAGAGTGCCCACGACTGGCGCCTCGTCCGATTGGGACGCCAACTGGGGTGGACGGGTGTCGCTCTTAAGACATGCAAGACGCAAACGGGCGCGCTGCTCAGTGCGTGCTGGGCCAAGGCACACGGCATGACGCTCATGGTTCAGGATCTGACCAATCCCATGCTGGCGCAGATTCCGCACGTGCGCTTGGCCGCTCAGGTCGGCACCATCGCCGGCGTCGAGACCAACGCGACGCAGTTCTATCCCGACGCCAGCGCGGCCGAGGAACGCGTCCACCCAGGTCTTTACCGCCGGCGCGAGGGCTGCGTGGACTTGTCGAGCATCCGAGGGCCCGGCTTCGGCTACCGCGTGGCAGAAATGGCCCGGTCGCTGCCTGCTCCCGCGGCGGTGTTCCTGGCATAGTTCACGCGTGTCATCTTGGTGGCGCGTTCCTTTGCGCCCCGGTACCTCCTTTCCCAGTTGTGAAGCGCGCGAAATCGCTTGCTTGTGCAAGCCCGTCATCATCATTGGCATTTTTCGATTGCCTTGGCGGCAGGCCCTCCTACAATGCTCCACGGAACTCGGGGGGGAAGCGTCCAATCCCCATAAAGAAGCAGTTCGCTTACCGATCCTGACAACGGAGAAATTCATGCGCATGCGATCGAGTATGTATCTGGCCGGGACGGTTCTGGCCATCGCCGGCTCGACAGTCCACGCCTCGATCATCAGCGGGAACTTCTGCTCGGTCGCGCCCATCATGGATGAGCCGGCGGGCCTCGTGCCGGCGGGAAACTGGAATGACTTGACGTCGTCGGCGGGCTACGGAGCCAACGGCATCAAGACCAACGCGATCTACGCCGACGGATCGAACTCGGGGGCCACCATCGAGTGGGCCGTTTCCGAGGGCGGATCGCAGAACACCAACGATGAAGTGTATCGTCCCAAGCCGCCGGCCACGCTCGGCCTGGACATCGACGACGGTCACGATCAGATGATGGCGGGTTACCTCCAGGCGTCCAAGAACAGCGTCGCGGCGCCGTGGATCTCGCTGAAGGTGAGCGGCCTGAACGTGGGGGACTTCGGCGGCAGATACTCGGTCATCCTCTACAGCGACGGAGATGATGACATCGCCGCTCTGACCGGCTACGAGACGTTTTCCATCTACAGCAGCGAGGCCGCCTATATCGGTGGCAGCCCCGCCCTGGCGACGTACTACGGTCGTGACAAGACAGGCGTCAACTATTCGGTGACCAGCGACGGCACCAATCCGCTCGCCGTTTACGAGCAGATCGTGTCGATCGACCCGGCCAGCCCGACGGAAGGCAACTACGTGCGATTCGACGGTCTGAGCGGCACCGAGTTCTACGTTCGCATCGAAGGCGTCGGGGGCGAGCACGGCGCCGCCCTCAACGGCTTCCAGATTGTGCCCGAGCCCGCCACCTTCGTTTTTCTCAGTCTGGGAAGCCTGGCCATGCTGCGGCGCCGCCGCTGATCGGATTCTCCACACGTGCACGCGATCCGGAACCGCTGGCGGTCACGCACCGCCGGCGGTTCTTTTTTGCGTATTGGGGGGCGGGCGTCTCGCCGGCCTCGGGTCGGGTGTGGTTCCTGCTTTGTAGTGACCCTGTTATGGCACGAAGGTGTGGAGACTAGGGACTGGGGGCTGGGGAAAGGCTTGAGACCTGAGTCCTGAGGCTTGAGGGGTGGTCGCGGTGCAGGGGTTAGCAGGCGGGCGAGACGTCCGCCCCCGGAAAAATCGTCGTTCGCGAAAAACGAGCCAGCGGAAACGCCGGCGGTGTCGCGAAGCGGCCGGCAGTCAGGTAAACTCCGCTTTGCAGCCCCACTGGTGCCGCTCCTGCGGATTCGGTTTCGCGGACGTCGGTGTTGAGAGGAGGTCATTCCGCTCGGTCAGAGCTGGGCAGGATGGCTGTTCCGAAAGGGCGCGATCGTCGTTCGGAAGCGGCACGGGCTCGAGGAGGTTTTCATGCTCACCCGCCGCGCATCCATGCTCGTTGTTGCCACTTTCACTGTCAGCCTGGCTGTCGGGCCCGCCGCCGGACAACGCCAAGTCACGATTTCGACGTCCAAAGACAAACCGGCACATCCGGCCAACTCGTCCTACGCCCTGCCGAACAATTTCTACGGCGCCCACCTTCTGGTGGACGACGGCCTGCCGGGGACGAAAGGATACAACCATCTGCGGTGGGCTCGGCATCTGGTGGGACGCTGGGGTTACGCCAAGACGCTGGTGATGGGGATCGACAAGAACACGCGAGGGCCGGCCCAAGGCTGGGTCGATTACGTCGAGCGATGTTACGCACTCGAGCTGATCCCGCTTATCCGGCTGGGTGGCCACATGCGCAACGGCCAGTGGATCGCCCCCCAGCCGGACAGTCCCGGCAACTACCGTTCCATGGCCGAGGCCGTCAAACGCGTCGTGGAGGGCTTCCCCCGGTCGGATCTGTGCCCGTTGTATATCGAAGTGTGGAACGAGCCCAATCTGGCCGTCGAGTGGACAGGCAAGCCCAATCCGCAGGAGTACGCCGACTTTTTCGTGCAGGTCGCCGAGGCCATCCGGTCCATCGGCGACGATCGCATCCGCATTCTCAACGGCGGCTTGGCCACCAGCCCCGAGTGGGCCGAAAAGCTCTGCCGGGCCAACCCGAAGTTCCTGACCTCGTTCGACATCTGGGCGTCGCATCCGTATCCGCACAACCATCCGCCGTCAATCAATTTCCACGACAAAACGATTCCGCCCGGAACTGACATGGCCATCGACTCCTACCTGCCGGAGCTCGACGTGCTGGCGCGCATGGGCCGTACCGGCATCAAGGTGATGCTCACCGAGACCGGCTACGATCTCGGTAACTCCGCCCGCCCGGGGTATCCGATGATCGACGAATACAACCGGGCCGACTACATGATGCGGGCCTTCCGCGATTACTGGCCCCAGTGGCCGGAAATCGTCGCGGTGTTTCCGTTCGAATTCTGCAACGAGGGCTGGGAGCGCTTTGACTGGGTCTATCCGGGCAGCGGCACCAACCCGGACGGCTCGCCGGAAAAGCCGCATTACCAGTACACCGTGATCGCCGCTCTGGCCAAGCCCACCGATACGACCGGCGCGATCAGCGGCACCATCAGCATCAGTAAGCTGGGCTCGCGGCTGGAAGGTGCCAAGGTCTATCACCAGTTGCAGCCTGTCGCGTGCATGACCGATCCGATGGGCAACTACGTGCTGCCGCGACTCGCCCCCGGCACACACCGAATCCGTGTGAGCAAGCCCGGGTTCAAGGACGTGGAAAAGAAGATCACCGTCGAGGCCGGCAAGAATGCGGTGTTTGACGTGAGCCTCGTCGCCACCGAGCTAACCACGCTCACCGGCACGGTACGCGGCGGCGATGACGGCAAACCTGTCCGCAAGGTGAAGCTGACGCTCGAGCCGGGCGGGGCCAAGACTGAAACCGACAGCCAGGGCCGATACAAGTTCGAGGACTGCATCCCTGCACGTTACACGATCCGGGCGGAAGCGAACGGACTGGAGACCTACGTTTCGGCGCCCGTGGACGTGAGGCTCAATGGGCGCAACCAGCACAACTTCGTTCTCGGTCAGCGCAAGTCGCCGCCGGTGGAGCGGTTGATCACCAACGGCAGCTTCGAAAACGGCGGAGGCGGCGGGGCCAAGCCGGGCGTGGCGCTGGGCTTCGAGCCGGCCGTGCCCCCGGGACCGGCGTTCGATGCGAGCCTGGCACAGTTGTCCGATCGGCTGGCTCATACTGGCCGTTTTTGCCAGCAAATCCGCATGCGGCCCGAAGAGACCGCGATTCGGCAGATCACGCATTACGGCACGGCCCGCCCCGGGACGGAATATGTCGCCGGCGCCTGGGTCCGGCTGACCGGCAACGACGAGAGCGCCGAAGCATGGATCACGCTCGATGCCACGCGGAACGATGGCGGGATCATCGAGCGGGCCGCCTCCAAGCCGCTCAGCGGCCGGTCCGCCGAGTGGGTGTGGCTCGAAGCCCGGCTGACCGCTCCGAACGGCAGCCAACGCATCAGCGTCGGGCTGCATACCAAAGGGGCGAAAGGTATGGCGTGCTTTGATGACGCTTTCCTCGGCGCGCTCGGTGCGACGAAGTGATGTGAGGGCCGAAGCAGAACATCCATGGGCGACACATTGAACGCAAAGCTGGCGCAGATGGTCATGGTCGGCTTTCGTGGGGCCGAGCCCGATGAATGCCGGGCGTTTCTCGATTCGTTGGCCGAATGTCCGATCGCGGGCGTGTGGCTGACCGACAACAAGAGCCCCATGGGCCTGACGCACGGCAACATCCGCTCGCCCGAACAGGTGCGACGGCTGACGCAGGCGTTGCAGAACGCATCACCCACGCCCCTGTTCATCGCCATCGATGCCGAGGGCGGTCAGGTTATTCGTTTGGAGGAATGCTACGGCTTCGAGGCCTTTCCGTCGGCGCGCGAACTGGGCGAACGCGATGATCCGACGTTCACGCGGTCGAGCGCGGAACGGCTGGCCCGCCTGCTCGCCGAATGCGGCATCAACTTCAACTTTGCACCCGTGCTCGACCTCAACAAGAACCCAGCCAACCCCATCATCGCCGGCAAGCACCGAGCGTTTTCGGCGGACACTCAGACCGTCGCTCGGCATGCCGCCATCTTCGTCGAAGCGCACCATCGTGCGGGCATTCTCTGCGCGGGCAAGCATTTCCCCGGCCACGGCAGTTCGAGCACCGATTCGCACCATGGACTCGTGGATGTGACGCAAACGTGGGGCGAGGACGAACTGATTCCCTACCAGCACCTGATCGCGAACGGTTTGCTGGACGCGGTCCTCACGGCTCACGTCTGTTTGCGGCAAATCGATCCCGATTTGCCCGCCACGCTCTCGCCGCGGGTGGTGACGGGATTGTTGCGCGAGCGGCTGGGATTCGAGGGCGTGGTGTTCACGGACGATTTGAACATGGGCGCCATCCAGGATCATTATCCGCTGGAACGGGCGGTCGAACTCTGCGTGCAGGCTGGAGCCGACGTCGTGCTGCACGCCAACGTGAAGCATTATGATCCCGACATCGCGCGCAGGACCGTGGCGATCCTGCGGCAACTCGTCGAATCGGGCCGACTGACCGAGCAGCGAATCGATCAGTCCAACCAGCGGATCGCCGCCCTTCGCAGCCGGATTCGCTGACGGCAGCTATCAGCTCTCGGCGATCAGCTGTCAGCCAATGGCTGGCTCATAGCTCATCGCCCACAGCTCTGCGGTTTATCCTTCTTCGGCCTCGTCGGGGCCCGCGCGGAGCAGCATGCGCAGGATTTCCGCGTTGGCGGGGGGCATAGGCAAGGTTCGGAGTTCGTTAGGATCTGCCCAACGGAGTTCCGTCACTGCCGGGTCGCGGGGCTGGATCGGCGGTAATTCGTCTCTGGCGTCCGGTATTCGGCAGGACACGAGATGGAGCGCGACCGTCCGGCCGGAATGTTCAGTCTCGATTGTCCCCAGGTCCGCCACGGGCTCCACCACGAGGCCGGTCTCCTCGAGAACCTCCCGAACAGCAGCCTGACGGGCTGTCTCGCCCGGCTGGATTTTGCCGCCCGGAAACTCCCACAGGCCGGCAAAAACCCGGCCCGCAGCCCGCCTTCCGACAAGCCAGAAGCCGTTTTTCCGGACCAACGCCAGTGCGACGGATACCCTAACATCCACCTGTTTAAACTCGCTTTCCAACGCCTTCCGCCGTACCTGTTCTCGGCTGAGAACGGCAGCTCTGCAGCGGGGCTTCATACAGCTTGTCCAAGCCTTTGGCGGACATGACGGTATTGCGTCAGTGTGGCAGTATCGGATCACGAAGCCCCAAAAGTTTTTTCCAAAAAGTGGGTCTCCCGGCCGTTTCGGGCAAGTTCAGATCTGAGCGTCACTTGCGGCCGTCGTTGGGTTTCGATTGCCACTGGAAATGCATAAGTGGCTGTAATTGCGAAACTTAAGTTTTTCATGCTATTTTGGGTTTTCGCCGATGCATTCATTGACAGCGGCCGAAGCTGTCAGATATAGTCATCGTCATGCTGGCCAAGCCAGCGGACGGTTTGAATAAGGATAAGAGACGGTCGAGCCTGCGACTCGACTGAACGCATAAGCAAATTCTCCCCAGTATCGGCTGTCTTAGCCGTGGCGCACTTCCGGGACGAGACTCGTTTCGACCCGGAAGTTTTTTTGCGCGCATATACCTAACATCTGCACTCGTGCGCGCTGCGAGGAATGCCCGCGCGACCCTGTGTCGCACCGATCCGCACAATCGGGTGAACACCGACCGGCGAGCATCGCGAATGGCGACGCGCTGCGCGCATCGCGCACGGCTGACAGAGTCGCGCGCTGACGAGTTGTCGTTTGCGCCGCTTGCGACGATACTGTTGCCCCATGAAAGTTCCATTACTTGATCTGGCGGCGCAAGCCAAGTCGGTTGAAGCGGACGTCAAGAAAGCGGTCCTGGCCGTTCTCGATTCCCAACGCTACGTGCTTGGTCCGGAGGTCGAGGCGCTCGAAGGCGAAATCGCCGCGTACTGCGGCGCGAAGTACGGCGTCGCCGTCCGCAACGGGTCGGATGCCCTGGTGATGAGCCTCATGGCGCTGGGCATCGGCCCCGGCGATGAGGTGATCGTACCTACGTTCACCTTCTTCGCCACCGCCGGCAGCGTGGCTCGTGTGGGCGCCAAGCCGGTGATGGTCGATGTCCTGCCCGACACGTTCAACATCGATCCGGACGCGACGGCGGCCGCAGTCACCGCGCGAACCAAGGCGATCATACCGGTTCACCTATACGGCCAATGCGCCGACATGGATCGGCTGATGGCCATCGCCAGTCGGCATGGGCTGGCCGTCATCGAGGATGCCGCCCAGGCGATCGGCGCCAAGCGCCATGACCGAGGCGTGGCGTCGTACGGCACGCTGGCCACGTTGTCGTTCTATCCGACCAAGAACCTCTCCGCGGTCGGTGAGGGCGGCATGATCCTCACCAATGATGGCGAACTGGCCGCCCGTCTGCGCTGCTTCCGCAATCACGGCCAGACCGGCACGTACGAGCACGCCTGGATCGGCGGCAACTTCCGCCTCGACGGCATCCAGGGCGCGGCTCTGCGGGTCAAGCTGCGCAAGTTGCCGGACTGGAACGAGGGACGGCGAAAGAACGCCGAGCGTTACGATGCCGGGCTCAAAGACACCGATGTGGTCACGCCCGTCGCCGAGGCCTGCTCGTACCACGTGTACCACCAGTATACGATCCGCTCGCCTCGCCGCGACGCGCTGCGCGAGCATCTCAAGGCTGCTGAGATCGATACCGGCGTGTACTATCCGCTACCGCTGCACCTGCAGCCGTGCTTTGCGTACCTGGGCTATCAGCAGGGCGCCATGCCCGTCGCCGAACGGCTCTCGACGGAAGTCCTGTCGCTGCCCATCTATCCGGAGATGAGCCGCGAGCAGCAGGACCACGTGATCGAGACGATCCGCTCCTTCTCGCGTGCGTCGTGAGCCTATGAATGGCGAACATGCTTCAAGGAAAGTTGTGATCATGGCCGGTCCGAACGGCGCCGGAAAGACGACGTTTGCCAGAGAGTTTCTTCCCAACGAGGCCAACTGCCCCGATTTCATCAACGTGGACCTGATTCCATGACGAAGCAACCCGAGCATGCCGTCCTCCGTCCGGATGATCGGAGTTGATGGCGTAGCCTGCGAGTGCTACGGGTTGCGATTCGGTGATACTCGTTACTCCTCGGCGGGGTCCGGCCAGCCTTGGCGGCCGATGAGCTTGACGAATCGGCAGGCCATGCCGGGAGTCTCGATGGTACGGCCGGCGCGACGAACGACGGTGGTCAGCGTCTGTTCTTCCGAGCCGCCGACGGGAATGACCATACGGCCGCCCTCGGCGAGCTGAGCGATCAGCGGCTCGGGCAGTTCCGGAGCACCGGCGGTCACCATGATGGCGTCGAACGGCGCCTCTTCCGGCCAGCCTTGCGTGCCGTCGCCGACGCGGTACTTCACGTTTTCCATCCCCAGCTCACGCAATAGGATCCGCGCTGCATCCTGCAACGAGGCGATGCGTTCAATGGTGTACACCTCGCGGGCCAGGCGAGCGAGGATCGCCGTCTGGTATCCCGAGCCGGTCCCGATCTCGAGTACCCGCTCGTGAGGTTGCGGATCCAATTGGGCGGTCATGGCAGCGACCATGTAGGGTTGCGAGAGCGTTTGGCCGGCGTCGATGGGGACCGCGGCGTCGGCAAAAGCATTCTTCGCCTGTTCGGGCGGCAGGAACCGTTCGCGGGGGATTTCTTCCATCGCCCGCAGGACACGTTCGTTGCGGATGCCGCGGGCGTGAATCTGCTCGAACACCATTTGCCGGCGCCTGGCCAGCATGGGATCAACCGGCGGCTGCTCGCTGAGACGTTTCCCGTTGCCGTCCATACTGCCATTTTAGCGGATGCGGGCGGACCTGCGTCGCAGAATCGCGCCGGTATCCAGGTTCATCGGGCTGGCACGGTTCGGCTCGGATCACGTAGAATGCCGACTCCAGTTCACACTCGGCGTTCGCCGGGCCACGAGCCGTCAGAGACGAGAAGGAGACGCCATGTACCGTTCCATGCTGCTGACGCTGGCAACCACGCTACTCACTTCAGGCACGCTTCGGGCCCAGACAGTCGTCTTCGAGATCGGCAAACCGGACCGCAACTACGGCGATCTGCGGTTCGTTCAGCCGCAGGATTACGCCCAGGCATTCCCGGAAGGCGTCGAGTTCAGAGTCGGCGAGAGCCAACCGGCCGCGGATTTCAGCGCCATCCATCCCGGGCCCATCGATGTCTGGGCAGGCAGCCGTCAACACCCGTTCGCCATCGAGTTCCCGCTGGATGATGCGAGCGGCTCGTACGAGCTGAAGATCGACCTGGTGGACACGCACGGCAACGCGCCGCCAATCCTACGCGTGGATGTCAACGGCAGTGCCGCGGAGCAACCGCTGGAGCCCGGCGCGGGCGACTCTTCACTGGTTCGGCCGGACAGCGGCAAACCTCGGAGGCTCAGGTACGTGCTCGGCTCTAACTATCTGAAGAAAGGTACCAACCGTATCGAGTTGAAAATTATCTCGGGCTCGTGGTTGTTGTACGACGCCATCACGCTGACGCGCTTGCCCGGCGGCGAGCAGCCCTCGCTCGAATTGTCGGTCCGGCCCACGATGTTCTTCGTGGAACGCGAGGGCAGGATTCTCCAGGAACTCGGCGTGACCGTCAGCGGCGTGGCCCGGGATGCAAGCGTGCGCATCGATGTGCGGGCGGGTGTGGACTTGATCGGCACGGCCACGCTCAAGCAGGCCAGTCTGGGCACGGTCGGCGGCGTCGTTTACGTGGACGAGGCGGATCGACCGCGGCAACTGACCGTGACCGCCTCGGCCGGCGGCCAGACCAGGACCGTGTCGCTCACGCAGACGGTGCAGAAAAAGTGGCACATCTTCGTGGCCCCCAGCGTGCATACCGACATTGGCTACACCGACACGCAGGACAAGGTCATAGACGTGCACAACCGCAACACTGACCTGGCACTGGAGCTGGTACGCGAGTTCCCGCTCTATCATTGGAATCTCGAGTCATCGTGGGCCGCCCAGGTCTGGTTGAACGACGCGTTGGCTTCGCGGCACCATGAGCTCTACAAAGCTGCTCGCGAGCGCCGCATTGGTATTGAGGCCAGCTATTTGAACATGCTCAGCGGGCTGTGCACCGAGGAAGAGCTGATCCGCAACATGTATTACTCGGCCCGGCTACACCGCAAGTTCGGCGTGCCCTTCGAGAGCTACACGATCACCGACGCCCCGTCGCACGTCTGGAGCCTGCCGAGCATTCTGGCCGGGGCGGGCATTCGCTGCCTGAGCGTGGGCGTCAACCAAACTCGCGCGCCATTGTTCAAAAAGGAGATCCACAAGAAATCGCCGTTCTGGTGGGAGGGACCGGATGGCGCCAGAGTGCTGACGTGGTTTGCCGCGGGTTACTCGCAGGCGGGCAGCATCGGCTTGAACGACGGGTTCGACCGCATGCGGGCGGCGGTCGAACGCGATCTGACCTGGTGGAATCAGCGCAAGGATTACCCGTACGATGCCATTCTGCTGCACGGCGCCTACAGCGATAACGTGTTGGGCACCCGGCACATCGCCGAAACCATCACCGAGTACGCCAAGCACTACGCATACCCGAAAGTGATCTTGTGTGCGAACAACGATTTCTTCGCTCACATCGAAAAGCACTTCGCCGACCGGATTCCAACCGTCCGCGGTTGCGGCGGCAGTTGGTGGGAAGATGGGGCGGCATCGACGGCGCTGGAAACGGCGCTCAACCGCACGGCTCATCAGGACATCATCGCCGCCGAGATCGCTTGGGCGGTAGCCAAGCAGGTCAACGACAAGCTGGCCGTGCCGCAGGAGCGCTTTGATACGGCATGGGACAACATCCTGTTGTACGACGAGCACACGTGGGGGGCGTGGAACAGCATCAGTCACCCGATGCTCGATTTCGTGACTCGCCAGTGGGCGGTGAAGGCGGCCTACGCGACCACCGCCAAGTCGCTCGCCAATCGGCTGCTCGAGCGCGGGTTGAACCACCTCGGCGCGATGGTGGATGCACCCGCCGGTTCGGTGCTGGTGTTCAATCCGTCGGGCCGTCCGCGCACCGGTGTGGTCGAGGCCGAGATCCCACGCGACATGCTGATCGTCGATGAGGATGGCGTCGTCGCGCAGCAGATCACGCGGCAGGATCTGCTGGTGAACGTGGGCGTGAAGTTCCTGGCCAGGAACGTGCCGGCGGTCGGATATCGAACCTATCGGCTCGTGCCGGCAGGCGAGGTCACGGCCAAGCCGGCTCCCCGACGTTTCGACGGAAAGATCTTCGAGAACGAGTATTACCGCGTCGGCTTCGACCCCAAGACCGGCGGCATCGCCAGCCTGATCGATAAGACGCTCGGCAAGGAACTGGTGGACGCGAGCAGCCCGTACAAGCTGGGCCAGCTCATCTACGCCGCCGGTGGCGAGGAGAAGAAGGGCGAGACGCAGTGGACCTGTCCGAATCCCAACAAGATCCAATTCCACTCGCCGGAGAAGTCGCGCCTCGAACCTGGCGCTGCCGGGCCGGTGTTCAGCAGCGTCAAGTCCATCTTCCCCATGCACATGTTCCCCGACGCCTCCATGGAGGTCGTCCTCTACGAACACGAGCGGCGGATCGACTTCAACTTCCGCCTCAACAAGAGCCACACGTTCGACAAAGAGGCCGTCTACTTCTCGTTTCCGTTCGCCGGGGCGGCTCCCAGGTTCCGTTACGAGATTGGCGGGAGCAGCGTGCGGCCCAACGAGGACCACTTCCCCGGAGCCTGCCGCGACTGGTTCAGCGTGCAGCGCTGGGTGACCGTGAACATGCTGGACCGGGCGGTGGCCTGGTCGCCCGTCGATACGCCGCTCATCACCATTTCGCAGATGACGCCCGGCAACTGGCTCGACGAATTGCCCATCACCAACGGCACGCTCTTCGCCTATGCGATGAACAATTACTGGTTCACCAACTACAAGGCGAGCCAGGACGGCTGGTTCGAGTTCCGTTACAGCCTGACCAGCGATCAAGCCATCGATCCGGTCGCCGCGTCGCTGTTCGGCGAGTCGGTGCACGCGCCCATGCGGACGATTCGCATCGTTCCGATCCGTGGGCGGAGCGGCCAGTTGCCACCGACGGCTTCCTTCTGCTCGGTTGAGCCGGCTAACGTCACCGTGACCGCGGTCAAGCCGGCCGACGACGGCAAGGGCGTGATCGTCCGCTTGCGCGAGACGGCCGGCCAAGCCACCGAAGCCCGGATCGTTACGAGTTTCCCGGGCACCAGCCGAGCCGTTCGTTGCGACCTGGTCGAGCGTAACCGGGAGAAGCTCGCGATGGACGGCGGCAAGTTGACGCTGAAGCTCGAGCCCAACGGCATGGCGGCGGTACGCCTGGAATAGATTCTCGGGGGGCGGGCATCCTGCCCGCCTTCTGGTGACGCGGTAGATGTCCGCACGCGCAGCGCCCAGCAGTTGTGCTCGCTGTTTCAATTCCTGTTGGTGTTTGTGAACCCGGCGCGGCGGAAGTTGAGGCGGGGGGAGACGCCCGCTCCCCGGCGGTCTGTTCGACCGGCAAGCGGTCGCCTTGGGTTGGAGGGTCATCCTCATGTTCTGGTTACTTCCATTTGTGCTCGCGAGTGTCGCTACGGCTGAAGAACTCCAGCCGGCCGATCAACTGCCACCCGCACCGCCGGGTCGAACCTGGAAGCTGATTTGGCACGACGAGTTCGACGGCGACAAGTTGGACGAAAGCAAGTGGGAATGCCCGCCTGATGCTCCGCGCCGTGACGGCTGGTGGATGCGCAAGGCCGTTTCGTTGGACGGCCGGGGCCACCTGGTCATGAAGACGTTCCAGGAAGGCGACAAGTACATCGACGGCTGTATTCGCACCCGCGGCAAGTTCGAGCACGCCTTCGGCTACTACGTGGCTCGCATCAAGCTTCACAAGCAGCCGGGGCACTGGCCGGCGTTCTGGCTCATGGGCAGCACGGTCCATCGCGTCGGCAACGAGGGCCGCGACGGCACGGAAATCGACATCATGGAAAAGCCCTGGCTCGATGGCCGGCTCAACCACGCTCTGCACTGGGATGGTTACGGCAAGGAGCACCGGTCGGCCGGCCACAAGGCCGACATTCCCGGCCTCATGGAAGGCTGGCACACGTTCGCACTGCTCTGGCTGCCCGACGAGTACGTGTTCTACGTGGACGGCAAGGAAACGTGGCGCACCAAGGCCGGTGGCGTGTGCCAGGTGCCGTTGTTCATCAAGCTCTCCGACGAGGTCGGCAAGTGGGCTGGTGACATCAAAGAGGCCCAATTGCCCGACGAGTTCCTGGTCGATTACGTGCGTGTGTACGACTTGGCTCCACCCATGCAGCCGCGCCCGGTGAGCGCACCCGCCAGCGCTCCCGAATGATAGAAGGCTTGAGTCCTGAGACTTGAGGGGTGAGGGATTGGCCGACAGGCAAAAGCGCCCTGGTCGCCCGGCGTAGGTCTCAGGAGATGCTCGTTCTGCCTTTGATGGCGGCTTCGAGCATGGCACGGGAGGCGTATTCGACTTGCGAGCCGACCGCCAGCCCCCGGGCCAGGCGCGACAGCTTGACGCCGAGCGGCTCGAGCACGCTTTGGATGTACAAGGCCGTGCCGTCGCCTTCCATGGTGGGGTTGGTCGCGACGAGCACTTCACGGATAGCGCCCTGCTTGACCCGCTCGACCAGCGCGCCGATCGTCAGGTCGGCCGGTCCCACGTTCTCGAGCGGGGCGATGTGACCCATGAGCACGTGATACACGCCCTGGATCAGCCCGGTTTGCTCGAGCAGCATCACGTCCTTGGGCTGCTCGACCACCACCACGAACGAGCGGTCGCGCCGCGGATCCCGGCAAATCGGGCACAGATCTTCTTCGGTCAGATTGAAGCACTGCGAGCAATGCCGCAGGCTCTCCTTGATGCTGCGGATCGCATCGGCCAGCGCGAGCGCTTCGTCGCGCGGAGCCCGCAAGAGATGAAACGCGATGCGCTCAGCGCTGCGCGGCCCGATGCCCGGCAGCGACGATAACGACGCCATCAGCCGAGCCAGCGATTCTGGTATTCCGCGGACACTCTCACTCAAGCACCGTCTCCAGCCGAATCCAACTCCCCCCGAACCTCCGCAGCAGCGACCGGCGGGGTTCGCCGACTTTTGCGCATTGGAAGGCCTGCCCCTCTCACGTCGCCTGTCCCAACAGTCCGCTCAGGCCCGGGATATTCAATCCGCCCGTCAGCCGGACCATTTCGTTCTTGGCCGCCTCGGAGGCTTTGCGATTCGCCGCCGCCACCGCTGCCACGATGAGATCCTCGAGCAATTCCACGTCGCCGGCCGCCTTCGGGTCGATCTTCACTCGGACCAGTTCCATCCGTCCGTTGACTTCGGCCCGAACCATGCCTGCCCCGGCATCACCGTCGTACGTACGAGAGGCCAACTCTTCCTGCATCTTCTGGAGGTTCTCCTGCAGCGACTTGGCCTGCTTCATCATTTCCGCGAGATTTCCCAACCCACCGAACATGAGTGACTCCGATCCTTGAAAGCGATGACTGTCAGTTGTGGGCTACCAGCCAAAACAGTTGCTATTCCTTTTGCTTCGGTTGCTCCTGTCGTTCGACGTTCACGAGCGTGGCCTGGAACAGGTCCATAGCCTCGCGAACCAACGGCTCGGATGTGGCCGCCCGCAGGTCCTCAGGAGTGGGCGGCTTGGGCACCGAGCGCGCCGGAGTAGCAGGCTTGCCGGGCAACGCTTGCTTGCCCGAACTCGCCGGCGGCTTTGCCGGACGCGACGGAGCCGGCTCAGGGCGAGCAACCGGCGGGGCGGGTGAACGCGGTGTCGCCGGAGGAGCCGGAGTCGGTCTGGGCACCGCAGGCGCGGGCGGCGCGACAGGTGCGACCGGTGCCGCGGCCGGTGCCGCCGACGCCATCGGTCGTGGCCCGCTCGCGGCTTGGCCGGCCGGTGCCGCCACCCCAACGGTTCCGCCACTTTCCAACTGAGCGAGCAGCGACTGAACCGAACGGTAGCTGGTTCCGCTCGCCAGCCGCACCAAGGCAGCTTCCGTCAACGCGCGACCCAGCGCGCTGAACCGGATATTCCGCCGCAGCTCTTCCAGCACCGAAATCATGAACACGTACGCTTCCTGATCGAACCGCTTGGACAGTTCAATCATCCGTTCCGCCACCGCCGGCGGCAGTTCCACCAGGTTCGTGGTCGGGCCGCAGACGTTCAGCAGCATGAGCGTCCGCACTTGCTCGGCCAGCGCCTCGGCGAACCGTTCGAGGCTGTAGCCCGATGCCAGACATGCATCGAGCGTGACCAGCGCACCGCCCGCGTCGTGCTCGGCAAGCTGCTCGACGAGCTGCGTCAGCGTCGCGTCGTACGAGACGGGCAGCACGTCGTCGAGCATGTCCATGGTCAGCTTGTCAGCGCCCAGCGAGAGCAACTGATCGAGCAGCGACAGCCCGTCGCGCATGGAACCGTTGGCCAACCGGGCCACCCGCCGGATCACCTGCGGATCGACCTCGATCTGCTCCTGTTGCAGAATGTGCTCGAAGTGTGCGGCGATCTTCTCGGCCGGAATGCTGCGGAAGTCGAAGCGGAGGCAGCGGCTCTGAATCGTGGCCGGCACCTTCTTGGCCTCGGTGGTGGCCATGATGAACTTGACGTGCCCGGGCGGCTCTTCCAGCGTCTTGAGCAGTGCGTTGAACGCCCCCGGGCTCAGCATGTGCACTTCGTCGATGATGTAGATCTTGAATCGGGCTCGTGCCGGCCGATAGAGCGTGTTGCTGCGCAGCTCGCGGATGTTGTCGACGCCGGTGTTGCTCGCCGCGTCGATCTCGATGACGTCGACGTCCTGGCCTTCGGCGATCGCCACGCACGACTCGCACGTGCGGCAGGGCTCCACGGTGGGCTGGTCGAACGACAGGCAGTTGAGCGAGCGGGCGAGAATCCGCGCCGCCGACGTCTTGCCCACGCCGCGCGTGCCGCAAAACAGGTACCCGTGGTGCAGACGCTGCGTCTGGATGGCGTTTTTCAGCGTGGTGGCCACCGCCTCCTGGCCGACCAACTCGTCAAACGTCCAGCTTCGGTATTTGCGGGCGAGTACCTTGTATGCCATCCCTGCGCATCTCCTCGTGGAGCCGCCCCACGAGCCGTGCCCAGGCCTGCCGCCCGCCGGCTCGCGTGCGGGTATGCGTGAACAAAAACGGCCGATCGCATTGAGGGCCAGGTGATCCACGGCACCTGGAACACGCTGGCTGGGCTGCTACCTCTCGGTCCTGACCCGTTGTCCACCGGTCCCACTGCATGGGACCCGGCCCTCAGTACGATCGGCTCGTCACCCCATTATAAGGGGATTGCCCACGCAACGCACGAGGCGTGCGAAGGGCGGCGTCTCCTGCCCGCTTGCGGCTAGGCCGGACGTGCGGTGCCCGAGTTCACGGCTATTCGGGGGCGGTCGCCGGGCGGCGTCCTACCCTGCCTTGGGCTCGCAAACCGGGCAGATCTGCCGCCGGACGCCCGCCGGCCATCGCGCTTGTGTCCGCCGGCGCCTTGGCCTCGCCCAGGATCGTCGGATGCGGCTGGCTGGCGGCCGGCGTGATCGGTTTGGGTTCCGACTGCCGATCCCGAGGCGGCACGCTCTCGAGCGAGATGGCCCGAATGTAGATCGGTTGCTTGGGGTAGTCGGCCAAGCCGTTGTACGTGCCCGTGGGCACCGCCGCCAACCGTCGCAGCGTCTCGAACGATTCGTTGCCGACCAGGTATCCGAAGGCCGTCTGCTGGCCGTCAAAGCCTGGCTGTCGGCCCAGGCAGATGAAGAATTGGCAGCTCGCCGAGTCCGGATCCTGCATCGACCGGGCCATGCCGACCGTCCCGAACTCGAAGGGGACATCGTTGAACTCGGCCTTGAGTCGCTTGCCGTCAGCCCGGATGCCCCGCCGATTGCCCAGCGGGTCACCGCCCTGGATCAATCCCCCGGGGATCAGCCGGTTGAACGTCAGATTGTCATAGAATCGCTGCTCGACCAACTCGATGAAGTTCTGCACGTGGTTGGGAGCCTTGTCGTAGTAGAAGCGGATCGTCATCTTGCCGAAATCGGTGAGAATGACGGCCTGGCGCTCGGCCAACACGGTGATAGACAGCGGCTCGGAAACCACGCTCCCGTTGTACGGCCGCCACGTCAGCTTGTACTCGCCAGGCCGCAGCATCGATGGGTAATAGCGGGTTACGTCGAGCCGAATCCCCACGCTGCCGAACGGGGCGAGCTTGATCGCCGGCACCGGGCCCTTGGGCCGGATGGCGACCTTCGAGTCGCGAACCTCGCCGTGGTCGTCTTCCAGCACCGGGCCGCCGAAGCCCTGGCCGCTGAAAACGTGCTCGACCGGCAAGCCCATCTCTGAGACGTCCACCGGATCGGATGAAAGGTCCGGAACACGCAGCGTCAGCCGGTTTTCCGTGAGATTCGTCAGCGTGAACTCGACCCAGATCGGCTTGCCGGCCTGCACGATCGGCTTGTCCGTCCGCAAGCCTGCGCGCACCAGTACGTTCAGATCCCCCTCACCGAAGGCCGCTTCAGCCTGGGCCGTCCCACACAAAGCGGGGAGTAGAACGAGTGCCAGAACGGCCCGGCGAATCGGGCTCCGGGCGGACAATCCCTGGTGTTGCAGCAACATGGCTCTACACATCGAAATCCTTCCGGAACGGCCCCGCATCCGAGCCGTTTGAACATGCTCCGGCGTCAACCGGTCCCGTCCGCGCTTTGGCCAGGACGCGCTGCGGCCGGGGACTCGCCCTCACGAGCCCGGGCTCTGCGTCTTATACCCAACAGGATCGGAACTTGGCGCGGCTCCTTGACCAACGGGCCGAACCGCCGGCGCTTCCGCAGGCGCGGAGGCCGGCTGGCTGTCGGCGATCAGGATCTTGCGCTGGATCTCCTTCGGAGCTCCGCTGATCCGCCACTCGTCCAGCTCTTTGTACACGCGAACGACGATGTCGCGTTTTGTCCGTTTCAGGGAATCCGGCTGCCGGAGTTTGACCGCCGCGTGGACGAAATACTGCGGCGGCTCCTCCTTCGTCCGGTGAACACTCACCACCGCCACCTCGCTCACGCCCGCCCAGATGCGTTTGAAGTCGTCATGGCTGGGCGGCACCTCCGAGATGCCAAACAGGCCGCAGAACTTGTCGTAATCCCCGCGCTGGCAGATATCCAGCACCCGGGTGATGAACGTATTCACCGAAACATCGTCCTGCTGGCATTCGGGCGGGAACTTGATCTTGGGGGGAGCGGCCCCCGGGTCGTCGATCAGTGCGCCTAAGTCCAGATCGCTCCCGGCTTGAGTATCGTCGCCGCAGGCGCCGCACCAGCCGGCGAGCAGCCCCGCCACCACGGCCAGGCAGGTAATCTTCGATGTCGATTGCATTTAGATCTCCCGTGCAGGCCGGCTACCCCACACACCTCGGCGCTTCGGCTCGACAGCGCAGTCTTGACTGCGTACGAACCCGGCTCGGGCGGGTTCATGATACTGGGCCTATCCCATGGCGCCAACGCACGCAGGATCACAGCTCCGTGTGAGCCACGTTGCATTCGCTTTTTCCCGCCACGACCGCAGAGCGGGCGCGACGTCGCCGGTGTTGTTCCCGGATCTGGGCTTCACGCGATGCGATGAATGCATAAATAGTTGTATTTCATATCCTTACGCTATGATGCGCGGCGCATTGAGGGACGCATGCCTGAGTTGATGTCTGTCCGATCGTTCGTGAGAGTAGAGTGGCGTTGCGTCGACAAGAACTGAAGCGATTGACTCGCAGACCGCAGACTAAAGCGTTAAACTTCGCGCATTACATAAACATGCGGCGGCTTGGCGTGCGCCGTGACGCACCAACCGGGCTTCTTGCGAACCGACACCTGTACGAACACCTGTACGAAGCGAGGTAGGACGTGGCCAACAAGCGGGTTCACCTGATCTGCAACGCACACATCGATCCGGTCTGGCTCTGGGAATGGGAGGAAGGTGCCGCCGAGGCCATCTCGACGTTCCGTACCGCGGCTGACCTCATCGAGGAGTTTCCCGGGTTCGTCTTCAACCACAACGAAGTGACGCTCTACAAGTGGGTTGAGGAGTACGAGCCGACTTTGTTCAAGCGCATCCAGCGGCTGGTCCGCGAGGGCAAGTGGCACATCATGGGCGGCTGGTATCTCCAGCCCGATTGCAACATGCCCTCCGGTGAGTCCTTCGTGCGTCAGATCCTGCTCGGCCGCACGTACTTCAAGGAGAAGTTCGGCGTTGACGTAAAGACGGCGATCAATCTCGACCCCTTTGGCCACACCCGCGGCCTGCCGCAGATCCTGGCCAAGGCCGGCTACACCTCGTATCTGTGCTGCCGGCCTTTCCAGCAGGATTGCCCGTTGCCCGATGACGACTTCATCTGGGTGGGCTACGACGGCTCGGAGATCATTGGCTCCCGCGTGCTGGGCTGGTACAGCTCGCAGTTGGGTAAGATCAGCAAGAAAATCAACGACTGGCTCGACTCCTACGGCCAACGCAACCCCGGAATCCTGCTATGGGGAGTGGGCAACCATGGCGGCGGACCCTCGCGCGAGGATTTGCGGCAAATCCGCTCGCTCATCCCCGAAAAGCGCAAGGCCGGCTGGGACCTCATCCACTCGACCCCCGAGGCTTACTTCGACGATCTCGTTCGCACGCGCGGCGATAAGCTGCGCCGGCACGAGAAGGACCTGAACCCGTGGGGCGTGGGCTGCTACTCGTCCATGGTGCGAATCAAGCAGAAGCATCGCCTCCTCGAGAACGAACTGTTCATGCTCGAAAAGATGGCGGTGACGGCGGCGAGCCAGGGGCTGATGGCGTACCCGCGCGAGGAACTGGCCGAGGCCTTCCACGACCTGATGGTCGGCGAGTTCCACGACGTTCTGCCCGGCACGTCCATCCAGCCGGTGGAGGAGGCGTCGCTGCGCATGTTCGATCACGGTCTGGAGATCGCCTCCCGCGTCAAGGCCCGAGCCTTCTTCGCCCTCGCCCAGGGGCAGCCCAAGGCCAAGCCGGGCGAGATTCCCATCCTGGTGTACAACCCCCACCCGTACCCCGTGCGCACCCAGGTGGAGTGCGAGTTCAACCTGGCTGACGCGAACTGGGAAGAGCAGTTCACCGACGCCAAGGCGTATGTGGACGGCAAGCCCGTGCCCAGCCAGGTCGAGCAGCAGCTCAGCAGCCTCAATCTTGATTGGCGCAAGCGCATCGTCTTCGAGGCCGAGCTCAAGCCAGCCCAGATGAACCGCTTCGACTGCAGGCTCACCGTGCTCAAGAGAAAGCCGGCGCCCAAGCTCAAGGAGCGCGGCGGGAGAATCCGCTTCGTCGGCGACAATCTCGAAGTGATCATCAACACCCGCACGGGCCTGGTGGACCGCTATCGCGTCAAAGGCGTGGACTACGTCGGCAAGAACGCGTTCGCTCCGCTGGTGATCGCCGACAACGAAGACCCGTGGGGCATGACCGTGCGCAGCTTCCGCAAGGTGGCCGGTCGATTCAAGCTCCTGCCTCGCGCCAAGGGCACGCAAATCTCCGGTGCCACCGAGGGGCTCCTGCCCAGCGTGCGGATCATCGAGGACGGCGACGTCCGCAGCGTTGTCGAGGCGATGTTCGGCTACGGTGACTCGTTCATCTGTCAGCGCTACAAACTGCCCAAGCGGGGCACGCAGATGGAAGTCGAGTGTCGCGTGCACTGGAACGAGAAGGACCGCATGCTCAAGCTGTCGGTGCCCACGTTGGGTCGCGACGAGAAGTACCTGGGCCAGGTCGCGTGCGGCGTGGGCGATCTGCCGGCCAACGGCGATGAGGCGGTCGCCCAGAAGTGGGTGGCCGCGGTCTCGCGCAAGGACAACATCGCCCTGACCATCATCAATGATGGTGTCTACGGCTCGGACTACGCCAACAACGAAGTGCGGCTCACGCTCATGCGGTCGCCGGCATTCTCGGCCCATCCCATCTTCGACCGAACCATCGTTCCGCAGGACCGGTATGTGCCGCGACAGGATCAGGGCGAGCGGCTCTTTAGGTTCTGGGTCAATGCGGGCCCCGTGAACCAGCGTCTGGAAGCGATCGACCGCGAGGCACTCGTCTGCAATGAAAAGCCTTTCGCGCTGTCGTTCTTCCCGCCGGGTACCGGCCGCAAACCCAAGCCCGGCGTCACGCTCAGCGACAAAGTCGTGCAGCTCATGGCCGTCAAACCTGCCCAGCGGGGCAACGATCTGATCGTGCGACTCTTCGAGCCGACGGGCAAACCGCGAACCACGGAGTTGTCGCTGCCGTTCCTGGGCATGCGCGTGAAGGTCGCGCTGGGCAAATTCGAGATCAAGACGCTGCGGATCAACGTCAAGACGCGCAAAGTGGTGCAGGTCGATCTGCTCGAGCAACCGATCCGTTCGCGGCGCTGATCAAAGGGATTCACCACAGAGGCGGCGAGACAGCGAGAGCTGTCAGCTGTGAGCTATGGGTTATGAGCCAAGCTTCCGGCTGACAGCTGCCGCCTGCGCGGCCACCCTTGCGTCGATCTCGCGAGGCTTCGCTGCGCGCCCGTTTGTGACACTGACGCGCTTTCTCCCTCTTTTTTTACCGAGCCCCGAGAATGGCGACAGATGGTGCGGGCTAGGAGTCAGCGCACGTCCGGTCGCCCGGAACCGCGTCGCCCCGGATGCACTTCTGCAAGATGCCGAAGTCGGATTGATCCACGTCGGTGTCGCCGTCGAAATCGGCAGCGCTGCACGCGGGGTCCTGCGGGGGTTCCTGGGGAGCAGTCATGCACGGCAGGAAGATGGCCACGTCACGGCCATCGACGAAGCCGTCGCCGTTCAGATCGCCCGGAATGGGTTTTTCGTTCACCGTGAGCGTCACAGTCACAACCTCCGGCGAGTGCTCGGCCCCGGCGGCAGTCACGGTGATCCGGCCGATGTGAGTCCCGACGGCCAATCCAGCGGCGGTGTAGGTGACCTCGATGGTGTCCGTCTCACCGCTGCTTGTGCCGCTGGTCGGATGGACACTGAGCCACTCGACGTCATCGCTGATCGTGTAGCTCATGGTCTTGTGGCCGACGTTGGTGACCGTGAAGCTGTCCGGCGGCGGATTGCTGCCTTGCGTGGTTGAGGGCGTGAGCGTCGTCGGAGAACACACCAGCGACGGCAGCGCCAGGCTCGCCAGGTGGCTGGCCATCCAGCCTGCGATGGGTTCCAGGTCGAACGAGGGCCAGGTGCCCGGGCTGCCGATCTGGAAGATCGTGGAACCCAGCACGTAGGGGTCCCGGCGGATCTGGTCATCCCACCAGGTCAGCCACGCCTGGTATTGGGCGGCCGTGCCGTTGGCCTGCCAGCCTGACCCGGTGGGGCTGCCGCCGCTGTCGAAGCCGGCCTCGGTGAGGATCAGGGGCATGTCCACCAGGTCGGGAAACGAATTGGCGAAGTAGTTGTAGAACTGGCGATACCGCAGCGAGTACCACCATTGGAAGCTCACATCCGTGGACCAGTTGGGTGTGTAGGCGTGGTAGCTCCAGGCCCCGCCGAGCTGCTTGCAGAGTCGCAATGCCGGCACGACCGCCGCCAGCTTCTGTTGTATCTCGCCTTGTGAGCCCGGCGGATTGCCGACCGCCGTGCTGAAGGCGCAAGGTTTGAATCCGGCGTTGGCAATGAGCGGGGCGAGCGCCATCCAAAAATCGTTGAACCACAAAGCGTCCTGAACCGTTCCCCAGGTCGGCGTGTTCTCACCCTCGTTCGGTCCTTCGACATAATCGATGAGGGCACGATCCGACGCTGACAGGCTGCTGATTGCAGGCTGCAGGACGGTGGTGAAGAAGTGGGCTCCGCTGGTCGCCGGGTTGTCGGCCAGCGTGTAACGGCGGGTCGTGTAGATTCGCAGCACAACCAGCCCGTTGGGCGTGGCGTTTTTATAGGCCCTCATGGCCGAGAGCATGCCGTTGTTCAGGTCCAGAATCTTGATCACCCGCGGGTGGGCGTTACAGATCTGTGTCACGCCGGCCGTGTGATTGTGGATCAGGTGGATGCCCAGCTTGCTGCTGCTGGGCGGAGCGGCCGTGACCACCGACGCGATTGCCAGGAACGACAAGAGAAACGAAGGGCTACATCCGGTCATTCGCTCTCCCCCCTGGATGCACCATTCTACTCAACGCCGGCGGATTTGCGAAGCGCAATTTGGGGGATCGGGGTTCCACCGGCCTGAAAAGCGGAGCCTGCATTCGGAGGGTCTGAAAAGATTCACCATAGAGACAGGGGAGACACAGAGAAAGCCATCAAGAAGAGCTGTCATGCCGATGTCCTGCTTATAGCGAGGTGCGCCAACTCGCGAGGAGAGGATCCGCACATGGGTGCCATATACATGAGTCCCGTTCAGCGCAATCAACCTCTCTCGCCTTCGGCTCAGGACTCAAGCCTCAAGCATCCTTCTCAGCTCTGTGGTTCCGGCGGGATGAGGTACGCGGCGGCCATGTCGTCCGCTTGTTGCCTAACCCAGCGTTGCAATAAAGCCCGGTGGGCGTTCAGCACCTCGCGGTGGTCGGGGGAGCCGACCAGGTTTCGCATCTCGCCGGGGTCGTTCTGCAAGTCGATGAGCATTTCACGGTTCTCGCCGCGGTCGTAGAGGCAATATTTGTAACGCTGCGTGCGGACCATACGCCCGTTCTGGCTCTCGCTGACCACGTAGTCGCGCCAATCGTCCGCCTTGCCCTCGAGCAACGGCCGGATGCTCCGCCCGGGCAGGTCGGCCGGCGGCTCGATGTCGGCAAAGTCGCACAGCGTGGGCAGCAGATCGAGTCCGTTGGATATCAGGTGCGTCCGGTCGACTCGGCCGGCCGGCAGCTTGCCTTTCCAGGACACGATGAGCGGAACGTGCACCGACTCCTCGTACAGCACGGACTTGTGCTCGAGCCGATGGGCGGCATCCATATCGCCGTGATCGCTCGTGAACACAACCAGCGTGTTGTGTTCCAAGCCCGCGTCGCGCAGGGCGTTCAGCACGATAGCGATCTGAGCGTCCACGCTTTCCGTCAAGTGGCAATAGAGCCAGCGGTGTAGCCGCCACATGTCGGCCGAATAGTGCTCACGGGCGAATTGGCGAAACGCCACGGGCTCGACGTATTCCGTGCGAATGCACGACGGCTCGAGTGATGGCACCTCGAAATTGTCGGGCAGCGGCGGACAGTGGTCGCGGACAAAGGCCGCCAGATCGCCGCTGCTGCGGGCCTGGTCGAGCAGACGCTCGCAAAACTGGGAAGCAGGGTTCGTGCGGATCGGCCTGCCCTCGCTGCGCAGGTGATCGTTGATGGCCATGTAGCAGATGTCGTGCGGATTGATGAACGACACGAACAGGAAGAACGGCCGATCGTGCGGCCGGGCGAGAAACTCGGCGCAGCGTGCCGCCAGGTTGTCGCGCTCGTCGCGAGTGAGCAACTCGTAGCCGTGGGTCATCATGTACCCGGACAGATCAGTCGGCGTGTGATCCTTGCCGCCGTATGCGCATTTGTAGCCGGCCTTCCGCAACAGCGGCCCCAGCGATTCGGCACAGATCGGCTCGGGCACGGGAAGCTTTCCTTCGTTGGAGCGCATGCCGATGACGCTGGGCATGCGGCCCGTCTGCAGGCTGAATCGGCTGGGCACGCAGACCGGGTTGGTCGCATACGCCAGTTCGAATCGCGTACCGGCGGCGGCGAGGGCGTCCATGGCCGGTGTACGAAGATGCGGGTTGCCGGCGCAACTCAGCATGCCCGCGTGCTGTTGGTCCGTCATGATGAACAGGATGTTGGGGCGTTGAGAGGACGACGCAGACCGGGTGGCCTGCGCTGCGGCCGGTTGAACGCCGGCGCTGGCGATCATCGTCCCGAGAATGGCATGCGCGATCATCTGTCTCATGGCTTGACTCCGTTTTTGAGAGTTGCTTCGATGCCGAGGCCATCGAACTGCATCGACACGTCGAGCGTGCCGGGGAGTTCCCACCCGATATTGAACCCGCCGAGACGAAAGTCTGCCAGCTCGCGCGAGTGCTTCAGGTGGCCCTGGTCCCAGGCGGTTCTCAATCCTTCCAGGATCAGCGGCAGCACGTCGCGATCGATGCTCACCCACTGACCGTCGTGAAGGCTCTCGCTCGTGTAGGCCGTGCCGGGCGGGTTGTAGATGAACTTGCCCGTACCGATGTCGGCGGCGGCATGTGGCACGGGCGTACGATATCGACTGTCATAGATCGGCACACCGAACCACAGATAGTCGCCGTACCCCGGACTCTCGCGGTTGAGGTTCTGGACCGTCAGATACGCAAGGAACTGGGCGGCCTGGCCGGGCAGATTGGCACCCGCGGGGGCATAATCTTTGGCCGCCAACAGCCGGCAGCGAATCCGAAACCGCAAGCGTTCGAGGTCCACGATTCGTGGATGCACCTGGAACCGCTGCTCGGCCAGCAGATGCGCCCACGGATCGGTTGATTTGCGAAACCGCCCGTCGTATTCGCGGCCGGCGCTCAGCGTGAAAACCAAACCCGCGTTCGACCCCGTCGTCGGGCAGAACGTCACCGACTTGGCCGGATCCGCGAACCGGACCGCGCCGGTGGCCAACCTTTCGGGTTGAGCATCCGCCAGACTCCATCGGCTCGACCATTGGGCCAGGCCCCAGACCGGCTCGCCGATGGCTGGTTGCGGTTGAAGCTTGCCGCGGACCACGTGCTTGCCCAGTTTGGGGTCAAACACCTGGAACCCGCGAGCGAAGCTCGGATCCTGCAAAAGTTGGATGGTCGCTGCACGGGGGTTGTCGGAAGCCGGTCGGGTGGCGGTGTCTGTCGCAAAGACACTCGCCGGCATCAGCCAGCACGCCAGCCAGATCAATCGTTTGAAGAAAGGCATGGAGCGTATGATGAGGCACGGACTGGCGGTTGGCAATACAGCGTTCGCCGTTTGGGCCGGTGTCCCTTGAGCGGGCAGCCTGATGACCGCTATTGCGGCGCGTTGATCTGGATGACCACGCCTTCGTCGCCGCGGAGGCTGAGCCGGCCGTGCACCGCCTCGCCCTGGCGATCCAGGTGTGTCGAGAGGACGATCGTTCCGCGGCCCAGGCTGCTGCTGTACTCGAAGCCGTGCGGGTTGTGCCCGAAGTTCAGGACGATCATGAGTTGCCGATTCCCGTGTTGGCGTCGATAGGCGAGCAGTTCGTGAGGTGCCGGTACGGAGGAGTATGACCCGACGGCTAGGGCGGGCTCGCGACGGCGCAATGCGATGAGTTCGTGATAGAGCGTCAGCATGGAGTGGGGATCGTTGCGTTCCACCTCCACGTTCACGGTGCGATAGTCCTTGCCGACCGGCAGCCACGGCTCGACTTGCGAGAAGCCGGCGTGTTCGGTGGCGTCCCACTGCATGGGAGTGCGCGCGGGATCGCGTCCCAGGCCCATGCCGGGCACGTTCTTCTCGAACGGGTCCTGCACCTTTTCAGGCGGGATAGGCACGTTGTGCATGCCGATCTCGTCGCCGTAATACAGCGTGGGTGTGCCACGGAGCGTCAGCAGGAGCATGGCGGCAATGCGGGCCTGGGCCGGACCGACCCGCGAGGCCAGGCGCGGCTTGTCGTGGTTGCCCAGGACCCAGTTGGGCCAGCCGTACTCGGGCAGGGCGGCTTCGTAGTTGTCGATGGCTTCGCGAATCACCTGGGCGTGCCAGGGAAGCTGGATCAACTGGAAGTTGAACGGTAAGTGCGTGCCCCGTCCGCTGGCGCCGTAGTACGCGACCAGCCTCTCCAGCGGCAAGTAGATCTCGCCGATGAGCACGCGATCGCGGTAGGCATCCAGCACCTCGCGCATGCCGGCGATGATGTCATGCACTTCCGGCCGATCCGCCGTGTAGGTCGAGAGAAACTCGTGGTAGGGGTTCTCGCCCGGTTGATAATCAGGGTTGGGCGGATTGTCGCGGAAATGCTCGTCCTTGACGATGTGGTAGATCACGTCCACACGAAACCCGTCCACGCCGCGGTCGAGCCAGAATCGCAGCACGTCGAACATGGCGTGCATGAGATCGGGGTTGCGCCAGTTGACGTCGGGCTGCTCCGGGAGGAACGAGTGGTAGTAGTACTGGCCGGTCCTCTCATCGAACGTCCAGGCACTGCCTCCGAAGTTGCTGAGCCAGTTGTTAGGTGGGCCGCCGTCGGGAGCCGGATCGCACCAGATGTACCAGTCGCGTTTGGGGTTGTCACGAGAGGATCGGGACTCGATGAACCAGGGGTGCTGATCCGATGTGTGGTTGGGGACGAAATCCATGATGAGCTTCAGGCTGCGACGGTGGATCTCATCCTCCAGGGCGTGAAAATCGGCCATGGTTCCGAAGATGGGGTCGATGTCGGTGTAGTTCGAGACGTCGTAGCCGAAGTCTTTCATGGGCGACGGATAGACGGGCGAAATCCAGACCGCGTCGACGCCGAGCCACTGGAGATAGTCGAGCTTCTCGTAGATGCCGCGCAAGTCGCCGATGCCGTTTCCGTCGCTGTCCTTGAACGAACGGGGATAGATCTGATAGATGATCCCGCGTTCCCACCACGCCCGTTTGTGCGCCATAGTCTCACCGAAGCACCGGCAGCATTTTGCCCTTCTGAGGCGGGCGAGACGCCCGCCCCCCAAGAATGCTAGCGCGCTTTCGGCTGGAGGGGGGCGTGTATCTTACCCGCTTCCGGTGAGATAAACCCGGATGGACGCGACGCGCAGCCGCTCACTCCGGCATGACGAAGCAGTAGGTGTCGTAGCGCAATTCGCTCCAGGCCAGATCCGGCATGGGATGACCGGGGAACAACGGTCGTTCCACAGGCGTGAAAACGATGCGCACACGGATAGCGCTGCGGTCCTCGGTCAGTGCCCGCGGGATGAGAAACTCGTCATCGCGGAAGCGGCGGTTGGAGGTCTGCACGTTGTGTAGCGTAGCGCCTGTTTCGGTCTTGGGGGCACTGAAAACGCACGTGTTCGACCCGGCCAGATACCACACGCCCGCTTTGCGCCATGCGTCAGGCTTCGTTTCGGCAGCGCTGGCGTCCGCGACGTAGACCTCCGCTCGTTGGTTGGGGAACGAATAATCCAGCTTGCGGCGAAGCATCACGCCGAGGTTGTCGGGACGCAGCTTGAGCGTGAACTCGGATGTGCCCTTGGTGAACCGCCCGCGATCGGTGTGCGGCGGGTAGATTTCCTTGCCGTCCAGCGTGTCGGGGCCCCACTCGTAACGCGACGTGATCTCCACCGGCTCCGATGCTTCGGGCGAGACGTACGCGTGAGCTTTCTCACTGTCGGGGTCGCCGATCTTCAACTCGTCCGTCTTCACGAGCGACGGGCTGGGCCGGCCGTACCAGTAGACGACGCTCTCATAATGCTCGACCGATTGGTTCTCGCCGCCGTGCTCGAGGCGGATGATGGCGTTCTTGCCGAAAGGCATCATGTCCGCGAGCAGGAAGCGGTAGGCCGATTGGATCTTGTCCTCGTCACACTTGGCATCTGTGGCGCTGGGTGCGCCGCAGGGATGGCCGGCGAACGGCAGCGTCATGTTGCGACCGCCCCAGTAGTCGCCGCCGCCACCCCATTCCTCGGTGCCCGTGCCGTAGCATTGCGGCGTCTGGCTGTCGTCGAAGAAGAAGCGTGGATCACCTTCGAGCGTGGTGAGCACCGCATTGTGCGAGAAGATCCAGCTCATGCCGACAAACTGGCCCGACCAGTCGCGGCTGCCCTCGATGCCGCGGGTGTCGAGCATAACCATGTCGTGGCCGAACTGCGGCTCGGGAATATCGGTGTACGTGGCGTGGAAGTAGCCGACGTGGTTAGGCGGGCCCGCGTACGGCTCCCACTTGCACGTCACCTCGACCTCTATGGGCTTGTCCAGTTCATCGGATTGGCCTTTGAGGCCGGGACCGGCGATCTCGATGTGCGCGTGCTTGAAGTAGGGCATGGGATAGAAGCAGGACAACTCCACGCGGTCTTCCGTGTAGCGTATCACCATGGGGAAGCCCTTGACGAGGTACTCGCGATTGTCCCGGTTGTACAGCGTGCCCGCTCCGAAAAACAAAGCAATTGGTACATCAACCGAAGGTGTAGGTCGGTCGTCCCATGTAATGCGCAGGCGATACTTCCCGAAGGCGACCGCGTCTTCTCGTGGGACCGACAGATATAAGCCACGGATCACGCCGGGCGCTTCCCTATGGTGTATGTTCATGGAGTCAGCTCTTCCGAGGGAGAATGTGCTGCTCCGAGTGCGCCAGTTTCGGTTCTCCAGCAGGTCGGTTCCCGCGCGGTTGATCAGATCGAGCACGTCGCGGTCGGGCGGCGTCTTGCCGTCCCAGGCGACGAGCGGCTGCGAGAGCGGCGTGCCCGGCACGAATTGGTGCCAAATATAGTAGCCTGTCCCGTAAAACGTGCGCGAGTAGGCCAGACGCAGCGAGCGCTCGAACGGCATGGGCACCCAATTTAAGTCCGCCCCCTTGGTGGTGGACCACGTCCACGCCAGCGGCTCGGGGAACAGTTCGGCCGGGATGAACGTGGAGTTCGCGACCGGGTGGTCCGGATCGGCCGTGCTGGATTCCTGGACGAGGTGCTCGATGCCGTCGATGGTGTAGCGCCACGGGCTGCCATGCCAATGGTTCGTGCGCACGAAGTAAAGCACGCCCGCACCTTCCACGTCGAGCGTGACGTTGTTGTCGTCGGCCAACTGGTACAGGAAGTGGCTGGCGTCGGCCGTCTCGTTCAAGCCCGACCGGTCGTAGGTGCTGCGCATATAGGCGCGGACACCGATCCGCTGATGCGCCCAGCGATCCCACATGCGATACGCGTCCAGGCCCACGGGAACAACCGGCGGCTCGGCCGCGGTGGCCACGGCGGATGCAAACAGGGCGAAAGCCACGAACAGTCCGGATCGGTTCATTTGATTCGTCCTCTACTTCAGACTGGCTTTAACCGTTGGGTGGTTGAATTTCAACCATTCGTTGGTTGATTTTCAACCAGTGGCCGGGCTTTTCAAATTTGTGGTGAGCCGATAGTCTGCCCGTGCGAAAGTGGCGGAGACCGGGCTGCGGTCCGAGGTCTGTCGGTCGTCGGCTCTCCGCGGTCAGCCAGACGCTGGCCTAAAGCTCATAGCTTACAGCCTATAGCTCGCTAAAGGAGCCCGTTCATGTCCAGCTATCAGCCGCAGAAGTCGGATCGGTTTGCGTTTGGGTTGTGGACCATCATGAACACCGGCCGCGACCCCTTCGGGGTCGAGACGCGCCCGCCCATGTCCGGGCTGGACGTCATCACCGAACTGGGGCGGCGAAACGTCTACGCGTTCGAGATGCACGCCGAGGATCTCGTGCCCGAGCGGGCCAGCGCGGCCGAGCGAGATCGGCTGCTGGCCGAGGCTCGCAAGCGCATGGCCGACGCCGGCATTATCTGCGTCAACTGCGGGGCGAACGTCTTCGGTCACCCGGTGTTCAAGGACGGTTCGCTGACCAGCCATGATCCGGCCGTGCGGCAACTGGCGCTGCAGCGCTATATGAACGCCATCGACATCGGCGTGGAATTGGACTGCAAGCTGTGCGACCTGTGGTGGGGCCGCGACGGCGCCGAGGTCGATGCCGCCAAGGATCCGGTCGAGGCCATCAAGTGGTTGCGCGAAGGGCTCAACTACTTGCAGGCCTACATCGACAAGCAGGGCTACAAAGGCTATCGGCTGGCCATCGAGCCCAAGCCCAATGAACCGCGCGGTGACACGTATCTGCCGACGGTCGGCCATGCCCTGGGCCTGATCGCTTCGCTCGACAAGCCCGACAACTGCGGCTTGGTGGTCGAGATTGCCCACTCGCGGATGGCCGGTCTGAACGCCTATCACGATATCGCCCAGCCGTTGGAACTCGGCAAGCTCTTCGGCTGCCATCTCAATGCTCAAAAGCCTTTGCGCTACGACCAGGACCTGCGCTTCGGCGCCGAGGATCTCAAGGAAGCGTTCTTCGTGGTCAAGCTGCTGGAGGACCACGACTGGAAGGGCGCTCGGTCATTCGACGCCCATGCCTACCGCACCGCCGACCGGCAGGAAGTGTGGGATTTCGTGGAAGGCTGCATGCGGACCTACCTGATCCTCCGCGAGAAGGTGCAACGCTTCAACGCCGATCCCGAAATCCAGGGTCTGCTGAAGGAATTGCGCTGCGAGAATCAGTCGGCCGCGCTGCCGGATTTCCAGACACTCAAGGCAAAAGCCTTCGACTGGGACGCCTTGGCCCGCCGCAAGCTCCACCATGAGCGACTCGATCAGTTGACGCAGGAGCTGCTGCTGGGCGTGCGATGAGAACGTGAGGATGTGGCGCGGCATCGGCGTCTGGTTTGCGCATATTCTCGCGAGACACCGGCGACGCGCCTTCGAGGCCGGATTATGACCTCCAAAGAGCGCATAATGCTCGCGCTGCATCGCGAGAAGCCCGATCGGCTGCCCGTGACCATTCATCAGTGGCAGCCGTATCATCTCGACAAGTACATGGGCGGTGTCGATGCGCTCACTGCCTTCAAACAGGTGGGCCTGGACGCGTCGATCACCTACTTCGAGCTCATCGGCCAGTTCTGGATTCCCGACACGGCGGCCCTGGCGACGAGCATGGTGGCGGTCGAAGCGCCCGGGTGGCGCGACGAGATCACCGTGGTCAGCGCCGATCCCGACAACCGCATCGCCCATCACACCGTCCATACGCCCGAGGGCACGCTCACCTACAGGACGGGCGGTGACCGCACGACCACCTGGATCACCGAGTACATGATCAAGCGGCACGAGGATCTCGACCTGATCGAGAAGTACATGCCCGTGCCGAAGCTGGACAAGGCTCGCGTGGCGGCAGCCTATGACCAGGTGGGCGATGCCGGCATTCTCCGCGGGTTCGTGTGGGGCGACCAGGGCGGTTGCTGGCAGCACGCCTGTTGCCTGATGGACGCCCAGGACCTCATTCTCGAGGCGTTCGACAACCCCGACTGGGTGCACCGGCTCATGCGCGTGCTGCTCGACAAGAAGCTGCGTTTCATCGAAGAGTCGCTGGTCGGGGCCAAGTACGACCTGATTGAAACGGGCGGCGGGGCGGCCAGCGACACGCTCATTTCGCCCGAGCTGCACCGCACGTTCTGTTTGCCTTACGATCGTCAGATCCACGGCGCCTTGCGAGCGGCCGGCCATCTGTCGGTCTATCACACCTGCGGCGGAATGATGCGCATTCTCGATTGCATCCGGGCCAACGGCTGTGACGCGTCAGAGACGCTTGCGCCACCGGGAGTGGGTGGCAACATCAAGGATCCGGCGAAGGTCCGCGAAGCCTTCGGCGGCCGGCTGGCCATGGTCGGCGGCCTGGACCAGTTCCACGTGCTTACCGACGGAACACCCGAGCAGATCCGGGCCGAGGTGCATCGCCTCTTCGAGGGCTTTGGCCCCGACGGCGGCTACATCTGCTCGGCTTCCGATCACTTCTTCGAGACGCCGCCGGAGAACTTGCGCGCGCTCGCGGAGGCCGGCAGAGAGTGTGTGTACTGATGTCGCGATGGGCGGCTGCTCTTTCCAAACTTCAGCCTGCAAACTACAACTTACGAACCACGAACCACCTTAACTGTCTGTTGAGATTGAATCGACATGATCAACTTTTTCATCGGCATGTTCTGCAGGCTCCTGCTCGCTGTGAGATATCGTGTGCGACTCCGCGGCGTGGAGTCCATCGTTCAGCGCGGCACGCAGGGCATCTTGTTCCTGCCCAACCATCCCGGACTCATCGACCCGATCATCGTCACGGCCCACCTGTACCGGCAGTTTGCCCCGCGAGTCGTGGCTGACCAGGATCAGGTCGATCGGCCGTTCATACGCTGGCTGGCCCGGCGGGTGGGCGTGTGGGCGTTGCCCGACATTCGCAAGTATGGCGTGCAGGTTCGGCCACAGGTCGAGGCAACCATTCGTGACGCCATTGCCGACTTGAACCGCGGCGGCAATCTCATTCTCTATCCGTCCGGCCATGCCTACCGCACCCGCTACGAGGATCTGCGGGGCAACAGTGCTGTGGAGACCATCCTCCGTGACGCGCCGAACGTGCGCGTAGTGCTCGTGAGGACGCGGGGGATCTGGGGCAGCAGCTTCAGCTACGCCCAGGGCGTGCCCAGTGTGTCGGCCGCTCTGCGCCGCGGAATTCGGGCCATCCTGGCCAATCTGGTGGTGTTCACGCCCAAGCGTGATGTGACCATCGAGTTGTACGAGCCGAGCGACTTGCCCCGGCAGGCGGGTCGAAATGCGATCAACGAGTACCTCGAGCGCTTCTATAACGCTGACGCACCGCCCAACACCTACGTGCCGTACACCGTGTGGGAGAAGACCGGCACTGTCGTCCTGCCCGAGCCCGAGCCGGTGCAACTGGGCGGATCGGCCGACGAAGTCCCCGAGAGCACGCGGCAGATCGTGAAGGATTACCTGCGCGAACTGACCGGCACGGCCAATCCGCGCGACGAGGACAAGCTCGCGTACGATCTGGGCATGGACAGTCTGGCTCGCGCCGACCTGCTGGTCTGGCTCGAGAAGGAGTTCGGCTTCCCCGGCGGCGACGTGGATAGTCTACAGACGGTCGGCGACGTAATCCTCGCCGCCGGCGGCCAGGGCGTGGTGGCGGAGCAAAAAGGCCTCCAGCCCGTACCGCCCAAGTGGTTCGGGCCGTTCCCGCATGAACGGCTGTATCCGCCCGCCGGCGAAACCATCACGGATGTGTTCCTGGCCCGAGCGGCCATGGACCCCGGCCGGCCGATCATCGCCGACCAGATCAGCGGCGTGAAAACCTACCGCGACATGGTGCTGGGCATCATGGCTCTGCGACCGGTGATCGAATCGTTCGAAGGGCAGCGCGTCGGCATCATGCTGCCGGCGTCGGTGGCCGCCAACATCGTCTACTTCGCGTGCCTGTTCGCGGGCAAGACGCCCGTGCTCATTAACTGGACCACCGGCACCCGCAACATCGTGCACGCCATGAAGATGCTGGGCATCCAGAATGTGCTGACCGCCGGAGCTTTGGTGAAGCGCATCGAATCGCAGGGCACTGATTTGTCGCCCATCCGCGAACAACTCGTTCCCATGGAGTCCATCGCCGGCAAGCTCACTCGCGTGGACAAGCTCAAAGCGCTGGTCCGCAGCCGGTTGTCCTGGGCCAGCCTGCACAGCGCCCGCGTGCCGGAGACGGCGGCGATCCTGCTCACGAGTGGATCGGAAACCCAGCCCAAGGCCGTGCCGCTGACGCACGCGAACATCCTTGCGAACACGCGCGACATCTTCACGTTCGTGCGGGTGTACGAAGACGATTGCATGATCGGGTTCCTGCCGCCATTCCACAGCTTCGGGCTGACCGCGACCATGCTGGTGCCCGTGTTGGCCGGCTGCCGCGCGGTCTATCACGCCAATCCCACCGAAGCCTGGATGCTCTGCCGCATCATCGAGGCGTATCGGGCGAATCTGATGGTGGGCACGCCCACCTTCCTGGCGGGGATCATTCGTTCGTCGCGACCGGGGCAATTGGCGTCGCTACGGCTGGCGGTAACCGGCGCGGAAAAATGCTCGCCGCGCACATACGAAGCCATCGCCGAGCGCTGCCCGAACGCGACGATCATCGAAGGTTACGGCATCACCGAGTGCTCGCCGGTGGTGGCAGCCAATTCGCCCGACGATCCCAAGCCGTACACCATCGGCAAGGTCATGCCGTCGCTCGAGTATGCCATCATCGACGAAGACACGCAGACGCGCGTGGAAACCGGGCAAACGGGCATGCTCCTCGTTCGCGGCCCCAGCGTCTTCGGCGGCTATCTCAATCCGGACGTCGCCTCGCCGTTCGTGGAGTTCGAAGGCAAGCAATGGTATCGCACGGGCGATCTGGTCAGCGAAGATGCCGACGGAATTGTGACCTTCCGCGGGCGGCTCAAACGGTTCGTGAAGATCGGCGGCGAGATGATCTCGCTGCCCGCGATCGAGGCGGCACTCGAGCCGCACTACGCGAGCGAAGGTGATGAGGGGCCGGTGATCGGCGTCGAGGCGGGCGGCACGGAGAGCCATCCGGAAATCGTGCTGTTCACCACGCGACCCGCCGACCGCGCCGTGGTCAATCGCCAACTGCGCGAAGCCGGCTTGTCGCCGCTGCACAACGTCAGTCGTGTCATCCGGCTCGAGTCGATCCCCGTGCTCGGCACGGGCAAGACCGATTACCGCACACTCAAATCGTTCATCACGAAGTAGAACTTTTGGATTCGCCAGGAAACGGCGTTGCACGCGCAAAAAAGAAACGACGAGGTCAAGCCCCGTCGTTCGCTGGAGGACGCGAAGCGTCCCTTGTCTGGCTCATAGCTGATAGCTTCTTTTAGTATCGGTAGTGATCGGGCTTGTAGGGACCGTCAACAGGCACGCCGATGTAGGCCGCCTGCTTTTCGGTCAGCTTGGTCAGCTTCGCACCGATCTTCTTGAGGTGCAGCCGAGCCACCTTCTCGTCGAGCTCCTTGGGCAAGGTGTACACCTTCTTGCCATACCGGCCCGTGCCGCGGTTCTCCCACAGGCTGATCTGGGCCATGGTCTGGTTGGTGAAGCTGTTGCTCATGACGAAGCTGGGGTGGCCGGTGGCACATCCCAGGTTCACCAGGCGGCCCTTGGCCAGCACGATAATCCGCTTGCCGTCGGGCCAGATCACGTGATCGACTTGCGGCTTGATCTCCTCCCAGGTCAAATCCTTGAGCCGGTCGATCTCGATCTCACTGTCGAAGTGGCCGATGTTGCACACGATCGCGTTGTTCTTCATGCGGTCCATGTGCTCGCGGGTGATCACGCCGACGTTGCCGGTGGCGGTCACAAAAATGTCACCCCATTCGCAGGCCTCATCCATGGTCACCACCTGGTAGCCTTCCATGGCCGCCTGCAGCGCGCAGATGGGATCGATCTCGGTGACGAACACGGTCGCCCCGAGCCCCTTGAACGCCTGCACGCAACCCTTGCCCACGTCGCCGTAGCCGAGGACGACCGCCTTCTTACCGGCGATCATCACGTCGGTCGCCCGCTTGATGCCGTCCACCAGGCTCTCGCGGCAGCCGTAGAGGTTGTCGAACTTGCTCTTGGTCACCGAGTCGTTGACGTTGATGGCCGGGAACAGCAGTTCGCCGTTCTTCTCCATCTGGTACAGCCGGTGCACGCCGGTGGTGGTCTCCTCGCTCACGCCGACTACGCGCTCGGCCACGCGATGCCAGAACTGCGGATCCTTTTTGAGCTGATTGACCAGCAGCGTATCGACGATCTTGATCTCTTCGTTGTCCGTGCAGATCTTGGGCAGCTTGCCGGTTTGAGCGTACTCAGCTTCGAAGGCCCGGCCGCGGTGGATGAGCAGCGTCGCGTCGCCGCCGTCGTCGACGATGAGGTTGGGCCCGTCATTGTCCGGCCAGGACAGCGCCCGCAGCGTGCAATCCCAGTACTCCTCGAGCGTTTCGCCCTTCCAGGCGAACACCGGGATGCCCCGGGCGGCGATGGCGGCCGCCGCGTGGTCCTGCGTCGAAAAGATGTTGCAGCTCGCCCAGCGGACCTCGGCGCCGAGCTCGGCCAGCGTCTCGATGAGCACGGCCGTCTGGACGGTCATGTGCAGCGAGCCGCTGATCTTGGCCCCGGCCAGCGGCTTGCTCGCGGCATACTCCTCGCGCACCGCCATGAGGCCGGGCATTTCCGTCTCGGCGATTGCGATCTCCTTGCGGCCGAAATCGGCCAGCTTGATGTCGGCTACTTTGTAATCATTCACTGCGGTTGCCATCGCGTTTTGCTCCTTGCTTGTGATTTCGGGCCCTGATGGACCTCTTACCGTTTGCGGGTTCAAGCACCCGCGGTTCGTGTCGCAGTCTCCTAACTTGCCACGAGGGCGAACAGCTTGGGGCTTTCGATTCCGCGGCGGGCGGTCGGCCGAGCCGTGGCCAGCGGATGTGTCCGCGCGGTTGCGAACCCCGCCTGCCGGGTCCATTCCGCCAGTGCGGCAGGCTCGAATCCCCACCAACGATCGCTCATGCGCTGGTGGAACTCGGCCAGATGATGCGTCTCCTGCTCGATGAGCAACAGATAGCCCGCCGATCGAATGCAACGTCTCAGCTCGCGCAGAGCGGCCGGCGGATCGGCCACGTGATGCATCACCAGTGAGGCTATCGCCAGATCGAGCGTGCCGGTTTCAATGGGCAGGCGCTCGAGCGAACCCGCCCGAAAGCTGATGTTGCGGGCTTGCTGCAGGTCCGGCCGATTCCGCGCCGCGTCGAGCATGGCCTCGGCCGGATCCACCGCGATCACCTGGGCGAACCGGGCGCTCAGCGCGCCCAGCAAATGCCCCGTGCCGGTGCCCACGTCCGCCACCGTCCAATCGCTCGGCAGGAGCCAGGTCAGCGCTTCCAGTTCGAAAGCATCGCCGAACGCTTCGACGCGGAGTTGATCCCAGCGGGTTCCGATTCTGTCGAAGAAATCCGCTTCCCCGGCCCGCCGGCTGCGGATCACCCGTTCGAGCCGGCCGCGCAGCTCATCCCCGAGCGGCTGCTGGGCTACCCAATGCAGTAGTCGGTCGCGAATGGCGGGGATGCCATGGCTGTTGTCGTCATGGCCGGCGCCCGGTGCGTTCACAGAATCCACCGGCTCCGGGCTCACCGGGCAGGCGCTGTGTAGGACGAGTGGCCCGTTGCGGCGCTCGACCACCAGGCCGGCGTCTCGCAGCACCTTCAGGTGGCGAGAAATGGTGGACTGCGGCTGGTCGAGCACCTCGACCAGCTCGGTCACGCCCAGTTCCTCTGCCGACAGCACGCGGAGGATGCGCTGACGTGTGCTGTCCGCCATGGCCTTGAAGATCAACTCGCTACCGGTCATCCATTCGGCCCTGTTCCAATATATCCGGATAATAGGATGAAGGCTGAAGTTCTGCAAGTCTTACAGCGGCGTTTTCGGACGGTGGTCGCCGGTGTCCGCCTGCCGCGAGGAGACGGTTAGGCGACATTTTTTCGGATTTTCCCCCATATCGTTTTTGAGGCTTGACGTGGCTAGGATCCCTGGCGCAAAATGTTGTGTGTCTGGCTATGGGAGAGTCGATATATAGGGTGCTCTGACGGGTTTCCGGACCTGTGAGCAACTTTTCCAGCCGCTTGTAAGCATCTGTCATGACGGAAGATGGGAGCCTCGTGAAAATATCAGCGCCGAATCATGAAGTTTGCGTTGACAGGGGCTAGATCTTGATGTATTAATTATCCGCCCTACAAGATGTAGGGGGCAGATCGGTCGGGAATCCATAAACCAAGCGAATGAAGCTCTCTTCGTAACACGGGTTCCATGGATGGGACCTCCGGCGGGGGTTTTTTTCGCCTGTTGGAGCGGTTTCCGGCCTCCTGCGACGCCTAAGTTGATAGGGACGACATTAGGGATTTGTAAGGGCCTCGGCGCCCATGAAGGAGTTGTGTTATGGCCGGTGCGGTCAAGGATGGACCGATTGCTCAGTTTGATGTGGCTCGTGATGAGAACCTCGGGCTCAGCGAGAATGCTGTGCGCGTTCTGAAGGCCCGTTACCTGAAGAAGAACGAAGCGGGAGAAGTGGTTGAGACGCCGGCCGAGATGTTTCGGCGAGTGGCCCGGACGGTAGCCGATGTCGAGGTGCGGTACGGGGCCGGGCCGGAGGAGCGCCAGGCCTGGGAAGATCGCTTCTTCGAGACCATCGTCAGCGGCCGGTTCATGCCCAACAGCCCGACTCTCATGAATGCCGGGCGGGAAATGGGGATGCTCAGCGCCTGTTTCGTGCTGCCCGTCCGCGACAGCATCGAGGCGATCTTCGACACCATCAAGCATACCGCCCTCATCCAGAAGGCCGGCGGCGGTACGGGCTTCGCTTTCGACGAGTTGCGGCCGACCGGTGACTACATCCGCAGCTCCGGCGGGACGACTTCCGGGCCCATCAGCTTCTGGCGGGCATTCAGCGAGGCGACCAACGCCATCCAGCAGGGTGCCTTCCGGCGCGGGGCCAACATGGGGATGATGTACATCCATCATCCCGACATCCTCAAGTTCCTCCATGCCAAGGAGGATCTGACGCAGTTCACCAATTACAACATCTCGGTGAAGGTTACGGACGAGTGGATGGAGGCCTTCCTCCGCGATCCTGACGGCCCGCATGTGGTTCGCAATCCGCGTACGGGCCAGGAGTACGTCATGCCCGCCGATCTGGGCATATGGACGTACGATCTGCGGTCGCTCATTCCGGTGCGCCGGGCCGAGGACGGCAGCCTGCGCGTGATGAGCAAGGATGCGGCAGGCGCGGATAAACCGCTCACCGTGCCGGTCTACACCCGCCGGCAGATCTGGGACATCATCGTCCGCAACGCCCACCGCACCGGCGAGCCCGGCGTGGTGTTCATCGACCGGATCAATCAGCACAATCCCACGCCGCACATCGGGCGCATCGAGGCTACCAATCCTTGCGGCGAGCAGCCCCTGCTGCCTTACGAGGCCTGCAACCTGGGCAGCGTGAACCTGGGTTATTTCGTGACCAATCCGTGCACGCCGGCGGCCGACGTGGACTGGGACGGCCTGCGCGAGTGCGTGCATGTGGCCACGCGATTCCTCGACAACGTCATCGACGCCAACAACTATCCGTTGCCTCAGATCGAGGCGATGTGCAAGGGCAATCGCAAGATCGGTTTGGGCGTGATGGGCTTTGCCGACGCTCTGTACAAGCTCGGCGTCCGCTACTCGTCGGAAGCCGGCATCGCCTGGGGCGAGCGGCTCATGCGGTTCATCAACGACGAGGCCCACAACTGCAGCGAGGCCCTGGCTCGGGAGCGCGGCTGCTTCCCCAACTGGAAGGGCAGCATTTGGGATACCCGGTACAACCGGCCCATGCGCAATGCGGCCACCACCACCGTCGCTCCGACCGGTACGATCAGCATCATCGCCGGATGCTCGGGCGGCATCGAGCCGCTGTTCAGCCTGGCCTTCTTCCGCAACGTGTTGAAGGGGCAGGAGAGCGAGAAGAAGCCGATGGTCGAGATCAATCCGATCTTCGAAGCCGTCGCCCGGCAGCGCGGGTTTTACAGCGAGGGTCTGATGGATCAGATTGCCAGGGATGGCACCCTCGCCCATATTGACGGCATCCCTGCCGACGTGAAGGATGTGTTCGTCTGTGCCCATGACATCACGCCGGAGTGGCATGTGCGAATGCAGTCCGCCTTCCAGGCTCACTGCGATTCGTCGATCTCCAAGACGATCAACTTCCCGCACGACGCGTCGGTCGAGGACGTGGATATCATTTATCGCCTTGCCTATGCCTTGCGGTGCAAAGGCGTGACAGTCTATCGCGACGGTTGCCGTTCCGAGCAGCCGATGGCACTCAAGGACTCGGAGAAAAAGAAGGCGACGGCATCGGCTCCGGCGACGCAGCCTGCGGCGCCTGCTCAGCCCGCTGTGACCGCGCAGCCTGCTGCGACAGTGCAGCCCGCTCCGGAGCCGGCCCGACTGGCCGCCCCGGCCAAGCCCGCCGAGCCCAAGAAGCCCGAACCGGCCAGAGAGGGGATCAAGATGGCAAGCGACGGGAGCATCGAGCCGCGGGATATCCCCGAAATCGTCAGCGGTCTGCGCATTCGCCAGATGACGCCGTTCGGCAACATGCACGTCAAGATCACCGTCGATCCGCGCACCGGTCGCGAGCTGGAAGTGTTCGCTCAGCTCGGCAAGGGCGGCGATCTGGCCAACAGCGACCTGGAGGCGATTTGCCGTCTGATCTCGCTGTGGCTCCGGGCCGGCGGCTCGTTCAAGCACGTCATCCAGCAGCTCAAGGACATCGGCTCGAGCCTGCAGGTGCCGACCAAGGAAGGCAAGATCAAGAGCCTGGGCGACGGGCTGGCCCGCGCTCTGATGAAATATCGCCGGGCCAAGGAACGCTTCGGTCTGCGAGACCTGCTCCTGGGCGAGTACGACCTGAGCACGCTGGACAAGGACCCGACCGCTCCCGGCAACGCCAACGGGAACGGAGGCAACGGCAAGAACGGGAATGGGAACGGCCATGGGCGGACTGCGGAAGTGCGCCACGGGACAGCCGCTCATGGGTCCGCGACGGTTGAGGGGCCTGCTGCCGGTGCGAGTGCAGGCCTCTCCCTATCTTCCCGCGTGGGTTTCAAGGTGAAGTGCCCTTCCTGTGGCGAGGGGCTGGTTTTCGCCGAAGGCTGCAACAAATGCTATAGCTGTGGCTGGGCCCAGTGCTGAGGCTCCCCGTCCGATGCGAGTGGGTGGAACCGACTCGCATCGGGCGGCTCAGACGCAAGTCTTCGGCTGATGATTCCAGCTCGGGGAGATCCAGGTGGCGGCGGACCACCGGTTTGATCGTGACCGTCTCGGCGAGCACAGGCTCGCCGAGACGCCTTTGCTAGCCGCCACCAAGTCGGATGGCCTGGGAGGTATCCGGAGGTGCTGGCCCCGCCTAGCCGGAATACCCAGGCTCCTGGGTAGTCCTATTTTGCCCGCTGAACAGATTGGGATTAAATTTATTGGCCCCAGTTGCCGATACTTCTGCGTGGCAGGCGTATAATCTATTGACTTTGATACATCGGAGGCCATAACCCAGTTTGGCTTCTTTCCCCTCCGGAAAGCACCGGGATAGCCCTTGAGGCACCTGGTGCTTTCTTTTTGCGCCGAACTTGTTCGGAAGCAGGCTGCCGGACGTAAGCCTGCCGTTTCCCAAGTTGCTTGGATCACTACGTTTGTGGTTCAGTGGCCCGTGGAGGTTGGGTCGGTCCGCTTGCGGATGGGGATGTCGCACCAGTGGCTCGGTCCAGCCGCTTGGCGAGCCGGCGGGTAAGACCGAGGAGGGACGCCCGCAATTGCTCGACCGAGGCGGACTGGCCCGGCCGCGGGATGACGATCCAATCGGCAGGGGGCAGATCGTGCCGAGTGGTCCGGAACGCTTCGCGGATCAATCGCTTGATCCGGTTTCGCCTGACGGCATTCCCGTACCGCCGGGGCACGGAGATGCCCAGTCGCGCGTAAGCCAAGCCGCTGGAGCGGCCCAACAACGTTACGCGACCGTCGGAGGCCCGGACGCCGTCGCGGAATACCCGGTCAAACTCCCGGGCGGTCCGGATCCGCACGGACGCAGGCAGTGTGTTGGGCCGGGGCATATCGGGCCTGGGCGAGGTCATGTGGGGCCATTATACCCGACAACATTGGCGCTCCGGCATCCGGTGAGTATGTTGGCGGCCGTTTTACTCCGGTTGCGCGGCAGGATTTGGCATGGATATTCGCGATTTTCAGCAACTGATCGAGAAAATGTACTCTCACAAAGACCGCCAGCGCGGCTCGGCGGGCACCTTTTTGTGGCTCATGGAGGAAATCGGCGAACTGGCCGAGGCCATTGCCGGCAACCATAGTCAGGAAGAAAAGGCGGCTGAGTTCGCCGACGTGCTGGCCTGGCTGGTGACACTGGCCAACGTGGAAGGGATCGATCTGAGCGACGCCCTTCATGCCAAGTACGGCCGCGGTTGCCCCGGGTGCGGATTGATGGTCTGCACGTGCAACGAAAAGGCCTAACGATGTGCCGCCCGGAGTATGCGGATCCTTGCGGGCCAAAACTCGGAAAGGGGTGGGTGGAATGAGAAGGCGATTGCGCCTTTGGATGCTGCTTGCGATGGCGATGGGGATGAGCGTCTACGCGCTTCCGATGGGCTGTCTGCGCACGGTTCAGCAGGAGCTGGAAGTGCTCTGGGCTCCCGAAGCCAATCTAAACCTGGTCAACAACAGTATCCTGGTGGACTGGTTCGGGCCGGGCATCCTCAAGTTCTGGTAGGTCGGCGGACAGCCGCAACTCACGCCCCAGGCTGGGTGGCGGGTCGGGCGGGACCGGCAGGCAGGAAGGCCTCGCTGTCGGAACGCCGGGCCGGCTGTTCGGCCCGATAATCGTCGATCATCGACTCGCGGACGATGATCTCGACTCTTCGGTTTTCTCCCTCGCTCTTCAGGCCGTCCTGAGCGACCGGCTCGTTGGCACCCACCGCCACCAGCCGGATGGTTCGCGGATCCACTCCTCGGCGGACCAGTTCGTCGGCCACGTGTCGCGCCCGCTCGTGGGATAATTGCATGGCATCGATATAGGTCCAATCGGCCGGCCGGGGCTGCTCGGCCGCGTGACCCACGATCTCAATCTTGTTGCGATGTCCTTTGAGAATGCCCCCGATGTTTTCCAGAGCCTGCTTGCCCTCGGGGGTCAGCTTGGCGGAGAAAGGCTCGAACAGGATGGGGCCGCCGATGGTGATTTCCATCCCGTCGCGGATTCGCCGCAAGCGAAACGTTTTGCCATGAATGCCCTGTTCCGAGCTGTCGCCACGGTATTTGGGGTCCAGTTGCTGAATGGCGCTCTTGATCTGCTCGACCATGGCGTTGAATTGCACCATGCTGGCCAGAGCCGAATCGTCCTTGACCTTGATGCCGAGCGCCGCCTGGATGGACTGAATGGCCTGGACCACCGCCGCCGATGCGCCGCCGCCCTTCTCGTAGTCCGCGAACGCCGCCAGCAGAATGAAGAAGCACAACAGGAGCGACATCATGTCGCCGTAGGTGAGAACCCACTCGGGGGCACCGCCGGATACTTGTTTCTTCTTGCCGAGCATTCGTCACACCGACCTTGACTCGAGATCCTGGCGGATGGAGGCGCTAACATTAACTCGGCTTGCTGGCCGGCCCCTGGATCTTGGCCCGCGTGTTCACGGGCAGATAGACGGACAGCTTGGCCTGCGTCACCCGCGGGTTGTCGCCGGCTTGCAGCGAGAGAATGCCCTTGAGCATGACCGTCCGCAGAAGCATTTCCTCTTCGTGGCGATAGCTGAGCTTGTCGGCCATCGGCAGGCAGAACACGTTGGCGATCACCGCCCCGTAGAACGTGGTGAGAATGGCCACCGCCATACCGGGACCGATCGCCTTGGGATCGTCCATGTTCTTGAGCATGGCCACCAGACCCATCAGCGTGCCAATCATGCCGAACGCCGGAGCGTACTTGGCGATCAGGTCCAGTATGGCCTTGCCTTGGCTGTGCCGCTGATCCATGGACTCGAGTTCGGCGGTGAGAATCTGCTCGATCTCCGGCGCCGCCGTGCCGTCGATGACCAGCCGAATCCCGTTGGCGAGGAACTCGTCTTTGACCTCGCCCAACGCGTTCTCCAGCGAAAGCACGCCTTCGCGACGGGCCAGCTCGCCCAAGCGGACGATCTGCTCGATGGTCTGCGGAATGGACTGGGCCCGCGGGAAAAAGCAGCGCCACCAGACGCGGAACATGCCCAGAAAGCGGTCCAAGGCTTGCGTGCTCAGCACCACGAAGATGGTGCCGCCGAACACCAGGATCGCGGAAGGCGTGTCCCAGTAAACGCCCACCTGGCCTCCGGTGCCCGCCCACAGCGACCAGATGACCATCGCGATCGCGGAAAGCAGCCCGATGGTGGTTGCAATGTCCATACAGATCCTCGCCGGGCGCGGCTCGTCCGGATAAAACACGCCGTCGCGCAGGGGCGGCAGACTTACACCCGCCGGCGCCGCGCGGATACGCTCCTCATATCGGTTCGCGCGGCGATGCTGTTAACGACCGATCCGCGGAGGACGGAAGCCGGCAGCACGCGCCGCTGTAATCCGTCCGTCGAAGCGGGCCTTATGGGACCAAAAAAAGCCCCGGGCAGGATCGCCCGGGGCCATAGAGCACAGATGTGGTTTATTCGCCGGATGTCAATCGCCAATCCGGCACTCGAGGATGCCGCCCGAGTAGCCGGGCTGCAACTGAACCACGATGCGAATCTTGTTTATCAGCACCGGCTCGAACGTGACTTCGTTGAACCGGTCCTTCTCGACGGTGTACGGGCCGTGTGCCTTGGCCACCTCCCATTGGCCGCTTTCCGTGCGAGTCTCCACATACCAGGATTGCGGCACTCGGCATGCGCCCGTTCCTGTGTCATCAAACCAATAGACGGCCACCGAACGAACCATCCGCGGCTCGGGCAGGGCGAGTTCGACCCACTCCTTCGAACCGCAGTGGTCCCACCAGGTGAAGCGCGGGATGCTCGTATCCGCCGAGTTCTTGGGCAGGATATTATCGGTCAAAGCAGCCGTCGTATCGCGGGGATTGCACCAGGACGCGGTTTCCGCTCCGCGGGGAGGAAGCTTCTGCCATGCCTTGGCGTCGGGGCCGTCACCGATCCACGGGAACGCCGACACTCGCAGCCGTGCACATCCCATGGGGATCAGCGTGATTTCTTCGATCGGCTCTTCGCTGCGAACCGGGCTGTCCTGGATTTCGCCGATCAACCCGTTGGGCTCCTGCTCCCATTGCGGGATGCGGCGAGCCCGGGCCGTCATCGATACCGGTGCAGCTTCCAACGTGAAGGGCTGCGCCGGCAACGGGCCGGGACGCTTGCTGAACTCGAACGACCGGGCCGGATCCTGCGCGTCGAGCACCAGACCGTAGTTCCAGGGGCTCTTCGGGAACACTTCATACGCGGCCCAGGCGCGGCCGTTGTCATACTCCTTCCACTCTTCCTCGATTCGCAGCGAATACGTCAGCGGACCACGATCGACCGATACTGCGTTGCGATTCTTTTCCCACAGGCGGGTGCGAATCTGCATGGGCAGCCGCAGCCGAAGCACGTCGCCCTTCTTCCACGTGCGATCCACCACCGCCCAGGCGCCGGGCTGGGCGTCGAAATGCACGCGCTTCCCGTTCACCCGCACGCGGGCGTCGTCGCACCAGTGCGGAATACGCAGCGCCAGCGCGAACCGCACGTCCTTGGGCGTGTCCAGCGTGAACTCGACCGTGTCGCCGAACGGATACTGCGTGACCTGTTGGATGGTGACTTCCACACCGTCGCCCACCTTGGCCTTCACCGTGCCGGGCGCGTACAACGCGACGGCCAGGCCGTTGCCCGGTGTGGCGAACCAGGCATGCTCGGCGTAGTACGGCCATCCGAAGGCCACGTTGTGCTGGCAGCAGCGGTACTGCTCGTAGGGCGAGTACGAGAACATATCGCCGCGATTTTCGATCATGGGCGCCTTGTTCTGCCGGCACAGCTGGATTTGATTGGGAGCCACCAGGTAGTGCAGCGCCTTGTAGTCCGGCGTGCAGGTGGGGGGCATGGAGTTGAACGCGACGTCCTCGCAGCGGTCGGCCCACAGCACGTCACCGGTGATCTTCAGCAGGATCTCGTGGCTGTGCATCATCTCGACGATGGCGCACGTTTCGGCGCCTTGTCGCGGACCGTAGAAGCCTTCGCGGCAGTTCTCGTCCGCGCCGTACATGCCGCCCGGCACCTGCCCGTACTTGGCCACCACGGTGTCGTAGTTGCGGATGGCGGCTTGCAGATGCATGGGGTCGTGCGACTGCTGGTAGAACTGGGCCGGACCCCGCCAGCATTCGGCAATGTTCACGCCGTGCCAATTGGCTACGCCCTTGGTCCAGTTCGCCGTGCGCTCGTGGTTGACCCGCGCCAGGTCCAGCAGCCATTTTTCGCCCGTGATGTTGTACAGCCAGTGCATGCTGTCGAGGTGGTCGGCGGCCCGGACCCACTGCCACCAACCCGCGCCGTACGCCTTGTCCCAGGTATACAGCTTCTCCGGCGGAATGGAGGCCACGTATTTGAAGTACTTGGTCAGCACGGCGATCACTTCCGCGTCGCCGGTCGCTTCGTAGTACGAGCGAAGGGCGTAGACGGTGCACATGTGCGGCCACAGATCATTGTTCACGAAGTTGATCTTCGGCCCGAACGTGCCGTCCGCACGCTGCGTGGCCATGATCGCCTTGATCCACCGCGTGGCCTCGGCGGTGATGCGCGGATCTTCGAGCACGTAGCCCAGGTCGCCGAAGCCCTTGAGCCAGTAGGGCATTTCTTCCCAGGGCCATTTGCCTTCGCCGTCGGGCTTCGTCCACGCGCTCTCGTCGAAGTTGCACCACTGGCTGATCTCGGGCAGCCGGCCGACCATCCCTTCGGCCATCAGTTCGAGTTGCGTCCGCAGCCAGCCTTCCGGCCGGATCGCCCCGATGGGCAGTTTGATCAACGGGCTGGGCGTCAGCGGCGGCCGATTGCCCCGGTAGTAATCGTTGGACCGATCGGTCGGCGGCACTTTGACCACCCGTATCGACGTGTCGTCCGCCGCGCTGGCCGCACCGGCAAGGCCCGCGAGCACGGTGCCCGCGGCCAAGAAAACGATGACGCAGAATCGCCCGACGGAAATGGCCTCTTTCCGCATGGTTATGACCTCCTGGTGAAGACTATTCCGAGTATTCCGGGCAGCATGATATAGCCGGCCCGAATAGCTGACAAACCGGCTCGCCGTGCACGGCCGTCGTTCGCGGAGGATGCCCGTTACCGGCGTTGGCTGGAGCAGACGGCCCGCGATCCGGAGGAGACGACGCACACCACTTCGGCTGCAGACGGTGAATCTGTCATAGCCTCAGTCCGCGCTTGCCGGCTGGAGTCGGGATGATCGCCGGTGTTATGATTGGCATCGTCCAATCGCCCACGAGGCGAAAAATTCCGCGGGCAGCAGAACGTTCAAGTCAACAGAATCGATGGCATGATTGGAAGGACACCATGAAGAATTCCATTTCATCTCATTCCGCGGCGCTTGTTTCTGTTCTCATGGGCTTGATGGTGGGGCTTGCATCGCACGTGACGGCGGCAGCTCAGACGGCTGCGACGGCCGAGACGCTGCGGGCAGGGGCCGCCACCAGCAACATCACGCCGTGGCTGGGTATCTCGATGAACGGCCACTTCACCGACCGCAAGGCTGTTCACGTGCATGACGAACTGCACGCTCGGGCGCTCGTATTGGACGACGGCCGGACGCGCCTCGCGCTGGTGGCGTGCGACAGTTGCGTCATCCATCGCGACATCTTCGACGAAGCCAAACGCCTGGCTGAGCAGGCCACCGGCATCCCGGCCGCTCACATGCTCATGTGCGCCACGCACACGCATACGGGTGCGACGTGCACAGCCATCTTCAGCAGCGAGCCCGATCCGGCTTACCAGGAGTTCCTCATCCGCCGTATCGCCGACGCCGTTACCCGGGCCGCGCACAATTGTGCCCCCGCCCGCATCGGCTGGGGCAGCGGGCACAAGCCCGATCACCTGTTCAACCGTCGCTGGTACATGAAGGAGGGGACGATTCCCGCCAATCCGTTCGGCGAGACGACCGACCGGGTGCGCATGAACCCGCCGCGTCAAAGCCCGGATTTGCTGGAGCCCGCCGGACCGACCGATCCGCAGGTCGGCGTGCTCTCGGTGCGTTCGAACGAGGGCAGGCCTCTGGCCGTGCTCGCGAACTACGGTCTGCACTACATCGGCGACACCGGGCCGGCCGAGATCAGCGCCGACTACTTCGGAGCTTTCGCCGACCGCATCCAGGCCTTGCTCGATGCCGATCGGCTGGATCCGCCGTTCGTCGGCATACTTACCAACGGGGCGAGCGGCGACGTGAACAACATCAACTTTCGTCAGCCCGCAGTGGCCGGCAAGCCGTACACGCGCATTCGTGCCGTCGCTGATGACCTGGCTGGCGAAGTGGCGCGCGTGATTCGCGCCATCGACCACCGATCGCGGGCGGCGCTCGTCGTCCGCCAAACCGAGATCACGCTCGGCGTGCGTCGGCCGAACGATGCCGATCTCGAGCGTGCCCGCAGCATCATCGCCGCTGCCGAGGGGCGCGAGTTGAAGTCGCCCGAGGAAGTGTTCGCCAACGAGACCATCAAGCTCGCGGATTACCCGTCTACCGTCGATGTTCCGCTGCAGGTGATCCGCATCGGCGATGCGGCCATCGTCGCGATCCCTTGCGAGGTGTTTGCGGAGATCGGCTTGGAGATCAAGCAGAAGAGTCCGATCAAGCCCACGTTCGTGATCTCGCTGGCCAACGGCTACAACGGCTATCTGCCCACGCCCGCCCAGCACGCGCTCGGCGGCTACGAGACCTGGCGCGCCCGGTCCAGCTATCTCGAAGTCGATGCCGCGCCAAAAATCGTCGAACAGGTCCTCGCTCTGCTGCACTCACTACCGACCGAAAGCCGGTAGAGCGCGCATCGCTTCGTTGAATTCTCTCACCACAAAGCGCAAAGGGCACAGAGGGTCACAGAGGAAGACGTCTGAGCTGCCTGCCTCTGTGCACCTCTGTGCTCCCTGTGGTTCGCTTCATTCCACGAGATAGACTGCCACGGACCAGGGTTCGACGCGGCCTTGGATGATGCGGCCTCGTACGTCATTGGCGAGCATGACCTCGCTGTGCGGGTCGAGCAACTCGGTGACGGTGTGGCCGGCCGTGATCGGGATCATCAGCAGGTTGCCCGAGACGGTCGAGTAGTTCGCATTGTACACCGTGTAGATGGTCTTGCCGCCGGCGGTAAAACGGTTGGCGTACACGTTGGGCTGCAGCGTCGGAATCAGTGGTTCGCAATCCGGAGATCGCAAGACATCGGCGTGATTCGCGAAGACGGGATGTGCCCGCACGGCCAGATCGCGGAAGTCCCGCGTGAACCACGATTCAGCTCGCCCCTTGAGCCACAATCCCAGACCGTGAAACACCGCCCGGTGCAAATCATCTACCTCGAACGGCACGGGCCGGATACCGTGGCTCATCATTTCGAACGTCGCCAGCTCCGGAAAGACGTAACGGTACAACGGCAGCTTCGTGGGATGCAGGTGTGGCGAACTGTACGACATACCGAGATCGAACGCCGAATCCACCAGTCCCATCAGCCCGGCTGCAGGAACAAACTCGATGTAGACGGCGGTTTCGAGCGACTCGGCAGCCAGCGCGGCACGAATGGTCTGCAGCATGTCGCGTTCGTCCTGGAGCGGGTTGGACGGCACGGGATGGCCGTGGTCGGGGCTCCAGCAGGCCCGATCCATGGTCGATTGGCCGAACTGATCCACGTACACGGCGTCCACGCCGGTCTGTTTCGCGACCGTGGCGATGGTCCGCCCCAGCTCTTGCTGCCAGGCCTTTACGCCCGGACAGGTGAAGAACTCCATCTCGCCCGGCCACCAGCGCGGCTTGCCGTCCTTCTGTATCAGTTGCCAGGCAGGCAAAGCCTTCTCGGCCAGCGGACAGCGCTTGTCGATGAGGAAGCCCTCGAAGTATAGACCGATCTTGCGGTTGGTGGCACGGACCTGTTCGGCGAGTTCACGAACGGCATCGAGTCCGCCCAAGTCGTTGGTCAGGTAATCGCCCACGCGACCGGTCTTCTCGTGGAACGCCCACCCGGAGATGTCGATCATGTCGATGCCGCCGAACGCCCGCGTGGACTCGGCTATCAGCCGTTGCGGCGTGTACTTGCGGAGCGACACGTCGAACAGGTAGTCCGTGCCGCCCAGAGGATAATCCCGCCGGCAGTAGAACGTGTCGCTCAGTCGCGCCGGTGGCTGGAAGCCTCGGCGTGCCTGAGCGCGATAGTGCTCAAAGAGCACCCGCCAGTCATCCTGGTGGGCCAGCATAAGCACTTGCGGCAACTTCAGCTGACCGCCCGCGGGCACGGTCACATGCGTGAATCGGAGGGTGAGGTCCGCCTTGCCGCTCTTCTGCGTGAACGCGACCGACTTGGCCAGCAGTTGCGGATCATCAATCATCACGCCCAGCCCGCCGCCGTCGCGAGCGTCGAACAAGTCGACCAGCGGCAAAGGCCAGACCGCCCCGTGCGAATGCTGGATCGATGCATCACCGCAGCCCAGCGCCGCGTTGCGCGTGCCGATTAAATAGCCAGCCTGCGCAGGATCGCTCGCGATGGTCACACCCCGCAACACGGGCGACGCGAGAACCGCATTCCAGGTATCCGCTTCCTGATTCTGCAGCGTGGAACGGATCTCGATCGTGCCCTGCTCGCGGATGCGGACGAGCATGCGAAGCGTGCGCTGGTCGGCGGCGTCGCCCACGGCCCATGTCGCCGTGATCTCCACGCCGTCGGGTATACGCAGCATGTTATGCTCGCGCAGGGTTAGCGGCAGAGGCGTGCCGCGGTCGTCTTGCACCTCGGCCAAGAAGCAGGCGGGAGCGCCGGTTATGATGGTTCGGTTGGACGGCCTCAGAGCCATCTGCGTGATGCGCGGCCCTTCGGCCAGATCCAAGGCAATTTTCATCTCGCTGTTCTCGACCGTTACCCCCGTCTGCGAGTGCGACCAGATGGTGTGGCGTCCCTGATCCGGACGGGGTTGGGCTTCCGGTGCGGGAGTCGATGTTAGCCCAACGTCCGGCGGTCGGATGCGATTCTTCGATGTATTCACCGCCGCAGCCAGCAGGAACACCTGCCCGTAGCTCATGCGATCCACGAGCGAGAAGCGGACCAGGTGCCGTCCGGGTTCGAGAGGCACCACGTGCGCAGCGGGTGAGGGGCCGATGCGATAGGCCGAATGCTCGAGCGACCACGGGAAATGCGATACCGTTGTACCATCTTCGTATTCGAGCTGGACGACGAACTGGTGGGGAGACTCGATAGTCGTGCGCTCGCGCAGCGACGCCGGGCTGTACCACGGAGCTGCGTTTCCATACACGCGAGCCGCCAGCAGGAGGCCGAGTTCCGAACCTTTCCACGGGCCGGCGACGTGCAGCGGCTCTTCCTCCACGATCCCGGTCGCGAGGGCGGCGCGATCCGCGTCGCGGAGCTGGAACTCGATCCCGCCGGCTCGGTATCGCGATGCTCCCGGCCAATGCGGTGCGACATTCAGCGCGTCGGCCAGCGCAGCCGCCGGGACCGTCCCTTGCTCGGGCAGCATCACCGGCTGCCATGAGGTGCCGGCGGCGATCGAGCCAGCGGCATCGGCGGCGCCGACGGCGAGCAATGCCGGCTGCGTGGCGGGCGAGGACGATGCTGCGGTGCGGAACACCAGCCGTTTCATGGTAAGCGATGCCGGCTCGTCGCCCGCGGACAAGCGCAGGCTGATGCGAGCGACGCGATCCGACGGATACTTTCCGCGCAAGTCGATAATCTGTGCGGTCTCATTTGTGGGCAACTGAATGATGATCTCGTGCTCACCGGCTTGGGGGTTCTCCGGGTTCAACGCATTAGGCGTGATCGGGCCAGTGGAGTCGTCCGTGAGCAGCAACTGCGGGAAACCCGGCGCGAAGCTACCCGAGCAGGCGTACTCGACCTCCAGCGTCGAAAACGGTTGTACCCAGATGGGGTTGGTCGTTCGCGTCCAGGCGGACGTGTGCTGCGGCGTCGCCACCTCGAAGCGGGCACCTTGCGGGCCGAACGTGGTGGTGGCCTTTTCATCCGGCCCGCTCATCTGCCAAGGCTCGGCTCGCCAGCCGTAATTCGCGTCAAAGCCGTCATGCCAGCCGACCTCGACGAGGTCCCGACTTTCCGGTTGGGCCGCTCGCGCATCGGCGACGCTGGCGAGAAGTATGAGACTGCAGGCCAGGAGTATCGGCCAGGACCAGATCATCTGTTGTTTCATGTGTATGCCTCCGCGAGGCGGGCTTGTCGATGCTGTCGTGAAGTCCGAATCGTACCTGAAAGCACGGTTAGCTGACAGATTCTACCGTGCATGTGCCCATTGGGTGCCGAACCGGGCGTTCGTGCAGAGATTATTCGTTCGCGGACAGTAACGTCGCCAGTGCGGTTCGGACGGAATCGTCGAAACCGGAAAACGCCTGGTCGCGGTAAAAAATGATCGGCAGATAGCCGAACGTCGTTGAGACGCCCTGGCTCGTACCGTATTCAGCCATCATCTCGTTGAGCAGAGCCACATTGGCCGGCACCGTCGTGAGATATTCCTTCACGGCGAGGCCCGTATGTTGGGATTCGATCGAATCGAGCCACGCGAGCGCGTCCAGGCACATGGGCCCGCTGGCGTTGTGGAAAATGACGAGCGTGTTTTCGGCCGGCGGGTCGGACGGAGGAGTCTCCGGGCACCCGGCCAGCAGCCCGCCGAGCACGATCGCGATGGTGAGCGTTCGCTTCATGGCGCACCACACGGATTATGCATCTGATCCACGTCGGCCAGTTCGTCGAGCGGCGTGGACGGGGCCGGCGTGTCGTACTTGACCTCGCGATTGGCTGGGATCAGGCTCATGGGCAGTTGCAGGTTGACGCCGCTGGTGGCAGCCGCCCACTCGTCGAAGTCCGCCGCCCAGCGAACTTTCCCGGAGTCCAGCACATCGCGATAGACTTCCCACCACGCTTTCTTCATCCCGCCGAGGTAGGTGTGGCAGGCGAGCATGATGCGCTTGGGGCTCTTGGCAAGGGATTGTTCGATGATCTCAGCGAACTGCTCGGCCGTCGAGCCGCGAGCCCACAGCGAGTAGTCGCACAGACTGCCGCGGCCCATGTCCTCGAACGTGACATTGCTCACGGAGATGATTTTGCAGTCGTACTCGTCGGGGTCGTAGATGATGGCTTCGACGTCGCTGGTGCCGCGGGCAAGCACGTACTGGATGCCCAGGGCGTCGGCGGCGGCCAGCGTGTTGGCGTCGTAGGCGAAGTACTTGGAGCCGAAGACCCGCATGGGCTTGCCCGTCACCTGCTCGACGGCGTCGCGGGTCTGCCGCATGATGTCCAGTTGCGTCTCGTAAGGCACGTCCCAGAAGGGCTGCTCGGCGTAGCCGCCGGCGATCTCGTGTCCCGCGTCGGCCAGCCAGCGGATCTCGACCGGCCAGGTCTCCAGCATGTTCTTCTGCACGAAAACCAGCGAGCGCAGCCCGCGCTGCTGCAGCTCGTAACCCCAGTTCCGCAGCCCCTGGATGCCTTGAAATTCGATGAGCTGCACCAGGCCCACGGGTCGGGCCGTCGTGTCCTCCGAGCCGCCGTCGGGCCAGCAGCCGGCGGTCAGCACGGTCGCGATCAAGGCGGTCATCGCGAGCGATCGTCTCATGGTGTGCCTCCCAGGGTTGGTCGTCATCTCGCGGCGGTGCATATTGTGCCGTGAACGCCCCGGCGAGGCAAAGACCCGAGAGTGTGTTCCCGCCGGCCGGCGGTGTCACAGCGTGCGAACGGATTGGCCTTCGATCAGTTTGCCCGGCACGACCCGGGACTCAGCGTCGGTCTTCTTTCCGTGGATCAGGTCCACCAGGAGGCGGGCGGCGCTTTCGGCGAGGCGGTCGTTCTGAACTGCGTAAGCGGTGATCGGCACGCGAGAGTGGATGTGCAGCACGTTATCGCCGTAGCCCACCAGCGACAGATCGTCCGGAATGCTTAGTCCGAGCTCCGCCGCAACCGACAGGACAGTGGCACAGATTCTGGCGTCAGACGCGAAAACGGCGGTCGGCCGCAGACGGCTGGTCAAAGCGGCGTGAACGAGCGTTTGGAGCGATTCGCCGGGGTAACCTTTGTAAAGAAACGCTCGCTCGACGGGTAATCCCTTGGCCTGAAAGGCGGCGATATAGCTGCCGGCGTGAATGGCATACTCTTGCGGACTGAACATGGGGCCGGACAGCAGGGCGATGTCGCGATGCCCTCGATTAATGAGCAGGTCCATCAGTTCGTGGCAACCGCTGCTCATGGCCCGGGCCACGCAATTGGGCGCACCCAGGTCGTACCCGTTGCACAGCACGCAGGGGATGTCCTTGGGCAGCCAACTGCGATATTCCTCGTATTCTTCGAGTGATGCCGACCAGATGGGCACGAAGCAGAATCCGCGCACGTCCGGGCGGTGGACGAGATGTTCGATCCGCTTGCGGTTCAGCGTGCTGTCATTCTCCAGCACGACGATTTGCAGATTCAGCCCTTCGTCGCGGAGCACACGCTCGATGGTGTGCAGCATGGTCATGAAGCCGGCGTTCTCATATGGGTGAGTCGGTTCGCCGGAGTGGCATACGAACACGACTGTACCCTGTTCTGAATCGGTGGCCGGCTGGCGGCGGGGCACCTGCTTGATGAATGTTCCCAATGCGCGCTTGCGGTCGATATAGCCGTCCTGTTCCAGAATCGACAAGGCGGCGCGGACGGTCACCCGGCTGACGCGATGCTTGCGTGCCAGTTCGTCTTCGGTGCCCAAACGCTCGCCCGGCTGCATGCCCGAGAGGGTGATTTGATTCAGGAGTGTTCGGGCCAATTCGGCATAGCGGAGGTTGGGCCGCTTGGAGGACCACAGGGGCGATGAGAAGGGGTCGTGCGACATGGCCAAAAGCCTACCACACGCGGCCGGGCGGCGTCCACAGCTTTGTATTACTTCTTTGTATTGTGTGCCGACTATCCGTCTCTGGTCGTATTTGGCTCAGTTCGAGCGGAGAGCCCACAAGGATCAGGAGAATCCTGAAAACACCAGTCCGGCGGAGGCGGATCGGTCGATCATGTGCATAGATTTTCATTGACTCGAAGCTCTATGTCCTGTATTTGTATTCAACAAGGTCTCGGCGGGCAGAGCCGTCGGCCATCAGTTCTCAACCAGGCCGCCGAATTCGATTCGAATTCTGTTTTCACGGCTCGGTTCCGTTCGCTTCTATGTGTGCAGCATCTTTGGCCTGACCGTCCTGTGAATTGGTGCGGGTGAGCTCACGGACGGCACCACATCGGTTGCCAACAAGTCTTTTTCGTGTGCCCCCGCCATTCCACGTTCGTCTGGGAGGCAGGATCATGTCGCGTCGTGCCGCAGGAAGCTTTACGCATCGCTTGTGCGTGAACGGTTTTACGCTCATCGAGGTGTTGGTGGTGGTGGCCATCATCGCCTTGCTGATCTCGATTCTGTTGCCCAGCCTGAAGGCAGCCCGGGATGAAGCCAAGAAAGTGACTTGTGGCACCAATCTCCATCAGATCGGTACAGGGTTGACCTCGTACGTGACCGACAATCGGGGCGAGCTGCCGGTTCGATATCGAACGGCGTCCTCGTTCACGACCTACTTCATGCGGGCGGGGCTCGTGCACAAGGGGGCGGTCGGCTTGGGTCTGCTGGCCAATCGCCGATACGTCCCTGAGCCGCTGGTCTTTTACTGCCCGGGACAGGATAACACCAAGAGTGCTTGCCTGGTCTACAACTCCGTGGACAACAGGTGGGTGACCGATGCGGCGTTCTCTGGCATGACTGACAGCGCCAAGCGGGACGTGAAGGTGCGTGCTTCTTATATGGCCCGGCCCGGCATGAAGGAAAAGTACGCACAGATCGGGGCCAAACCGAAGGAAGTTCTCATCCCATCCGGCGAAGTGGTCGGATGGCGACAGGACGAATACTACCAGAAAGTGATTTACTCGGATTTTCTGGGCGTGCACGGGTTCTTCAACCTTGCTGTGGACAGCACGTTGATCAACAGTCCGCACGACCGAAAGGGCTATTACCGCTTGTTCGGCGACATGTCGGCACGATGGAAGCACGCTGCGGCGCTCGAGAGATTGCGGAGGATCAATGAGGAGCCGCCGGATGGGCCGGAAATGATTGCTTATTGGAAGGAACTCGACCGGAACTGACCGAACGGTCGCAGTCAGGCCGAGACCGGCGGGAAACGTTTCGACAGACCATCCGCCGGAGGAGTACCGTCCCGCTCCTTCGTGACGGGTTCGCGGGAAAGACGCACATTTCAGCCCCATCGCGGGAGGAGGAAGCATGCGATCTCATCAGTCCGCATCTGTATCGGATCGGTATGGCCGCTCAGTTTGCCTCACCCTCATGGTCTTGGCGGCGCTGCCCTGGCAGAGTGTGGGAGCCCCCAGGTGGTGCTCGCCGTTTGAGACGGAAGCCGGCGCGCCGGTGACGGAAGGGCAGGTCGCCGGCTCGGTGGAGAATGCCGTGGGCGACCCGGGGCAGGCGGCGGCTGGCTTGGCCACGCTGGACCCAATGCTCTACGTTCAGCACGGCGCGTTCGTGCCGCCGATTCCGGTCTCCATCGACCCGGCCGGGCAGGCCGGTTCGTTCGCGATCTCCACCCCCAATCACCGGGGCACGGCGATCAACACCAATCTGCGCAGCGACGCGGGCAACCTGGCCACGCAGCTCACCGCCGAAGGTTACTTCTACATGCCCGACCCCACGGCGGTTCTCGCGCCCACCTACGTGGGGCGGCGGTTGTTCACGCAGAAACGCTCCGCGCTGGACGACAACTCGCGACTGGCGATCGGCGTGCACGCCGCCAACATCGGTTTCGCAGACGGCCTGTTCGAATACGAGGGGTTCAACTACAGCGGTTCCGAACCCGTGCTGCTGGCCGGGCAGGGCGGCGGCATGGGCTGGGGCGGCGCCTGGGTCAACAGCGCCAACGACTATCTGGTGTTCGCCGAGAGCCTGACCACGCCCGTCTCGCCGATCACGCCGGTCGGCGGGCGCGTGGTGGGAGTCGGAGGCGCGCAGAAGGTCGCGGCAAGACCCCTGGCTCGCAAGGTCGATCTGTCGATGGACGGGAATGTGCTGTTTTTCAGCGTCTTGATGCGCAAGAACAGCAACGTGACCGGCAGCAACGTCGAAATCAACTTCACGCCTGCCTCCACCGGCACACAAACCACCCGTTTCGGCATGACCAGCAGGGGTGAATGGTTCCTCAACGTCTCGACGAACAAAGCTGGTGTGGTTGAGCTTGACGTCACCTACCTGGTCATCGGCAAGATTGCCTCGTCGGCCGGCGCGAACGACCAGGTGGCCATGGCCGTCTACGGGCCGGATGACACATTGCCGGACGCCGAGCCCGAGGACTGGCTGCTGACCAGCGAGATCAACAGCAACGTCCTGCTCGAGAATATCCGCCTGGTCGTCGGGGCGGGCACACAAGGTGAATTCGACGAGATCCGCATCGGCTCCACGTACGAATCGGTGATCGACCCCGATGCCGGGACGGGAGCGCCGGGTGAACTGCGGAACCTGTTGTCGGTTTACTGGGCCGAGGAAGTGGTCACGCCGGGCCCGCTGCCCGAGGATCCCCCCGTCATCACTTATGCCAATCATCTGGAGTTCGGCACGACGCCGCTGGAGGCGGCCACCTGGTATCACTTCGCGCTGACGTATGACGGCATGGACCTGCGCTGGTATCTCAACGGACAGTTGGAAGGACACGTGTCCAACCCACCGATCGCCAACGTGGGCACGGCCAAGATGGTGCTGGCCAACAACCGCATGACCGGTGCGACCGATCGCGGATTCTACGGTGTGTTGGATGAGATTCGTATCTGGGATAAAGTGCTGACTCCGTCGGAAATGCTGGTGAACGGCGGTCTGCCCGGCCCGAATCTCTTGTGGCAGTCGCGATTCGAGACGCAGTTGGGCGAACCGGTCACGAGTGGGATGGTCGCGGACAAGATCAACTGCATCGACAACGCGATAGGCCATCCGAACGGCTCACCGGCGGGCATTGTCGCCAGTGTGTATACGGCCCTGGGGCAGTCGGGCGCGCCGGCCGTGCCGGCGGCGATCGATCCGTCCGGACTCACAGGCTCGTTCGCCCTCTCGCAACCGGACGCCCCCAACCCGGCCATCAACACTGGGATTCCGAGCAACGCCGGCGACTTTGCTTCCGCTCTGACCGCGCAGGGGTACTTCTACTCCCGGGCTACCATGCCGGTGACCGTCGCCTCGGTCGGCCAGCGGTTCGTGAGTACCATGCGCTCGAACCAGGAGGGCCAGGCTCGTCTGGCCATCGGCCTGGCGGCGAACGTGGATGCGCCGGAAACGCCGACACATAATGTGCTCGCCGTGATCTGGTCGAATCCGGCGAGCGTGCTCACCGTCGTCCGCGGAACCACCCCCATTCAGCCTGATACGTGGTACCACTTTGCCATGGTATGGGATGGAACCGACATTCGGTTCTACCTGAACGGTGTCCTGGAAGGGGAGGTGCTCGCTCCCGATCTGATCGCCCCGGGCACCGCGCCCATAGCCGTCGGAAACGACCGCACGAACGGGGCGGGCACGCGCGGATTCTACGGGCTCCTGGACAAAATCGTGATCAGCGATCACGTGATCGCGCCGACGGAGTTCATGACCGCGGGGTTCGACCCGTGTCTGGGCGTCTGGTGCAACATGCCGTTCGCCGACGCTGATGATAACGGCGTGGTCGACATGCTCGACTTCGCGATCGTGCAGCGTTGCATCGCGCTGAGCGGTGAGACACTCGACAGCCAGTGTGCCTGCTTCGATCGCGACCTGGACAGCGACATCGACCTGCTGGATCTGTCCGAGTTCGCCAAGTGTGCGACGGGTCCGGGCGTAACCTGGAGCCTGGATCTGGCACCCGACTGCGACCCGCAATAGGCGGGTCCGAGGGGGGCGTTGAGGCTGAGCCCGGCTCGGCCTCAACTGCACCGAAGATGATTTCGCTCGCGACAACTCATGCCGTGCGTGTACCGCCGGTCCGCGCGAATCGGGCGCGACTGCGCGTCGAATCCACACGGTGCGCCGGGAAGGAGACGAGACCTGATGTGCAACCTGCCATTCCTTCGGCGAAACGTTCAACCCGTTCTGGCCTGCGTTTTGTCCGTGTGCGTCTGGACCACGGCGTCCCGGGCGGTCGACCCCAACACCCGGCTCGACGGCTACCGCGGAATCTGGTTCAACCTGGGCCAGACGAACGAATATGGACCCAAGTACTCCGGCGGGCTCGGCACGTACACGGCCAACCACGTGCCCATCTGCATCTATGCCGAGGCGGTCAACAAGACCTTCTTCAGCTACGGCGGCGTCGATGACGCCACTGGCGACCTGCTGATCATGGTCTCGTATTACGACCACGCGACCTGCCTGGTGCCCCGGCCGACCGTCGTACATCACAAGATGGGCGTCAACGATCCGCACGATAATGCGGCCATCCTCCTGGATCGCGATGGATACATCTGGGTGTTCATCAGCGGTCGCGGCCGGGCCCGCACGGGCTGGCTCTATCGCAGCACCGCGCCGTATTCCATCGACAGCTTCGAGTGGATTCACGGCGGTGATGGCGAGAACTTCTTCGAGAAGACGTATCCTCAGCCGTGGTACCTGGACAACGGCGTCGATCAGCCGATCTTTCTCTACCTGTTCACCAAGTACACCGCTGGCCGCGAGTTGTATTGGTCCACCAGCACCGACGGCATCAATTGGGCCCCGGATCGCAAGCTGGTCGGATTCGCCGGCCATTACCAGACCAGTTGCCGGTGGAAGCACCGGATCGGCACGGCCTTCAACTATCATCCCGGCGGGAACGTGGATCGCCGCACCAACCTGTACTATCTGCAGACCGACGATGTGGGGAACACCTGGACGACGGTGGACGGCACGCCGGTGACCACGCCGCTGAGCTCGCCTCAGAATCCGGCCCTGGTGGTGGATTACGAATCCCAGGGGCTGCTGTGCTATATAAACGACACCAACTTCGACGCCCAGGGCCGTCCGTACATCTGCTATGAGACCAGCCGCAATTACGCTGCCGGCCCCGACGGCGATCCGCGGGTTTGGCACCTGGCCCGCTGGGACGGCCAGCAGTGGATCATCACGGATATCACCGTGTCGGATCACAACTATGACGTGGGCAATCTGTGGGTGGAAGGGGATCACCTGCGGATCATCGGGCCAACGGAAAACGGCCCACAGCTCTGGGGCGCCGGCGGCGAGGTGGCGCTCTGGACCAGCAGCGACCTGGGGGCCACCTGGACCAAGCAGCGGGATGTCACCTCCAACAGTATGTTCAATCATTCGTACGTTCGCCGGGTGGTCAACGGTCGCGATCCGTTCTACGCCATGTGGGCGGACGGCCACTCGTTTACCCGGAGCGATTCATCGCTGTACTTCTGCAACCGAGCGGGCACGCATGTGTGGCGGTTGCCGCGGACCATGTACAGCGACTTCGCCCGGCCGGTTCGCGTCGCCGATTTCGGCAACCTGCCGGGACCGCCGCTCTGGCGGTCGCGCTTCGAGACGACGGGGACGGGCTCCATCGAGCATGGCCAGACGCTCACGTTCGTCCGCAACTCCGCCGGTGCGCCGGGTCATTCGGCGGGGCCGGCTCCGCTCACCTACGTCGCTTACGGCCAGCCCGGCGTCGGTAGCGCGCCGTCCGCCGGCGCCGGCGACTATGCCGCGTCTCTGCCTGACGATCGTGCCATCGGCATCAACACCGGCCTGCCCAGCAACGCCGGCAACCTGCAGAACGCGGTGACCATCGAAGGGTTCTTCCGCACGCCCGACGGCGCTGCCGCCACCACTCCCACGTACGTGGCCCGCCGCCTGGTCACGCTGAAACGCAGCGACAACGATGGTGAATCGCGGCTGGCAGTCGGTTTGCATGGCGGCGGAACGCTTCCCGGCACGGGTGGACTGTACGATTACGACGGTTTCGACTATGCCGGACCGTCGCTCCACGGGCAGGCGGGCGGGACCGGCTGGGGCGCGGCTTGGGTCAACAGCAGCGCGAACTACCAAGTGGTCAGCGGCAGCCTGTCGTTGCCCGGAGGACCTCCCGCGACCGGAGCTCGCCTCGTCGCCACCGGCGGAACGGCGGCACGGGCCCTGAGCCATTTCGTGAACCTGGGTGCCGATGGCAATACACTCTATTTCAGCGCCTACTTGCGCAAAAGCAGCAACGTGAGCGGCAGCAACGTCGAGATCAACCTCACGCCCGCCTCCACCGGGACACAGACCACTCGGTTCGGCATGACCAGCGACGGCAAGTTCTTCCTCAACAATTCCGCCAACAAGGCGGGCACCGTCGAGCCGAACACGACGTACTTCGTGATCGGCAAGATCGTATCCCATGCCGGCACGAACGATCAGGTATATATGACCGCGTACGGCCCCGGCAGTACCGTGCCGGCGACCGAACCGGCGGACTGGCTCCTCACCGACCAGATCAACAGCTCCGTCGTGCTGCAGAACCTGCGGTTGGTGGTGGGCGCCAACACGGTGGGTGAATTCGACGAGATCCGCACGGGCAACACGTATGCCGGCGTGACCGATCCCAACGCTCCTATCGCCAGCGGCGGCGGGGCGGCCAACGTGCTGTCGGTCTTCTGGCATGATACTGATGGCGTCAACCATCTGGAGTTGGGGGCGACGCCGATTTTGCCCGACACGTGGTATCATTTCGCGGCCGTGTACAACGGCACCGACATCAAGTGGTATCTCAACGGCAACCTCGAAGGCGAGGTGGCGGCGCCCAATCTCGTGAGTCCCGGTTCGGCCTGGATCGCCATCGGCAACAACCGCCTTTCCGGTGTGGAGGACCGCGGCTTCTATGGATTGCTGGATAATGTGCGGATCTCAGACCAGGCCCTGGTGCCGGCGAGCTTCCTGATCCACGGCGGCTCATGCGACGCCGATTGCGGGACTCCGAATGGCGGCGTGCTGTGGTGTTCAGGCTTTGAGGCTTCGCCGAACGCGCCGGTCGCACACCAACAACTTGACACGGGCCTGTGCGCGAGCATTGAAAACCTGCACGGCGCGTCCGGCACGGCCAAGGGCACCTCGAGCCTGTCGTACGTGCAGTACGGTCAACCCGGCGTGGGCGATGCGACCACGCCGGAAGCGGGCGCATTCGCGCTGGCCCTGCCCGACGATCGTTCCGTGGCTGTCGAGACCTCCATTCTCAGCAACGCCGGCGACCTCAATCAGGGCCTGACATTTGAAGGCTTCTTCAATACCGCCGAGACAGCCTTGATCGTCAGTCCGGACAGCGTGGGTCGCCGGCTCGTGACGCAAAAGCGCGATCTGATGACCGACACACGTCTGGCGATCGGTCTGCATGCCCAAGGCGGCGCCAACGTGCTGTCGGTCGTGTACAAGAACAGCAACGGCGCCACCTACACCGCGTTCGGTACGACGCCCGTGCAGCCGAACCGATGGTATCATTTCGCCCTGACCTGCAACGCCGAAGCCATGCGATGGTATCTCGACGGCCACTTGGAAGGCGAGCTGTTGTCGCCGGATCTCATTGACGCGGGCAATGCGCCCATCACCATCGGAAACCGCCGCGGCGACGGTGTGGCCGATCGCGGCTTCTTCGGCATGCTGGATGAGATCCGAATCCATGACCGGGTGCTGTCGCCGGCCGAATTTCTCATCGGCGATCCGTCGCTGACGGGCGAGCCCTGCTTACCCGGTTGCCCGCGGCCGTTCGCTGACGCGGATGGCGACGGCGACGTCGATCAGGCGGACTTCGGCTTCTTTCAAGCGTGCTTCACGACCAGCGGCGAATTGCTGCCGCTGCCGGGCTGTCACTGCTTCGATCGTGCCGGCGACGAAGCCATCGACGCGACGGATCTGGAGGAGTTCATCAACTGCGCCACCGGACCCGCCGTGATCTGGGAGCCGGCTTTGACGCCGGCTTGCATCCCCTGATGTGCCGTTCGAAAATCGACGCGAAACACGCAACAACGAGGAGCAAGAATGAACACGACATCAAGGACGTCCTCCTGGCAATCGGCGGGAACCATCTCCCTCTTGACCGTCGCCTTCCTGGTTGCATGTCTGGTCGGCGGTGCTCGCGCGGCGGATGCCAAGCCCAAGCCACCGCAAAAGGGCGTGGCGCTGGACGGCAAGACGGCGTTCTCCGTACCGGCCAAGGAACTGGGCCTGAAGGCTGATGCGATCACGGTGGCGGCGTGGGTCAAGCTCGCTGACGTGAAAAAGTCGCAGGTGTTCGCCAACTGCGGGCGGGCCAACAGCGCTTTCACGTTCTATGTCTACAACGGTGCCGTGCGCATGCTCATTGGTCCGGACCAGGGTTCGTATGCGTTTGCCACCGCGCCGCTGCCCGAACCCGGGGTGTGGACGCATTACGCGGGCACGTACGACGGAAAGCAGATCAGAATCTACCGGAACGGTACGCTCGAGACGACAGTCCAGCGTGCGGGGCCTATGCAGGCGCCGGCGGGCGACGTCTTCATCGGCGCACTGAACAGCACCGAACGCTTCCTTACCGGCGAGATGGACGACGTTCGTATCTGGCGGCGTACGCTGAACGACGCGGAAGTGGCCGCCGTGGTCTCGGGCACGGACGATGCCGGGGCGGACCGGGACTTGGCCGGCCGGTGGATTGCCGCCGGCCTGACCGGCGACGCCTGGAAGTGCGCGAGCCAGGGGCCGGCAGCCACTCGTGTCGTCTACGTCGAGCCCAAGGTGATCCTCAACCAAAAGGACACCGGCTACCGCGGCATCTGGTACATGAACCAGCCCTCGGGAGATGAATACGTCTACAAGTACAGCGGCGGCATGGGCACGTACTGTGCCAACCACATTCCCCACGCCTGGTACGCGGCCAAGGTGAACAAGACGTTTTTCACGTACGGCGGGGCTGCGCCGGGCAACGATCAGCATCTGATCCACATGGTCTCGTACTTCGATCACAACACCGGCCTCGTGCCGCGGCCCACCATCCTGCTCGACAAGAAAACGAACGACGCCCACGACAACCCGGTGATCAACCTGGACGACCAGGGGTACATCTGGATCTTTTCGAGCAGTCACGGGCAGAGTCGACCGTCGTACATCTCGCGCAGCAAGAAGCCCTATGACATCGAAGAGTTCGAACTGGTGTGGACGGGCAACTTCTCGTATCCCCAGCCTTGGTACATGCCCGGTCACGGGTTTTTGTTCATGCACACGTTCTATCAGCCCGGCCGAAGCATCTGCATGATGACCAGCCCGGATGGCGTGAACTGGTCGGAACGGCGACTCCTGTCGTACATCGACGAGGGGCACTATCAGGTCAGCCGTCCGCTGACCGGCGGACGGATCGGCACGTTCTTCAACCATCACCCCAAGGGCAAGGGGCTGAACTGGCGCACCAACGTGTACTACATGGAAACCGACGATTTCGGCAAGACCTGGAAGAGTGCTGACGGAACCGTTCTCGAGCTGCCGCTGAAGGAGATCGAGAATCCCGCTCTGGTGCACGACTATCGCGACGCCAAGCTCAACATGTACACGCAGGACCTCACCTGCGACAGTCAGGGCCGGCCGGTGCTCATGTACGTGACCAGCAAGGGATACGAGTCGGGTCCGAAGAACATGCCGCGAACCTGGACCATCGCTCGCTGGACCGGGAGCAAATGGGAGATCCACGGCGGCGACATCATCTCGGACAACAACTACGACTTCGGCTCGCTGTACATCGAATCGGATGACCTATGGCGGATCATCGGCCCGACGCAGGTCGGTCCGCAACCGTACAATCCCGGCGGCGAGATCGCCATGTGGATCAGCACCGACCAGGGCCGTCATTGGAAGATGGTCCGGCAGATGACCAGCGGGAGCGAATACAACCACACGTTCGTGCGGCGGCCGGTCAATGCTCACCCGGACTTCTACGGCTTCTGGGCGGACGGCCACGGACGCAGGCCCTCCGATTCGCGGCTGTACTTCTGCAACAAGGCCGGCGATGTGTTCCGCCTGCCCGTGGTCATGACCGCCGACTCCGCCCGGCCCGAACGGATCAATTGATCGAGGGCGGGCACTTGCCTACGGAGCTTGGGGGGCGGGCGTCCCGCCCGCCTCTGAGGCGGGCAAGATGCCTGTCCCCCGGTGCTAGACGGTGACGAATACGGGACATCCCGACTGCGACAGAACCTCGTGCGGAATGGATCCGATGAGGTAGCTGGTCAGCCAGGAGCGCGGGTGTGAACCCATGACCACAAGCTCCACGCCGAGCCGCCGGGCATGCTCGATCAGCACGTCGGCGACGGCTTCGTGCGTGACGACCGGCAGCAGGAACGCCTGACCACCGTGGGCTTCGAGGAACTCGAGTCCTCGCCGGGCCCGGTCGGTGGCGATGTCCATCGACGAACCATGAATGCTCAACACGTGATTGGGCACACCTTGATGCAGGTCGTTGGCCACCAGCGTCTGGAGGGCATGAGCCGCCCGCATCCCGCCGCTGTAGGCGATAAGGTTGCCCGCGCCGGCCTGGATCTCCGGCGGCACGACGACCAGCGGTCGCGCACAGTGGCCGGACAGCAGCGCCCACGTACCGTCCGTTTCATACTCGTCCGGCCCGGTGAAATGGGTATCGCGTGAGATGATGACCACGTCGTGCGGTTGCGCCGCCGCACTCAGTCCGGCGATCCGCTCTCCCACCTGTGTTCCGGCCGAGAACGCGATTCCCGCCGACTCTGCCTCGCGTGAGAACCGCGTTAACGCCTCATCGACTCGGCGGTGTGCCTGCTCGAGCAGGCTGCGGTCACGGCGGTCCTTGAAGGCGTCTCCACCGATGGGAGCCGGCTCGGGGGCAGCCAGAGCGTGCTCATCCACCCAACCCAGGGCCGACACGCGGGCCCCAAACCGGCGAGCCCAGCGCACCGCGAGTTGAATCGAACCCTGTCCCTGCCGGGAACCGTCCAGAATCAACAGCATGCTTCGCACGACGCATTCTCCGTTTCGTGCCGTTCCAGATGACCTTGTTGTGGTGCACGCCTCCAGCGTGCACCCAAGGATGCCTGCACCACAATGCCGCCGACGCAGGGTCAATATCGGAACGTGGCCAGCAGCCACGCATGTCCCGGCACCTCGCGGGCATGCATGCCGTACACCGTGCCGCCGTTGCGCAGCGTGTGATGAGCCGTGAACTCCAGCAGCTCGATGCTGTCCGGCTCGGGCGCATCGTACAGCGTGACCTGCATGGTGTTCGGATCGAACTTGCCATACTGGTTGCGATCGATGGCGACGATCAGCTCGTCCACCCGTCCTTCGTAGGCTCGGGGCGTGACCTTCTCGAACGATCTGCCGCCCCGATCGGAATGAACCTGCTCCTGGCAGCGTTTGAGTGCGTCGGCTCGCTGCTTGAGGAACTGCGGTTCGATGATCGGCCATGCCCGCCGCCACAGATCGTGTTCATCGAGATGATCGGGGTTGCCCTGCACGTGCTCGTCCAGCAGTCGAGGATAGGTGTTGACGGACTCGTAGGAAGCGAGCGAATAGTCCACGCTCGCCAGGATCATCGGTATGCTCTTGTCGGTCAGCACGCGATTCAGCCGGCGATCGATCAACCTCAGGAACCGATCGCGATCCGTCTTGGCGGTTTCGGCGGCTCCGCCCTGGCCGTGGAAAACGGCCTGCCGCATGCCCGCCTTCACCAGTGACGCCTGCGACGTGCGAGTGTGCCATTGCTGCTGCTGTTCGGGTTCGTCGTACGGGAAGGCTTCTTTCAGGCTGCGCGGAACGCCGGGTATCTCTACCTCGTGCATCCCATACCCGTTACCGCGAAACAACCGCACATTCTGCTCACTCAGCGCCAGCAGGTAGAAATCGCCGCTGCGGTTGAGGAACGGGATGAGCGGCTTGATGAAGAACATGTCCGCGGTCACGACCAGGTCGTCGAACGAGAAGGGCAGGCGATAATATTCCATCCGGCTGCGGTCGCGAAAGATGACCAGGCCGTCGGAGAGGCTTCGCCAGAAGCTGCCGTCGTCCAGCAGCGTCCGGCAGGGGGCGAGAAACGCGTCGCTTTCGCGATCCGACCAACCTCGGGCGGCGAGTTGCTGCTTGGCATGCATGATGGCGTTCTTGAGGCGGATGAGATTCTGTTTGCTCTCTGAGCCGCCGCGGTGCGTGGGCATGTAGATGGAGAGAGCGGGAAAACCCGCCGAATCCAACAACGACTTGATCTGCGGATAGTCCAAATAATCTTGCATGTATTGCTCTCCCGTTCGGCGCACGACAAGCGCGTTCGGTCAGATCCGCCAGGTTCCACCCGCCTGGAGCGGAAAGCCGTTCAGCGACAGCTCGAGGCGGCAACGTTTTCGCCGGCCAGATGGTGAAATGATTCCAAGAGCTTGGCTTGCAGCCGGTCCAGTTTTTCCTGGGCCAGGTTGCGATCGTGCTCTGAGACGTCCGACGTCCGCTTCAGATGGGCGAATGACTCTACCGCCGCCGCTTCCAGGGCGAGCAGTTCATGGAGATCCTCTTGCAGCCAGGCCCGCTTTTCTTCGCCCCCGGCCGCGATTTGCTCGAGTCGCGAAATGCCTTTCCGACATTCCTGGAGACACGAGTCCAAGAGCCATTCGTAAGATTCTGAACCCCGCATGAAAAACCTCCAGCGGTGTCGCAAAGCCGTGTAGTGACGCTCCGGCAGGATTCTAGGTGGACCGCGCGCGGAATGTCCGAATGATGGACGGAAAACGGTCACCAGAACCATTGCAACTCGCGGAGACGATTCGGTTGACCGGTCACGAGAGTTCGCAGATCGGCGGCGTTGATCAGCGCGTATCCGTGCTGATCGTTGTTGAAGAAGGCATACACGTCGAGGCCGCGACGGCGCAGTCCGATGATGCGCGTCGCTTGCTCCCGGAGGTATGTGTCCGGGTAATTCCCTTCCTGCGGTCCCCCATGATAGCGGAGGTAGGTCCACGCGGTGGTGATTTCATGCGGATGATCCGGGAGTTTGTCATGAATGCACAACGCGGCTCCGTACCGTCGTAGCACAGCGTACACTTCCGCGCAGAGCCAGGATGGATGGCGAAACTCCAGCGCCCAGCGATGCTGGCGGGGAGCCGCGGCGAGAAACTCGTCCAAGCGGGCCAAATCCACATGCCAGCTCGGCGGCAACTGCACGAGAATCGGGCCGAGGAAGGGCTGTAGCAACTCGGCGTTGGCCAGGAACGGTCCCAGATGCCGGGCGGGATCCTTCAGATGCATGATGTGCGATCCGAATCGGCTGTACTTGAGTACCCAGCAGAACCCTTCAGGCGTGCGATCGCGCCAGTTTTGAAACGTCTGCGGCCCCGGCAGGCGGTAGAACGTGTTGTTCAATTCGACCGTATCGAAAAAGCCGGCATAGTGGGCGAACCAATCGCGCTGTCGAATCGTGTCGGGGTAGAAGATGCCCTTCCAGTGCCGGTATTGATAGCCGGACGTGCCGATCCGGACTTGTCCGGCTTTGCTCTTGCTCATACGTGCGCCTTTCGGATCTTCGACGCCCCGCACATTTTCGGCCAGGTGCCGGGAGCGAGCGTCTACGGATCTAAGGCGGGCAAGATGCCCGCCCCCCAAGCAAGATGTCCGCCGCCCAACCATTTCACGCCTCCCGCATATTCAGCGCGACAAAATGACGGGAGACCTGAGCGGCCTCGGGTTTAGACCGGCCAAATTGGCCAAAACCCATTCCAGCCCGTCTGCTCGCGATTTTCTATTTTTTCCGCGTACATCCGGAATTAGGCGTCCTGCGTGCGTGGACCAGCCAGTGGCACAGAGAGTGCAGAGGGGTGCAGGCCAGACGAGGAGTGGACGTAGCAGGGTGGTGTAGCCGGTGCGAAGCCGCCCGGGGAGCATGGTCTTACACGGAAACACGCAATGAGCATAATGACGAAAGCCGACGCCACGCTTTTTCCGGATGTGGAGAGGATTGACCCGCTGAAGCTGTGGTATGTGCCCGACCGTCGCGTACGCACCAAAGCGGCGGCGGCCCAAGTGATCCACGTGACCAACTGGATTCTCACCGGTCAGGGTCTGGACGAAGAGCCGGACGAACTGATGCTGTTCAAGTCGCTGCATGCCTCTGCGTTTCGCGCCGCGCGGCGGTCCGCCGGCCGGACGATCCCGATGTCGGAGCGGCGCCTCTGGGCCCGTCGCTGGCAGATTATTCGCGAGCACATCGTGGAGAAGAACCTCGGCCTGGTCCACCTGACCATCCGGCGGTTCCGCTTCCAGACGCTGGACGAAGACGATCTGCTGAGCGAGGCCATGTACGGCCTGGGGCGGGCCATCGATCGATTCAATCCCTGGAAGGGGTTCCGCTTCAGCACGTACGCGTGCAACGTGATCGCGCGGGCCCTGCTTCGGCGAGGCAAGGGGGAAAGTCGTTACCGCCGGCTGTTTCCCGTCCAGCACGACGCGTCTTACGAGAAACCTTCGGAATCGGGCGATTTTCGTATGGAATTGTGCCTGGAGCGGCTGCGCCGTGTCCTCGACCGCAACCTGGGCGAACTGACGGATCTGGAGGCCACCGTCCTGTCGCACCGGTTTCCCATGGACCGCGAGCCTCGACGCACGTTTCAGGAGATCGGAAATCTAGTGGGCTTGAGCAAGGAGCGGGTTCGGCAGATTCAAAACATCGCGCTGCAGAAGCTGCGCCGCGTTTTGGCGGAAGATCCGGTTCTGCATTGACGACGCCCGGTGTGCCGGCCCGGCGTGTGCGATGCGGACCGCCCGCTCAGTCATGGATGTGTCATGTCTACGCGAGAAGTGGTCAGGTGTCATCGGCCCGCATCCGCCACGCGAGTGTCCGGAACGAGAAAGCCGGCGCAAGAGCAGCGGAGCGCGGCCGCGACCGCCGGCCGCGTCATGATCGTCGATGATGACCGCTCGTTTGTCGAAGCGTTGGCCATCTTTCTGGAGGATAACGGGTTCCAGGTTGTCACGGCGTTCACCGGACGCGAGTGCATCGACACGCTGCAGTGGGAAAAGCTGGATCTGGCCGTAGTGGATTTCCACCTGCCCGACACCAAAGGGATCGAGGTGGTAAACCGCCTCCTTCAATGGCAACCGTCCGTCCCGGTTCTTCTGATCAGCAGTGATGATTCGCCGGAGACCGCCGCTCACGGGTTGGCCCCCAACGTGCGGACGTTTATGCTCAAGCCGGTGATCCCCAAGCAACTCCTCGACACCATCTCGCGACTCTGTCGCAACGCGAGCGGCGGATTCTCTCCGCAGCCTGCGTGCGTTCCCGGTCAGGCGCACCAGGACGCCTGACGAGTCTCCAGCAAACGCAAATTGGGGACGGAGCTTATGGCACATGTGGGTACCGCCCCGATGTACGCGGACGCTCGATTGGGCGAACCTTTACGGGGCCACGAATCAGGAGGCCTAAATCATCGGTATCGCATGAAAACCGCATGAAAACAGCCACCATCGAGAACCACAGCAGGAAGCAAGTGGAACCGGCGTCCCGGTCCGTGCCGTCCGGCGGCGCGGAGTCGGGGGGACCGGCTCTCCGTGGCAAGGTGCTTCTGGCCGAGGATGATGCAGCCACGCGCGAGTCGACGCGGCTGCTCCTGGAGGACCAGGGGTACGAGGTGGTCGCATCCGAGGACGGCGCCCAGGCGTTGCAGCGCCTCAACGAAGGCGTGGCCGTCATCATCACCGACCTGAAGATGCGCGGAGTCGACGGCATGCAACTGCTGCACGCCGCGCGCGAGCAGGCGCCTCAGACGCCCATCATCATGATCACCGGTCACGGCAGCGAGGAAGCCGCCGTGGCCGCCCTGAAATCGGGGGCGTTTCACTACCTCAAGAAGCCCATCCATCCTGAGGAACTGCTGCACCTGGTGCGCGAAGCCATCGAGAAACATCGTATGTCGGTGGAGATTGCCGCGCTGCATCAGCAGATCAATCAACTGGCGGGCATGCACGGCATCATCGGCCAGAGCAAGCCCATGCGCAAGCTTTTCGAGACGATCCGGTTGGTCGCCGACACCCGCAGCACGGTTCTCATCGAGGGCGAAAGCGGCACGGGCAAGGAACTGGTGGCTCGGGCCCTGCATCTGAACAGCTCGCGACGCAACAAGCCTTTCGTGGCCATCAACTGCGCGGCCATTCCCGAGGCGCTGATCGAAAGCGAGCTGTTCGGCCACGTGCGGGGTGCGTTCACCGGCGCGGCTGACAAGCGGGTAGGCACGTTTCTCGCCGCCGATCGGGGCACGCTGCTCATCGACGAAATCGGCGAGATGCAGTTGGATTTGCAGAGCAAGCTATTGCGGGCCATCGAGACGCGCCGCATCTGTCCGTTGGGTAGCAACGAAGACATCGAGCTCGACGTGCGCCTTATCGCCTCAACGCACCGCGATCTCCAGTCACTCATCAGCCAGCACAAGTTCCGCGAGGATTTGTACTACCGCCTGAACGTGGTCAACATCAAGCTGCCGCCGCTGCGGGAACGGCGAGAGGACATTCCGCTGCTCGTGCGAGCGTTCATCGAGGAGATCGCCGCCGAGAACAACCGGCCCGTCCGCGATATCACGCCCGAAGCGCTGGCCCGGCTGCAGAGCTACGACTGGCCGGGGAACGTGCGGCAGCTCCGCAACGTGCTGGAAAGCGTGATCGTCATGTCCACCCGCGACGTGATTGAGGCGGTGGATTTCCCCGAGCCCATCCGCGAGGCGTCGTCCACGCCGCCGCTGCAAGCCCTCATTGCCATGGGCATGCCCATGTGCGAGATCGAAAAGGAAGTCATCCGCCAAACGCTCCAGCGCACCGGGGGGAACCGCTCTGAGGCCAGCAAGATCCTGGGCATCAGCACGCGAACGCTGCAGCGACGGATCAAGGAGCATAACCTGCTCGTCTGATGCCCGCCGTCCGACGCACGCGCTTTCGCTCGAGCCCGGTGGCGTGATGTCCTCTGCGGATCGGGCCGTTCCCGGACGGGACGACCCGCATCCGGGCATGTTTTCCCGCCTTTCCGGTGGCACGATCGGCACACGGCTTGCAACATCTGGCTTGCGTCGGCGTACTCATGCCCGGCCAGGAAAGGCAAGGGTGTCACGTGTTCGGAAGATCGTTCAAGCTGTTCGACGTGTGGGGCTTCTCGGTGGGGGTGGACACGAGCTGGTTCGTGGTCGCCATTCTCGTCGCCTGGTCGCTGGCCGTGGGCCTGTTCCCGTTCGAGTTTCCCGGGCTTTCCACGCGGACCTACTGGACGATGGGCATCGTGGGAGCGCTGGCGCTGTTCGGTTCCATCGTGGTGCACGAGCTGGCTCACGCCAAGGCCGCCCAGCGCTTCGGGCTCCAGATTCGCGGGATCACGCTGTTCATCTTCGGCGGCGTGGCCGAGATGACCGACGAGCCCCCGACCCCTCGGTCGGAGTTCGTGGTCGCCATTGCCGGGCCGCTGGCCAGCATCGCCTTGGGCCTGCTGTTCGCCGTGGCCGCGGCGGTGGGCAGCCGACTGGATTGGTCCATCTCCGTGTTGGGCGTCCTGCAGTACCTGGCCTGGATCAACTTCATCGTCGTGCTGTTCAATCTCGTTCCCGCCTTCCCGCTCGACGGAGGCCGCGTGTTGAGATCGGTCCTGTGGAGGTGGAAGAACGATCTGCGCTGGGCTACCCGCGTGACCACCAGCATCGGCTCGGGATTCGGCGTGGTGCTCATCGCCCTTGGCGTGCTCAGTTTCATCGACGGCAACCTGATCGGCGGACTGTGGTGGTTCCTCATCGGCATGTTCCTGCGTAACGCGGCCCAGATGTCGTACCGGCAGCTCGTGGTCCGGCAGATGCTCGAAGGTGAACCCGTCTTGCGATTCATGCATGCCGATCCCGACACCGTGCCGCGATCGGCTTCCATCCTCCAACTCGTCGAGGACCATGTCTACCGCTACCATCACAAGATGTTCCCGGTCGTCGAGAACGGGCGGCTTATTGGATGCGTCAGCACCCGCGACATCCGCGAGATACCGCGCGAAGAGTGGGATTCGCGAACGGTGGGCGAGGTCATGGAGCTCTGCTCGCCGGAGAACACGGTACCGCCCAGGGCTGACGCCATGCGTACGCTGGCGAGGATGAACCGGACCGGCCGATCCAGGCTCCTGGTCGCGGAGAACGATGAGTTGAAGGGAGTGGTGACGTTGAAAGACCTCACCCGATTCATTTCGCTCAAGCTGGATATCGAGGAGCAGGAGGCCGCGTGAAGTTCGACGCGGTTCGGCTCGAGGAAAGTGCAGGAAAGATCATGTCGGAATCCGAAACCAGAACCCGCGAGCATCCGGAAACTCGCTTCGCGGCGTCCGAGGATCGTTTCGGTCTCGAGGATCAGTTCCGCCTGCTCATGACCGAGCCCGACACGAGCCGCAAGGGTCATCGACAGAAGGCCCTGCTGCGCGAAGGACCGGTGACGCTGGCGATTTACGCGTTTGAGGCCGGGTCGCGGCTGCCCGATCACGTTGTGGACGGAGTCGTGCTCATCCACGTGCTGGAAGGACACCTTCAGGTCACGACCGACACGGAGACGCACGACATGCAGGCGGGCCACGTGCTTCGGCTTTCCGCGGGCGTGCGGCACGACGTGGCGGCGATCAGTCCTTCGCGCATGCTGCTGACCGTCGTTCTCGAGGGCCCCAAGTCGCATCCGTGATCGACTTGCCGCCGCCGCTCCCCGACGATTCCGGCGCGCCGGCTTGCGACAATTTGTCCCTGCCGGGCCCGAAATCCCTCTCCAACGGACAAGTTGTCTCAGGCGACCTCTGAGGTATCACGGTGCGAGGCTGTCTTTCCGTCAGCCATTCGCGACGTGACCGCGGATATTCGCCCGTTCTGTTCTGCCTCACTGCTTTCATTCGAGCGGGAGGAGCGTCCAGAGTGCAATCTTGGCATGGCCCATGCCCACTGATGGTTCGGAGTCTTTCAGCGAGGTGCATGACATGCAACACAAACGAGTATCGCGCGAGCACGGGTGTGCGGTCTGGCCCGGCTTGCTCATCGCTATCCTGACCGCCGGATCGGGGATTGCCCCCGCCCAGATGAACGACGGCGAGCGCAAACGGCTTAACCCCGGCGCTCGATACGAGTATGGCTACGATCCCTACAACGGCACGCCGGAGCCTCTCGGTTATGCCGCCCAGGGCTACTCGACCGACACGTACAACTGGTTCGTGCGGCCTAAACCGCTTCCGGAACAAGCGTCCATTTCCGGTGATTCGATCTACGGATACGTCGGCAGTGACGACATGGACGAGCGCGTCGCGCCACGGGCACGGGATAACTGGGAATTCGGCTACTATTACAACCGCCGGACCGGCAGACTCGAGTACGGTTGGCACTACGAAGCGCCGCCGCTCGAGCGGACGGTCGCGCGACCAGCACGCCGCGAGCAGTGGACGCCGCCGCCTTTGGGTTATGTCGAGCCTTCTGATCGCCAGCTCGCCGCCCCCGCGCCTACTGCGCCCGAGCCGCAACTGAGGCGGTTCGCGGGGGAGGTCATCGATCTGGCGACGCGGACCGGACGCACGGACAATCGGGTGTATCTCATCGCGCGCATACGCCAGCCAGACGGCACGTTTCAGGCGGTTCAAACCGGGCCGATGGGGACAGCGAGCGTGCGTGTGGGCGATTGGATCGAAGGCTTCGGCGACCCCGAGGTGATTCAGGGGCGTCCCATGATATTGGCCCGCCGCATTTCGATCGGCGGCACCTGGTATACCATCCCCGACACGGCCGCGCCCGAGCCCCGCAACTACGTCGGCGAGGTCGTCGGGTTCGAACCAGTGTATCTGCGAAACAGCCGCGATCTTCAGATAGTGGCGGACATTCGGATCGGCAACAGCACTCGACCGGTGCTCTTGGGGCCGGCGGTCGATCTGCCGCCCCAGGAACAGTTGTGGGAGTCGCAGGTGCAGTTCTGGGCCCGCGAAGGCACGCTCGACGGGTTGCCCATACTCGTGGCGAGCCAGCTCGACCTTCCTGGCCGGACGTTGAGGCTGCAGCACGAAGAAGGTCGATACGCGTTCGAGAGCCGGTAATCCTGCCGGGGGCCGGGCGTCCCGCCCGCCTCGGTTCCTGCCCCGTCCGGGGCCAACAAAGGATTCCTCGCGGGACGCTATGTGAGGGCTATCGCCATGTGAGGGCTATCGCCGCCTTCTCGCGGGTATGTGTCTTATGTGCGGTAGCTTC